>Ga0210389_10000064_pt1 | contig 102236 bp, 99 predicted proteins | sample IncBWH28OmetaG_FD_160127 | JGI IMG/M metagenome (GOLD analysis project Ga0210389, IMG submission 160127) | Forest soil microbial communities from Barre Woods Harvard Forest LTER site, Petersham, Massachusetts, United States - Inc-BW-H-28-O ...
GTCGCTGGCCGCTGCCGGCGGGTTGCCGTGACCTTTTGCCGGGACTATCATCTAAACGCTCATGGACTGTCGCGCTCTTCCACCCTCCGCCCTGCCGCACACCAGCAAGCTGATTCACGATTACACCGAGAATTTTTCCCGCCTGCAGAATTTCTTCCAGCACAAACCGGAACTTCACTCCGCCGAAGCGTACGCGCGTCAACTGGATTTCCCTGCGGAGCGCCGCAGGGAAGTCGCCGCGATTTTGCGTGCCGACAATCTTTTGTTCGGCGGCGGCCCGGAGACGGAGAACAATCTGCGGCGGCTCGAAAACGGTGCCGTCGCGGTGGTTAGCGGTCAGCAGGTGGGGCTTTTCGGAGGCCCCGCGTATGCGTTTTACAAGGCGCTTACCGCGATTGAATCCGCACGGGAGCTTTCGCTCTCTGGTATCGAAGCCGTGCCGATTTTTTGGATGGCCACGGAAGACCACGACATTGACGAAATTCGCCACACCACGTGGTTTGTTGAAGGCAAGCTGCGGAATCTTGTCTTGCCTACGCCGGCTGAGGAAGCGCGCCCAGCGGGCCGGGTCTCGCTCGGCGTTGGTATCGAAACGCTGTTGCAGGAAATCGAAGATAGTCTCACCGGCCCCAGCGGCTTCGAACTGCTGGAAATTCTGCGCTCGTGTTATACCCCACAGGATACCTACGGCAGTTCCTTCGCAAAACTCTTTGCCAAGCTTTTTTCCCCGCACGGCCTGATTCTTCTCGACCCACTTAATCCCAGCCTTCATGCCATCGCTGCTCCCGTGTTGCGCCAGGCGCTTGAACAACGCGACGACTTGAACGAAGCGCTGTTGCAGCGCGACAGGGAACTTGAAAAGGCCGGGTATGCTCCGCAGGTTAAGATCACTTCAAGGAGCACGCTGCTTTTTGCGTTTGAAGACGGCAAGCGCGAGGTGATCAGCGCCACGGACGGGAAGTTTTCGTTTGGCGGGAAATCCGTTGCAAGGGCCGAGTTGATTGGGCGCGTATCGGCCGAGCCGGAAGCGTTCAGTCCAAACGCGTTGCTCCGGCCGCTGATGCAGGATTACCTTTTGCCAACCGTGGTGTACTACGGCGGCCCCGCGGAAATTGCTTATTTCGCGCAGTCGCAGGTGCTTTATCAAAAACTGCTGGGCCGCATGCCGGTGTTGTTGCCTCGCGCAGACTATACGTTGGTCGATCCCAAAGCTGTGCGCATCCTGGAGAAATACGGATTGAAGGTGGAAGATGCCTGGCTCGGCTCGCAGGAGCTTCGAAAGAAGATGTATTCCACGAACCTGCCCAAAAAGCTGGCGCGCTCGTTTGACGGCAGCCTGGGGCAGATCGAGAAGAGCATCGCCAGTCTACATGAATCCATCCGCGAGGTGGATCCGACGATCCAGGGAACGATCGACCGCGCCGAAAAGCGGATCCGCTACCAGGTGGAAAAATTGCGCGCCAAGACGGGTGCCGCGCTCGACCGGCACGAAAAGATCATCGAACAGCACGCGGATTTTCTGGAGAATCTGCTCTATCCGCACAAGGGACTGCAATCCCGCGATCTTTCTTTCCTTCCATTCCTGCTGCGCCTCGGCAGCGGCGGCCTCGGGGAATTGCAGAAGCTTGCCTGCGCAAAAAAAACCGGCCAGCATTACATCGTTTCCATTCCCTGATACGTTGCGAGAGGCGGCTATGCAATCGATTCGAGTGCGAACGGCGCGGCGCACCCAGATGGTGGACGTCACTCAGGAAGTGCAGCGGGTCGTGACGGCGCTGGGGATAAAGGTGGGCACGTGCTACCTCTACGTGCCGCACACCACGGCGGGCATTTTGATCAACGAACATGCCGATCCCGACGTGGCCTCCGATGCGGAGGGAGCGCTCGATCGCCTTGTGCCGTCCGCCGGGCCATTTCGACACGCGGAGGGAAATTCCGATTCGCACGTAAAAACCATGCTTATCGGCACATCGCAATTCGTCTTCGTCGAAGACGGCAAACTCGCCTTGGGCCGGTGGCAGGGCATCTTCTTCGCCGAATTCGACGGTCCCCGCGAACGCCATCTCTATGTAAAAGTCCTTCCCGACCGCGTCTGATGCCTGGCCTCCGTGTAGCGGCCGCCTTCTGAGGCGGGCGCTTTCTTCGCAAATTGCCATTCTCGGGCCGGAACATAAGGTAAGCTGTCACGCAAAGCTGAGCTTCGAAAACCAAAGCGAGGACCGAAATTCGTTGGCCGCCACCCCGGTAATCGAGACTCATTCATTCTCCAAGCGCGGCATCTGGCGTGTGATTTTCGCGTCGGCTGCCGGTACCATGATTGAGTGGTACGACTTTTTCATCTTCGGCAGTCTTGCCGTTGTGCTTTCCCAGAAATTCTATCCTCCGGGGAACGAGACGTTCGCTTACATTGCGTATCTTTCCACGTTTGCCGTCGGCTTCGTGGTGCGGCCGTTCGGCGCGTTGTTCTTCGGCCGCATCGGCGATCTGGTGGGCCGGAAGTACGCGTTTCTGGTTACGCTGAGCATCATGGGCGGGGCCACGGCGTTGATCGGATTTCTTCCAAGCTTCCACACGGGCGGCTGGATTTCTCCGGTGATCCTGATTCTGATTCGCGCGCTGCAGGGACTTGCGGTCGGCGGCGAGTATGGCGGCGCTGCGGTTTACGTGGCGGAACACGTTCCGGACAACAAGCGCGGTTTTTACACCAGCTTCATCCAGATCACGGCGATGCTTGGTTTCTTCGCGTCGCTCTTTGTGATCATCGCGACGCAGCGCTCGATGTCGGTCGAAGCCTTCAACCAGTGGGGCTGGCGTATACCGTTCCTGCTTTCGATCGTGCTGGTGACTTTGTCGTTCTACATCCGGCTGCGTATGAAGGAATCGCCGATCTTTTCGGCGATTAAGGAGGCGGGAAAGACCTCGCGCAATCCGCTGAAGGAGGCTTTCAGCGGCTGGAAAAATATCCGCCAGGTGCTGGTAACGCTTTTCGGCGCAACCGCGGCGCAGGGAGTGCTGGCGTATTCCGCCGAGTTCTATTCGCTCTTCTATTTGCAGACAATCCTGAAAGTGAACCAGCAGACTGCCAGCATCATCGTGGCCGCCGCGTTGCTGCTCTCGGTGCCCACCCTCATTGGCTTCGCGGCACTTTCCGACCGCGTGGGCCGCAAGTGGATAATGATGGCCGCGTGCCTGCTGGGCATCGTCACGTGGTTTCCGATTTACAAAGCCATGCAGCGGGCTGCCGGCAACAATGTGATTTCCGTCGGGTCCACAAATAACAAAGTCACCGGCGCGATCACGCTTTCACCCATGACTAAGGACCCGCTATCCGCGCAACTTGTCCCGACGAGAGAGGCCTTGAATCCCGATATACCCGGCCTGATTTTGCTGGTCTACGCGCAACTCTTTGTTTTCACCATGATTTATGCGCCTCTCGCGGCCTACCTGGTCGAAGCGTTTCCGGCGCGCATCCGCTACACGTCGCTTTCCCTGCCGTATCACATTGGCAACGGTATTTTCGGCGGCTTGCTGCCGGTGATTGGACTTTCGCTCTGCGCGGCCACGGGCAACATTTACGCCGGTCTTTATTACCCGCTGGCCGTCTGCGCTATCACGCTTGTGGTTGGCAGCTTGTTTCTGAAAGAGACGCGTGCCACGCGCATCTGGGACGAAATCGACGAAAGCACCGGCGCATCGTAGCTCTGTGCTACTGTTTTAAGTGATGGGCAATCTCGGCATTTATATTCAGGTTCCGTTCTGCCAGACGAAGTGCACCTACTGCAACTTCCACACGGGCGTGGTGTCGCCCGGCCGATTTGCGCCTTACGCGCATGCAGTAGGCAAGGAAATTGCATTCCATCGAATTATGAAGGTAGCAGCGGGGATTAATTCCCTCGACACACTGCTTTGCGAGGGCCCGGTCGTGGACACGGTGTATGTCGGAGGTGGCACGCCAAGTCTGCTGGAGCCGGGAATCCTCTTCACCATGCTCGAATATTTGCCACAGAGTTTCGATTGTCAGTGGAAGGAAGTTACCCTGGAAGCGGACCCCGAGACCATTGTGGCCGAAAAGGCCGCTGCCTGGGTCGCCATGGGCTTCAATCGCATCAGCTTTGGTTCGCAATCGTTTGTGGATGAAGAGTTGAAAACTGCCGGCCGTATGCATCGCCGCGAGGATATTTATCACGCCGTCCCCATTCTTCGCGCCGCGGGAATTCACAATATCAGCTTTGATCTGATCGCTGGGCTTCCCAAACAGACGGCCGCTTCTTGGCGGCAATCGCTAACCGAGGCCATCGCACTAGGGCCGGAGCACATCTCCATCTACATGATGGAAATCGACGAAGGGAGTCGCCTTGGCCTGGAAGTGCTGCAGAGCGGCTCGCGCTACAGCGCCAGGGATCTGCCCAGTGAAGAGTCCACGGCCGAATTTTATGAACTTGCGCAACTGGAGTTGAAATCCGCAGGCTACCTCCAGTACGAAATCTCCAATTGGGCTAAGCCAGGATTCGAATCCCGTCACAACCTTAAATACTGGCGGCGGGAACCGTATCTCGGCTTCGGCGCGGGCGCGCATTCGTTTTCCGGTGGGCAGCGTTGGGCGAACCGCCACGATGCTGCCGCTTATGTTGAGGCGATTTCCGAGGGGAACAACGCCATAGAATCCGTCGATACTCTCACGCCCGCACTCGCCCTCGAGGAAGAATTCTTTCTTGGCCTGCGCCAACTTTCCGGAATCGATCTGTCGCGAATTGAGCGCGAGTATGGTGTTAGCCTCTCCGGAAAATTCAGCGAACTTGCCGCTCGTGGCATGGTGGAGAAGCAGGGCAATATCCTGCGTTTGCCCGCCGGGAAACTCAGCGTGTCCAATGAAGTCATCGTGGAGTTGCTGCGCTCCGTTCAGGTCGCCGCCTGAAGCGTGAAGTGTCCGCTTGCTTCGAACCGGCTTTGCAATCGCTTTCAAATCGTTTTAGGCTCTGAACGAGGCCAATCATGACGTACACCGTCGCAAAAGGAAATCAGCTTACCGATCCCGACCACGTTGCTCCCATTGAAGGCGCTGTCGATCTGCGCAGCGACACCGTCACGCGCCCCAGCGAAGAGATGCGCCGCGCCATGGCCGTGGCCGAAGTGGGCGACGACGTGTACGGCGAAGACCCGACCGTCAATAAACTGCAAAAACGCGCCGCCGAAATCTTTGGCAAGGAGGCCGCTCTCTTCGTCCCCACGGGTTGCATGGGCAACCTGATCGCCATCAAAATCTGGACGCATCACGGCAATGAAGTCGTCTGCGAAGACCGCAGCCACGTCAATCTGTACGAACTTGCCTCGATGTCCGCCATCGCGGGTTGCATGCCGCGTGCCGTACGTGGCGGTGACGACGGCATCCTCACCTGGCAGCAGATTGAACCTGCCATTCGCCCGAAAATTTACTATGACTCTCAGACCGCGCTGGTTTGTCTCGAAAACACCAGCAACATGGCCGGCGGCACCGTCTATCCCACCGCGCGGGTGGATGAAATCTGCGAGCGCGCCCACGAGCTCGGCCTGAAGGTTCACCTTGATGGCGCGCGTATTTTCAACGCTGCTGCTGCGCTCGGCGACACGGTCGCCAATATGACCAGGAACGTCGATTCCGTAATGTTCTGCCTCTCCAAAGGGCTCGGCGCCCCCGTCGGCTCCATGATTCTCGGCTCGCGCGAATTCATTGAGCGTGCCCGCGTCTACCGCAAAATGTTTGGAGGGGGCATGCGCCAGGTCGGCGTGATTGCCGCAGCGGGATTGATCGCGCTGGAAAAGTCTCCTTCGCGGCTGCAGGAAGACCACGCCAACGCGCAGCATCTCGCCGAGGGCATCGCGAAAATTCCCGGCCTGAAAATCGATCCCGCCAGCGTCAAGACGAACATCGTCATCTTCGATTGCAGCGCCAGCAGCATGAACGCCGTCGAACTCTGCGACGCCCTGCACGAACGCGGCATCTGGGCGCAGGACACGGCTTTCCACTCCGTCCGCATGGTCACGCATTGGAACGTCAACCGTGCCGGCATCGATCGCGCGATCCAGGAGCTTGGCGCGGTGGTGCAAAAGAAAAAAGGCCAGGTCGCCTGACGCCAATCTGAATTAGAATCTTCAGCCAGTTGGAGAAAAGGAACCTTCGCTATGAAAACGAATCTCGCTCGCTGGTGTGCCTTCAACCTCACGCTTTTGCTGGCGGTCACGCTTGCCCCTCGGTTTACGTTCGCGCAACAAACTACGGCACCGACGCCGGACGAAGCCAAGCGGTTCATCGAGCATGCGGAGCAAGACCTTTCCGATCTTGGACTGAAAGCCGCGCGCGCGTCCTGGGTGCAGCTAAACTTCATCACCTTCGACACGGAAAACATTGCAGCCGATGCTCAGGAGGCCGCAAACACCGCCGCCACCAATTACGCCAAACTGGCGCATCGTTACGACAAAGTGAATCTCCCGCCCGATCTGGCTCGCAAGCGTCTGTTGCTGGAGCTTGCTGCGGAATTTCCCGCGCCGGATGACGCGAAAGCGCAAAAAGAGCTGGCCACCATTCTCGCGTCGCTTGGCAGCGACTACGGAAAAGGGAAGTGGTGCCCTGACGGTGACGCCAAGCCGTGTCTCGATATCACCAAGATTGAACGCTTGCTGGCCACCAGCCGCGATCCCGAAGAGATGAAGCGGGCGTGGATCGGCTGGCACGCGATTGGCGCGCCAATGCGCGATCGCTACGCGCGCATGGTCGAACTCGGCAACGCGGGTTCGCGCGAACTCGGCTATTCCGACGTCGGAGCATTGTGGCGCTCCAAGTACGACATGCCGCCGGATGATTTTGCGCGGGAGCTCGACCGCGTCTGGGAGCAGCTCAGCCCGCTGTATCTTTCGCTGCACGCCTATGTGCGCGGCCAACTGGGCAAAAAATATGGCAAGGACGTCGTTCCGCCGAATGGACCGATTCCCGCGCATCTGCTTGGCAATCCCTGGGCGCAGGAGTGGAACAACGTTTACGAGCTGATGGATTCGCCCAAGCCGGCGCAGAGCTACGACCTTACGAAGATCCTCGTTGACCGCAAGACCGACGCTCGGGGCATGGTCAAATACGGCGAGAACTTTTTCTCCTCCATCGGCTTCGCACCGCTTCCAGAAACGTTCTGGCAACGCTCGCTTTTCACCAAACCGCAGGACCGCGACGTTGTCTGCCACGCCAGTGCGTGGGACGTGGACGAGAAAAACGATCTGCGCGTCAAAATGTGCATTCAGATCACCGAGGAAGATTTTCGCGTCATTCACCACGAACTCGGCCACAACTATTACCAACGGGCTTATAACCAGCAGCCCGAGCTTTTCCGTGGTAGCGCCAACGACGGCTTCCACGAAGCTGTGGGCGACACCATCGCGCTCTCCGTCACCCCGGATTATCTGAAGACCATCGGGCTGATCAACGCGGTGCCTCCCGCGTCCGACGACACGGACTATCTGCTGAGGAAGGCGCTTGAGAAAGTGGCGTTCCTGCCGTTTGGGCTGGTCATCGACAAATGGCGCTGGGAAGTTTTCTCCGGCAAGATCAAGCCTGCGGAATACAACAAAGCCTGGTGGGAGCTTCGGCGGAAATATCAGGGTGTCGCCCCGCCGGTTGAGCGGACGGAAGCCGACTTTGATCCAGGCGCAAAATTTCACGTCCCCGCCAACGTTTCCTATATGCGGTATTTTCTCGCGGCCGTTTACCAGTTCCAGTTCCAGCGCGCGCTTTGTAAAACCGCGGGCTATGAAGGCCCGTTGAATCGCTGCTCGATCTATGGCAACAAAGCCGCCGGCGAAAAGCTGAACGCCATGCTCAGCCTCGGGCAGAGCAAGCCTTGGCCCGAAGCCCTGGAAACGCTGACAGGCCAGCGTCAAGTCGATGCCACCGCCCTGGCCGATTATTTTGCGCCGCTAAAAACCTGGCTCGACGCCCAAAACAAAAAGAACAACTACCCCATAGGCTGGTAACGGTAGCGGCTACATTCATGTGGCCGCGGCTTCCTCTCTGCCGCACCGGCCACGCTTAATTTGACATTTCGTTTACACGCCACCCGTAACCAAAACGTGCATCCCATCCCTTCATAAGATAAACTTTTACCAGCTATATAGATAACTATTACTCGAGGAACCCGTGGATTTCACTTTTACCGAAGAGCAAAAGCATCTCCGCAAGTCCGTCCGCGAATTCGCCGAAGGAGAAATCGGGCCCCACGTCATGGAATGGGACGAAGCCTCGCAATTTCCCCTCGAACTTCTGCCAAAGCTTGCCGACATGGGCCTGCTGGGCGTCATCTTCCCGGAGGAATATGGCGGCGCCGGCCTCGGCTACATCGAATACGCCACGGTGATCGAAGAACTCTCCCGCGTGGACGGCTCCGTCGGCCTCTTCGTCGCCGCGCACAATTCGCTGTGCAGCAATCACATCTTCAAATTCGGGACGGAAGAGCAGAAGCGGAAATACCTCACGCCGCTAGCGCAGGGCAAAAAGCTGGGCGCCTGGTCGCTGACTGAGCCCGAAGCCGGTTCCGATGCCGGCGGGACGCGAAGCACGGCGAAGCGCGACGGCGCGCACTGGATTCTGAATGGCTCGAAAACGTTCACCACCAATGGCCACTATGCCGACACCTGCGTCGCCATGGCTGTGACTGACAAATCCAAGGGCTCGCACGGAATCAGTGCCTTCATCCTCGAAAAGGGTATGCCCGGCTTTCGCCCCGGCAAGAAGGAAAACAAGCTGGGCATGCGCGCCAGCGATACATCGGAGATTATTTTCACGGACTGCAAAGTCCCCGAGGAAAATCTTCTCGGGCCTGAGGGAGAAGGATTTACTGGCAGCTTGAAGATTCTTGACGGCGGGCGCATCTCCATCGCCGCGCTGGGCCTCGGCATGGCCCAGGGTGCGCTGGATGCGGCGTTGAAGTACGCCAAGCAGCGCAAACAGTTCGGACATGCCATCAGCGAATTCCAGGCCATCCAGTTCAAGTTGGCCGATATGGCCACGGAGGTGGAAGCCGCGCGCCTGCTGGTCTACCACGCCGCGTGGCTGGCCGATCAGAAGGATGTCCGCTTCACCCGCGAATCCAGCATGGCCAAGTTGTTCGCGGGTGAGGTTGCCGTGCGCGTCGCCAACGAGTGCGTGCAGATTCATGGCGGCTACGGCTTCATCAAGGACTATCCCGCGGAAAAGTATTATCGCGACGTCAAGCTCTGCACCATCGGCGAGGGCACCAGCGAAATTCAAAAACTGGTCATCGCCCGGCAACTCCTCGGCAAGAAATAACCAGAGGCTGTAGCTCAGGCCTTCAGGCCTGAGGGTTTTCATAACAACGACGCGAGTTTCCCGGCGCAAGGCAAAGCCTCACCACTGATGGGGTAAGCTACAGTTTCGTCGCGCTGCTCGGGATGACCGATTGGGAGAGTTGAGGTAGTCTGCTAAAGGTATGTTCTCCGTCGCGACGTTTCAACCGCACAGGCTCACTTCGCAATGACCACCGCCGTGAACGACTGGGCCAACAAGGTCCGCGCCGGGGACGTGCGTGCGATTTCTCGAGCTATTACTGCCATCGAAAATCATTCTGCGGAAGCGGAAGAATTGCTGCGGCAACTTTTTCCGCATACGGGCAACGCCTATCTCACCGGTGTCACCGGCGCGCCGGGCACGGGAAAGAGCACGCTGGTCGATCGGCTGGCGGCGTATCACCGCAAGCGCGAAGACCGCGTCGGCGTGGTGGCGGTGGATCCGACCAGTCCCTACTCCGGCGGCGCGATTCTTGGGGACCGCATTCGCATGCAGGGGCACGCCAGCGACACGGGGATATTCATCCGTTCCATGGCCACCCGCGGATTTCTCGGCGGGCTTGCCCGTTCAACAGCGGAAGTCGCGCTGTTGCTTGATGCGGCCGGGAAGCGGCAGGTGCTGATCGAAACCGTCGGCGTGGGCCAGGACGAAATTGATATCGTCCGCCTCGCGGACTGCGTGCTCGTCGTTCTTGTTCCCGGGCTCGGCGATGACATACAGAATATGAAGGCCGGCCTGATGGAAATCGGCGACATTTTCGTGCTCAACAAAGCCGATCGCGAAGGCGCCGATCGCCTGGAAGAACAGCTCCACGCGATGCTGTCGTTGGTGATGCCGCGCGATGGCTGGCATCCGCCGGTGATTCGCACCGTGGCGACGGAAAACCGCGGCGTGGAAGAACTTGCCTTGACCGTCGAGAAATTCCGCAAGCATTTCGAATCCAGCGGCCAACGCCTGCAGAAGCATGTGGAGCACTGGCAAAACCGATTGATCGAAATGCTCGAATCGCGCCTGCTCGAAAAAGTCCTCGGCGGCAAGGAAGGCGAAGCACGGCTGCGCGCCCTGGCCGTGGAAGTTGCGGAGCGGAAGAAAGACCCATTTACCGCGGTTAGTGAAATTCTGAGAGGAGCACGGCTGGTTGAATGAGTCTTCGGCGGAATCTGTTTCTCCTCCCTCGGATCGAAAAGCAGATCCCTCACCCGCAAACGACGCGGGTTCGGGATGACAATTTGAGGTCTTGGCAAATCAAAAGATGTGATGAGTAAGGGTTAAGGGATTCTTGCGTATGCATTTGGGCGACATTGAGGTTCGTTATCTCGACGGGGGAAACTTCTGGCTGGATGGAGGCGCCATGTTCGGCGTCGTGCCGAAAGTCTTCTGGGACAAAAAATCCGCGCCCGACGAAAAGAACCGCATCCGTTTGCGTGCCAATTCGTTGCTTGCCCGAGCCCACGGAAAGACGATCGTCATCGAAACCGGCAATGGCACCAAGTGGGACGCGAAACAGCGCGCCATCTACGCAGTTCAGGAGGGCGATCCGCTGGTCGACTCGCTTGCGAGACAAGATGTTCAGCCTGGCGACGTCGATCTGGTCATCAATACCCACCTCCACTTTGACCATGCTGGGGGCAACACCCGCATGGAAGACGGCCGCCCCGTTCCGACGTTTCCGAACGCAAGGTATGTCTTGCAGCGCGCTGAGCTTGCGCACGCCGCCGAGCCAACCGAGCGCGACCGAGCCAGCTATTTCCCCGACAATTTCCAGCCCATCACCGACGCGGGACTCTGGGATCTCGTCGACGGCTATACGCAGATCCTTCCAGGCATCTCCGTCGCCCGAATCCCCGGCCATAACGCGGACATTCAAGCCGTCCTACTCACGGGCGGAGGAAAAACGCTGGCCTTTGTTGCGGATTTGCTCCCGACACGGCACCATATTCCTTTGCCCTGGATCATGGCGTACGATCTGTACCCTCTGCAGACACTGGAAACGAAACGCAAGTGGGTGCCGCGCATGGCAAAAGAAAACTGGATCGTTGTTTTCGGTCACGATCCGGACGTTGCCGTAGCCTCGCTTCACGAGCGCGACGGAAAAGTCGAATTCGAGCCGGTGGATCTGAACCGGTAATTCCCAGGAGAAAACGCATGGCAGGCAAAAAAGAGGCCCAGGGGAAATCTGCGCGGGCGAAGGAGCCGCTGGCGGAAATCGGCGTAATCGGCGGCAGCGGGCTCTACGCGATGAGCGGCCTGAGCAACACGCGCGAACTCCGCGTGAAAACGCCCTTCGGCGAGCCTTCCGACAAGATCGTGCTCGGCAATTTCGAGGGCAAGCGCGTGGCTTTTCTCGCCCGCCACGGCCGAGGACACCGCATTCTTCCAAGCGAACTAAACTTCCGCGCCAACATCTACGCCATGAAACTCCTCGGCGTCCAGCGCATTATTTCCGTCAGCGCCGTAGGTTCGCTGCAGGAAGATTTGCGTCCCGGCGAATTCCTCGTTCCCGACCAGTTTTTCGACAGCACCAAGGGCCGCATTTCCACATTCTTCGGCAACGGATTGGTCGCCCATGTGGCCTTCGACAAGCCAACCTGTGGCCAACTCTCGACCGTGCTGGCCGACGCCTGCGTCTCCGTCGCCGTGCCTGTCCACCGCAAGGGCACTTACATCAACATGGAAGGCCCGCAATTTTCCACGCTCGCCGAAGCGCATTTTCACCGCGCGCAGAAGTTCGACGTGATCGGCATGACCAACGTCACGGAGGCGAAGCTCGCGCGCGAAGCCGAAATCTGTTACGCCACCGTGGCCATGATCACCGATTACGATTGCTGGCATCCGGAGCACGAGTCGGTCACCGCCTCGCAAATCATCGCCACGCTCAACCAGAACGCCTCTAACGCGCAGAATGTCGTCCGCGAAGCCGTGAAGACCATGCCCGCGGAGCGCAAATGCAAGTGCGGGTCCGCGCTGGCGCATTCGCTGATCACCGATTTCAAGCTGGTCCCCGCAAAAACGAAGAACAATCTTGCCGCCATCATCGGCAAGTATTTGTCCTAGGAGAAATCTGTGTCCCTGCTCGTCGTCGGCTCCGTTGCATACGATGCACTCGAAAGTCCGTACGGAAAAGTGGAACGCACGCTCGGCGGCGCCGCCACATATTTTTCCGTCTCAGCCAGTTTCTTCACCCACGTCAATCTCGTCGCCATCGTCGGCGACGACTTCGACCCGAAAGACGAAGCCATCCTCAAGAAACGCTCGATAGACATCGAAGGGCTGGAGCGCAAGGAAGGGAAGTGCTTCTTCTGGGCCGGGCGCTATTCGGAAAACCTGAACGAGCGCGTCACCTTGGTGACCGACCTGAACGTTTTCGCCGAGTTCAAGCCGCGGCTCCCGGAAAAATACCGCAATTCGAAGTTTGTGTTCCTGGCCAACATCGCGCCGGATCTGCAGGGCGACGTTCTCCATCAAGTGAAGGGCACGCCCAAACTTGTGGCGATGGACACGATGAATTATTGGATCGAGCGCACCAATGCGGATCTCCGTGAAACGCTGAAACATGTCGACATCCTGATGATCAACGATTCCGAAACGCGCCAGCTTTCGAGCGAACACAATCTGCTGCGCGCGGCGAAACACATTTTCAAGATGGGCCCCTCCACGCTGGTCGTAAAGCGGGGCGAATATGGCGCCATGCTCGTCGACAAAAACGGCGTCTTCTGCGTTCCGGCGTTCCCGCTAGAAGAGCCGCACGATCCCACCGGCGCCGGCGACAGCTTTGCCGGCGGTTTCATGGGTTATCTAGCCGGCGCCGGCAGCACGAACGATGCCGCGCTTCGCCGCGCGATGGTCTACGGCTCTGTCCTGGGCAGCTTCACCGTAGAGCGTTTTGGTCTGGAACGCCTGCTGAAACTCAGAAAGCCCGAGATACACGCCAGGGCACGGCACTTTTTGAAATTGACCCAATTCAAACTCTAAGCGGTAGAATTTTCTTGAATCCGGGGTTAACCGAACGGGAATGCTTCACTTTCACCAAATTCTGCTAAGGCTTTTGTGCGCATCCGCGCTGGGCGCCGCGATCGGCGTCGAACGCGAAATACATCGCCGCCCCGCGGGCATCCGTACCAGCATGTTCGTGTGCATGGCCACCGCGCTCTTCACGATCCTCTCCGTCGAGATCAGTCACATCTACGGTGATTCCAGTTCCACGCGGATTGCTTCGAATATCGTGCAAGGCATCGGCTTCCTGGGCGCCGGCGCAATTCTGAAAGACAGCGCGGGTCTGGTCGGCATGACAACCGCTGCCACCATCTTTGCCGAAGCTGCCATCGGCATGGCCGCGGGCGCGGGCCTGTACGCGGTGGCGGGGTCAGCAACAGCCATTGTCCTGTTCGGACTTTTTGTCATGGCCTGGTGTGCCGACCGTTTTAGCCTCCGATCGAGGGTAATGGTCTTCCGGTTCACGACCAGTCACGCCGAAAATGTCGCCAGCGAGGTCCAGCGCCTGCTTGCAAACCTGAAAATTCCGGCACAGCACTTTGGCGTCTCGATGACCGGAACCAATTCGATTGTGGAATTCGAGGCAGTTGTGAGCCACAAGCAGCAGTTGCAGATTGTAGAGCAACTCAACCGCCAGGGAGTGGTCACCGAAGTCGTGCCGCTACAGGGCCACCACGAATGAAACAGGGCATCCCCAAACTGCAAAAGCCCCCGGCGCTTCGCAAGGGCTCGCGGCTCGGTGTGGTTTTCCCATCTTCGCCCGGCGATGCGGCCGGGATCATCGCGGGCGTTGCGGAACTGAGGCGATTAGGTTTCCAGGTTGAAGAACCCGCACAGATGGAATCAGTCGGCTACTTTGCCGCGACCCACAGTGAGCGCCTGAAGCAATTCAGCAAGACCGTTAACGACAAGCACGTTGACGGGGTGATCGCCGCGCGGGGAGGTTATGGAGCCAACTACCTGATTGACGCGCGGTTGTCGACGCGTTTGCAAGGGCCCAAATGCATGGTCGGATTCAGCGACTTTAACATCATTCAACTGTTGATGGCGCGGGTACGCGGCTGGGCCGGCTTCTACGGCCCGATGGTGGCTAACGGGCTGAATCATGGCGCGAACCAGCCTTCGGGCTACGAGCCGGTTTCGTTCCTGCAAGCCGTGTGCGAGACGAAAGCCAAGTGGACGATTCCGCTTCGCGGCCAGCCGCTGGCTTCTGGCTCGGCCTCGGGCCGGTTGGTTGGCGGCTGCCTGACGATGATCCAAACGACGATGGGCACGGGGTTCTCGCCGAATACCAACGGGGCGATTCTCGTTCTGGAAGATCGCGCAATGAAGCCGTATCAAGTGGATCGCGCGCTGCGGCATTTATTCCAGGCGGGGATGTTTGAAAAAGTTTCAGGTGTGATTCTGGGCGATTTTCCGGACAGCGATCCGCCTTCCAGCGGCAGCCCTAGCGTTCCTGAAATCTGCGCGGAAATCCTTGGGCCGCTCGATATTTCGGTAGTTTACGGTGCTCCCATAGGGCACACGAAACGTCCAATGCTGACGATTCCGCTCGGCGTTCGAGCAAAATTGATTGCGAAGGGCGAAGGCACGCTGGAAATTCTCGAAACAGCCGTGGTCGACTAAACTGTAGTGGCCGACCTTTAGGTCGGTCAGCAGAACTTGTGTTCAAACCTGATAGAGGAAGTGTTTTTGGCCAAGGTAAAACACATTCACATGATCGGAGTCGGAGGCTCAGCGATGTCGCCCCTCGCAGGAATGCTGAAAGAGCGCGGCTACCGCGTCACCGGCTCAGACGCAGGCGTCTACCCGCCCGCTTCCACGTTTCTGGAATCGCTGGGCATCGAGTACGCCACTGCTTTTGATCCGAAGCATCTTACGCCCCCGCCGGACCTCATCATTGTTGGCAACGCAATTTCCCGCGGCAACGTGGAAGTCGAGGAGATGCTCGACCGCAAGCTCCCCTATCGTTCGCTGCCCGAAGTCATCGAAGAAGAATTTCTTCCCGGCCAGCACTCCGTCGTCGTCAGCGGCACTCACGGCAAAACGACGACCACGGCCATGCTCGCGTGGCTTTTTCATGTCGCGAAAAAGCGGCCGAATTTTCTGGTTGGCGGCATCGCCGAAAATTTCGGCCAGGCGTACTTCCTTGGCGGCGGGGAAGAGTTTATCCTCGAAGGCGACGAGTACGATTCCGCCTATTGGGACAAAGCAGCGAAGTTTTTCCACTATCATCCCGACGATCTGATCATAACTTCGCTGGAATTCGATCACGCCGACATTTACGCCGATTTCGACGTCTACCAGCTCGCCTTCCGCCGCCTGGTGAATCTTGTCCCTCGCCGGGGCCGCGTCATCGTCTGGGGAGACTCCGAAGCCGGTGAGGCTCTGGGCAACGCGACCGCAAAAGCGTTCTGCCCGGTGATTCGTTACGGATTTCAGTCAGGCAACGACTGGGTCGCCGCCAACGTCCAATCCGATGGTGATGCCATGACCTTTCAAGTGAATTTCAAAGGCGAGCCCTATGCCGACATTCGCCTGGCCGCGACGGGGCGTCACAACGTTCTCAACGCGCTTGCCGCGCTGATCGTCGCGCAGGGCCGGGGGATCCGGCGCGAATCAATTCAGGAAGCGCTTTCCACGTTCCGCAGCGTCAAGCGTCGGATGGACGTGAAAGGCGAGGTGGACGGCGTGCTCATCGTGGACGATTTCGCGCACCATCCGACGGCGGTGAAGGCCACGATCGAAGCCGCGCGCCTTCGCTGGCCTGACAAGCGCCTGTGGGCCGTGTTGGAGCCGCGCTCGAATTCCATGCGTCGCAAAGTGTTTCAGGATGCCCTTCCGGAATCGCTTGCGCTAGGCGATAAAGTGCTGCTTGGCAGCGTCCATCGTGCCGGCCAACTTGCCGACGACCAGCGTCTCGACCCCGAGACCGTCGCCGCCGCTGTGCGCAAACTTGGCAAAGACGCGCGCGTACTTCCCGGCGCTGACGCCATTGCCGATCTCCTGGTCACCGAAGCGAAACCCGGGGACCTGCTGCTGATCATGTCCAACGGCAGCTTCGACGGCCTCTGCGAAAAGCTTCTCCAGAAATTCGCAGCGCGCCACTCCACCAGCGGAGCGAACGCCCGGTGATCAGAAAACTTACGGTTCTCCTACGATTTGTCGCGACGCTCGCCCTCGCGTGCTCTCTCCTTGTCCTGAGGGCCGAGGCGGAAATTCGCTACACCGTTTCTCTTGCGCATCCTGAACAGCATCTTTTCCACGTCACCGTGGAAGTTCCCGACGTAAAAGATCACATCGATCTCCAAATGGCCGCCTGGGACGCTCTGTATGAGATTCGTGATTTCAGCAGCCACGTTCAGCGGGTAACAGCAGTTGCGAACGGCAGGGAAGCAGCTATTGAAAAGCTGGACAAACTCACGTGGCGCGTCCGGGCCAGCGGCACGATCAAAGTTTCCTACGACACGTTTTGGGACGATCCCGGCCCGTTCAGTTCGCAACTGAATGCCGAACACGCTTTTATCAATCCCGCGATGATCCTCCTCTACGTGCCCGACCGCCGCCCGGAGGATTGCGAAATTACGTTCGGCTCCGTACCCGCGGATTGGAAAATGGCCACGTCGCTGAAATTGGCTAGCGCGGAGACTACGCAAATCGTCTCGCTCCGTGTCACGGCTTCAGATTTTGCGGCCCTTGCCGATTCCCCCATCGAGCTTTCACACTTCGAGGAGTTCACTCTTCACGACCTCTCGCCTCCAGTTCACGTTGTCATCCACGGCGACGACTACAAGCGGCGCGACGTGGAATCCGTGCTGCGCAAAATCTGCGCCTATGAAGTGAAGCTGATGGATGGCGCGCCCTATTCTGACTACACGTTTATCTTCCACATCGGCAAAGCTTCTGGAGGAACAGGCGGTGGCATGGAACACGCCAATTCCACGGCCATCAATATTCCCAATGGCGCCTCGCTTCCCAATGTCTCCGCGCATGAATTCTTCCACCTCTGGAACGTCAAGCGCATTCGTCCGGCGTCGCTTGAACCCATCGATCGCACGCGGGAAATGTACACGCGCTCATTGTGGTTCGCGGAAGGCGTCACGAACACTGTCAGCTCTTACGCGCTTGTTCGTACCGGCATCTGGAGCAAGCAGGAGTTCCTGCAAGACCTGAGCCAACAGATCACCGAACTCGAATCCCGCCCGGCCGAGCAGTGGCAGAGCGCCGAACAGTCCAGCCTGGACGCATGGCTCGAGAAATACGCGCTCTACAACCAACCGCAACGCAGCGTTTCCTATTACACCAAGGGCCAGGTGCTCGGTTTTCTCCTCGACATCGTTTTGCGCGATCGCACTGACAATCAGCGCAGCCTGGATGATTTGTTGCGCGCGATGAATATGGATTTTGCCCGGGAAGGGAAGTTCTATCGCGACTCCCTCGATATCCGCTTCGAATCCGAAAAGCTTGCCGACTTATCGCTCGCGGATTTCTTTGACAATTACGTCGCCGGGGCGAATCCCTTGCCTTACGAAAAAGTGTTGGCTCTCGCCGGTCTCGAACTCCGCGCCCACGAATCCGTCCGCGCCACGCTCGGGTTTCTGGCCCAGCGCGAACCGGGCGAGCCCTGGAGTGTCGCCGCCGTCGAGGCCGACAGCCCCGCGGCAAAAAGCGGCTTGCAGGTCGGCGATGAAATTCTTCGCTGGAACAACGGGGAAGTTCCACGCCGTGCCGAGCGATGGGCCGCCCAGCAAAAACCCGGCGACATCCTGCGCCTGCGTATCCGCCGCGCCGAAAAAGAAGAAACCCTGGAAGTCCATCTCGGCGAACTGCATCAGAAATTCTTTCAGGTTGCGGAGATGTCTGGCGCCGACGATCGTGCTCGCCGCCTCCGCGACGGCCTCCTGCACGGCACGACGGATCCCATCACTGCCCGTTCCCACTGACGTAGCGCCGGCATCTTGCCGGCAGACGTATTTTGGGAAGAATGCTGGCCGGCAGGATGCCGGCGCTACACAGAGTGCAAGTCTTGCTTTACTTAGAACTGAAAACCGCTAACTTATAACTTGCCTATGCTCCGTACTGCTTTCATGTGCGTGTTCCTCTCGCTCTACATCCTCCTCCTCGGGCCGCCGCTGCTCATCTACACGGTGCTTACAAAAAATCCTGATCCCCTCTACTGGGCAGCCATCAAGGGGATTATGTTTTTTGTAAACGCTGTAGGCGTCCGCGTAAAGGTGAGGGGCATCGAGCGCATCCCTAGTGGCACGGTCATCTTCGCCGCCAATCACACCAGCGCCGCCGACGCGCCCGCGGTTGTGGACGCCATTCCTCGGCGCATCGCCATCCTGCTGAAGCGCTCGTTATTCAAATTCCCGATCGTCGGGCAGGCGTTTCATCTCGCGCAGTTCATTCCCGTCGACAGGTTCGACCGGGATTCCGCCATCACCAGCCTGGAAAAAGCAACCGAAGCCATCAAGGGCGGCCAAAGTTTTCTGATTTATCCGGAGGGAACGCGTAGCCCGGATGGCCGTCTGCAGGATTTCAAAAAGGGAACCGCGGTGATGGCTATCAAGGCCGGCGTGCCGCTGGTGCCAATTGCCTGCTCCAACGCCCACCGCATCATGAAGAAGCGTGAGATGAAAATTTACCCGGGCGAAATCCTGGTCGAATTCCTGCCGCCGATTGATTCCACCCGATACACGCTCGAGCAGCGCGAAGAGTTGAACCAGCGCCTTCACGATGAGCTGGCGGCGGGATTGCCGGCGGACCAGAGACCGATTGGATTCCCCGGTGCGGAGTGATTTTGAATGCGGGAGCGAAGCTCCCGATTTTGCGGTGGGAAGGCCTGTTACCACATCACATTTTGTGCAGGGAGTTTACTCCGCAAAAGCGGCAGCTGGGCTGCCGCACTCAAAAGGGGCGCCGTGAATTTCTTATTCGGTGGTGGCTGGCGGCGACTTTTGTTCGAGCTCTGCCACTCTTTTTTGCAGGTCCGGCAATCGCCGCAGCGCCGCCATCATCCGCAGCCATTCCCTGTTTTCCACTGCCGGATACCCTGAATACAGGGCCCGCTCCGGCACATCGTTGGGCACGCCGCTCTGCGCCGTGATCACCGCTCCGTCGCCCACTGTGAGATGCCCCGCGGTCCCGACTTGCCCCGCGAGAATGCAGTTGTCGCCAATCCGCGTCGAGCCCGCGAGACCCACCTGACCGCAAAGCATCGAATTCCCACCCACTTTTGACGCGTGGCCGACCAGCACCAGGTCGTCAATCTTCGTGCCGCGCCCGATGCGGGTCTCGCCCACCGTCGCACGGTCTACGCAGGCGTTGGCCTGCACTTCCACGTCATCTTCCAGCACCGCCGGGCCGGACTGCGTCATCTTGTACCAGGTGCCGTCGGGATTCTTTGCATAACCCAATCCGTCTCCACCGATGATCACGCCATTCTGCAGAATCACGCGGTCTCCAATCCTGCAAAACTCCCGCACAACGGCGTGCGCATGCGCAAAAAAGCGAGAGCCGATCCGCGCGCCCCGATAGATCGTCACAAAGCTGTGCAGCACCGCGTTCTCTCCGATCACCGCATCTTCATCCACGAAGCAGTACGGCCCGATGTGCGCTCCGGCTCCAAGCTTCGCGCTTTTCGCAATCACCGCCGTGGGATGAATTCCCGGCGCATACTTCGGCGCTTCGTAGAACAGCTCAATCGCCTTCGCAAAACTCAAATAGGGATTGCCTGTCCGCAGTTTCGCCAGCGCCGGCCCGCTCGGCTCGCGTTCCACTTCCACGCCGTCCTCGATGAACACGGCGGAAGCCCGCGTGGTCTTGAGATTCGGCGCATATCGCCGGTTGGCCAGAAACGTCACCTCGCCCGGCTCGGCCTGTTCAATCCCCGCTACGCCGTGGATCGCTGCCTGCGGGTCTCCTTCCAAACGGCACTCCAACCGCTCCGCCAATTCCTTCAGCTTCATACGTACTCCTTCGCCATCCACCAAATAAGCTGTGAGTCTCGCACAGCATCAAGAGCGAAGTACAGCCAGACACTCTCGGAGTGCGCTGAGGAAGAACGACGCAGAGGCGTGACGTATCAGCGATTCGAGTAATCGCAAAAGGGCTCATAGCCCCGGGGCCCAGGATTTCACCCGCTGGCCACTGGTCTTAGCTTCGCTTTAGCCGAGGATTAAAGGTGCCCGATTACCATTGGACTCCGGGATACAGGCTCGGCATGCGGAATCCGCGGTAGGCATTCGCATTGGAGGTCTGCAGATGCCAGACTGTTTGCGGTGCGCTGCCAGGAATCACTTCAAAAATATCTGAGAAAACCCCGCCGGCGCCGGCATTGAAGTCGCCTTCGATATTCCCGTTGGCCAGCTGCTGCGCCCCGCCTCCCCAGAAGGAATATTCGCCGGGCTTGTAATCGGAGATGATCGTTGCGGTCATCGCCGTTTCGTCGATCTCCATTAGAGGCGCCGTACTGTAATTGCAGGGTGGCTGACCGGATGTCCCGCAGGTGACACCCGTGGGGAAAACGCGCAGATTGCCGTTGTCCATAATGGCCATCCGGAATTTTCCTGAACTGTTGGCGGTGGCAAAGTTGGGGTTGTGCTGTGCGTAAAACCAGTCCGCGGGTTCAGTGCCGCCCACGAGGGTGAAATCTCCCTGGTAGCCAAGATGCCAGAGAATCGCGCCATCGCCGGCTCCGTCGGCATAGTGAATCTTGATAATCCAGCTCTGATGCCTAATCGAAAGCAGAATGTTCCCATCATCGGTATAGAGGAGGGCGTTGGAGTGCGTCCAATCTGGATAGCCCTGCAGCGCCCTGGTGATATCGAGGTGATCGAATGCGCTCCACGTCCACCCAAGTTTGAAGCTCCCATCGCCCTGCGGAATCAGTTCGGCGAGCATATCACCGAGGATCGCGGCGGTAGGTGTTGCGGGGCAATTGGGAATGGTAGAACATAGTTCGCTGATCTGTATCAAAGCAATCCAGCGTCCATTGGGGAGCTGGATCACGTCGTGATGGAAATTTCTAAAAGTAATGGTTTTGCCGGCTGCGGTGAAGGCGTTTTCAATCTGAGTGGCCGTTTCTTCCTGGATGGTATTTCCAGCCAAGTCTATCTCCCGCACCGCGCTCGGGAAGATGCCAACGAGAAAATGACCATTCTGAAGGAGATGCACACCCTGCACGTTAGCTCCGCTGGGCAAACCGCCATAACTCCACAGCACATTGCCGGAGAGGTCGACAGCGGCCACCGCAACCATGCCCGCAGTCTTGCCAATCGTATCGAGCAGTTCAATTCCGGGTTGCGGGGTCATACCCGGACTGGTGGTAACCGTCAATACGGGAAGGGCAGCCGCGGGAAGAGCCTTTGTCGTGAACGTATGGTCCAGATCATTGGCAAATGTTCCGTCGGCAGCCTGTACCACAGCCCGCATGTGGTAATCGGTGGAAGCCAGCATCCCCGCAACGAAGAAGCTCAGCGAACCAGTTGCCGGCCCCGGCTGCGTCCAGGTTTTCAATTTATAGGAAGTGTCCGTGCCAAATTGGATGAAGACGTTCAGGCCAACCGGCGGTGTCAGAGTGTAGACGGCTACTTGCGGATTAGCCGTGGCAGTGACCTGTCCGGAGGCGAGCACGGTGATGGCTGTGGAACTTGTTTTCGTAGGATCCTTCTGGCTGCTCGCGGTCACAGTAATGCTGGTGTTCTGCGTTACCGCAGGCGCAGTGAAATTTCCCGTCGAATCAACGGTTGCGCCGGAACCGGCGGGCACCGACCAGGCGACGTCATTCGCGCCGACGGAATCAGCAGCGGTCAACTGCATCGACTCAGCGGAGAAAAGAAGCGCGGTTGTAGGAGCTACAGACAGTGTGACCGGGGGAGGAGGAGTTGAAGTGGAGTTGCAACCTGCGGAAAAAATTGTAATGGCAGAAAACGCAAAAATACCGAACGGAGTCCGATTCATTATTCATCCCAAGCGGGAAGTGGAGGCTGGCACCGCATCCCTATGAAGTGTAAAAACGCCCAGAGCGTAGCACATGCCGCTTGCGCAACCAACCGGAAACTCAGAACTTTGCCCAGCATACGGTGGCCGTGGAAGAGTGCCCCTACTTCTGATTCCGACAAAACCGAAGCTGGCGTGGAGCCTAACATCGGCGATAGCTGGAAACTGTCCCGGACTGGACGCCCTGAAAATCCAGGCTTGGTGCAAAGGACGCCGCGCGCTCCCCGTTCTGTCGCCTAAGGACCCTCTCGTTCCTGACTTTGCGACTGTGCAAAGTTGGACAGACTCGACAATATGAATCGCATTAGGTTGATACGGGCATCAAGTTCATACAGAGCGGGTGCCCGCAAGGGACGGATTATGCGAACTGGTTGAAGGATCGGCGATCGCAACCCATGCCGCAGCGAGAATACGGGCCGGCGATTCTAGACAGAGGAGGATTACGATGAACTGGGATTTGATCGAGGGCAAGTGGAAGCAATCGATGGGCAAAGTGAAAGTAAAATGGGGGAAGCTGACTGACGACGACGTCACCGCGGTCAACGGCAAGCGAGACCAATTGGTAGGCAAGATTCAGGAACGCTATGGACTTGCGAAAGACGCAGCGGAAAAGCAGGTCGACGAGTTTATCCAGTCGTATAGCGCGGACGACTCCGCAAAAGCGGCCAAGGCCTCCTGAACCGGCCCGCAACACCGGCGCGAAGAATGCGATGGTGAAATACGGCGTGGCTGCCGGCGAGAGTGTCTACCGCGCCTGGAACGCGAAAAGCGCGGGGTACTTCGCTCTGGCAAAGGAGGAATAGAGAGGCAGGGTGACCAGCCGTAGGCAGGTAATCGCCATTGGGTGCTTGATCAAAAAGTGCTGTTACTTTTTTGAGAGTTCGCCTTGGAAATGGCTTTCAACATCCTCGTGGCTTAAAGGATTTCCTGCTACGGCCAGAACAACCGAATAGACAACTTCATTTCGCTCAATCTGCGCCGTGAGGAACGCGCCGTCTTTCGGCAGTTCCTGATAAATGAATTTCACCTTCCTGCCGTCTGCGAGAGACTTGATCCACTCTTCATTTTCCATTTGCATATCTCCCGCGCATAGCCTTGACGAATGTTTTGCGCAGCGTCGAGGGGCGTGGTCCTTACTTGCGGGAACTCGCCGTCTTGGAAGTCACGGAAATCTCAACCAAGGCGCCCTTCTTAAGCTTCATGTCACGCCCGTGCTCGTCTATTAATTCATTTTCAATTCGCGGATCTCGATATCGAGGCTTTTCGGGGAGGTCGACCGCAATCTGTGCCTTTTCAGGCTGACTTTTGCGCGGAGAGGGAATCATCTTTTCAACTTTTCCGGGCATGCTCGCGCTCGACAGCTCCCGAATTCGCACAGAGTTCAGAGTCAATTCCGCGATTCTCGCAGACATGGCCATCCGCGGCTGCGCCATTTCCCTCTTGATGTCGGCGCGCGTCGTCATTTCCAGTTTGGTCTGTTTTTTTCTGCTCAAGGTAGTCCCATTATGGCACTGCGAGAGAAGCATTTCAGTCCCGTTTCGCACAGATTGCGGCATTTTTCTACCGCTGTATTGACTACTAAGGGTCCCTTGACGCGCCCAATTGGGCATTTTCCATTATTCGTTGAACAACCGGGGTTGGGCCTCCGGCGCCATGGGAGCCGGCTTGCGGCGGGCAACGCCCACCACTCCGAGCACGGTCAATTCGGCAATTGCGGGGCGGGGAACATAGATGCGATCCGTGTTGGAATTAAAATCGGGCGGCGAGAGATGCAGGCCGTTGTCCAGAAACTTCAAGAGGTCATTCGGGATGACGCCCTCGAGCGTGGCGTCGTCACGAAAGCGCACCTTCACCCAGAGTCCGTCCAGTTTAGGCCGGTTCAAGAACGCCTTGCGCTCCGGCGCAAACTCCTCCTGAAGCTCCCTAACAAAGTAGACCGCACGAACCTTGTCTACGGCCACTGCTTCGTGTTCGCCCTCGGGCGTCAGCAAATCGAGCGTCTCCGCTCCCGTCAGCCGAGCCGGGTTCAAGAAGCCACGCAGGGCGCGCTTGTCGTCCAGTTCAATCACAACTTTTTTGTGCGTCGAGGCTGGGGCCCGCGTTTTCAAGCGAATTCACCCTTTAGTGGGCAGGAAACCGTTGCAGAAGCTTACAGTTTCATGTTATGTTAATCGCTGTTTTCCTGTCAACTCATTGTTTTTATTGGAGTTAGGCCCCCGAGGGTCGGTCTTTGTCTGAAAAGAAGCAGATCCTAAAATCCGCCTCGATTATTTCGCTGGTCACCTTCGCTAGCCGCATCTTGGGTTACGTTCGCGACCAACGCATTACCCTTCTCCTCGGAACCACACTCAGCGCCGACTCTTTCGTCCTGGCCTATCGTATCCCCAATCTTTTCAGGCGATTAGTGGGGGACGGCACCTTTTCCGCCACCTTTGTCCCGGTCGTAACCACCTACATGCGGGAGCGCTCGGCAGAGGAGCTTTGGCAGTTCGTCAACCGCCTTTTCTGGACGGTCGCCCTGGTACTGGCCGTGGTGGTCATTTTTGGGGTCATCTTCTCTCCACACGTCATCCACACATTTACTTCACCTCAGGACAAAGTGGCTGGCTGGGACGAAGCGATCGAGCTTAACCGCATCATTTTCCCATATCTCTTTTTCCTAGGCCTTGCGTCGATCGGCATCGGCATTCTCAATTCGTTTCACTATTTCGCCGTTCCCGCCGCCACAACCGTGTTGCTGAATGTGGTCATCATCGTCTTCTCCACGGCCGCGGTCTGGCACTATTTCCGCAGTCCCGCAACGTCTCTTGCCGTGGGTGTGCTGGTCGGCGGCGCGCTACAGTTTCTGATGCTGGTGCCGCAACTGGTGCGGCGTGGCATGCGATTTGATTTTAGCCTTTCGTTTACGCACCCGGCGATCCGGGACGTTGCCCGGGTGCTCTTTCCACGCTTCTTCGGGCTCGGCATCTCGCAGATTAATTTTTTTGTGGACACTTACTTTGCAAACTCGGCTCGCATGCCCCGCGGCTCGCTGACCGCGCTTTACGTCGCGGACCGGGTCATGGAGTTGATGCTGGGCGGCTACGCCATCGCGGTTGCCACCGCGATTCTCCCCATCATGTCGCACCAGGCTGCGGCGAACAACTATGAAGGGCTGAAGAAGACACTCACGTTTGCCGTGCGCATCGTGGCCTATATCACGGTCCCCGCTGCCATCGGCCTGATGACCCTGCGCGAGCCCATCATCCGCATGCTGTTCCAACATGGTCAGTTCGTCGCCGAATCCACGCGCCTCACCGCGCGACCGCTGCTCTATTACGCAATCGGCCTACCTGCGCTGGCTTGCGTGAAGCTGATCGTGCCGGCCTTCTATTCGGCGAAAGACACCAAGACACCGGTGATCGTCGCGCTGATCTCTTTCTTTTTGAATATTTTCCTGAATATTGTGTTCCTTCAGAACACGTATTTGTACCACCGGTTTCAAAATGGCGGCCCGGCGCTGGCAACGGCCATCGCAACACTCTTTGATTTCGTTATTCTCTTTGCCGTTTTCCGCTTGCGATACGGCCCGATGGGCAGTTTCGCGATGCTTCGTTCCCTGGGAAAAATTTCTGTTTGCAGCCTGATCATGGGCGCGGGGTGCCTGGTTGCGAACTACTACGCCAGTTTCACCCTGAACTCTGCCTTTCTTATTCAACTCGTGATATTTATCGCCATGATCCTTGGTGCCACGTTGGTGTATATCGGCCTTACATGGCTCTTCAAATGCCCTGAAATTGAAGAAGTCTACGGCATCGCCATGCGGCGCCCCGGCGCTGCGGAAGGATTGGCAGGTTCCTGATGGAAATCTCCACAACCATCGCCTCGTTTCTCACCTACGTCCGTGTGGAAAAGGGATTGTCCACGAACACGGTGTCGGCGTACCGGCGCGATCTGGTGAAATTCGAGAGCTACGCCAAGAAGAAAAAACTTACGCTTGAAAGCGTTTGCCGCGACGACTTGGTGGATTTTCTCTCCAGCCTGTTCCGCCAGAAACTGGAAAGCCGCACGGTCGCGCGGCACCTGGTCACCCTGCGCAATTTCTTCCGCTTTGCGCAGACCCAGGACCTGATCAGCGTCGACCCGTCCTCCAATCTGGAATCGCCAAAGATTCGACGCTCCCTGCCGGGATATCTCCGCCTGGAGGATATCGAGCGCCTCCTCGCGCAGCCCGACGACAAAACCCCCATCGGCCTTCGCGACCGCGCCATGCTCGACGTTCTCTACTCGACCGGCCTGCGCGTTTCCGAACTGATCGGTCTTCGCGTCATGGATCTGGACCGCGCGGTCGGCTGTGTTCGCTGCATCGGCAAGGGCGACAAGGAGCGCATCGTCCCCATCGGCAAGAAAGCGTTGGCGCTCGTTGATCGTTATTTGCGCGACGCGCGCCCGAAGCTTGTGACGGCAGGGAAACAGGTCAACTCGCCCACGCTTTTTATCAACCGGCGGGGCAGCACGCTCAGCCGCGTGGGCGTATGGAAAATTCTTTCGGCGTACGGCCGGCGCGCGGGACTGCGCGTGCCCTTGACGCCGCATATGCTGCGGCACAGTTTCGCCACGCATCTGCTGGAAGGCGGCGCGGACCTGCGCTCCGTCCAGCTGATGCTGGGCCATTCCGATATTTCCACGACGCAAATTTACACGCACGTCGTGGAAGAGCGGCTGAAGCAGATTTATAAAGCGCATCACCCCCGGGCGTAACGCACGGGAACGGACTCATCGCGGGTATGGCATTCGCAGCGTGGATGCCAACTTTGAAGCGGAAGGAACGCAATGCCTGATTACATGTTTCTGTTGGAAAGCCGGCTCTCGCCGGAACAACGCGCGGCCATGTTGCGCGTGCAGGAGTTGGCCGCCGTCATGGGCTTCAACGTCTATCTCACGGGCGGCACGGTGCGTGACCTCATCACGGGCGCGAACCTGCGCGATCTTGACTTCACCGTCGAGGGCAATCCGTCCAAAATGGCCCGGGAACTCGAAAAGGGCGGAGCGAAAGTTCTCTCCGAAGACGAGAAGCTCCGCAACGTCGAACTGCTCTTCGCCGCCGACGTTGAGGGCAGCATTTCCGCGGCTCGCGATGAGCATTACGTCCGCCCTGGTACCCGGCCGGAGCTGCGCTGGTCCACCATCATGGAGGATTTGCGCCGCCGCGACTTTTCGCTGAACGCGATTGCCATTTCGCTGAATCCGGCGTCGCGCGGGTTGCTGCTCGATCCCACCAACGGCCTATCGGACATCGAGCACGGCGAAGTCCGCGCGCTTTCTATTCACAGTTTCACCAATCAACCGGTGCGCCTGCTGCGCGCGCTGCGGTTGGCGGCCCGCATGGGCTTCAAGCTCGAATCCCGCACTCAGGAATGGTTCAACCTCGCCATCGAGCGCGAACTGCAGCTCACCATTACTCCTGAAGACGCGGGCGAAGAAGTGCGCAGCCTCAGCCGCGAAGAGCGTCCACAGCTCATCCTGAAGGAATGGGAGGAAGGCGATCTGCTCGAACGGGTCCACCCGACGATCGCCAAAAAGCATCCCGGCTACGACGCAATCAACCGGCTCATCAAGGTCCGCGACGATCTTTATATGGCGGGATTCCGCCCGCGCCTCGCTACGCCGATGTTGTTGGCGATTCTGACGCGTTTGAAGGATCGCGAGCTTACCAGCACGTTATCAAAGCTCGGTTATCGCTCCGCCGAAATCGAAGCCATCGAGAAATTCCCGGAGAGGGCCACGGAGATACAGAAAGACCTCACCGGAAAGAAAACCAAGACGCCCATCGAGGCTTATCGTTACATCGAAAAGATTCCGATGGAATATGTCGCCTATCTTCTCGCGGAATCCAGCAACTCCGCCGCCCTTTCGAAACTAAAAGCGTTCCTCCACAAGTGGCGCCCGGTGCGCCAGGCCCTGCCCATCGTAGGCACGGAACTCGAAGCCCTCGGCATGCCTCGCGGCCCCAAATTCGACCAGATTGTGCAGGACGTGTTCGCTATCCAGCTGAATGGTCGCGCCAAAACTCCCGAAGAGCGCGTGAAAATCCTGCGCAAGCTCTCCGGCATCAAGGAACCTCCCAAGAAGAAAGAAAAAGAGAAGAAGCCAGCAAAGGCCGAGAAGCACGTAGAAACGCCGGCCGAAAAGAAAGCCGCCGCGGCCGAAAAACAAGCCACTCACGACCGCCACAAAGCCGGCATGAAAGCCGCAGCCGCCAAACACAAATCCAAAAAGTAATTTGTGAGTGCGAAAGCGAAGCTTTCGCTTTTACGGTTACAACTGCGTTGGGGCGCGATCTGAATCGCGCTCCAATCTTGAGCCATGTCATCTTGAGCGCGTTCTATGCGCGAAGGACCTCAACTTCTGATACCGGCACAATCGTTCCGCCGTCCTTCTACCCCTGTGCAAAACTCACAATCCCGTTCGCATTTCTCATCCCCGCGTTTTACAATCAACTTCCATGGGCAATCCGCAGTTTGTTCATCTCCACGTTCATACCGACTTTAGCCTTCTGGACGGCGCGTGCGAAACTTCCGAGCTTCTCGATGAAGCCTCGCGCCAAAAGATGCCTGCCGTGGCCATCACCGACCACGGGAATCTTTTCGCCGCCGCCAATTTCTTCAATGAAGCTTCGAAGCGCGACGTCAAGCCCATCATCGGCTGTGAAGTGTACGTCGCCAAAGGCAGCCGCCACGACCGCGGTGAAAAATCCGCGCCTGCAGCCAACGGCGACCGCGGGGAAATGGAACCCGGCTCCCGTGGCAGTAATCACCTGGTTCTCCTCTGCGAAAATCTCGAGGGCTATCACAATTTAATCAAGCTCGTCTCCGCCGGATTTCTGGAAGGTTTCTATTACAAGCCACGCATCGACCTGGACCTGCTCTCCAAACACAGCAAAGGGCTCATTGCTCTCTCCGCGTGCCTTCGCGGCCCAGTTACCGAACCTGTGGTGGATGAAAAGTTCGATCTCGCCCGCGAGAATGCCTATCGCCTGCGCGATATTTTTGGCAAAGGCAACTTCTTTCTTGAAATTCAGGACCAGGGCCTCGAAATCGAACAGCGCGTGAACAAAGACCTCGTCCGCCTCTCAAAAAAAACCGGCATTCCCCTCGTGGCCACCAACGATTGCCACTATCTGCATCACAGCGACGCGCATGCCCAGGAAGTCTTGCTCTGCATCCAGACCGGCAAGACCATGAGCGATACGAATCGCATGAAGTTCGCCACCGACCAGTTTTATTTCAAGTCCGCCGAAGAGATGGCCAAGGTCTTCCACGAACTTCCAGACGCGCTCAGCCGGACCGTTGATATCGCCGCGCGCTGCAACGTCAAGATCGAGCGCATTCCCAACGCGCTACCCGAATTCAAGGTTCCCGAGGGCCACACACCGGGTAGCTATTTCGAGAAGGTCGCCCGCGAAGGTTTCGCGCAGCGCGTGCCATTCCTCGAACGGCTCTTGCAGCAGGGCGCGCTGCGGCATCCGCTGGTGGAATACGAACGGCGCCTTTCGTCCGAAATCGAAATGATCAAGAAGATGCACTACGAGGGCTACTTCCTTATCGTGTGGGATTTCATCCATTACGCCCGCGCGCAGGAAGTGCCGGTCGGCCCCGGCAGAGGTTCCGCCGCCGGCAGCCTGGTCAGCTACGCTCTGCGCATCACCGACGTCGACCCGCTTCAGTACAACTTGCTGTTCGAACGCTTTCTGAATCCGGAACGCGTGTCCATGCCCGATATTGATATCGATTTCTGCATGCGCCGCCGCGGCGAGCTGATTGATTACGTGACGCGCAAGTATGGGCGCGAGAACGTTTCGCAGATCATCACGTTCGGCACCATGGCCGCGAAAGCCGCCGTGAAGGACGTTGGCCGCGCAATGGACATTCCGTACGGCGAAGTCGATCGCCTAGCCAAAATGATTCCTACGACGCTTGGCATCGAACTTGAAAACGCTCTCGAGGAAGCTCCGCAGCTGAAATCCGCTGTCGACAGCGATGAGAAGCTGAAAGACCTTATGGCCGTCGCCTTGCGCCTCGAAGGCTTGGCGCGCCACGCCTCCACGCACGCTGCTGGTGTAGTCATCTCGCCGCAACCGCTCACCGAGCTGGTTCCCGTCTACAAGACCAACCGCGACGAAATCACCACGCAGTACGACATGAACGCGCTCGAGCGCATCGGCCTGCTGAAAATGGATTTTCTTGGCCTCACGACGCTCACCGTTCTCCACGACGCGGTGAAAATGGTTGAACAGAATCGTGACGTTAAACTCGACCTCGACAGCCTCACCCTCGACGACGAAGCCACGTACAAGCTCTTCTCACGCGGCGAAACCACAGCCATCTTCCAGTTTGAATCCCACGGCATGCGCGACATCCTGCGCCGCTACCAGCCCACCCGCATCGAAGATCTCACCGCGCTCAACGCGCTCTACCGCCCGGGCCCGATCCAAGGCGGCATGATCGACGACTTCATTAACCGTAAGCATGGCAAGACGAAAGTCGCCTACGAGCTTCCGCAGTTGAAAGAAATTCTCGAGGAGACCTACGGCGTCATTCTCTACCAGGAGCAGGTGATGCAGATCGCCAATCTGCTCGCCAGCTTCTCTCTCGGCGAAGCCGACCTGCTTCGCCGCGCCATGGGCAAAAAGAAAAAAGAGGAGATGGCCGCGCAACGCGCCAAATTCCTGGCTGGCTGCGAGAAAAACAAGATCAACGAAAAGAAGGCCGTACGTATTTTCGACCTGATGGAGGAGTTTGCAGGCTACGGCTTCAACAAGTCGCATTCCTGCGCTTACGCGCTCCTCGCCTATCAGACCGCCTATCTGAAAACGCACTACCCGGTGGAATTCATGGCTGCGCTGCTCACCTCCGAAACCGGCAATGCTGAGCGACAGGTCAAGTACATCAACGAAGCCCGCGGCATGGGCATTTTGATCCTTCCGCCGGACGTCAACGAAAGCGATCTCTACTTCACGCCGGTGGGCGAGTCCATCCGCTTCGGTCTCGCCGCGATCAAGAACGTCGGCGAAAACACCGCCAAGGCCATCCGCGAATCCCGCCTCGGCCAGGGCGAATTCAAATCCCTCTACGAATTCTGCGAACGAATCGAGTCCCGCTTCCTCAACAAGCGCGTTTTCGAAAGCCTCATTAAATCCGGCGCGATGGATTCGCTTGGCCCCCGCGAAGGCATGCTCGCTTCCGTCGACGATGCCATCAACGCTATCCAGCGCGCCGCTCGCGCCAAGGAATCCGGCCAGCATGGACTATTCTTTGGAGGCGGCGCCGCTGCCGAACCCAAAGTTCATTTCGAACTCCGTGACGCTCCCCCGTGGAGCGAAGAAGAGCGTCTGACCAGTGAATACGCCATGCTGGGCTTCTACGTCTCCGGCCACCCGCTCGAAAAATACACCTCGCGCCTGAAAGATCTGGGCGCACTTTCGCTTGACGAGCTCGAAGGCCAGCGCAACGGGAAAGAAATCGCCGTCGCGGCGCTAATCGTGGGCACGCGCCCCATGCGCTCCAAAAAAGGCGCCCGCTGGGCCATCTACACCATTCAGGACATGACCGGCGTGCAGGAACTCCTCGCATTTCCGGAAAGCTTCGCCCGCCTGGAAAATATTCTTAAGCCCGGCGCGCCGCTGCTCCTGAAAGCCCGCGTGCAAATCGAAGAAGCCGGCACACGCCTTTCGTTGCAGGAAGCCCGGCGCCTGGAAGACGTTGCCGAACGAACAGGCCCCAGTGAGTTTCGCTTGCGCCTCGACATGAGCGTTCTGAATGATGAGACTTTGAGCCAGCTGGAGAATTTATTTGCAAGCACCCCGGGCCCAACTGCGATAGTGTTTGAACTGGTCTCCCCCGACGGCTCCATGGCATCCTTGCAGTCGCAAAAACGCATCCGCGTGAAGCCGGAGCTCGAGGAAGCGGTCCGCCGTATCTGCGGCCAGCAGGCGATTCAGAGGGTTGCGTAATGTGCGCCGCGCAAAAAGATAAAAAGGTCACCGCAATCACGACGCTCGACCGCCAGCGCGAGATCGATCGCCTGGAAAAAGACGTCGAGGAATTGCGCCGCCTCGCCTCCACCGACGAGAGCGAGGAAGAAGTCGAGCGGTTGAAAAGGGAAGTACTCGAACTTCGCCGCGAGTTCTACACCCACCTCGGTCCCTGGCAGCGCGCCCAAATTGCACGCCACCCCCAGCGGCCTTACACTCTCGACTGGATTAATTTGATGTTCACCGACTTTGTCGAACTCCACGGCGACCGCGGCTTTGGTGACGATAAAGCACTGATTACCGGCCTGGCAAAGTTCCGTGGACGACCCGTCGCCATCATCGGTCACCAGAAAGGCCGCGACACCAAGCAGCGCATCGACCGCAATTTCGGCCAGCCCAAGCCCGAAGGCTACCGCAAAGCGCTCCGCATCATGGAGCTCGCCGCCAAATTTGGCCGCCCGGTTTTGACGTTCATTGACACGCCTGGCGCCTATCCCGGCATAGACGCGGAAGAGCGCGGGCAGGGCGAGGCAATTGCACGCAACCTGCGCGAGATGGCACGCCTTCCCGTTCCCATCATCGTCACGGTCACCGGCGAAGGCGGCTCCGGCGGCGCGCTGGCTATCGCCGTTGGCGACCGCGTCAACATCCTGGAAAACGGCTTTTACTCCGTGATTTCGCCGGAAGGCTGCGCGTCCATCATCTGGCGCGACTCCACCAAAGCCGAAACCGCCGCCATCGCGATGAAAATCATGTCCACCGACCTGAAGGACCTGGGCATCGTCGACGAAATCATCCCCGAGCCCGACGGTGGCGCGCATAGCGACCATGAAGCCGCCGCCAAGATCTTCGGCGACGTTCTCGAGCGCCAGCTTCTGATCCTCTCCAACCAAGCCCCGAAGGACCTTCTCCAAGCCCGCTACCAAAAATTCCGCCACATGTGCGAGTTCTTCGACCTCGGCGCTTAGCGTAGCCGGCTGCCGCCTCCCGGCGCGCAGGAACGCCCTCTTGAGCTGCCCATCGCCAAGCCTCCAAGGATCTACTTCACCCCCGCTACCAGAAGTCCCGGCACATCTGCGAGTACTTCGGCCTGGGCGTATAGCCCCCGGTTCTACCTGCCCATTCCTCGAATTAAAGTGACCGCTGGACATCGTGCCGGATCATCAGCTTCCACACCCGCACGATCCATCAACTCTCAGAAGTGGCCAGACATACGGAGTGCTTCTTCCTTAGGGATTTGCCAGCGTTAGTGTGGTCGCCTCAACAATCGCTCCCCCCAACGGTCCTGTAGTTTGTAAATCAAACAACTTGGGTGTATTGACGAAGACCGGATATGGCAAGGTGGCTGCGTTCGAGCCTTGCTGGATTGCATTTATGGCATGAAGAAAGATGTAATACGCAGTATAGAGATCGACAGTTATAGGTACTGTTGTACACGGCACCCGGGGTGCGATTGACCTGCCGACAACCAACTCGGAAACGGCGGGACGAGCGCTAACAAGTATGCTTACCTCGTTCGCGTCTTTGACGTTGAGGGGCGTTACATTCAAATCGATAACGCCGATTGCTTCGATGGTGCCGGAAATGCCGGCGAAGCTGGAACCACAGTCGGTGTCAGGTGGATCCCAAAGAATTGCGCCGGATAATGAGTCATAAGCAAGCGGCCCGGTCCCAAAGTATTGCAGCTTATTGCTATCAAATAGCATCGGGATATTTGTCGCCAGTACGTGGGATGTGGTGTCGATAATGCCCGCGTTTCCCGCGGCCGTCTGGCCGCTCATCGTGGAGTCAAAAGTCAGTTGCAGCGATCCCGCCGCACAGGCCGCGAGCTGCGTATTAAAATTAGGAAAGAGCGCATCTGAGTTCTGGCCCAAGAGCTGCAATGTCCTTTTAGCGCCCAGCATGTTGGATACTTCGACAGCTGGGACACCATCCGGGGCTATGCAGCGGGAGAACGAATCATTGTAAGCCTGGATCAAGAGTTTGATCAGCGCAGCCTGAGTTACCTGGCTTTCGGAGTTGAACGGCGCCTTTCCAGCCAGGCCAACGAGTTCGAGCTCCCTCTCCCAACTGATAGCAGTGTTTGCCGCTCGCTGAAGGAAACTGTTGTCGCCGCTTGCGGCATCGAGCAGCGGTTGGACAACATCGGTGTACGTCTGCTGAAGGAGCGTTGCGAGATTTTCCAGGTATTGGGGATCGAGCGTAGTATCAGGATTGTTCGGGTTCAATTCCCGCGACCTCTCCTGCTGGTTAAGTTGTGCAAGCTGTTGCTCCAGCCGTGCTTCCGCCTGTAACGCAATCGCCGCCTGCAGGGTAGACCCCAACGACGGGGCCATCCCCCAGCCGAATCCCGTGAAGTGCAGAATATTCATTGTGATCGCGGATTTGAAGTCGAGCGGGTAGATGTGGAAGTCTCCACCGGACGCACCATAACTGAAGCCCCATTGTTGCCCCACTGGTGCTGTCGTCGGCGAAGTTATGGTCAGTGTTGCGGGAAGCAGGAGCCGGAGGCCTTGTGGCTGAAGCTCGACCCCGGCCGCGAACCCCCCGCTTAGGGGGATGTTCCCCACGGTGGCGATCGGGGTCATTGTAATCAGTTCGTCGCTTCGCAAGGCATTCTGAGGGATGCTCAGCGTGAATACCGATCCATCGGCGCCCGTAGCCGTAATTGTTCCTCCGTTCGCCGCGCTGATCAGCATTTGTACGGCATGGCTGGAATCCAGCATTGGCGTGACTGTGATTGGGTTCGCGGGTTTTTGAAAAATATCCAGAGCTCCAAGCAAGATAAACCGGTTGATGGCGAATCCGAGCGTAGATCCGTTGGACATGTACGTTCCCCGGATCGTCATCAGATATTTCGTTCCGGCGACCAAATCGGTGGAGTTGAATACCAGGTTCACAAAACTCGTCGAGGCCGAGGCCATATCAGAGAGCTGGAGGGGAAGCGAGCCGGATGCCGCCACTTCGCCCAGAGTTGCGCTCGTCACCGTGACAGATTGTGCGGTGGCTGTGCCGGCGTTGAGAATTGGCAGAAACACCGTAAAACTCCCATTCCCACCCGATACCGCGGGCGTTCCTGACTGAAGAGCGATCGTTTGTCCCAAGGATGTTTTGGTCGAAAACGCCGCAAAGAAGAGGCACAGCAGCGCCAATAGTTTTCGCCCGAGGCTGGGCATGTGCATCATGGGGTTTTCTCCTCAAAAGAACTAAGGTCAACCGGCTGTATGGAAAGTGAAAAAGTTTTTGCCGCTGCCCGCTTCTCCTCGTGCCCCTAAGCTGAAAATGGCCTCTCCTCCTTCAACGAGCGGAGAAGGTCCGGTCGGCACGGGTATCTGGAACCTCGAAGTGCAGAGAATTTATCGGGCGCGCTGGAACCCTCGGCGCCATTTGGCAACAACCGCGAGGCCGCTCCCGAGGAGCACAAGCGTCGCCGGCTCGGGTGTGGGTGTGCCACCGCCGCCTCCACTGTTCACTCCAGGGACGGCGACATCCACCGTTTCTATCGCGCTCAGGTCGCCATTGGCATCCTCAAGTTGAACATCGATTGAAACTGTGGATCCCGCTGAAACGGTCCCCAATTGCACATTAAACAAATCGAGAATCGAACTGGTTGTGCCGTTCCCGATGGAAAAATCAGTCGAGGTGCCAAGCAGCTGATTGGGTGTCACAACTGTCGGGTCGTAATTGAAGAAATTGAAGAAAAAATCTGTCGCGTTGAGATCGACGCCGGAACTATTCGTGACCGAGCCGGTGAACATAGCGGTCCCGTTGCTCGCCGCTGACACCGTTGTTGCCGTAAGTTGGAAGGAAATCCCATCCGCTTTTGAGGGACTCAGGTTCAGAAAAAGAAAGCCGAGAATCGCGCAAAGGGAACGGCCGACTTCGCTCCAAGTTACGCGTGCATTCACGGAAGCACCGGACTCTGGCGCTTCCTGTGGAAGACTCCCAATCCAGTTAGACCGATGCCCAGCAGAAGCAGCGACGTCGGCTCCGGCGTAGGAGTTGGTGGGCTCAAAGGCGTCGACGTGACGGCAACGTCGTAAATGCCGGGGTCATTGGTAATTGTGATAAACGGAGACCCGACAATATACTCTGTTTGCTGGCTTCCCAAGACGCCGTTTGAGACCAACGAGTCGGTTTCCTCGGAGCAGGCGCCGACGACACAGCCACCCCCATTCACCGTTAGTAGCGAGAGTTGTGTGGATTGTCCGACTGGCAAGCCATTCAGCAGTGACACAAACTGGCTGAACGTTTCCGCAACAGCAAAGGTCAACTGGCTTTGAATTCCACTACCGCTGAAATCCAGCGTGTTATTCGTGATTCCAAAAAGCGTGTACGCCCCAGCCGGCCCGCTTAGGTCGGCAACTGCCAGACCAAGGTTGTTGGAGTTCGTCCAGATCGGCTGAGCGGAGGTTGGATTCGATACGGGGAAGGGCACAACCGTGGAGGTAAACTTCCAAGTAACCGCATTGTCGATGTTTATACCGCCCCCGGGAAAGACAATGAACGCAGTGCTCCCACTGACGTTCTGGCCGTCGGAGAGTCCTACCGAGTCGGCTTTGGCCCGCGTGGCCCCCACTGTCAAAGCACAGATTGCAAGGCAAATCAGAGAGCAAGTCGAAATGGACCGGGTTCTCATTGGCTTTCCTCCTTCAAAATCGGCATGGCATCTGGGGACAACTTCCGCCGGCACAAGCGCTAAGCGGGGTTTCCTCGGCTGCGGGTAAACCTTCAGTGGTTTACTTGGGACTCCCTGCCAACACATTCGCTGTACTGTAGGCCTGCCCCGCGCAGAAGCAAGGGACACTAGCGGTCACCAGTCGAATGACCGCATTTGGCCGCTCCCCAGGAATTAAGTTCTCCGCGAGCCACGTTTCCGATACAATACCGTCCCTCTACGTCCCCCACGGAAGACCCCCTGATGAGCTCTGAAACAAAGGGCTTAACGAATGAGGGCCCTGCTCGCTCGCCAGGTGACGACCGGTTGGCGTCCTGGAAAGAGATTGCTGCCTACCTGAAATGCAGCGAACGCACCGTGCGGCGTTGGGAGTCGGAGGGGCTTCCTGTCCATAGGCATACCCATAAAAAGAAGGCAGGCGTTTACGCTTATAAGTCCGAAATCGACGCGTGGTGGGAGCGCGACCGACACCGGCTGGAAACACCGAGTGGGACGGAAGGGGCAATCGCAGGGATAGCACAAGAACCAGCCGAAGAGACGCCAACCGAACCTGCCCATACACCAAGATGGCATGTCTCCGTCATGGCACTGGTTTGCTTGTTCCTGCTCATAGGCTTGCTCAATGTCGAACGAATCCGCACCCGCCTGTTGGGGGAATCGCCGGCGGGGCATATCCACACGCTGGCGGTGTTGCCTCTGCAGAATCTTTCGCATGACTCGGAGCAAGACTATTTCGCGGATGGAATGACCGAGGAGCTGATTACCGACCTCGCCCAGATCAGCGCGCTGCGGGTAATCTCGCGGACATCGGCGATGCACTACAAAGGAACCACCAAGACACTGCCGCAGGTTGCTCGGGAATTGAACGCCGATGCTGTATTGGAGGGCTCCGTGCAACGCTCTGGAGACAAAGTCCGCATCCGGGTTCAATTAATCTACGCGGCGTCGGACCAGCATCTCTGGGCGGAAAGTTACGAGGGTAGTTTGCGCGACGTGCTGGATTTGCAGAATAAAGTGGCCAACGAGATTACCAGGCAAATCAAAATTCAGCTTACGCCCGAGGAGAAGACACGTCTTGCCAGCGCGCGGCCGGTAAATCTGGAAGCTCACGAGGCTTATCTCAAGGGCCGCTACTACTGGAATCTACGAACCGAGAAAGGCTTCCAACAGGCAGTCCGATACTTTTACGAAGCAACGCAAAGTGATCCCAACTACCCGCTGAGCTATGCCGGCTTGGCCGAAAGCTACATCCTGCTTGGCGAATACAGTCTGCTGCCACCCCAGGAAGCCTTCCCGAAAGCGCGGACTGCGGCTGCTAAAGCTCTGGAACTCGACGAATCATTGGCCGAAGCGCATAACGCGCTGGCGGCGGTGAAAGTGGATTATGACTGGGATTGGCCGGGGGCCGAACGCGAATTCCGGCGCGCGATTGAGCTGAACCCCGGCTATGCGACTGCCCACCAGTGGTACGCCGAGTTGTTGGCGCAGATTGGCCGGAATGAAGAGGCTCTTGCCGAGATCAAACTGGCAGAGCAGCTCGATCCTTTCTCTCTCATCATTAGCGTTGTGCATGCCGATGCCCTTCGATGCGCGGGGCAGAACGACTTGTCAATCGAGCAACTGCGGAGAACGCTCGAGATTGATCCCGATTTTGCTCACGCCCATTTTCATCTGGGTATGGCGTATCTGCGGAAAGAAGCGTTCGCTGGCGCGCTTGCCGAATTTCAAAAAGCGGTGAGCCTCTCTCCCAACGTGACGGACTACAAAGGAGCCTTGGGATACGCCTATGGCGTTGCTGGAGAGCGCGCAGAATCGCGCAAGTTGCTGGAGGAATTAAAGACGCGAGCCAACCAAAGCTATGTCCCCTGGTTCTACATCGCGGAGATCTACGCGGGGCTGGGGGAGAAGGATCAAGCCATGGCGAACCTGGAAAAGGCCTACGAGCAACACGAGCAGGGGCTCGCGGTCATGAACAGGGCCCCGATGTTTGATCCGCTGCGCTCCGATGCGCGGTTTAAGGACTTGCTGCGCCGCTTGAATCTTCCTATTGAAGCTCCGGCAGCAGCATTAGCCCACAACTAGGAGAACCGTCGGGGCGATTCACAACTTGTTTTCGCCCCCGTGCCGCTTCGCCACAGCCGCCACATCGTTTCGTTCTTCCACCCAACCCTCCCCCCGCCCTATATCGAGAGGTTTACTTTGCGGCAAACGCAGCAACTATATCCGATGCAACTGGGCGATTTTGAGGCAACATTTAAGTATTGACTTTCTAGATGTTTTGAAATTTTTCCAGGACGACCTGAGCGTGTCGGAGGAAGAGCAATGCTGTTTTCGCAGAACAGGACGGAACGGCTCATATACGTCGGGCTGCTGTGTATTGCCCTGCTGATGGCCATTGAACCACTGGTCAAAATCCATGACCCCAATGGCTCCCGAGCCAGGGACGCTTTTGATCTCGACAAAGGGATCGCGCAACTGGAATCCGAGCTCCGCATTGTCGCGCCCATAAAATCCGCTGCTTATTCTGGCCCCGCCGTAAGTGAGGGGGTAGCTCCCGCTGCTAGACCAGGCCTCCTGCCGATACCGTTCAGTATCCGGATGGCGCCGATTGTTCCCTGGTGCGTTTTAGCAGCACTGGTTTTGGGTTTCTTGGCGCTTCTGGATCTACTCTTCCTCAAGAGGTGGTTTGAGCTTCTTAGCCTGTTTGGAGGTTTCGCCAGCGCGATTGCCCTTATTCAGGTACTGATTCTGGGCTCGGACCTGCTGGCTTGGACCGACACGTTGATGAGCATAAACGAACTTAGTACACCGAGCGATTCGGCGATGGGTGAGCGGATTCTGATGGCCAATTCGTTTCTAGTCAGTCCTGGAATCGGGTTGTACGTCCTGGCCACTTTCTTGCTCCTGGTGCCCTTTCTTTCGGTAACACGCACCATTCCGCGCCTTGCCGGCGTTATCCGAAGCGCACGAAGAATCCGCACTTCCCAGCCGATTCATATTCGCCCCATCAATTCGCAATTCTCCGCGGAGACCTGCATGAGTCTGGACCTCTCACAATCCGGGTTGTACTTGGAGAGTCCCTCCGACCACTATTACGTGGGAATGGAGCTCTACCTGACCCGCAATAAGCGTGAGGGAACTCCGGCGATCCCTGAAGAACATGGCTATGTCGTGCGCGTGGAAAAGAAGGACAAAGGGGGATGCCGCTTTGCGATACACGTCATTTCACACGTTTAATAAATGACGCTCGCAGCCGGCAGATCATTTCGGCAAATGCAAGAAGGATTGCTTCCATTTGACCGATATACAATCAAGGTGCGGATCCCAGCCGCTTCCCACCCCGTGCCGCTTTCGCTACGCGCGCATCATCGTTTCGTTGTCCCGCTCCAGTCCTCGCACTAATCTGAAGATGCACGGCACCACTACCAGCTCAGAGGATTTCAGAGCCGCGTTGCAAGCTGTCAATAAAGGACAGAGTCATCATGTCGGAACCTTTCCGTCCGTACGAAAAACTGGTTGAGATCTCCATCTTCGGCAAGAAGTTTCAGGTGCCGGAACGCAATTCCTTGCTGCGCTGCTTTCAGTTCATCAGCCCGGAAACCATCCCCTACGGGCGTTTCTGCTGGAACCAGGATTGCCAGTATTGCCGCGTCACCTGCCAGCTTCCCGATGACGACGAGTCGCGCGAGATGCTCTCCTGCAAATTCATCGTCATGCCCGGCATGGAAATCACCGAAATGAGCCAGGAGCTCAAGTGGTGCCTCCGCTCCAAGCTCCCCTCCGACGCCGCCGTCTCCAAGTAACCAAACCGCTTGACTCATGGTTCTCATTGTGAGAACCTATTCTTCCATGCGCGTCATTAAACGAGGTGCTTTGGAGCAGTTTTGGAGAATTCATCCGGACGCTCAGGCAAACCTCGAATCCTGGTATGGCGTGATGCGCAAGGCTGTGTGGAAAACACCTGCGGAAATGAAGCAGATTTATCCCAGCGCTGATTTGGTTGGGCGCAGGACGGTGTTCAATATTTGCGGCAACAAGTACAGGCTGATTGTGCGAGTCAACTATCAAACGCAGCGGGTCTTTGTTCTGTATCTGCTGACGCACGCGGAATATGACAAAGGAACGTGGAAGCAATGAGCACTACAACAACCGATCTGAATGGTAAAACATACGCGCAACTCCTTGGGCGCACGCTTCCTCATGTCATCCGTACCGATGAGGACTTGGACCGTTTGACCGCGGAGCTCATGCGTTTGGATGACCTCAAGAATCCTTCCCCTGAAGAAAAAGAGCTGGCTGAACTTTTGACCGTCCTGATCGGCGAATATGAGGAACGCCGCTATCCGATTCGCAAGGCAAGCCCGCGGCAAACCCTTCAACACCTGATGGAAGCGCGCGATCTGACCCAAAAAGACCTCTGGAAAGTTTTCGGATCAAAAGGCATTACGTCCGAAGTGTTTCACGGTAAAAGAGCCATCAGTAAAACACAGGCGAAAAAGCTGGCCAAGTATTTCCACGTGAGCATCGAACTGTTCATCTAACCCACTTCGACACAATGCCATAATCCGGCACAACTTCTGCCTCGGCTTCGGGTTCTTCCCAGCAACCAACGGTGCGGTTGCGCGGCAGCATTACCCCGAAACCATCCCGGCTTCGCAGCCGCCCCACCTCCCAGCCGCAGGAGCCTGGTTTTGAGTATTTGCCTCCTCATCCTGCTTGCTCTACCATTTTTGTTTATGGCCCTTCCCACACTTTTGCCCTGTGATGGCTGCGGACAACCCGCTTCGCCAGAGCACATCGCGCGCCGCCTGCAGCGCCTCGAATGGGCCACTCGCTTCCGTCCCGTCCACATCCAGGTGCTCCTCCTCACAGCTTCTGCCCCTGAAGCCGACTCCGACTTTCTATACTCTCCCAAGTCCGGATTCACTGGTCAGGCCGGCGTGGTTTTATCGGCAGTTGGCATCTCTAAAGCAGGGAAGTCCTCTGAGGAAGTTCTCGCCGACTTCCAAAAACGCGGCCTCGTCCTCGGCTCGCTGCTCGAGTGTCCCATCGAAGCCGGCGCCGAGTCCGGTGAAGTCCGCACCCTTCTCGAGCACCACCTCCCCCAATCCATCGCCCGAATCCGCCGCTCCCTGAAGCCAAAACGCATCCTGATAATCGCGCCCGAACTCCAACCGCTCCTCCCGCAACTCACCGAATCGGCCCTCGGCTGCCCAATTTTTTTCACTCCGCTCTCGACTTTCCACGGCGAAACGGCATCAAATTCTCAGGAGATCTCAACATTCCGTGCGGCCCTCTCAGCCTCAACGGGGCAGGGTGCCTAGCTCTGCCCTGTGACTTCCATCACTGAGTTTCGTGATGGCCTAACAGAAACTAACTGTGGCACGTTGAAACTTCGTGGTGTGCTAAGATGTCGTTTGAAACCGCTCCCTTAGGGGTGATTTGTGCAGAATCGGGCAAAATTCGGTGTTGGCATCGGGGTGATCGTGGCGGCCTTGTCGTTCCTCGCCTGGCTCGGCTATGGCGAGAGCAAGACCTACTATCACACCATCGCGGAATACCAGACGTTGAACGCCTCGGACCGCGCTCATCGCATCCGCCTTGCGGGGATCGTCGTCGAAGGCAGCATCAAGCCCGGCTCGGGCCGCGTGGATTTCACACTGGAAGAGCAGGGGAAAACGCTCCCCATCACGTACGTTGGCAGCGATCCTTTGCCGGACACGTTCAAAGATAAGTCTCAGGCCCTGGTTGAGGGACGTCCCGGCGCCGATGGCCGCTTTGTCGCCGAACATGTGCAGGCCAAGTGCGCTTCCAAGTACGAAGCCGCTCCCGGTGGCGATAAGCCAACCCCGTCCGGCACTACCCAGCGAAGCAGCATGTAACGGCCAGTTAAAAATCCTCGGGGAGAGGCGAAAGCGCTATGGATGTATTCGGTTCGTTTACGCTCCTGCTGGCCTTTGTCTGCGCAGTGTACGCGTTAGTCGGCGGCATCGCCGCCATCAAGACCCGGCATCCGCTGCTTGTGAAGAGCACGCGGCAAGCCGGCATGGCCACCTGCGTACTGATTTTCATCGCCACGTTCAGCCTTGAGTATCTCTTCTTCAGCGACAATTTCTCCCAGGCATACGTCGTCTCCCACAGCAATCGCGATCTCTCCGTTTTTTATAAAATTGGCGCGCTCTGGTCCGGCCAGGAAGGCTCGCTGCTCTTCTGGAGTTTCCTGCTTTCGATCTACGTAATCTCGGTTCTGATCACCTATCGCAATAAAAATGGCGAGTTGATGCCGTATGTCGGCGTGGTCCTCGCCGGCGTCCAAACTTTTTTCCTTATCCTGAACAATTTCGTTGAGAGCCCGTTCAAGACTCTCGCCACGGTAAACGCCAGTGGCGCGCTTGAACCCTTCACCCGCATGGACGGCAATGGATTGAATCCTTTGCTGCAATATCCAGAAATGGTCATTCACCCGCCGAATCTTTACTCCGGCTATACAGGCTTCACCATTCCATTCGCGTTTGCCCTCGCCGCCTTGCTCGCGCGCTACCCCGGCGAAAAGTGGATTCACCTTACCCGCAAGTGGACCATGATCGCCTGGTGCTTCCAGTCAGTCGGCATTCTTCTCGGCGCGCACTGGGCCTATGCCGTTCTCGGCTGGGGCGGTTACTGGGGCTGGGATCCGGTTGAGAATGCTTCGTTGCTGCCATGGCTTTCCGGGACGGCGTTTCTGCACTCCGTTATGATGCAGGAAAAGCGGGGGATGATGAAGGTCTGGAACGTGTGGCTGGTCTTCTGCACGTTTATGCTGTGCATTCTGGGAACATTCCTCACGCGCAGCGGAATAGTCAGTTCCGTCCACGCGTTCGCGAACTCGCACATCGGGCCGTGGTTCGTCGGCTTCCTGGGGCTGACGCTGATTGCTTGCTTCATCGCTTACGTGAAGAATCGCGATTACTTGAAGAGCGAAAACCAGCTCGATTCCATGATTTCCCGCGAGTCCAGCTTCCTGTTTAACAACCTGCTCTTCCTCGTCGCCTGCATCGCGGTTCTTGCCGGCACGCTTTTCCCCGTGTTCACCGACTGGCTCACTCCCTCGCGCATCAGCGTTGGAGCGCCCTATTTCAACAAAATCATGATTCCGATTGGCCTCGCCATCCTGTTCCTCACCGGCGTCGGCCCGCTTCTTGCATGGCGCAAGACTTCGCCCGACAGCCTGAAGCGTAATTTTCGCTGGCCTGTGATGTTCGGCCTAATGAGCGGCGTTGCCGCGTTCTTGCTGGATTATCGTAACGCCGCTTCCATTCTCTGCCTGGCGCTCTGCGGCTTTGTCTTCTGGACCATCGTGATGGAGTTCTACCGCGGAGCGAAAGTCATTTCCGCGCGCACCGGCATGAGCCTGCCAATGGGAGCGCACGAACTGGCCATGCGCAACACGCGGCGCTACGGCGGCTACGTCGTCCACTTCGGCATGGTGCTCATTTTCATCGGCCTTGCGGGTTCCGCGTTCAACACCGACGTCCAGCGCCCGATGAACCTCGGCGAATCCATGAAGCTCGGGCGGTACACTCTTGTGCTGCAAAGCGCCGACACCAAAGCCGAAGAGAACTACACCGCCCAGCGCATGATCGTCGAAGTGCTGAAAGACAATAAGCAACTGATGATGCTGTATCCCGAGAAACGCAAGTTCCAGGGCGCCGACGAAGGCAACGGCACAATGGTGGCCATCTATTCCACGCTTCGGGAAGACGTCTACGTAGTCTTCGCGGGCATCGACGGGGACACGAAACTCCCGGTAATCCACGCCTTCCTGAATCCACTTGTGAAATGGATATGGCTCGGCGGCGTCTGGGTGGTGATGGGCACGCTGCTCGCGCTGATGCCGAATCGCCGCGCCCAGCTTGCCACTGCGCTTGTGCCGCAAACCGCTCCGCCTTCACCGATCGCCCAGGCTCTGAATCCATCCGTAACCCTGCGTGAGGGCCATGACTAACCGCTCTACTCCCAAGCTTGTCATCCTGAGGCTATCCGACGAGGATAGCCGAAGGACCTCAACCTCAAATTTTGCGAATGCGTTCAACACGAAGCGCCTCCGCCTCCTCGCAGCACTTTTCGCTTTCGCGCTCTTCTCCGTCCTCCCGCTGATCGCCCAGCAGCAAGCCGACCGCGTCAAGCAAGTCGGTGGCAAGTTTCTTTGCATGTGCGGCTGCGGCCAGATTCTTACCCAGTGCAACCACGTCGGCTGCACGATGTCCGCATCCATGCTGAAAGAATTGGGCGCCATGGTGAACCGCGGCGACTCCGAAGACAAGATCACGCAGACGTTCGTTCAGGAATTCGGCACCACTGTCTACGCCGAGCCGCCAAAGTCCGGCTTCAGCCTGGTCGCCTGGCTCATGCCTGTTTTTTATTTTCTCGCCGGTGCCGCAATCGTGGTTTTCTTCATCATGAAATGGCGCAAGCAAGCGCCTGCTCCGGCCGCCGTCGCTCCCGCCGGCGTGCACATCTCCCCCGAGGCCTACGAGCGCGCTCGCTCCCAGGCCAACCGGGAAACTGAGGACTAGCCCCATGCCCTCCCTTCTGCTCGCAATGCTCTTCACCGCTGGCCCTGAATGGGCCATCTACGGCGCTTGCCTCGGCCTCGCCGCCGCGGTTTTTCTTTTCATTTTCTACATTCAGCCTGACGCTTCCGACCTTGCTCCTCACCGCACTAAGCTCGACCAACTTCTCGAGCGCCGCGACACCATCTACGACAATCTGCGCGACCTGAAATTCGAATACCGCGCCGGAAAATATTCCGAAGGCGATTACGAAACCATGAAGGTCACGCTCGAGAACGAAGCCGCCCTTGTTCTCGCCGAAATCGAACAAGTCACCGATTCCCAGATTCGCCGCCCACGCCCCGCCGCTCACCCGGCCTCCGCTGACCGGAGCGCTCGATGAAGGCTTTCTGGCCGCGTCTCGTTGCCATCGTCCTCACCGCACTTTTCGCCGCCTCCGCATCGCTCGCCGGAACCATCCACGGCTCGGTGGTGAACCGCACCACGGGTAAGGCGATTCCGAACACCGACGTCGATCTGCTGAGCCCCACGCAGGGCATGGCCCTGCTCGCCACCGTTAAGAGTGATGCGCAGGGCCAGTTCACCGCCACCAACGATTCCATCGGCGCGGGTCCTGTTCTTATCAGGGTCACCTATCAGGGAGTCAGTTTTAACGGGTTCGCGCCGCCGGGCCGCCCCCAAGTGGATGTCGAAGTATTTGACGTCAGTAAGGATCCGAAGACTGTCACGCCCGCCTCCCACGTCGTCATCTTTCAGCCGCGCGACGGCAAACTGATCGGCGCCGAAGAGTACAACGTCAAGAACGATTCGAAGCCAGGCGTCGCTTATTTCCGCACCGAAGGAACTTTTGAATTCGCCATTCCCGAAAAAGCGACGCTGCAGAATGTCACCGCCACCGGCTCCCTCGGCATGGATGTTCCGCAAGCCTCGATCGACAAGGGCAAGGGCCGCTACGCCATCGCGTACGCATTCCATCCCGGCGAAACGAACATACGTCTCTCGTACGAGGTTCCGTATCCCGGCAATTCCGCCACGCTGAAGCTTCCCGCCTCTTACGCGGGAATGCGCATGCTCCTCGTCGCTCCTCCGGGCGTCACCCTTACCGGCGACGGCATCAGCGCCGCTGGCCAGGAACAAGGTATGAACGTGTTCCTCCACGACGCGCTTGCCGCCAAAGCATCGCTGGCCGTTTCCGTTTCCGGTGTAGGCTCGCCCCAAGCCGCCGAAGCTGTGGACGGGCAGGACCAGCAGCAGGGCCAGGAAGGGAATTCGCGCACACAAGGCCAGCAGGTGGACGTCGCTCCGCCGCGGCTTAATCAGATCCTCTCACCCTGGTATAAATATCTAGTCTTTATTCTTGTGATCGCCGCCGCTTTTTTGTTATTTGCGTTCATCCTGTCGCAAATGAAAATCGTCGTTGTCAGTTCTGAGGATGACATTGGCGAGCCCCCTCCCACAAATGCTGGCAAACCTGACAAGGGAAAGCGCTCCAAGAATCCGGCCGACAAAGCTTCTGACGCGAGACAACAGTCCGCCATCGTGGAGTCGGTCAAGAATAAGGTCAATGTCAATCTCGACTCGTTGAAAGAAGAAGTCTTTCGCCTCGAATTGCGCAAGCAGGCCGGCACGATTTCCGAGGAGGATTACGCCCGCGAAAAGTCCCGCGTCGAAAAACTCCTCCGCGACCTAGTCCGCGGCTAACGTCCGGTAGCATAGGCTTCAACCTGTGCTCCGAAGCTTTTGTAGGGGCCGGGCTCGCCCGGCCCGCTCTTGGGGTTCTTAAAGAGGCTTCAACGTTTTCGCTGTATTTAGAACCGCGCGTTCCTCCTCGCGCTCCTGCGGAGCCGCGCCAAACAAGACTAATCGTGGCCCCACAAAAACTATCGCCAACCGGACTTCGCTTCGAGAGAATCGATAAACGCTACGGCGGGCTCTTCGCTCTCCGCCGCGTTACGTTCGAAATCCCCGCCGGCGAATGCACCGTCCTCGCCGGCCGCAACGGCTCCGGCAAAACCACCCTCCTACGTATCGCCGGGCAAATTGTCCGGCCCACAGCCGGGACACTATCTTTCCCAGGAAGTGCCGCCGACAATTCCGGAAATTCCCGCCCCGGCTACGTCGGCCACAGCACCATGGTCTACGACGAGCTGACCGCCGAGGAAAATCTCCTCCTCTTTGCCCGTCTGCAGAAAGTCGAGTCGCCCGTCGCCCGCGCTGAAGCTCTTCTCCGCGAAGTCGGCCTTTATGAGAGGCGAGGCTCTCTTGTCCGCACCTTTTCCCGCGGCATGCGCCAGCGCATCGCCATCGCCCGGGCGTTGATCCACCGTCCCTCCGTGCTGCTTCTCGATGAGCCCGCCACCGGCCTCGATCCCCTCGGCATCACCTGGCTCGCCAGCTCTCTCCGCGAACTCAATCAAGCCGGTTGCACCATCGTCATGAGCCTCCACGGCGTGTCCGAAATCTCCGCGCTCGCCACTCGCGCGGTCCGCCTCGATGCCGGCAACGTCATCGCCGACACAAAAACCGGCGCCTCATTGCACGACATTCTCACGTTTGGAGCCGCCTGAGCCGCCATGAGCCTCTTCTCCAACACGGCGGTCCTTCTCAGCAAGGAGCTTCGCACCGAATTCCGCTCCCGCGAACTCCTCACCACCACGGTCGTTTTTATTCTCGTCGTCCTCATCCTTTTCAGCTTCGCGATCAGCCCAACCACAGAAGAGTCGCGCGAATTCGGCCCCGGTCTCCTCTGGCTCGCAATTCTTTTCGCCGCGTCGCTCATGTTGCAGCCCTGCTTCCTTCGCGAGCAGAGCAACGACACGCTCAGCTCCCTGCGTCTCGCCGTCAGCGATCCTTTTTCCATCTTTCTCGCGAAATTAATCGCCAACACGCTCTTCCTGCTCCTCACCGAGCTGATCATGCTTCCGTTTTTCGCCATTTTCTACAACGTGCCGATCCTCCCCGAATTTCATTGGCTCGTCCTCGTTTTGTTCCTCGGCAGCCTCGGCATTTCCGTCGCCGGCACTGCGCTTTCCGCCATCTCCGCGCAAGCCCGCATGCGCGAGCTGCTCCTTCCGTTGTTGCTGCTTCCGCTGCTGACTCCCGTGCTCGTCGTCAGCGCCACCGTTACTGTCAGCCTTTTCGAACGCGAGCCCGTCGTTAAAGTGAAGGGAATCGCGTTCCTCGCTGTCTTCGACGTCGTCTTTTTGACGGCGCTATGGCTTTTCGGCGAATATCTTCTGGAGGAATAACCTGCATGACCAAACGCATCATCCTCGGCGCCGTCGCCATCCTGCTGGTGCTGGCGTCCGCCTATGCGGCGTTCTTCATAGCGCCGGAAGAGCGCACCATGGGCCTTATTCAGCGCATTTTCTATTTTCACGTGTCCAGCGCCTGGGCGGGATTCACCGCATTCTTCCTGTGCTTTCTCGGCAATCTTCTCTATGTCTGGAAGCGCGCGCAAAAATATGACTGGCTCGCCGTCTCCGGCGCCGAAGTGGGCCTCGCCTTCACCACCGTCGTGCTGATCACCGGGCCCATCTGGGCGCATCCCGTCTGGGGCATCTGGTGGACCTGGGACGCCCGCCTGACCTCCACGTTCGTCCTGTGGCTGCTCTACGTTTCGTATCTGTTGCTGCGCACGCTGGTGGAAGAACCCGACCGCCGCGCCCTTCTCAGTTCGCTCTTCGGAATTTTCGCGTTCCTCGATGTGCCGCTAGTTTTCGGCGCCATCCGCTGGTGGCGCACTCAGCATCCGCAGCCGGTCATCGCCGGCGGCCAGGGCTCGGGCCTCGAAACCACAATGAAAGCCGTCTTCTTCTTTTCCGCGTTTGCCATGCACGTGTTCATGGCGTTCCTGGTAGCCGAACGCTACGCCCTGGAAAAAATGCAGACCGAAACCGAATTTCTAGCCAGTGAAGTGGAGGCCCAATGAAAAATCTCGACAGTGTGTTCGCAGCCTACGCCATCGGTTGGGGCGTATTTTTCGTGTTCTACCTCACCATCGCCAAACGCACCTCCAACCTTCGCGCCGAACTAGACCGCCTGAAAAACTCGCTCCCCCGCACAAAATAACTTTTGAGTGCGGAAGCAAAGCTTCCGCTTTTGCAGCTGACGCACAGCTACCAGAACGCCTCAAGAAAGGGAATCACGGCGACAAAAATGGCTCCCCAACCCAAAAAACGCGTCGGCATCGTCCTCTTCCAACTTGGCGGCCCCGACTCTCTCGCCACCGTCGAGCCGTTCCTCCGCAATCTCTTCCTCGATCCCGACATCATCCCGCTCGGCCCTCTCAACTTCATCCGGGGCCCCCTCGCCCGCTACATCGCCAAAAAGCGCACTCCTCCTGTAGCTCAGCGCTACGGCCAGATCGGCCGCCGTTCTCCCATCGGCATTCTCACCGAACGCCAACGCGCCAAACTCGTCGCCGCAGTCGCCCCATACATGGAACCCGTCGCCGTAACCGCCATGCGTTACTGGAAGCCGTTGACCGAAGATGCCGTCGCCGCTATCAAGAAAGCCAATCGCCTCGACGAACTCGTTCTTCTCCCGCTCTACCCTCACTATTCCTACGCCACCACGCTCAGCAGCCTGAAGGAATGGCGCCGCGTCTACGGTGAGCCTGTAGACACGCTGCCCGAACGCACCATCGAACATTTCTTCGACCACCCGCTCTACATCCAGGCCCTCGTCACCAACATCGGCAAATGCCTTCGCCAGTTTCCCGACAGTTCGCGCATCCATCTCATCTTCAGCGCCCACGGCCTGCCGATGAGTCTCGTCGAAAACGGCGATCCCTACCCGCGCCACATCGAAGAAACCGTCCGCCTGGTTTGCGAAAGCGGCGCGCAGAAATTCCCCAACTGGCCGCGCACACACATGCTCTGCTTTCAGTCCAAAGTCGGCCCCGCCAAGTGGCTCGAACCCTCCTTCGTCGGCACGGTCCACAAACTCGGCCACGAAGGCGTCAAGGAGATGCTCGTAGTTCCCATTTCCTTCGTCACCGAGCACATCGAAACCCTGCACGAAATCAACATCGAAGGCCGAGCCGACGCCAAAAAAGCCGGCATCGAGCGATACCGCATGATGCCCGCCGTAGGCGACTCCCCCCTCTTCATCGAGTGCCTGAAACAACTCGTCCTCCGCGCCGCCGAGGTCCACCCCGACGTCTCCAGTACCACCGCCTGACGCACTTTGTAGGGGCGGCTTTAGGCCGCCTTCTTGCCTTCTTCTCTGTGATCTCTGCGCTCTTCCTCTGCGACCTCTGTGTGAACTCCCCTCTCTTTTTTCACTCTTGCCTCTTTCTTTCCATCCGTACTACACTCCCCCCCGGTTCAGGATTGGCGGTATCAACTTCACTGCTGTCGGTGCGCTATAATCTGTATTTCGGGATGGGGCCCGAAATTCATGAAAGCGACGTTTCACTCTGGTGTCCACAAATTTGCTCTCTTCGTAGTCGCTTGGGCGGTCATCCTCCTCTGTGCCGGTGCGCTGGTTACCTCTGAAGACGCCGCCCTCGCCGTCCCTGATTGGCCCCTTTCCTACGGCAGCATCACCCCTCCCATGGTCGGTGGCATTGCGTATGAGCACACGCACCGGGTCATCGCTGCCATCCTCGGTCTATTCGTCGTCATCCTCTCCATCTTCCTCTGGCGCAAAGACGAGCGCCCCGCCGTCCGTTGGTTGGGCGTCGCCGCTGTCGGCGGCGTGATCCTCCAGGGCATTCTCGGCGGCCTCACCGTGCTGAAGCTTCTCCATTACAGGTTCCCCGTCATGCACGCGTGCCTAGCGCAAATCATGTTCGTCACACTCGTCTCCATCGCCGTGGTCACCAGCCACTGGTGGGTTTCCGAGCGCCCGCAATATGAAGACAAGGCCTCTCCTGCGATTCATACAGTAGTGATCCTCAATGCCTGCGCCATTTTTTTGCAGATAGCCCTCGGCGCCGAGTTCCGCCACAAATACAGCCCGGCCACGCCGCACGTCGTCTGGGCCATGGGCGTACTGCTGGTGGCGTCCTGGACCGCCATCCAACTCCGCAAGCGCTTCTCAAACTCCCCCGAAATTTCCCGCATCCGCGCGCTTCTCCACGGCATCGTAGGTGTACAGTTGCTGCTCGGCATCGCTGCACTCTGGACGCGCATGCAGTCCGCCAACGATCCGCAGCCCTTGCCGCCCGTGATTATTACCACGGTCGTGCACACGGTATTTGGAGCGGTGCTCTTCGCCACGTCGATTCTGGCGGTCTTGCTCTGCTATAGATTGGTGCCGCGAAAAAGGGAAGTTGTCTTTGCCACCACAAGAGATGAGGTGCCCGCCTGATGAGTGAAGTTCGCGCCGCCGCGCTACCGCAGCCGAGCAAGCTCAGCGCCTATATCACGCTGACGAAGCCCGACGTCTCGTTCCTGGTCTTGATGACCACCTGTGCGGGCTATTACATGGGCGCGCGCGGCCCCATCGGTTGGCTGCACATGATTCATGTCATCGTCGCCACGATGATGATCGCCGCCGGAACCGCCGCTCTGAACCATTACATCGAGCGCGAATCCGACCGCTACATGCGCCGCACCGCTTCACGTCCCCTACCCACAGGCGTGCTTACACCGACCGAGGCCCTGCGCTTCGGTATCGTGCTGTCGCTTGCCGGCGCGATCGATCTCTATCTCACCGCCGGCTTTTGGCCATGTTTCCTCGGCGTTTTCACCTGCCTGAGCTATCTCCTCGCTTACACGCCACTGAAAAAGCACACGGTCTGGGCCACCTTCATCGGCGCCATTCCCGGCGCCATCCCGCCGATGATTGGCTGGACCGCCGCCACTGGCAAAGTGGATGCCGGCGCGTGGCTGCTCTTCGCCATTCTCTTCGTCTGGCAATTTCCGCACTTCCACGCCATCGCCTGGATGTATCGCGAAGACTACGCGCGCGCGGGCATCCTGATGCTTCCCGTCGTCGACAAAGAAGGGAAGCGCACCTTTCGCCAGATAATCCTCTATGCCGCGGCGCTCGTAGCCGTCAGCCTGCTGCCCGCTATCATGGGCTTCGCGGGTGTACTCTATTTCTTCGGCGCGCTCGTCACCTGCACCGGCCTCGTCCAGGTCTGCCTTTGGGCCGCGCACGGCAAAACCAACACCCGCGCCAAGTGGCTGATGCACGCCACCGTCCTGCATATCCCGATCCTGTTAGGCCTGATGATGTACGACAAATTGCCGCGATAGTATGGAACAGGCTCAAATCAATCCGCGCCCCGTAGTTGGTACGATCATCGTAGTCAGCGGCTTCGCCGTGTCGTTTCTGCTGTGGCTGCTCTACGTCCATCATGCCTCCGCCGATTTCGCCGGGCGCTGGATGTTTCTGCCGGCCCTCAACGCGGTTCTAAACGGATTGTGCGCGATCACCCTCTGCGTGGGGCTGTATTTCATCAAACATCACAACCGCGAAGCGCATCGCACCAGCATGTTGCTGGCCTTCGCCTTCTCTTCCGCGTTTCTTGTCAGCTACATCGTGAACCACGCGCTGCACGGAGACACGATTTTCCCTGGTCATGGCGCGGTGCGCACCGTGTACCTATCCATCTTAGCCAGCCACGTCATCCTTTCCATCGTCGCCCTACCAATGGTGCTCACCACGTTCTTCTTCTCTCTGACCGGCCGCTTTCCCATGCACCGCCGGATCGCGCGCTTCACGTTTCCTATCTGGCTCTACGTCTCAGTCACAGGCGTAATCGTCTACCTGATGCTCTACCAATTCAACGCCTCGTAAAATTGGCTAGAAGCTCGAACACAGATTCCGCCCGAAGGGCGCAAGCTCCGAATCAGGAAATCCCCTAAACTGTTCAATCGGAGACAGCGTCCCCTCCCGGACTCCGATATAAACTTCCTCATCCGTTGAGCGTCCGTGGGGGATTGTGTTCGCGGTTCGCTGACTGCGCTAAGCCGCCCCAAAATACGACGTGGCTCCGCCGGGGAGTCGTTGCTCGACGGCGGTTTGCAGACGCACGGGAGGAAAATAGTATGTTTCACTTGCTCTGGTACATTCTCATCGGGCTGATCTCGGGCGTTATCGCGAAGTCGGTGATGCACGAGCACCTGACTATCTTCTGGACGATCGTGCTGGGCGTGATCGGATCCATCATTGGCGGCGGAGTCAGCCACATGTTTTCGCGTCCGGCAAACGACCGATACCATCCTGCGGGCCTCATCTTGTCTACATTGGGCGCGATCCTGGTTCTCTACATTTGTTTCAAGCTAAATATTCACTTTCCCCAGGTTAACCTGACGTCCCGATAGGAGCGCCACGCCGGGTGCCACAGCTTTTGGTGTCTAGGGGTGCGGGTTATGTTCTAGCTCTTTGCGAGTGTTTCTCCTACCTCGCTTGTGGAGGGGAAGATCGAACCGCGGGCCGTCGCCAAGGAGGCTGTCCTTCCAAGTCTGTAGCTTCTCCTTAGCCTGTTCGCTGGATTGCTCTCTGGCCTCGCGCGATTGCCGTTTAATCATGAACATTCCTCGATCTCACTCTTACGACTCATCATCTAGCTCGTCACCCTGATGTGCAATTTTCAGCCCTCATGTAAACTTCTCTGATGAAAATTCTTCTCTTTGGCGCTAGCGGTTCCGCCGGCGCAGCCGTGCTTGATGCGTGTCTCGCCGCGCCCATCGTTGACGAAGTCCGCGCCATCACACGCCGCCCGATGATGCACACTTCTCCCAAGCTGCGCACCTACGTCCACAAGGATTTTCTGGATTACGCGATCGTGGAAGAAGCTTTTCGCTCCATAGACGCCTGCCTGTTCTGCCTCGGCATCTCCGCCACGCAGGTTTCGCAGGAGGAGTACCGCACCATCTCCTACTCGTATCCGCTCGCCGCTGCCAATATGCTGAAAGCCAAAAGCCCCGGCGCGGCGTTCCATTATATCAGTGGGCAGGGAACCAAGGCGGGCAGCCGGATGTTCTGGGCCCGCGTGAAAGCGCAAACCGAGCACGATCTTATCGAACTGGTCGACGCCGACTGCTGGCGCCCCGCCTTCATTGATGCCAAACCTTCGCCGAGTCTTCCGAAAATCTACGGCTACATCCAGCCACTCGGCCGGCTACTGCTAAAACCGTTCCCGAATCGCTACATCCACGGCCAGGACATCGGCCGCGCCATGCTGCAAGCCACGGTCGAAAAACTCCACCGCCGCACCATCGAAAACGCCGAAATCCGCCAAATCGCCGCCCGCGCGAAGTTCTAGGGACAGGGAACCCCTCGGCGATTCCTCCGCTTCCTGCTATCTGATCGCTGCTATCTGTTCGCGCCTTCAGCTCTTCGGCAGCGCGGCGATCACCGCGTCGGTAAACTCCTGCGTCCCCGCTTTCCCGCCCACGTCCTTGGTGACGTGCTTTCCCTCTTTGTAGACCTTTATGAGCGCCTTCTCGATCCGCTCTGCCGCTGAATCCTCTCTCAGATGATTCAGCATCAGGATCGAACTCATCAGCAGCGCCGTGGGATTCGCCAATCCCTTGCCCGCGATATCCGGCGCCGTTCCGTGCACCGCTTCGAAAATCGCGCTGTCCGCCCCGATGTTTCCGCTGGGCACCACGCCCAATCCACCCACCAACCCCGCCGCCAGGTCGCTCATCACGTCACCATAAAGATTTGGCAGCAGCAGCACGTCAAACTGGTCTGGATTTATCACGATCTGCATACAGGCGTTATCCACGATCAACTCTTTGTACTCGATGTCCTTGTACTTCTCCGCCACCGCCCGCACGGAGTGCAAAAACAGCCCGTCGCTCATCTTCATGATGTTCGCTTTGTGAATCGCATGGATCTTCTTCCGGCCCATCTTCCGCGCATATTCGAACGCAAACTTCGCAATCCGCGTCGAGGCTTTCTCCGTAATAATCTTCAGGCTCTCCACCACGCCTGGCACCACTTCGTGCTCCAGCCCCGAATACAAATCCTCCGTGTTCTCCCGCACGATCACCACGTCCACGCCCTCAAAATGGGACTTCACTCCCGGCAGATTCTTTACCGGCCGCAGGTTTGCGTACAGCTCCAGGCTCTTCCGCAGCGCCACGTTCACGCTCCGCGCTCCGCCGGCAATCGCCGTCGCCATCGGACCTTTCAGCGCCACCTTGTTCCGCCGCACGGAATCGATCGCCGCGGCGTTCAGCACCTCCGCGCCAACCGTCTTCTTGTCGGTGTTTTCCGCGCGCGCGCCCAGAACCTCCCAATCGATCTTCACGCCCGAGGCGTCCAGCACGCGCTGGGTCGCCGCCGAAACCTCGGGGCCAATTCCTTCGCCAGGCAACAATGTAACCGTATGTTTCATAGGGCATCTATATTAGGGGAAGTGGCACAGCTTGTCGAAGTGCGCCAAGTTCAGGGTTTTCTTGCCACCTGTTATCTGATCGCTTTTCTCTGCTTTCCTGCATCGGATTGGCGATTTGGCAACAGAGTTCGCTCGATTCGACACCCGGCTTTGCACTCTTCGTACCTGTGTTATACTAACAACGTATCTATCCTTGCGGAAGATTCCGCGAGTGGAGGCCATAAGAATTATGATTAATCTCACGCCCACTGCCGCCGTAAAAGTGAAGGAAATCATGTCCATGCAGACCCCGGTACCCGTGGCCCTGCGTGTTGCCGTTGTCGGCGGCGGCTGCTCCGGTTTTCAATACCATATGGCGTTCGAAAACCAGACCAACGACTCCGATGAAGTCGTGGATTTCAACGGCTTGAAGGTTGCCGTCGACCAGATGAGCTCCATGTACCTTGAGGGCGTGGAAATCGACTACGTCGAAACCCTCGAAGGCGCCGGCTTCAAATTCAACAACCCCAACGTCAAGAGCACCTGCGGCTGCGGCAGTTCCTTCAGCGTTTAAGCATTTGTAGCGGCGACCTTCCGAGGCCGGCGATTTTTCTCCCGTATCTTCCGAGGCTCCTGGCAACCAGGAGCCTTTTCTTCTCTGCGAACTCTGCGCTCCTTCTCTGTGTCCCCTCTTCCTTTCTTGAATCCTATTTACTTCCGCCCGGCATACAAGCACCATAAATGCTGCATGGAGGCTCCCCCATGGATCTCAAGCAAGTCATCTTCATCACCGGCGCCAGCACCGGCTTCGGCCGCCTTTTCGCCGAAACCCTCGCCCGCCACGGCCACACCGTCTTCGCCACGATGCGCGATCCCCAGGGCAAGAACGCCAAAAACGCTGCCGATCTCCTCGCGCTGGCCAGCAGGGAATCGCTCTCGATTTACACGCTAGAATGCGACGTCACCAGCGACGCCTCCGTGGAGCTTGCCGTTCGCAGCGCCATCGCCCAATCCGGCCGCATCGACGTAGCCATCAACAATGCCGGCTACGGCCTCATCGGCCTCGCCGAAGCCGTCACCACGCAGCAAGCTCAGCAGATCATGGACACGAACTTCATGGGCTGCGTCCGGGTCAATCGCGCCGTCCTTCCCCACATGCGCCGCCACCGCCATGGACTGCTGATGCACATCAGCAGCGGCGCCGGCCGCGTCGTTATCCCCGCCTTTTCTCTCTACACCGCCAGCAAATTCGCTATGGAAGCGCTTGCCGAAACCTATCGTTACGAGCTCGCCTCTCAAGGAATCGAATCCGTGGTCGTCGAACCCGGCGCCTACCAGACTCCGGTTTTTGGCAACATGGTTACGGCTTCGGACCAGTCTCGCGCGGACACCTACGGCAGCACCAATAATATTCCGTCCAAGATGACTGCGCTTCTGTCCGCGGCAGGCGGCAATCCCCAGGAAGTCGCCGATGTAGTCCTGCGCATCGTGGAAACGCCCGTGGGGCAAAAGAAGCTGCGTTATCGCGTCAGCGAAGCGGACCTCGGCGTCGACGAAATCAACGCCACCACCGACCGCGTCCAGGCCCGTCTCCTCGAAATGTTCGGCCTCACCGCCGAAACCACCTTCGTCCGCCGCGAAGCCGCCAGCGCCGACTAGCTCTGTAGCTCACACCTTCAGGGGTGAGGGTTTCCAGCACGAGGGCAAGGTCGCCAATTCGCCGTGAAAACCCTCAGGCCTGAAGGCCTGAGCTACAATGTTTTTGGAGCGTGTCGATTAGACAATGTACCCTGCAAAGCCTTATCCTAATCTTCAGTCCGAATGAAGATAGCCCTCGCCCAATTCAACCCAACCGTCGGCGACTTTGAAGGCAACTCCTCCCGCATTCTCGACCTTGCGGACCAAGCCAAACGCCGTGGAGCGGAACTCGCCGTTTTCTCCGAGCTCTGTATCTGCGGCTATCTCCCGCTCGATCTCCTCGAACGCCCCGCCTTCATCCAGCGCAATCTCGACACTCTCAAAGACATCGCCTACCGCATGCCGCTTCCAGCCGTCGTAGGCTTTGCCGGCCGCGTCGATCATCCCCGTAACGGGCCGGCCATCGCCAACAAAGCGGCACTCATCCAGGACGGCCGCGTCGTTTTCGAACAAAGCAAAATGCTTCTGCCCACCTACGACGTCTTCGACGAATCGCGCTACTTCCAGCCCGGTGAAAAAGATTACGTCTACGGCATGGGCCGCGAACAGCTCGGCATCACCATTTGCGAAGACGTCTGGAACGACAAAAACTTCTGGGCCAAGCCGCGGTACGCCCGCGACCCTGTCACCGAGCTCGTCCAGCAGGGAACTAGCATCCTTCTGAATATCTCCGCATCGCCCTACACCATCGACAAGCGCTCCCTGCGCATCGAAATGCTCCGCTCCATCGCCCAGCAGCACCGCCGCCCCATCATCTATGTCAACCAGGTTGGCGGCGACGACTCCCTCATTTTCGACGGCGCCAGCATGGCCCTCACCCCCGACGGCCACATCGCCGCGCAAGCCAAAGCCTTCGAAGAAGACCTCGTTCTGTTTGACACCGTCACTGGCAAAGGCGACATCCACCCGCAAACAAAAGAGGAAATCGCCTACGCTTATCAGGCCATCATCACCGGAACGCGCGACTACGTCCGCAAATGCAATTTCAGCAAAGCCATCGTCGGCCTCAGCGGTGGAGTGGACTCCGCCGTAGTCGCGACCATCGCCGTCGACGCGCTGGGCAAGGAAAACGTCCTAGGTGTTTCCATGCCGGGTCCATACTCTTCCGAAGGCAGCAAATCCGACGCGCAATGTCTGGCAAAAAATCTGGGCATCGAATTCCTCACCGTTCCCATCACCTCTGTTTTCGATTCCTACATCGGGTCGCTCAAGCCGGCCTTCCACAATCGTCCCGTGGACGCCACCGAAGAAAACATCCAGGCCCGCATTCGCGGCAACTATCTGATGGCACTTTCGAATAAATTCGGCTCTATGGTCCTCAGCACCGGCAACAAATCGGAAATCGCTGTCGGCTACTGCACGCTCTACGGCGACATGGCCGGCGGCCTGGCTGTAATTTCTGATGTGCCGAAGCTGATGGTCTACGAGCTCGCCGAATACATAAATCGCGAAAGGGAACTGATTCCCCGCTCGACCATCGAGAAACCTCCCAGCGCCGAGCTGCGTCCAAATCAGAAGGACTCGGACTCTCTGCCGCCCTACGAAGTGCTGGACCGCATCCTGAAGGCTTATATCGAGGAAGTGAAAACGCCCGTGGAGATTGCCGAAGACTTTGGCTACGACCTGCAGCTCGTTCGAAACATCGCCATGCTCGTCGACCGCAACGAATACAAGCGCAAGCAAGCCGCGCCCGGCCTCAAAATCACCTCGCGCGCCTTCGGTTTTGGCCGCCCATTTCCCATCGCCCAGCGCTTCGTTCCATGATCGAGATTCGATCCATCTCGTGTAGGGGCGGCTTTATGCCGCCTTCTTCGATTTCAAATCAAAAAAGGACCACCACCGCGTGAAAAACAAACTCAGCCCAATCCTGTTCCTGTTCTTCGCCACGTTCACGGCGTCCATCACGCATGCACAACAACCGGCCAGCCAATCCCTACTCCAAAAAAATATCGAATCCTATCTCCGCCGCTCCTTCGCCCTCGGCCCCGACGTCCAGATCACCGTCGGCGCGCCCACCGAAATAGGGAACTCCGGCCTGCTCGAAACCAATATCGACGTCAAAACCGACCAGGGCTCCGACAAGGTCAAGATGTACATCACCAAGGATGGCCGCTACCTCCTTCGCGGCGAGATTTCCGACCTTTCGAAAGACCCACTCGCCGAAAACACCTCCAAGCTCGACCTCTCCAAGTCCCCGGTCCTCGGCGATCCGAAAGCCACCGTCGCCATCGTCGAATTTGCCGACTTCGAATGCCCCGTCTGCCGCAACCTCCACGACGCTCTCCGCGGCCTTCTGCCCAACTATCCGCAAGTCAAACTGATCTTCAAAGATTTCCCCATCGACCAGATCCACCCTTGGGCCCGCACGGCTTCGCTCGCCGGCCGCTGCACCTACCAGCAGGACCCCGCCGCGTTCTGGAAGTTCTACGATTTCATCTACGACAAGCAGGATCTGGTTTCCGCAGCCAACGTCTATGACAAGGTCGTCGACTTCGCCAGCCAGGCCAAGCTGAACCCGGACGCCTTCAAAGCCTGCCTCGCCTCGCCTCAAGCCACCGCCGAGGTCGACGCCAGCCTCGCCAATGGCAACCTCCTCGAAGTCCGCAGCACGCCCACGCTCTTCATCAACGGCCGCCGCATCGTCGGCGCCGACCCCCACGGCATCCAGCAATACATCGACTACGAACTCGCCCAACAAAAATCCGCGAAGAAATAATCGCTGATGATCCATTTTTGAGTGCAGCAACTCCGCTACCACCTTCGAAGCGCTAAGTGCGAGCCTGCAACTCTCGGTGGAAGACCATTAATGAGGGAAGTAGACCAGCCAAAAGGGATTTAGGATAAGGAGAAGGAACGCGACCAGCAAAATTATATGGATCGTGAATCACCGGCTATTGGCTGAGATGCGCAAGCGCGGCGCGGAGCGGGGCACTCGAGACATGAATTACACCACCCGAGTATGGCGAGTTCATCTCTAAGATCAAAAAGATCGCCCCGGAAACAGAAAGCGCGGAGATCAACAGGCTGATGACCGCGATACGATTGCGAGGGGAAAAAAGACCGAAACTAAGGAAGATGATTGTGAGCCAAGAAATCAATACGATCAGCAGTGGGATGGAGACCGAATTGACTCGTTGTTCGGCAATTAGCCAGCGGGTTTGCAAAAGGCCTATCAAAAGACTCAACGCTTGGGCTTGCATCGACCGGTGGGCGTCGTCCTTCGGTGAAAACCCCTGGATTTTGTCGTAGAGAAGTTCGCCGCTGGGCGGTCCAACGTGAGAGGGGCCCAGATCCTTGGCCGACACTAAATCGAGAGCCTGGACTACGGAGTTGCGTAGTAGATCGCGTGCTTCTTTAGCTTCTGGCCCGTAATGGGCCAGGATGCGGTCAAGCACGACAACTCGGCTGGCCATCTCCGTAAGTTCGTTGTTCTGAGTGTCAAACGATGACTTGGCGGAAGCGATCAGTAAACCCAGAACAAGAGCTGACATCGTCGCAATCAGGCCTACCCCTAGTTTCACAGCATCCCTCGATTCGTCCGCTAACTCAGTTCGGGGCAGGACCGCGCGAAGCCAGATACCGAGCAGAGCGCCTCCAAAAACAACCATGAACGTAATTAAGCTAATTGCTATTGAACTCATAGTTGGGCAGGCTCCGGGAAAGAGTGGATGGCCAGCCTGATGTGGCGTCAGTGTGTCGGTAAAGACTGGTGAACGAAACTGTCAAAAGTACTAATGGCAAGGGGATTGGGATTCCTAGAAAGGAATGAGGCAAGCGCCGCAGACATACGGCCCGAATACGGTAGCGGTGGAGTTTGCAGGGAAGGTCGCAGACTTCGCATTCTGTGGCAGTAGGCCGAAGGGAGGGAAGACCAAGCCGGATTCAGCCAGCCCCCTTGGCAAACAGAGGGACGAAAGAAACCGAATTCGTGGTTAACATAATATAGCTTATAGGACGTATTGTCAAGCGGAATATTCAACTAATTCGCTGTTTTCTTGATCTACTCTTAAGGTCTGTCCTGGCCGGCGCGGGGGGTGCGCCGGCCAGGACCTTGCCGGGTAGGTGGGCTTCCTGAGGCTATGGGGTGAGCTCGGTGGCACAGCGATTCTTCCCTCTGCTCTTCGATTTCATTCGATTTCAAACGTAATCATAAGTGCGCCGCCTTCGCTGCAATCGCACCCGCAGCCGCGCCAATCGCAAACCACTTCGCCGCGCGGGCAATCCTTCGCATCACCGATCCGCCCTTCGCGGCCCGCAGGGCATCATCCCGTTCCCTGCCGAGCGCCTGGCTCTTCACCTTCTCATCGGCCAGATCCGCCTGAGCCGCCCCTAACTTGGCCTGGCAGGCCTTGCACTCGACCGCAAAGTCATACAGCGGCTTCAAATCCACAACAGGGAAATTGACCTTCGGGGAGACCCCATCCGGCATACCGTTTGTAGTTTTGTAGGGCCCGCTTTCTGAAGCGGGCCGCTCCGGCTCAATCGTTATCGGCTCCGGCAGGCTAAGAGCATCTGGCAGGGCCGCCACCACCTCCGCCGGCTTCTGCACGGCCGCCTCTTTCCTCTTTAAGCCAGCCACCAGGTCATTCACCGCGGCATCTCTGGAGGCCTGCCGCGCGGTTGCCTCGGCCAGCGCCTGCTGCGTGGTCTTCAACTCCGCCTGCAGCGCCGCCTGCTCCTTCCGCGCATCCCGCCAGGTAACTAACACACTCGCCACCAGGACCGCAACAACCACCACGGCCGCAACCTTGATCCAAATCCCCATCACGCAGTTACTGTTGACTGTCGACTGTTGACTGATAACTTCTTCTCATCGATATCTCCCCACCCGCGCCAACACCTCATCCGCATAATCCCGATTCGCGCCGCCGTTCCACGCCAACAGGGCCTTGGCCACATCTCCGCCGGCCGCTTCCAGCTTCTGCCGCAAAATCCTGCAACCCACCGCCAATCCCACCGCGGGATCGCACAAAGTCGAAAGGTAAAGGGAACTGGCACCTTTTTCCCGCGCTGTCTGCCCCATCACCTGCATCAATCCCCACGAAATTCCCCGCGCATAGGCTTCCGTCGCTCCTACCTTATTGTTTGTATATAAAGGTGCGACATACTTCGCAAAGAACGCCGGCTCATACCGCATCGCCCAAGGATTCCACCCGGACTCCTGCTCCACCACCGCGCACACCAGCGCCGGCTCCAATCCCTCCGCCTCCGCCGCGCGCTGCGCCAGCACCAAAAGTTTTGCATCAATGGGCATGAGTGGTGCTCCTGGGCTGGGCCTTCTCTGTGCCCTCTGCGTTCTTTCTCTGCGCTCTCTGTGTTAAATCCTTCCCTCTTAAGCGCTACCGATTGCGTTCGCCATTCCGCATATCTACGTAATTCACCATTGGCTGCTCTTCGAGATGAATTCCCTGCTTCTCGGCAATCGTATTCAGCGCCCGGTAAATATTCGGCAAATGCCGCAACGCCAGTGCTCTCACAAACACCCGCTGGATCTCGTCGTCACGCATGCGCCGGTGCATCCATCGCAAAAATACGACCAGCTGCGCCCCCAGCGAAAACACCACGGCCACATACGTCCAACCCGAACTACCCATGCGTTTTCCTTTGGAGTGCGAAACGCGAAGCTTTCGCTTTCACGGTTGAAGCTAGACAGAGAGTCGCCCGTCAATCGCCAGTTCTGGAGGTTCGTAGCCGGTTCTTGCTTCCTGATCGCCGTTCTCTGTTGTCTGCTATCGTCTCCCTACAAAAACATTCCCGGCACTCCACCCAGCGTCCCACCGAGGCTCGAACCCAACGACGAGAAAAACCCGCTCGGGCGCGAAGCATTCGCCCGCACGTTCAGCAACTCCGATGGAATTCCCAGCGTCCTCCCCAGCAAATTGGAATCCACGCCAAACAATCCCGAAAGCCCTTGCAGCGCCGCCATCTGCCGCTGAAACGCCGTGTTGCTGAAGTTCAACTGGTTCTGTTGCGCCAGATTCCCTTCCGCGACGCCCTTTTGCCGCGCCAGGTCGTCCGTAAGCTCGCTGAAGCCCGCGGAATTCCCCGTGCGTGCCGCGCGGTTTGCCGCCGACTGCTGCAGCGAATCAAACGCGCTCGCCAGCGCTCCCTGCGATTGCCCGGTAATCGCTGCCTTGTCCGCCGCGCTGAATCCCGGATTATTCAGAATGCTCTGAAACTGCGGCACCACCATGTTGCCCACCGACTGCTGCTGCCCCAGCAACTGCTGATTCAGCGCATTCGTCTGCTGCAACTGATTGTCCGTCAAGCTTTGCGTCTGCCCTTGCGCTCCGCGTCCCATGCGTTCCCCCTAAGTAGCTAAATCAATTTCTTGCAGTACGGTGCCCACTCATCGTCCCGAACCCAACCCAATTTTGTCAGCCGCTTGCCAAATTTCTTCGCAATCGCCGGCGGCAACCAGGCATGCACGTCTTCCAATCCCCGAGCCAGCGCATCGCGCCGCGTCGCTTCGTGCAATCCCAGCAGGCACTGCCATTTCTCTCGCGGCGAACCCGCTTCCGGATCGAGTAGCAGATAGGCCTCCGCCGTCAACCGCAGCAGGGCAGCGCCGGCAATTCCCTTCCCACCCTCTTCCCTTCCCAAAACCAGCTTGGTCAGAAACAGAGGGTCGCCCAAATCCGGAAATGCATACCCAAATCCCTGCCGCGCATGGATCTCCCGCAACGCCTCCAGATCGCTCTCCTCATACGCCCGAATCTTCATCGCAGATTTTTGAGTGCGAAGGCAAAGCCTTCGCTTTTACGGACTGAGCCCCGCCACTCAAGCTTCCATCCATCTCTACTTGCCAGTCATCCACAAGTCATCCCGAACCCGCGCCGTCTGCGGGTGTGGGATTTGCTTTTTCTTTTCTTTCCGGTTACTGATTACCGATTACTGATTACTTCCCCTCAAATCGTCACCACCACGCTGATCGTCGCGTTGTCCGTCTGCGTCAACGCCACATGCGGCGTCCGCCCCTGCAGCGTCGTCAACACCCCCGAAACTGTCTGGTTGTCGTTCGGATCCTGCAAATCAAACGTGAACGCCGCATTCAGCGTCACCGTGTCCCCCGGATTAAAATCCCAAGTCGCGTTGTAAGTAAGATTCGGCATCGCCCACTCTCCTCAATTGTCTCTACAAAAATCAGATGGCCAACCACTAACTGTTCTCAGTTCTTGGCTATAGACTGTCGGCTGTAGACTGTTGACTGCCTCTTCCATCACAACACCGTCTGCTTCACCACGCGCGCCCCCGGCACCACCCCAAATCCGTTTCCGCCGCGAAGCAGCCCATTCGGCAGCGCCCCGCTCCCGTTCGATGGCAGCGGCGCAGGTCCCGAAGTTCCTCCGCCAACCACCGCCGCAGCCGGTGAGCCAAACGTCACAGGCGCCGAAGCCAGCGATCCCACAAACTGCGAGTACGCCCGCCAGTACAAAGTCTGGTTCCCCAACTGCACGTACAAATTCCGCGATGCCCCAAGAAAATAGACTCGCGGCGCCGAAAACGCCGGCGTCACATCCGACTCCACAAAATAAAAAAGCCCCGGCCGAGTCACCGCCGGGTCCGTGATCGCCAGATCGAACCAACCGTTCGCCGCCTGCACCTTCAGCGCAGCAATCGCCGGTGGCGCCGGTGAAGGATTCGCCGGATCCACACCCGCATTCGCGCTCGTCGCATTCACCGCCGAGACAATCTTCACCAGCGTCTCGTACAGATACGGATCCCGGTCCTTCAGGGGTGCCAATTGCGCAACTGTAAGCATCAATTACCCTGCACTCTTCCGTTTTTTCTGTATAAAAGTGGGGAGGCCTTCAATGAACCCATTCTTTTTCTGTCGTCGACTCATCGTTGTTTCGTTCCTCGCCGCCGCATGCTTTGCGTTACGCACTCCAGGGCAGAATGCGCAGCCTCAATCCCCGGCAGCTACTTCAAATTCTCCGCAATCCGCTCCGCCGAGCACAGCCGCGGATGATGCGGCCGCAAAGGCCGCCGAGCGCAAAAAGCGCTTCGATGAGGCGAAGAAGCGCCTGGAAAATTCAGCATCCCAGCAGCAGAACGGCAGCGATGCGGCTGCTTCCTGTTCTTATTCTCCAAACGACCTCTCGCTTTCTCCGGCTCTCGTCAATATCGTAGTCGGCGAGACCCAACGGTTCAGCTTGTTTGACCAGGCGGGCCATAAACTCACCGCCCAGGCGGATTGGAGCGTCAGCGACTCCTCCATCGCAGAACTCCATGTCGAGAGTGACGGTCCCGTCCTGACCAGCAAACAAAAAGGCACAGTCCGGGTTCAGGCGCGTGTTGACTCTCACTCCGCCGAGGCCACCGTCAACGTGATTTCTGCGGAGGAAATGAAGCCTGGGACAATTCGCTGGTCCGCTCCTCCGACACCATGTGCCAAGACAAAAGGCATTGTGGTCGCGGTTCCGAGTGGCGGTGTTCGTTAGTAATGCCCCCGACTCGTTCGCAGAATCTCAGGAACTGATCTTCGCCGTAGCCGTAACGTTATTCGGCAACGTCGCGATCAAAATCCGCGCAAACTTTGCCACCACGTCCGGAAATTCCGCCCGTGTCACGTTGGTTGAATTCACATTCGTAATCGCCGCGCCCTCCTGGATGTACGCTGCGTCGATATCCGTATCCGCCGTTTGCAGTTGCACCGAAAACGCCCCCGCCGCCCCGCTCCACACGATCTCCACCGCCGCCCGCACCTTCCCGCTGCTGAACGCCGGCGCCAGCGCCACCTGCGCGCTCTTGAACGGCGCCGGAAAAATCACATCCGTCGAAGCAATCACCGCCGCGCTGTCCCCAAATCCCACCGACACCGGCGGCAACACATTTCCATAACTTGGCATATCACCCTCTCTTTTTTGAGTGCGGAGGCGAAGCCTCCGCTTTAGCGATCTAAACCCGTCCACCCAAATTCATTCGCCACAGACACCCGTAGCACTGTCATCTTGAGCGCATCCGACGAGGATGCGCGAAGGACCTCAACTCCTGCGTTTCGCCAAAACACAACTACGAAATCGAATCGCCCCGGCCAGCAATCAATTCGCTTCCTGCTATCTGATCGCCGCTATCTGCTATCCCCGATCGAACGCCACCAGTAGCCCGCTACCATCGCTTTAATTCAATCCCCTCACCGGCGCCCACGGATCCACCTTCACCGACGGCGTAAACCTCTGCACCTTAAACCAAGCCCCTGCCTGGTTCGTTCCCACCTGAAACGCCACCCGCTCCCCCAGCACATTGATCGGCAGTTCCAAATCCTTCAACCCAGGTGAACTCATCCCCAACGGCTGCTGAGCCGTCGCCGCGCTCTCCGAATCCACAAAACTCGTCAGCGCCAGGTTCCCCGCGCCCTCCACGTACATCGTTAAATAGCTAAATAATTTCCGGTGCGCGCCAAGTCCCAGCGAACTCTCCACGGCCCGCTCCGGGAAAAAGTGCGTTGTGTAGTAGCTGGGAATCGCCGCTCCATCATCCGAAAACTGCGTGTCGCTCAACTGGTAGATTTTCCCTGTCGCGCCGCCGCCGATTCCCGGCAGCCCCCCGCCAAACGCCGCCACGGCTGTCCCATCCGTGCGTTCGATTAACGCGCAGCAATTCGCCGCGATCGACCATGGCGACCACTTCCGCGAATTGTCCGTCGCCGTTTTCCGCCCCGTGAAGGTGATGTTCACCGGCGGGCGCGACTCGATATCCGAAGCCGAATCCAAATCGTGATAATCCAGCATAAGCACGCGGTTGGGCGTCGTCGCAATGCCAAATGGAGCGCCCACATAAATCCGCCGCTCCTTTGTGTCTACCGTCACCCAAAGCGTCTGCGCGTACTGCCAGTTGATCTGGTTCCACGTCGGCTGAATCTCTTGCGAAATCTTCACCGGCTCACCGCCCGCAAACAAATACAACCCCGTGCGGTGGGCGATCACCACCCAATCTTCGCCGAACCCCACGCCGCGCACGGAAGGCGTTCCCACGCGCCGCGACACTTCCGATATGGACCACAGCGACGGCTCGTTCGTTCCATCGTCCTGCGTCACGTGCAGTGAATGCTCTTTCACAAAGTAGAGCCGCTCTCGCAGCTTGAACGACGCGCGAATCGCCTGGCCGTTGTTTTCCGCCACGCTCAGCATCCCATCGATCTCGTCGTAGCTTTCCGGGTCTTCCACGCGGCTCGCTCTCACCAGCGATGAGTTCACCGGTTGCGCCGTCGGATAAATCTCAATCGCATCCACATAAAACTGCCCGTTCGAGTTTGGCGTCCCGTCAGCATAAATCCGCAGCACCAGGTCGCTAGGTATCGTAACCAACGGCGCAGTCAACTCCGCGCTGTATTCCACATAGTTGGTGTTTAGTTGCATTGCTGTCAGTTGCAACCCCGTCGTATTGATTCCTCCGCTCGTGCTGAACAAATGCACGTGCAGCGTCCCCTGCACCAGCGTGGAATTCCGCGCGCACCGCGCCCGCACCGTGTAGTCCGTGCCTGCCTGAATTCTCTGCGCGCCCAGAGCATCCTGCACCGCTCCCTGAGTCATCAACCCGCGCGTCGCCGCCGTTCCATTCCCCACAATCGAATACGCAGCGCCCCACACCACAAAGCTTTCTTCATCCGTTCCGCCAGGCGCAAACGTCGGATCTGCCGTCCAGCCCAGCGGATAGTGCGGCAACGAAGGCCCGGTGAACCCGCCGTCGAACCCCAGGTTCGTCCAGTTATTCATTTTGTTCCGCTCGCCCCACCAGAAAAGCCGCTCGGAGTAATCAATCACTCCGGCGCAATCGCCGAGTTCGATCAAACGAAACAGATTGTCCACATTTGTTCCCGCCAGCAGGATCGCGTCGGAAAAATCCACAACCAGCGACGTAGTCGTGTTGTCCCCAAGGATCATGTTTCCGCTGAAGAGCGTCCCGCCTCCGCCGACATAGAAAAAACTCGCGCCGCCCGCTCCCGTGAAACACAAAATCCGCCCTACAACATTCGAGGGGCCGGTTGGAATATTCGTCACCACGGCGCGCTTCCCGCCGCTGGCCGTCCAGCTCGTTGCCGGCCCGGGCGCAGTCAAATATCCCTGCCGCGTCTGGAAAATCACGCAGCATTGGTGCACGCCTTGGTCAACATTTCCGGCCGCCGTCGCCGTCCCTCCGCCCGAGGCCGCCAGTCCGCCACCGGCCGCGTAATAAGTAAAATGCGTGGCGTCAATCACACTCGCCACGCTGAACGTCCCGTTGTAGCCGCCGACGCCGACTCCGCCGATCGTCATCAATTGCCCCGCGCTCAGCCCGTGTGCTGTGGAAGTCTGAATCGTCACCGTAGCCGAAGCCGCCGTCCCGCCGCCCGAATTCCCCAGTCCCGTGGCCCCCGCAATATACGTAAATTGCGTCGAGCTCAGCACACTCACCACAGGAAAAGTCCCGTTGTATCCGCTGACGCCCACGCCGGCGATTGTCACCGTCTGCCCCGCACTCAATCGGTGCGCCGCACTCGTTGTGATCGTCACCAGAAATCCGTTTTCGCTCGCCCCGCTCGGGCTCGCCACAATCAACACCGCCGCGGGCTGCGTCGCGCCACTCGGGCTCGCCGCAATCGCCACGATCGAGTTTTCATCCACAACCGTCGGCCCCGCCCCCGGTCCGCCCTGGCTCACGCGATCCAGATTTGTATCGTCGTATTGCCGCGGCAAATCGTTCCCGGTCATCCCGTCGCTCGTCGCCAGATATTCCCTGCCGAACAGCGTCGTCGAATTCGCATACGCATTCGGCGTCAGCCCGCTTGCAATCTCGGTCAGCGTCCCCGGCGTCGTCTCCTTATACAAATTCCCATTCGCATCTTGCACCATCGTACGCAGCGTCCCGTTCGGTGTGATATAGCTCTTCACATAATTCACCGTCGGATTCCCCGACAACGGCCCGAATAATGTCTGCAGCCCCGGACGCGTCGCCACCCCGCCGCTGCTGAACAGCACATCCTGGCAATCCGGTGACACCCCATGCGGCAGATCCGCCGGTGCCATGTCGCTCACCAACCCGCCAAAAATCTCAATCGGCGCGTCCAAAGATCCAATTGTTGTCATTTCTTGTCTCGGAACGTACTTGTATGGTATACAGAGCCTGCGTGGGCGTCGCTTCGGAGAGTGCTCCCAGTGGGGGTACTGGGCACGCCTGCCAAGCGCTGAAGGCTGCTTTGCAGCCCCAGGAGTTCAAGTCTCCCACTCTCCGCACTCGTCTTCAGCGCGCTAGTCGGCCAGTCGCAAATGTACTATTGACTGATACCTGAAGCATGCCATACTGGTTGTGCTTGGCAGGCGTGCCCGGTGCACGTTAAATTTCTAAGGGCGGCGTTCTTCGCCGCCCTTTTTATTTTGCCTTTGGCGCCTTCTTCTCCGGTGCTTCCCCGCCCTTCTCTTCCCTCTCCGCCAATCCGAACTTCGCCGCCTTCTCCCGATCCAGAATCGCCCCGCACGTCCGGCAAACCGCCACCCCTGGCCGTATCTTCTCTCCGCACGCCGGGCAATCCGCCATCGGCTTTGGGTCATACAGCCACGGCTTCTCCAGTCCCAATTCCCGCGCCGCCCGCCGCTCCAGATCCGTGATGAACATCATGTTGTGCGACCTCTCCCACTCCAGGTCGGCCGTCTCCACTAACCGCGTTTGAAACGCCTCCAACTTTTTCCGCGCTTCCGCCAACTCCTCTTTCGTCGGCTCCGGACCCACGGCCACAAACACACCGTGGTAGCTTCCCTCGCCGGAATCTCCATTGATCTCCCGCACCAGGTCCTCGGCAATTTCCTGTGCGCTCAAGCGGATCTCCATCGTCCGCTTGTCGCCCAGATCCATCAGGCTGGTGCATGCGCGCACAGGCGTCACCGCGTACGCCGTGCCTGCCTCCGGCGATTGAATCGTCAACGACCCAAAATACGTCCGGTGGCGCGGCGGCCATTTTTGCGTAGAGATATTCACCAACGACACCACGTCGCTCTGCTTATTCATACTGTCCTCTCCATTGTTTGCTGGAAACTATCCTGAAAACCGCAACTTCACTGCATCCGGTACTGTATCGTCACATTCGCGTCCGCGGGCGTGGTCGTGCACCCCGCGGCCGCCGTTTGCACGCTGAACGTCAGTGCCGCTCCGCTCGCATAATTCTGCGTAATCGCGCCCGAATCGTTCGCCGCCGCCGCAATCGTTACGTTCACCGGCGTTGTGCCATCCGTCAACCGCACCACCGCGTTCGTCGCGCATCCCGCCGGCGCCGTCTTCGCCTGCACTTGCACGCGTGTCACCGTCACCCCGCGGTCCAGTGTCCAGGTCGAGCCTGTCCAGGTCGTGCTCAACGCGCCCGGCAGAAAAATATTCTGTTCCGAGCGCGGCGCCGCGTTCAGAAACTCCCCATTCAGCAGCAGCTTGCTGCCGCCGATCCCGTTCGACGTGCTCACAAAGTTGGCCACTGCCGAAGTTTGATTGGGGTTAGTGTAAACGCATCCCTCGAACGTCGAAGTCAAAGTAATCGTCGCGCCCGCCACCGAAATCTGTGGCGTGGCACAACTCGCAAAGTTCACATATGTGCCGTTCGTCCGGTCATAGACGAGCAGCCCGATGGAGCCTGCGGGAAAAGCAGGGGGTGCCACCAGTTGCACCGACTGGTTCCCCGTCGTCGTTGTCACCTGGGAACAAGCCGCCAGATTCACTCCCGTCACTCCGCCGAACGGATCCACCGCAATCACGCAGTAGCTGTATGTCCCCGGCGCCAGCCCCGTCCCGCTCACCGCCGTCGCGCTCTGAAAGTTGGCCGGGCTCGCCATCGGGGAAAACACCTGCGCGCCTGCATTCAGCTGCGTGTTATAGCCGCTGACGATTCCCAGATTGTTCGACATATTGTCGTAACGATAGTTCACCGCGCCAATATTCCCACCGCACCCATTCAGGTTGTTCCTGACGGAAATTCCAGAGTAAGAAGTTGCAGTCGTGCCGGTTTGCAGAAGCGGTTGAAAACTGTTGCCGCACGACATGTAATTCACTTCCATTCCCGAAGCGGAGGAATTCGTCAGATCGAAATATGGTGTCGCAAACCCTCCCGTGAAATCCGCGTCCGATCCTTGATTGAAGGAGATTCCAGAAACTCCATAGGGCAACATGTTGAACTTGAAAGGCGGACCGGCAGCGCTTTCCGTAAGGACCTGGTTGAAATTGACGTTATTTCCGATTATTCCGCCAGATAGGCCGCAAGCGTCCACCTCGAAAGTTCCGAAAGAGTAGGACTGATTTGTCGTGAAAATGTACGGTTGCGGTGCAGGCGTCGGCAAGTAGGCCGGCATCCCGCAGTTGTGCGTAATCAGGTAGTCGATACTCTCGGAGAAATTCCCGCCAGACGCGCTCCAGCCGCCATAATTCCAGAAAAATCCGAAACCGCTCTTGTTCACAACCGGAAAGCTGTGTATCCCTCCGTTCGCATGCACGTGCTCGAACCGCAACGCCACCATTCCGTCGTGATTCAATTGCTCATCCATGTAAATCGCGGTCTGATACGGTTGGTTCGGAAGGAAGACCAGGTTTTCCAGGGTATTGCTGTTCGAGGTCTCCGGGTCAAAGTAAACCATCGGGTATGCCGTCCCTTGCAGGCACCCTAGCGACGAGCTCAATTTGTAAAATGCGGGCGGACAATTCGTTGCTCCCTGCCCACCGGCCAGGCTGTCTCCTCCCCCAATCAGGATCGTCCCCATCTGCCAGACGGATGATCGGAATTCCACCGCGGTTCCCGCTGGGCAATTCCGGGGATTTTGGCTGAAATTGCCAACCATGTCGAAGTTGCCGATCAATGGGAAAAACTGGTAGATGCTTGTCGCCGTCGGTATCAGGATGCGCCCGGAGTTCGCCCCCGTCGTGTTTGCGGGCAGCGCTGCACAGGCCTGCAGCAGGTTTGGCGTATTGTCGTGAAACGCTTTTGCGCCAGAGACGGTGTTGCTCGCCGTCGCCGCAATCGTCAAGGAAGTCGTGCCACCTCCCGAAACAATTGTCGTATCCAGGTACTCGTTCGTCGTCCCCGTCGGAGCCGTCGCCGGGGCATCCCCAGTATCCACATTCGCAGGAGTTGCACCCCAGCCTCGATCCGCGAAAAATCCGTCATTCCCTTGAGCCACGCCGACCAGAGAATAGTTCGCCGCGTTTGCCGGCAGCGCGCAGGAGGTCCCCGTGCACTCGTAGATCAAATGATTCTTTACCGCTCTACCCGGCACCATCGTCATTGTGCCGCCGGCGCCGACGTTTGAGACGCCCGTGCAGCTTCCAATCGAATATTGAACAGAGTTGGGAGCGGTCCCGGCCGGCGCGTAGTTGCTGATGTTAAATGTTCCGTTGTAGTGGCTGTCCGTCACCCCGGAAAAAATTGCATTCACGAACCATGGCACCGCCCACGTGGACGCCGCCGTATTCGCCGGACCGAACACTCCTGGAGAGACGGTCACCGTCGCCGCTCCGCCGGAGCAGGTCGCCGATTGCACGCTGTACGTGTAATGCGAGTCCCACTTCAAGATAATCTTCGGCGCAATGCGCATCGTTCCGCCGCTGCAGCCGGGATTCGCACCTCCCGTCGACGTCAAATCGTTGCGCGACAACTGAAAGGTCGTGCTGCTGGGCACAGCTGTCAATGAAAATGCGCCTTCGCACTGCCGGTTGTTCGACGTGAACGACTGGATTTCAATCTGTGCGAACGGCTCGCTCGCATTTCCAGAGGCCGCGGTCGGCATGTTATGAGGCGTGGAAGTCGTCACCGTATACACGCCGTTGCTGAAGGACCAGGCGCCCGAGATGGTGTAGGACTGGAGGGCCAGCGAAGCAGGCGCGCTCGTCGTGAATCCCACACCGCCGCACGGAGTGATGCCGCCGGCCCAGTCGCGGTCCGCTACGCAATAATTCCGCTGCGTTGTCCCTACTTGGAAGACCGGCGTGACCGTCGGCGACTGCGGCGTGGCGATCGCCGGTGTCGGCCCCGCCCCCAGAATCAAAATTCCATGGCCATTCTGAAAATCAGAGGCCGCGGCGCAGCTCGCCGACGCAGACCCTGTGCTGATCGAGCAGGTTGTCGCATTCGTGCTGTAGTTCGGGCCTACGTAGCCGCCAAATCGTGTAATGTCCAGCCACGGATTCGGCCCCTTGGTGTGGAAGTCGGCGTCAATATTTTGCGGCGCCGTGAAGGTATTCGGCTGATTCGTCTGCGCTCCACTTGCGCTGGAGATCGGCCCGATCTCCGTCCCCGTTTCATCCTTGTAATACAGCCGCTTGTCCACCGTCTTGGTGTACAGATTCACTGTTCCGCTGCTCGCCGCCCCCGGCGCGGTTCCCTGGTTGGAAAGGTTCAGCGTCCCGCTCGCCAAACTTCCCACCACGCTCGTGCTGCCGTTAACTGTCAGGTTGCCCGTCAACGTCAGGGAGAACGCGTTGATTCCCCCGGTCGAGCTCAAACTGCTGAAAGTTGGCGAAGACGGATCGCTCGGTAAAATCACGTTCGGCAATTGCTTTGTGTTTATTCCCGGGCCGCTGATTTCGATCTCGTATTTTCCCGGCGCCGCGTAGAACGAATAATTCCCCAACCCGTCGGACGTCGTCGGATTCGCCAGCGCTTGCGTCAGCGCCGCGTCCGAATAAATCGGCGCCAGGGGCGTGCACGGCTGCCCGCTCGCCGGCATCGCGCACACGCGCACCGTCGCCCCGGCCAGCGGCACCCCACGCGTATTAAACACGATGTCGTCTTTGCGCGACCCCTGCCCGTGTGCCGGCTTCACCACCCCCGGCCACAAGTGCAGCGCCATCGCCACAATAGCCCACAAAATCCCCATACGCATTCTCGATCGTATCATGTCAATTTCAGTCCTGTCGTTGTAGCACAGCCATTCCATGGGTGCGCTCTTGGGCTCTCTCTGAAGATATTTTCGCGGAACTCTCGCCCGTTCTTCCGCCTCTCCTGCACCCTGGACTGGCCCTCTCCGTAAATTCGCATAAGCGCCGGAGGCGCGGCAGACCCTAGCCCAGCCCGTAAGGGCTGGGTCAAACGTCCCCGGATCAAGCCCCGGAGGGGCGACACTCACTTCTGCAACGACTACAACAACTTCCGAGCCGTAATCGAAAGCTGCACGATATCCGTCGTCACGCTTGCCGAATACGCCCCCGCGGTCACCTCGGTCCCGCCGCCTAGGAACGCCTTCAACTTCCAATTGTTCAGCGCCGCCCCCTGCACCGGAATGTAATACCCGCTGTTTCCGTTCTGGCTCTCCGCGAACACCTGCACGATCGTGTCCGATGGAATCACATTCGTGATCTGCGTAAAATCCAGCGTGTCCCCGCCCGTCACGTAATTCCCCGAAAACGTCAACGTCGCCACCGCATAAACAAAATTGCTAGCGCTGCTGTCCACGTTATTCGGCAGCAGCGAAATCGTAATCGCCATACTCTCCCCCTCTTCCTCTGCGAATCTTTGCTTGCCCTGAGTGAAATTGCGAAGGGCGCTCTCAGCGCCTCTGCGGTTAAGTCTCTTCCGCTCTGAAGGTTGTCATCCCGACCGGAGAGCCGCGCCTTATGCGGCTCGAAGCGGAGGGACCGCGGCAACCAACCCGCCCCTCCCCAACCGTTGGACCCAGGTATTCCTCTTACTGATTACTGATAACTCTCCCCTCAAAACGGTGTATACCCACTCCGTGCCGAATACGGCCTTCTCCGCCGCCCGCTCTGCTGCTCCCTGCGCACCGCGGCCACCACCAGGTCCTCGATCGCGTCCGACGCCGCGTCGTCCCACTTCTCCGCCAACGGGCTGCCGCGCGCCCAAGCCGCGCCCGCCGCAGTTCCATAAGCCAGCGCCTCCTGCGCATTCCGTATCAGCACCGGCGAAGTCGCATCCGTAAAATCCGGATACGCCTTCAAATACCGCAAGCGAATCTGCGTGTCCTGCGTCGCACCCAAAAACCACAATCCATCCGCGCGCCATTCCCACACGCTCAGCACCACGTCCTGCACCCGCGAAGGCAACCCGCCGTGCCGCGTCAAATCCACCATCTCGTCGAATTCCTGCGTGGACAAATTCGGCCGCTCCCAAAGTTTCATCGGCACCAGCAGATCCGTCGGCAACTGGTTCGGCGGCGCCGTCGCATCGCTGATCGAAACCTGCAGCGAAGCATCCTGCCCCGCCACCGCCGCCACAACCAGCAGCGCGTCGTCCTGGATAAATCCCCCGCCGCCGGCATTTCCGATCGCCCGCTGCACCTTCCGGTACGCCGAGTTCAAATACGGCAGCAGCACCGTATCCGTGAACAAATTCCCCTGCGCATCGTTCAGCAGCGACCTCACCAGCGCCGTAATCTGCCCCGCCGTGTTATACGCACTCGATCCAACAACTGGCATATTCTCCGCCCTCTTCGCTCTCCGAAATCTGCCATATAACGCTGGCTTTAATGCCAGCCTCTTGGGTCACTCTTCGCCGTTGTCTTGCTTTTGTAGGGCCCGCATTCCGAGGCGGGCCGTTTTATCCGTCACTCCAAGGGACTAGACAATAATTTCTTACGGTCGCAACCTGCAATTGCTCGAGAGGCGTGTCCCGTAGACAGTAAGTTTTCGGGGCGATTCAAACGGGTCGCCCTTTTTTTTCCACCAGGTGCCGGTGACCTTCACCGGGTGCCCCACACGCCGGTGTTGCGTGTGGGGATCCTGCTTCCAACCGATCACCACCACTCACCCCTCCGGCAACGGCGACTTCTGCAAATACGCCGCCACCCCGATCACCGCATTGATCAACGCCGCCGCCGCCCCAATCCGCACCGTCGCGCCCATCCCCGCCTGCAAATTAAAATGCCCCGGATCAATTCCCACCGCTGCCAACCCCGTCATCACCCCGCCCGCCGCCCCGCTCACTCCTGCCGCCAACATCCCCTTCAACCAAACATCGACTCTGGTCTTGCTCATGAAACACCTTTCGTTTTACATCTCCCTGGCTAGAGATCACAGTGCTAAAATTCCGATGTCATGCAAATCGCAAATCGGCGGACTTTCTATTTAGCAATGGTCCTGATAATTATTGGTGTTTTCTATGCACTGACCGGCATGCTCGTTACGCATCGCCCACTGAGCATTGTTGGGGGAGCCTGTTTTGCGCTCTGCGGCGCTTTGATATTTGGCCGAGGCGCTATTCGGACTCACCCGGCGAAGAAAGGCCGCCCGAATACCGAGAAGTAAAAAGAAACGCAACACCGCACAGGCACACCTATCATTTTCTAAGTCCGCAATTCTTGCTTTCAGAACTCAGCGTCCTCTGCGTCTCTGCGTTAGATTTTCCTTCCTATCCCACCGCCACCATCGGCACACCACCAAACGCCGGCGCCCCGTCGTCCATCACCTCAAACGCCCACTCCTCATACGCCCGCTCTTCCCGCGCTTCCCTTTCATACAATTTCGCGCGTTGCCCTGCCGGATTCCGTCCCCGCGCCCACTCAATCGCCCGCGCCACATGTTCCGCAATCGTCGGCGTCAACTGCACAAACTCCCCGCGAAGCCCTTGCAACGTAAAACAATGCTCGTATTCCCCGCGCTCGGGATACGGCCCCAGCGCCGCCACACTCTTCCCGCTCGCGCACTCCAACGTCTGCGCGTACCACACCCGCGGCGAGCCATACGCCTCCGCCGGCACCCACCGCTCCACATGCCACCGATTCACCTGCGGATACTTCGGCTCCCGCCGCAACTCCACCACTTCGCGAATCAAATCTCCCCGCGCATCGCGATCCTCAAACTTCCCGCCAATCCACCCCAACCGGTTCCAACCCCAAACCACCCGGTAATTCGCCTCGCCATACCGGTTCATTCCTCCAGCCAGACACAACCGTCGCGCCACATTCTCCGGCGTCTCATGCCTCTCGCGAATGACCTCGATCATCTTGTCTGTTAAAAAGTAAGGCAAAGGAAGTAAATGAGGTAAAGGAAGTAAAGGACAGGAAGCGTGCAACGATCGCACCATCCGAATCCTTTACCTCCTCTACCTCCTGAACCTCCTTTACCTCCTGCTTCTAGTACCCGCTCGGCCTGGCGAGGGTGTCGATGTAAGCGCCAGATCTCGGACTATCCGACCAAACCTGGAACGCGGTATCAAAATAAAAGATGTACGATGCCGCCAAACCGCCGCTCGCCCCGTAGATCGGAAACACCGTGTTCCCATTGACCTCGTAAAAATCAATGTCCTTCAACACGGCCCTTCCCCAGTGCGACAAATCCAGGAAGTCCACACGGGTCTGGTCCGCGTTCACGCTGGACTTGATCGGAATCCCGCTCATCGTCTTGCGTCCCGTGAACAGCAGATCCAGGTCATTCCCGCCCCCACCACCGCCTTCCTTGATGATCTGGCTCACCGTGATCCCCAGGTTTTCCCAGGCGTGTTCCTGTTCCACGGCCATGTACGCGATCAGCTTGCTCAGGTGATTGATACCCAGAGCCTTCCTCACCTTGTTGATCGCCAGGCGCACGTTCGCCGGCGTCAGTGCGGCATTGCCTGCGTTCACGCGCGGCGTCTGCAGCTGCACCGGATACGTCGCGCGGTTCAGGTTCAACCAGGTTCCCGTCGTCGCGTTGTTCTGGTGATACTTGATCCCGAACAGCGAAGTCGGCTGCGCGCCGCTCAATCCGTCATGCACAATCACGTCCGTCGCCACCGTCCCGCCTGGCAGCACGTCCACCGTGATCGTCTGCGTCGGGCTGATCGGATCCGCCGCCACCACCTGGCAGGTTCCACGGTTCGTCGTCAGCGTCGTGTCGTACACCTGGATCGTCTGCCCCACGTACACCAGCGCCGCCCCGTTCGGCACGCTCATCGTCAATACGGCGCCCGCCACAGAGCTGATCGTCCCCAGCACGCCGTTCCCCGCCGTCTGGATCAGCTTGTCCAGGAACGCCCGAAACTGCTTCATCCCGTTCGCCACTTCGCGCTTCGCCGAGTTCTCGATCGCGCGCTCCCGCCCGGTCGTCGCATATTCCACCAGTTTCGTGATTTCAATCGCAAACCGGAAGAAAATCGGCGAAACCTGCGCCACGTCGTACGCCGTTCCCGATCCGCGCCCCAGGTCGCCGCCGTCCGCGTTGTACGAACCGGCTTTGCCCCCGGGATTCACCTGCAGCGGCAGCCGCATGTTGCGGCTGGATATTTTCTCGATGTCTCCCCGCTGTTGGATCATCGTCAACAGAATGTCGTCGCGCTCATAGAGCAGGGGCACTTTGTCGCGCACCTTCTCGAGCTGCAACGCGATGACATTCGCGTTTGCTTGTGCTGGCATATTTTTTATCTCTCCTTAAGTTTTACTTTCCGAAATCCCCAGTAGCGGCGACCTTCAGGCTTTCCCTGACGAAGGAACGGGTCGCCCAGCCCCATGTTGAGTGCGGAAGCACAGCTTCCGCTTTACACCCTCAACTCGGCCGCTCAAACTTTCCGTGAGCCACAAATCCAAAAGTTTGTCATCCTGAGAGCATCCGACAAGGATGCACGAAGGACCTCAACGTCAACCTTGGCCACGCGTTCGCAACGTCCGCGCCTTAGTTTTTCTCTTCTCAGCGCTCTTTGCGCCCTCTGTGTTCTGCCTCTGTGCTCTCTGTGTTAAATCTTTCTTTTTTTTCGCAACCCAAAAACAAAAACGGCGCGAAACCCACTCGCGCCGCCACCATCTTCTCTTACGGATTACTGATTTCTGATCACTGATTACTTTCCTGCCTCACATCCCCAAAATCTGCTCATCACTCAACTTCCGGTAATCCACACGCCCACGCGTCACGCTGCGGCCCGTTGTTGTCTGCGCATTCCTATTAGCTGCCGGATCAACGTTTACTGTCCTTTGCGAAGTGTTCGGCGCCCGTTCCGCCCTTCGCTCTTCCCCGCCACGCCCCGCATTCTCCGCGCCAGTCTCTGTCTTCCGCGCCCCCAACGTAGCCTGCGTCCACGATCCCACCACTCTCCGCACCACCCCTGGCACCAACTGCTGCGCCCGCGCATCAATCAACCGCACCACCTGCATCCGAGCCGCCTCATCCAGACGCCGCCCGCTCAAAACCCGCGCCACCTGCTCCCCCAACGAAGCATCGCTCCGCAGCGCCGTCTCCACCTCTTCTCTCACAGCATTCCGCAACCGATCTTGTAGGGGAGGGGCTTGCCCGTCCCTTCCGACCTGCCGCAAATTCGGCAAAGCCGCTTCCATCGCCCGCCCAATCGCCCCGCCCACACTCTTCTCCAACTCCGCATTCGTAACCCGCTCAAACTCCCGATACCGGCTCGCCACCTCTTGTGGCACAGCCATTCCTGGCTGTGCGCCTTTGTTCTCCGCAAGCGCAGCACTATCCGCGGAATTCTGCCCTCCCTGCCTATTCCCAGCATTGTCATCCCGACCGGAGAGTCGCGCCGTTTGCGACTCGGAGTGGAGGGACCTGCTGTTCTCGCTCGCCGCTCGCCACTCGCCACTCGTCATTCTGTTGTTATTCCCGGCACCCTCCAATAAGCGCGCCCCCGCCTCCACCATCTCCCGAAACGCCGCCGGATCCTGTGCATGCAACTTCTGCACCAACGCCGTCCGTCCAGCCCGCAACTCCTCCACCGGCTTTCCCGCCGCTCCAAAAAACACCTCATCAATCTCCGCCAATTCCCGCGCCCGCTCCGCCGCGCCCTTAGCCTCCGCCACTCCCCCCGGATAAATCTCCTTCAACGCCCGAGCATCCTCCGGCGTACCAAACGCCTCCCGAAAAGCCGCCGCTTCCCGCTGCGCCCGCTGCACACCCTCCCACAACTCCCGCGCCTCATCCCCCACCCAAGGATCCTTCATCTCCCGCGCCAACCACGCGGGCGGTTCCGCACTGTAGCTCACCCCTTCAGGGGTGAGGCTTTCCCCCGCGTCACCAGGCTCGCTCCGGGCATCACGCAGTCGGCCCTTCTCCGTTCTGTCATCCCGAGCGGAGGCCGCCGCAGTTGCGGCCGTAGTCGAGGGACCATGGCTAGCAATCAACTGCTCGCGACTCGATGGGTTGGGCTCAACATCTTGCCCCTCCGCCTCCATCCCCAATATCTGCTCATCCGTTAACGCGAACACTTCACTGGTCATAGCTCAACACCCCGATAAAAACATCGTGAATACAAACTTAAGAATCCAAAGGGCTGTGTCGACCACCCCTTCGGCCGAATCCCGCTTTGTCGGATAGGTCAAACCAGAACGCATCGCGTAGCCCGCCTCTGTGTAGAGTACGCAAAGAAACGTCTGCGAATTACGTATTGGACTCACTCAAACTGCTTTCATGTTGCTGGTTGGCGGATTCCTTTGGACCCCTTGCATCGCCCGCAAATGCGCCTCAGCATGCGCCCGTACATTCGCAAACCCTGCCGGATTCGTCATCCGCGCGCTCTGCCCAGCCTCCGAGCTCGCCCACCGCTTGCACTCCTCAAACTCCACCGCATGGTTGTCCAACAACAAATCCACCGCCACCGAAGGCAGCACTACTGTACGCGAACCGCGGCCCGTTTCCTGATCGCTGTTATCTGTTCTCTGATCGCCCTCTGCCGCAGGCACTTCCACCACAATCGGCGCCGCCCCCAACAACACCTGTATCTCCCGCAACTGCTTATTCCTCGAGTCCTCTCCCGGCACCACCAGCTCCGTCAGCCCCAGCACATTCTTGATGTACCCAATGTTCGCCGGATCAGCCATAGCCTCCTGGATCAACGGATCCTTCAACCCAAACAACTGCTGCAGCACCCCGCGTTGCTGCGACTTCAATCTCGGGAAAGTCTCATCCGCCTCCGGATGCACGGCGATGTTCCCCTTCAAATCCGCCACGCGAATCATCCGCGCATCCAGCATCCCGTCAGGCCCCAGCAGCGGCACATCCACATCCTCCGGCCGGTTCTTCCGAAACGACTCCACACCCAGCAGCATCACCTCGCCGTAAAACTGCTTCAGCCGCCGCCACACCAATCCCAGCCGCCCCAGAGCCTGGTCGCGAGCCAGCGCATACCCGCTCGCCGTCTTCACGTCCTCCATGTTTCCGCCAAACACCGCCGGAAACAGTCCTGTCAAAAATTGCGCCACTGGCCCGATCAAATCCTGCTGATGCCGAATCATGTCCGGAGGCACCTGCGCCGGCGCCGGCTGATAAAATCCCGCCGCCAGCGGTTGCCCCGGCCGCGCCCGCGCCGGAAAATGCGCCGCCGGCTCCGCCACCTGGTTCGCCAGCGCGTCAAAATCCAAAACCTGCGGGTCGGCATAGATCGGCGGAATTCCATACTCGTACGTCTCCGCCTGCATGTTGCTCAGCACGTTGTAGCGCTCCTGCACCTGCACGAGCGAATCGCCCACGCTCGGACGATTTTGCCCGTCGCCCGGCAGCGCATGCAGCACCCGCCAGTGGTCGTCCATGCTTTCATTCCGCGCTTCGCAATACGCATCGCCCGCAAACGCCACGTAGCAGCCGTCGGGAAACAGCGCCAGCAACTCCCGCCGCACGTCCTCGTCTTCCACCGAATAAAATGCCCATGGCCGCAGCCACGTCCTGTCAAACGTGATCAAATTTAGCAACGCATCGCCCGGATGAATCGACGGCAGCCCCTGCTCCACACTGATTCGCGAAACGCGAGCGTACACATCTTCCGCACCCTGTGAAGGAGTCGTCTCAATCTTGTTCGCCGCTTGCGGATAAGCCGCCTTCAACTTCGCCCGATGCACTTCCGTCTGCCACTGCAAGTAGGGAAACTCATGCATCTCGTTCGCCCACACTGGCGTATTCAGCTCCAACCCACCCGCAATCGTAATCACTTCCTGCCCGTTCGCCACCCGTCGCGTCTCCACCACCCGAGGCACCGTCACGCGTTCCGCCCTCCGCAAATCCTTCCCACCAAACTCTGCCCCACATCCCGGGCAATTCGACCCGTACACCGAAGCAGTGTCATCCCGACCGGAGCGGCCGGTATTTTCTTGCGCACCGTAGTTGGGTGCGCCGGCCGCGGAGTGGAGGGACCCAGGCAAGGTCTCACCGTCATCTCCCGCCCCCTGATCGCTGCTATCTGGTCGCTGATCGCCTCCAACCGCCGTCTCCATCCCACACTGAGGACACTCCCAAACATCCGTCCCCAGCGGTATCTCCACTCCCGCCAAAATCTCCTGCTCCCGAAACCCAAACCGCTGCCCATCCGCCACGTACCGCACATACGCGCCCAATTTCCCATCGGTCCACAAAAAATAACCAATCGACGTCAACAGATGCTCCACATGGTTATTCCGCTCCACCAATTCCGCCACGTCGCTAGCCGCCTTCGCCGCCGCAATATCCACCAGCGATTGCGCCGACTGCGGATAAAACCGCACGCTCGGCACATCCTGCGAAAGCACCGCCACAAACGAAAGCCCAAACCCCTGATAAAAATTCGTCACAAACTGATACCGCGGCATCTCCTCCAGCGCGCGGTCATCGTTGAACTTCTGCTCAAACGGCAAATGCCAGTTCATGTCATTCGGATTCCACCACGCATACTGCAACCCCTGCCAAAACAGCCGAGCCTGCCGTATCCTCCGGATCTCATGCCGCCGCGCCGTCACGCCTTCCTGCCGGTACTGCCGCACCAGCTCCCGCAACGCATTCGCAAGCTCCGGCCGCAACTCCTCCAACAACTCAAAATTCGCCCCCATCTCCGCCACGCCATAACCCCGCGCCTCTCCCGCCGAATTCCCATCCGCTGGCGCCGTCATCCCCGGTTCCGCATACGCCATCGCGTTCTTCATGTTTATACCCGTCCTGTGGCACAGCCATTCCTGGCTGTGCTCTTGGGTTGCTTTCTCTGTTATCCCGACCGGAGCGGCTGGTATTTTCTTCCGCGCCGTAGTTAGGCGCGCCGGCCGCGGAGTGGAGGGACCGTGACAGAACTTCAACGTCCGACCATCACCGCAATCAATTCAGTCTTTGCCTTACTGCTTCAGCAAATCGTCCCGGCTTTCCCGCCCCGCCTCACTCTCATTCTTCCTCTGTATCTGCTGCCACGATCTCCGCCTCATCCTCGGCAACTCCACCGGCTTCACCGCCTCGGCAAACTCCACTGGCGGAAACCCCGCCGTCCCCAGCAAAGAATTCATCAACGCCCGATTCTCCGTCCGCAGCCGCACCACTTCCCCCTCCAGCATCCCCACATACCGCGTCGTAAACGCCCGTTTCAGCAGTTCAATCATTGATGACCCACAAAACGTAGCGGCCACCTTCAGGTGGCCAAGCCGATGCACATTCCTGCCTATGTAGCGGCCGCCTTCCGAGCCTGCGCCTTTCTCTTGGTACGGTCTCCCAATTATGGGATAATATGTCGGACATCTTGTACGACATTTGTCAGTCATTCTGATAAAATAGCCATGAGGAGTACACTATGCCGGCCCGTTCCAACCGCCGCAAAATCTCCACCACTGTGGCCCCCGAAACCCACGACTTCCTCAAATCCCTCATCCGCCGCGGCAAAGCCGCGAATATCGCGGAAGCTGTCGACCGCGCCGTCGCCTTCGCTCGCCAAAGCGAGTCCCGCAAACGCCTTGCCGCCGCCACAGCTTCCTACTACGACTCCCTCGCCGGAGAATCTCTCCGTGCCGAGCAGCGCTTGGAAAAGGCCCTCTCGAAAGCTTCCTCCCAGGTGGATTTCGATGGCGAGTAAACCGCCAATCCTGCGCGCCCCGAAACGCGGAGAAATCTGGACTGCATACCTGGGTGGACCGGGCCAGCAGCGGCATTGGGTGGTAATTGTCTCGCTCGATGCGCGCAACCTCAGTGATCGCGCCCAATCCGTTTTGATCGTGCCTTTTTCTTCAACCTTGTCCGAAGGCCCCACAACTTTGATTCTTCAGCCAGGCGAAACCGGTCTGCCCGGCAATTCCTGCCTTCGCGCCCACTTCCTCTCCACTCTCGCCAAATCCCAACTCATCGCCCGCGAGCCCCGGCCTCTTTCAGACCGCCGCCTCCGCGAACTCTGCCTGTTAATCCGCCGTGCATTCGATCCCGACGCCCCGTTCTGACGCTCTTTACTTTCTTCTTCTCCCAAACTTATGCGCCCCCAACTGCTTCTTCGCCTCCGCCTCCAACCTCTGCTGATGAATCGCCCGCGAAGTCGGATCCTCCGCCGTGATCTGCCTCGCGATCTGCACGTCCACCGGAATCCCCGGTACAAATCGCGCCGTTCCATTCCCAAATTCGGGCGGAGCTTGCCCCGCCCCGGGTCCGCTTACAGCGGATGCCCCAACACCGGCATATCGCACGCCGGGAACCAGTCCGTAACGCGCCGCATCCGCCGCGTCATCACCATCCATTTTCCGAACATCCTCCACGCGCCGGTCGTCCCGCACTAGCAACGGCAAACATTCAATTAGCCGCGGACAACTATCCGCGATCATCCACGCGTCCCGTTCCAGCAACTGATACATCAATTGCCATCCGCCAATCCGGTCGTCCGTCGCCGGCACCGGCCGCGGCAATCCGTTCTGCTCCAGCACATCTCCCAACTGCTCCGCAATCGAAGCCTCGCTCGTCCGTTTCGCAAACGCATCCGGCGACAAATAAATCTCCCGGATCCTCTCCCTCTGCGTCCGCTCCGCAATCGCCTGCCCCAACATCCGCGGCGACAACTCGTTCTGCACCAACTCCCGGTACGTAACAACGCGATTCGAGTTGCCAACACCACCCAAGCCGTCATCCCGACCGGAGGCCAGCGCCGTTTGCTGGCCGGAGCGGAGGGACCGTGGCAAGTTTCCAGCGTCCTGACATGCCCCATGCCAGTACACCGCGCTAGGGTGCTTAAATCCCCAATCAATCGAGATCCACCGCGGCGCCCACTCCTCCAACCGCAAACTCTCCGCCCGCGCCGTATGCCGCCCGATCTCAAACAGATCGAAATACTGCCCCTCCAGGACGGTCCAATCCCCTTCCAGGAACGCTCTCCTCAAGCGGTCAGGCAATGTCGCCAGTGTTTTCTTGTAATTCACATCATTCGCATAAATGGGATTGTCCTCAATCCGCGCCCGCACAAACTCATACTCACTCGCATCGTAAAGCTCCGGTCTCTCAAATCCCGCCGGCGCAACCCTGTCCACCCACAGCGCCTTCACCCACGCATGCCCGATATTCCCCGGGTTCGTCGCCCCCGCCATGCCTGAAACGACCTTTTTACCTCTGCTGTATCCGGCCGTATATTCAAGAATTGGACACCGATTCCGCGATGTCAGAAACTGCCACTGCTTCAGCGTGAAGTGCGTCAACTCATCAATCCCGATGAACAGAAACTCCGCACCCTGGTATTGATAAACGTCGTTTTCGTTCCTGCAATAGCCAAAGCGTGTGGTCGACCCATTAGTCCAAGTCACTACATGCTTCGCTTCGTTATAACTCCGGTATAAATCCCGCGGAACGTCCCGCCGGAAATATGTCAGCAGTGACGATTCCAACTCCGGGAAAGTTCTCCGCAACAGTAGCGTGTCGCTTCCCGCCACTTCCAGCGCCTGCCCGATTGCTTCTGCCAGCAGCGCCTTGCTCTTTCCCGGTCCGGCCGCCCCGCCAAACAACCGGTATTTCGCTCGCGATTTGTGAAAGAGTTCTTGCTGATGGAATGGCGTATACCAGTTCCGAACGAGCGCTAGGATATCCTCCATCCGCTTCTTGTCCTGGCGCTGACTCTGCGCTCTCTGCTTGCCCTGAGCGAATCACGCGAGTGCGTCTCTGCGTTCGATTCCCACTACTGCGCCCGCAGCTTTTTCCCGACAAAATAAGCCGCCAGTCCCCCAACCAGCGCCACCGCCGCCGGCCAGTGCCGCAGGCTGAGCACCACTCCGCTCACCATCGCCGCTACTCCCGCGATCTGCGAGATTTCTCCAATAAACACCACTTTTGCGTTCGTTATCATCGTTCCTCCTCAATCTCGTTCGGGCCTCGGCAAACTCCATCCGATTGCCGCTCCGCGTTCCTCTTCTTTCCCGCCTGCATGCTTTCCAAATGCCAATTCCACCCACAGCTCAAATGCTCGCAATCGCACCTTCTCGTCGTCAGACTTCAGCAATCCTTGCATCACTCCCACCAACTGCACTCCCTCATCCACCGCCTTCGTAAAAGCCCACGCCGTTCCCGGCATCTCCTTCAGCGGTATCAGCTCGCTAACCGGACAATCCTTGGGCGGTGCCCACTGTTCTTTTCCTGGAATAGGAGCGCGCTTCGTTTCACTGCCGCCGCCGTCTGCCGAGCCACCGGACGTCTCGCGGTCCGCGGGGGATGCGGCGGAGGTGCGCGCACTCCCGCCAGCGGTTATTCCGCTTCCGTCGTCAGACCCAGCACACAGCTCCAGCGATCGCGATCTCGCCCGGCCTGCACGTTTGCGCGCTCCCCTTGCACGTGAGTTTCCGCCGCTCACGTGCACCTCTCCGGATAGCGGACCACTCAATATCCGGAAAGTATGAATCCCGCATCGAAATGCCACAGCCATCCAGCACCTCCGACCAGCCTGTAGCTCAGGCCTTCAGGCCTGAGGGTTTCCCCAACCCCACCTCGCACCTTGCCGTCAACGCCCGCCGCCGCACCCGGCCCTTCCCTCTCCGCCCACTCCGCAGTGGTTTCTCCTCATACAAAGTCACCGCTTCATCCCTCACCTCCGCATGCATCAACGCCCCCAGCACCGCCCCCTCAATCGCCCGCGCATGCCGCGAGCAAAATCGCGATCCCTTCTCCGCCAGCCGAACACACGGCACCCAGGCGCTCCGGCTCCCCGCAATCGCCTGATACGCCCAACACCTCTTCATTTATTTTTGTTCTTTGCGGCGGCCGATTTTCGGATCAGCGCCCATGGAGTCTCTTCTTTTGAGTGCGACAGCGAAGCTGCCACCTTTACGACGTCAACCAAACCACCAAAACAACCAATCGCCACAAATTCCTGATTACCCCGATCCCGTTTCCTGCTCTCTGTTATCTGTTATCTGCTGCCTGCTCGCTCTCATCTCCTACTGCACCACCACGCTAAAGCTGGCAGGCGAACCGGGCGCGCCCCCCGCAGTAGCAGTAGATCCGTTTGGGCTCGATTCCGTCCCGTCCGCCATCTGCGCCGTCGCCGCAAATGTGTGCACGCCCGACTTCAGCGTCACCGCCCCACTGGTCCCGGTAATCCCCGTAACCGCCGAATTTGCCCCGCTGGGCGCGGCAATCGACAACAGCTTCGCCGGCGTCCCTCCACCCGTAATGTCATAAATGTTGAACTGCTTCACGCAATGCTGCGACCCCGCCCCAACCGTCGCCACGGACCCCAAGACCGCAGCCAAACTCAACAAAACGAATCTCTTCATCCCTCTTCTCCCCATCCGAACCTCTGTGAACTCTGAGGCAACTCTGTGCCCTCAGTGGTAAAGCCTTTTCCTTCTTTTCTCCCACCCCAAAAACAAAAAAGCCCCGGCAATTTGCCGAGGCCAGCGACACTTCTCTACGCTGCACAGTATACCACTTATTTAAGTATTGTCAAGGGGAATCCACTCCTTCCCTTAAATTATTTTCCCGTCCCACTTCCCCATCCCGCAGTTCCATTCCGGGAACCCGCCCTCAATCCATTACTCCACCCCACTCAAATATTTCATCCTTCCTTCGCTTGACATCCTCATCCCACAGGCGCACCTTGAAAGTGTTGCAACCCGCCCTTGGAAGGTGACCCCCGATGCCTTTCTTCTGTCATCAAGTCAGCTACACCACAGACGCCCGCAACCGGCTTCTCCACGATCCATCCGATCGTTTGGCGGCCATCCGCAACCCTATCGAACAACTCGGCGGCAAGCTCCAATCCTCCTTCTTCGCGCTCGGCGCCTTCGATGTTCTCGTCATCTCCGAATTCCCCCACGAAGTCTCCCCTGCGGCCTTCTCCGTGGCCTTTTCTCAGGGAGGCGCCATTGCCAACATTCACACCATCCCGCTTCTCCCCGTAACGGAAACTCGCGATGTCCAGACCGACTCTGCACTGCCGCGCTGGCCACTCCGCTCCGGCTTCGCCCTGGCCGCTGCCGCCGGCCGCTAATTGTTTTTGAGTGCGGGAGCGAAGCTCCCGCTTTTGCGGAGTAGCCCAGTTCGCACAAACTTTACTGGCAAGGAGAAACTAGAATTTCAAGCACGCTTTTCGCTCCCCTTCTGTAAACCGGGGAGCCGCAAAGCATCGGGTTCAGCCAGAGTGAGCGCAGCCGCCAACGCTGCGCCCTCAAATTCAATCTGGCCGGGTGCGGATCCACGTCGCTGATTCCGCCCCGATAACTTCTCTCCGCAATGAATCCGGTGCCGAGGGGCGCAGCCGCTGACGATAAGGAGAGTATCGCGTTGCGCCCCTCTTTTTTTGAGTGCGGAAGCTCAGCTTCCGCTTTTACGACCTAACCCCACCACCCAAGCAGCCAACAATCACCGGCGCACCATCACTGTCATCCCGACCGGAGGCCCGCGTCGTTTGAGGGCCGAAGTGGAGGGACCGTGGCAAGATCAAAACGTCCCTCCAACCGTCGATACGACCGCTTCTCTCTTCTCCTCTGCTAAACTTTCCCCATGCCCGTTCCGCAAGACTCCCCTCGGCTAGTCAACATCCGCCTCCACCCCATCAAATCCCTCGACCCCTTGTACGTCCCCGAAGCCCGCATCAGCCCCTCCGGTGGCCTAGCTCTCGACCGCGCCTGGGCCCTCTACTCCGTCGACGGCAAATGGGTCAACGGCAAGCGCACCCAAGCGATCCATCTAATCCGCGCCAGCTATTCCCCCGGTCTCCGCGAAGTCACCCTCTCCGTCCCCGGCGACCGCCGCGAAATTCCCACCCGCACTTTCGCCTTCCCCGGAGCCCACGATGACGCCGCCGAATGGTTCAGCGTCTTCTTCGACCAGCAAATCATCGTCCGCTACTCCGAAAACGGTTTCCCCGACGACACCGTAGCCAGCGGCCCCACCATCGTCTCCACAGCGTCACTCGAATCCGTGGCCAATTGGTTCGGGCCAATGCCGCAAGGCTTTCCGGGTATCTCGGTAAACGAAGCCCGCGAACGTTTCCGCGCCACTCTCGAAATTAACGGCGTCCCCGCCTTCTGGGAAGATCAACTCTTCGGCGAAGACGAACGCAGCGTAGTCCGCTTCAAAATCGGCGAAGTAAATTTCGAGGGCAGCAATCCCTGCGCCCGCTGCCCCGTCCCCCCGCGCAATCCCCAAACAGGCGAAATCCTAGAAGGCTTCCAAAAGCGCTTCACCCAACTCCGCGAATCCACGTTACCGCCCTGGTCCCCCCGCTCCCGCTTCGACCACTTCTACCGCCTATCCACCAACACCCGCGTAGCCCCCTCCGAAACCAACAAACTCCTCCGCGTAAGTGATCCCCTCCAACTCTCTTAATTCCTATACGCTGATCTTTTAAGCCAGCCCTCTTGGGTCACCGTTCCAACGCCAGGCCACAATTGAACTTGAGGGTGCCCCATCCTTCGCGCCTTTTGCGAACTCTGCTCCATCCCGCGGTGTTTGCGGGATGAACGGTGGGTTCTTACGATCGAACGGCGACCAATCTCCTCTCTTCAATCTGTGGACTCGGAGTTCTAGTCAGCAGTCCGAACAGCCCAATCAAGTCGGCTCGGAACTAATCTCCCCATCCCGGTGTCCAATGAAGAGCCTATGTACATGACCTTGGAAGTCCTTAACCCCCGTTTCTTCTGGACCCAACTTCCACTTCTCGGCAAGTTCTATGTTCTCTTTCTTTGCGCCGTCGCCCTCTACACACTTTTTTCGTCGGTGCGAATCATGTTCCGCTTGAATTCGCTCGGACGGCAGCACGGCACCGGAGCGCATGTGCAAAGTTCATACACATTCGCGTTCTTGCGAAATAAATCCGACAACCTGCATCAACTAATCTTTCTCGCCACTCTTCTTTTCGGCCTGACCTTCTTCTTTCAATTTCCCGCAATCTTCCTCACCCTCGGCAATTCCAAATCTTTTCCGTGGAGTCAATATATTGAAAACCTGTCTGTTCACATCGCATTCGCGACCGATGTCCTCTTCGTCCTTCTCTTCCTTCATTCCGCCCAATGGCTCGTCTCAGCCCGCGTTCGTGCCGCAGAAATTCGCCTCACTCCTCCCCATTAAAATACCTCCGCGGAGGAAACATCCCCCTTTTGAGAATCTCCGCCCCGCACCGTCTCCGGATCTCCTCCGACCAGTTCACCCACCCGCGCTCGCTCAATCCCAAAAAATGTCGCGCCCTGTCATACGGCGTCAGCCCCAAATAGTACAAACGGAACAGAACCATCCTCGACGCCCACTCCGGCCCCTCCAGTGCCGCCTGCCCCGCCAATGCAAAATCCGCCACCCAATCTTTCATCTTCGGCCGCACGTCCGGCCGCCACGAGTACTTCGTTTCCATCTCCATATTCAGCGCGGCAATCCCCCGCTTTGACTCCATTACTTCCCGCGCCCCTCGATACACTTCCCAGCAAACATCAAAAGCCATCTCCGGTTTTACGCTCATCGCCCCTCCGCTTTGAGTGCAACAGCGAACCTGCCGCTTTTACGGTCGACCCGTCATCGACCAACTCCAATCCCGCCCAACCTCGTCCCCAGTCATTACTTCCTTACTTCCCTACCTCTTTCCCTCCTTCCGCTAGCCTGTATTCCCACACCACCTCTTCCTTCACCCACTCCCTCCTCCGCTTCTCCACCACCCACCCGCCGTACTTCGCCTTCCGCAAATGCCGCAACTGCGCCGATATGCTCGCCGGCGGAAACTTCGTCTTCCCAGCCAGCTCCGCCAATGTCACCCACGTCTCATACTGGGAAGCCAGCCGCAGTACTGTTAGCAGCGTCTCCCGTTGCGTCACTCCCGCTCGATCCATCCCGCTGTCCGTTCTTCCGGTCGGCAAAGCCGCCGCCTCACCTATCTGTTCCTGGCTCATCGCCCACCTCCTCCAGCAGCTCTCCGTCCCCCTCTTCGAAGTCCTCCTCCCAAGCGCTCCGATCCGGGTTCTCATAATCCCCGGCGCACCCGCTGCAGGCCCGCACGGAGATTTCCTCACTTTCCACATTTTTCCACAGCCTAGTAACTCTACGATTACTAGTAATCACAGAATGGATACTGTTACGGTACCCTTCGTTATACGTTACCCAAGTAGAACGGAGGCCCCCGTGAACACCTATCGCACCCAACCGCCGTGGTAGTTCCTTCTCACCGCTTCCCGCAACACCCTGCAAAGCTACGAACTCTCCCGCCTCGGTCACGCGGCCAATCTCCGCAAGGAGATCTCTTCCCTGCTCGACCAGTGGCTCGACGAAAATGCCAACGCCATGGTCGCTCGCTGGCTGATCGAGCAGCGCGAGCGCACGGTTCTTGCCTCGCAAGCGCAACAGGCAACGGACACGGCCGCCTCCGACCCCGCGCCCGCAAACGGCCATTCTGTGTCCGATAATCTTTTGGCGGATCGATCCGCTCAACCAAACGGTTCGCATCGCCGAGTTTGACCTTTCGCCGCTTCTTCGTGGCGAAAGCCTTACGGTTTCTTCGATTTTGTCCGGCGAGCTCCGCGCCCCGCATGGACGGAAAGGTGCGCTCCCAGCAAGCCTCTCTATGCGCCCGACAGCCCTCTTCCCCAGCGGCCCAGCCGCCGCCCCGCAACCCTGCGGTCCAACGAACCTCACTCCCAAGCCCGCGTCAGCATTCCTCACAACTCACCTCGCCAACTTACGTCTTGGACCCTGTATATTTTTTAGAGGACTTTCTGGGCCGTTTCTTAACTCTGTCATCCCGACCGGAGCGGCCGGCATTTTCTTGCGCGCCGTAGTTCGGTGCGCCGGCCGTGGAGCGGAGGGACCGTGGCAAGGTCTTAGCGATTCGCAACCCGATGAGGCAGTCGTAATTTCGCGGCTTGTCACGTTCTTCTCCTCCTCCCAAAAACAAAAAGCGCCCCGATCCCTCGGAGCGCTTTTCCAATTTCAACTTTCTATCTTCTAATTTCTAATTTCTAAACCTTCTGTATCGCCGGCAACTCTCCCTTGGTGTTCTCCAGCATCTGCTCTTTGCGGTAAATCAGCGAATTGATGTCATACGTCGCCAGCTCAAATCCATGCCCATGTGTAATCGCATCCGTAGGACAAGCCTCTACGCAGTACCCGCAGAAAATGCACCGCGAATAATCGATGTTGTAAACCTTCGCATACCGCTCGCCCGCCGAAATCCGGCTCGTTTCCGTATTCTCCGCCGCCTCAATGTATATGCAGTTTGCCGGACAGGCCGCCGCGCACAAGAAGCATCCCACGCACTTCTCCAGGCCTCCCTCATCCCGATGCAGCACATGAATCCCACGATACCGAGGCTGGAAATGCACCGGCTCGTGCGGATAATTCTCCGTCACCGTCTTCCGGAACATATTCTTCCAGGTAACGGCGAACCCCTTCACCAGCGCAACAGTAGTCTCTGCCATTTCCCCAATTAAATTCGCCATAATCCCTTGTAGTGGCCGAACTTCAGATCGGCCACTCAAAACCCCAGAATCCTGCCCCGCAAGTCTACCAAACCACCGCCACTCCCGCCAAACCGTGAATTCTCTATGCCCTCTGCGTTCTTCGACTGTGAACTCTGCGTGAAATCCTTCTTTTCCTTGGCTTACTTCAACCCCTCCACAATCTGCTTCCCATGAAATCTTCCATTCTCAATAAATATCTCTCCCGTATGCCGCCCCGCCACCACTACGCCCGCCAGGTAAATCCCCGCCACATTGCTCTCCAGTGTATTCGGATCCAGCGACGGCCTCCGGCTCTCCGGATCCAATCGCACTCCGAGCGCCTCAATAAAATCGTAATCCGGGTGATAACCCGTCAACGCAAACACCTGCTTTGCCGCCAACTCCTGCACGCCCGCATCGTTCTCCACCACAATTCCCTCGCGCACAATCTCCTTCACCCGCGTGCTGAAGAGCGCCTGAATCTGCCCCGCCTTGATCCGGTTCTCAATATCCGGCCGCACCCAATACTTCAGCGATTGCCCCAGATCCTTCGACCGCACCAGCAGCGTCACCCGCGCCCCATTCCGATACAAATCCAGCGCCGACTCTACCGCCGAATTCTTCCCGCCAATCACCACCACATCCTGATTCCAGAACGGGTGCGGCTCCGTGTAGTAGTGATTCACATGCGGCAAGTGTTCCCCCGCCACGCCCATCTCATTCGGCAAATCGTAATAACCGGTAGCCACCACAATCTTCTTCGCGTGATACTTCTCCTCACGCCCGCTAGCCGTCTCCGTCACCAAGTTGAACGCGCCATCATGCCCATCCACCCGCAGCACCTTCTCAAACAGCCGCAACTCCAGGCCGTAATGCTCCGCGCCCTTCCGATAATATTTCAATGCCTCAATCCGAGTCGGCTTGTCGCCACCAGTCACCATCGGCAACCCGCCAATCTCCAGCAACTCCGGCGTCGTAAAAAACACCATGTTCACCGGATAGTTGTAGATCGAGTTGCACAAGCACCCCTTATCAATCACCAGCGCCCGCAACCCAGCCCGCTTCGCCTCCATAGCGCAAGCCAGCCCAGTAGGCCCCGCCCCAACACAAGCAATGTCATAAGTAGTCATAATCCTTCGATTCGCTTCAATAACCCACGGTTACGTTTTTCCCATCAAGGTGGCACACCCATTCATGGCTGCGCTCTTCGATTTTGTGTTACGCCATCCATCACGAGAACTTGAGGGTGCCCCATCCTTCGCGGATTTTGCGAAGGGTGGGCTCTTACGACCGAGAGTCGCAAACCCTCTGCTCTTTCTTCCTGAGTCTCGATAAATTGCCAATCTTCCGATCGGCCTACCGATGATCAACCAAGTCACTTCGCAGGAGCCTGCCGTCGGGCCAGATTCTCATTCCCCGCCGTCTTCACCCAATAGTTATCCGACTTGCTCATTGCCTCAACAACGCTGGTCGGCGTGTGCGGATTCATTGCCACAGCATACGCAGCGTCTGGTTTTGTCGAAAGACAGACCAGCACATCTGTCGGCGTATTGGGGTCCGAGGCAACAGTACGCAGCTCCGAACTCCACCAATAAGAACAACCCTTTTTCAGGTACTCCATTTTCACAGCCCTGGGCAGGTTTGGATTTGTCACTCCGTCCACCCGCACGTATGGACTATCGCTCCGTGCCATTTTGACCAGCACGTCCACGGGAGTGTTTGGATTTTTCGCAATAGCCGCAAAAACCGGGCCCAACAGCGTAGGCGCCACCACACCGGAAACTTTGTGTTGCTGCTCGATGGCATGCTCAAACATTTTTTCCAGCGCCTCCCGCGGGCAGTAGGGCTTCCCTGCAAGTTCCGCCATAATCTGGGGAGTCTGATAATGTTCGCTAGCCTGTTGCAACTCCTCGGCGCTCAAGTGGTGCTCATCGATATACCGCTCCACCGCGTCCTCTTCCGCACTTTTCATAGGTTCCTCGAAAGCCAGCAACCCGCCCCGCGTCACCGCTGCTTGAGCTGCCTCCCGCTCTGATTGCTGTTGCCGGCGCCATTCCTCCTGCTGCTTGCTGTACGCACGTCCTCGCACGTTCGCTGTCCATTCTGCCATCACGATGGGAAGCCAACCGATTCCGCTAACGACAAACAGAATCAACGCCGCCCAGTTGCGCCGGAGCTTGCTGTCGCGCGCGGCCGGCATTGCCAGGGCCTGGAAACCCACTGTAACCGGCCAAATAATTCCAAAAGCCAATGGAATGTAGATGGGGGCGAGGAGTAGGCGGAAATCAAACATCTGGTACGGTCCCCGCGTCAACCACGTCACGGAAAAAACGGTCGCCGCGGCCGCCGCAAACAAAAGTGATGGCCACAACGGGGGCCGCTTCACTGTGGATTCGACACCTTGCGGCATGCTCGACCTCCCGCTCATTTCTAAATCCCAACCCCACCCACCTCCAGGATCTCCACCAACTCCGCCCGCAACCCCTCCAACTCCTTCAACCTCTCCTCCGTCGCCGCCACTTCCTTCTTCTTCCACACAAACACGTCCCCCGAACTCTTCTTCAACTTCACACTCAAATTTCCATCCACCAGAATCGTCACCGGCACCAGCAATTTCAACCCACCATTCTCCACCGGCCCCAATAGCGCCGCGCACTCGCCCTTGTGCACAATCAACGCACTCCCATAAGGCGGAATCGCAATCGGCCGAAACCCCGCCCCAAACAACCGCTCCATCACCCGCATCTGCCCCTCAGTAAGTTCCATGTCACCTTTTCCATTGTAGTGCCGGGGGTACTTGCTCTAAGTCTGTCCATAGACCGGTCCGTCTCTTCGGTCTGGCATTTTCCAAACTCTGTCATCCCGACCGGAGTGGCCGTTTTTTTTCTCCCGCGCCGTCTCCGGCGCGCCGGCCACGAAGCGGAGGGACCGTGGCAATATTTAAGCCGTGTCCCAATCACCGGAACAATTCTAATCGCACCGCAATCGTTCTTAGCCGCCTAAAACAAAAAGCGGCGCAACCATCAGCGCCGCCCTCTTACAGATAACTGATTACTCTCTTCCCTCACGCCGCCGAATGCGTCTCCTCCGCCCCCTCCAACTGCTCCAATATCTCCCGCAGCGTCCGGACCAACTCATCCCGCGAAACATGGCTCTTCTTGAACTGCAACCGGAACTTAAACGCCTCATTCTCCGGCTCAAACTGAAACACAAACGGCTGTGGCCGCGGCGCCATGCCCTTCTCATCATTCCGGTCCTGTCGCGCCGCGTCCCGCGTCAATCCACCCTGCAGAATCTTCGCAAACATCTCCAGCATCTTCTTCTCGCTCGGCTGCCGCGCAATCTGCAGCAGCAACCCCTTGCTGGTCACGCCGCTCTCAACGCACTTCTTCCGCAAAGCCTCCGGAATAGCCAGCAGCACCATCGTCTCCGACACCGAAGTCCGCGACTTCCCAATCTTCTTCGCCAGATCCTCGTGCCGGTATTCAAACGTAGTCGCCAGCCGCTGCAACCCTTCCGCTTCTTCAAACGGCGTTAAATCCTTCCGCTGCATGTTCTCAATCAGTGCAATTTCCAAAGTCTCCGCGTCGTCCGCCATCTTCTCGATGGCCGGCACTTCGCGCAGTCCCGCCGCTCGCGCCGCGTGATACCGCCGCTCGCCAGAAATGATGTGATACGCATCCTCGCGCGGCACATACCGCACCAGCAGCGGCTCCAGCACGCCCTTCTCCTTGATCGAATCCGTCAACTCGCGCAGGTCGCCCAGCACCTTGCGCGGCTGATCCGGATTCGGCCGGATCTGGTCCACGGGGATCATGCGCCCAACGGCCGCCCCGCTATAGCTTGTCAGTGACTCTACGTAATGCGCGTCATGCCGCATCTTCAGCGTGACGGGCAACCCGGCTTTCTTCAACACGATGCAGTACCTCCGCTGCCAGCTTTTTGTATTCCACTGCCCCCGGCGATTTGGGAGCAAAAGTCAAAATCGTTTCCTTGTACGCCGGACTCTCTTCGAGGCGCACGTTTTTCCCAATCTTCGTCTTGAACAGCACTTCGCCAAACACCGCGCGAATTTGCCCGTGCGTATCCTTCGAAATATTCGTCCGCTTGTCGTACAGCGTGATCACCACGCCCAGCATTTTCAACTGCGGATTGGGCCGCGCGCGGATCCGCTCATACGTCTCCAGCAAATCGTCCGTGCCCTCAATCGCAAAATACGCCGCCTGAATCGGCACCAGCAGATGCGTTGAAGCCACCAGCGCGTTCACCGTCAAAATTCCCAGTGATGGCGGCGTGTCCACAATTACGTAATCGTAATCCTTCAGCACCGGCGCCAGCGCATCCTTCAATCGGTACGGCGCGTCAAACTGCCCCGCCAGCACGGTCTCCAATTTCGCCAGCGCCAGCCGCCCGCTGCCCACATGCAGCATTGGATCTTTCGTCGGTTTGATCATTTCCGCCATCGACGCGTGCGCATCGCCCAGCACGTCAAACATAGACGTCGTTACTTCGCCCATATTAAAAAATGCGATGGTCGTATTCGCCTGCGGATCCAGATCAATCAGCAGCGTGCGCCTTCCCTTGTTCGCGATCGCCGCAGCCAGATTGATCGCGGTCGTCGTTTTACCGACGCCGCCTTTCTGATTCGCTACCGTAATTATGGCAGTCATCGAATCTCTGCCTCCGCTCCTCGCCGCATTCTCTCCAACTCCCCCGGCCCTCTTCTCTTCCGCTTATCTCTGTGAACTCTGTGCTCTGCCTCTGTGACCTCTGTCGTGAATCCTTTTTTCCTTACGTTCGCCCACACCCCAACCGAGGCACCTCTACTTCATTTAGTCTATTAGCTGTTATGCCGGCAGAAAGGCCACAAGGCATAGGCCCACTCTACGTTTCACGCCCGCAATTCGCAAGCCAAAATTGCATTTTCTCCCACCCCCAGTGGAAATCTCCCTGTCCGATGCCCTTCTTCTCCGTAACCTCATCTCTCCGACCTCTGTGCTCTCTGTGTTAAATCGGTTTCCTGGCCCCTAAAAACCAAAACGGCACAGTAGAAACTGTGCCGACAACCTGCTTCCTGTCTTCTGATCACTGCTATCTGATCTCGTTTCCTCTAATACTCCATCCCCCAAAAATCCTCCTGCATCCCCTCCAACTCCAAACCCAACTCCCAACCCTTCCGCCCCTCATGCCCTCTCCAAATCAGGGTAGCCGCCGCCGATTTCCCACTAATCCCGTTCACAATTCGCAATTTCTGTCCGATCGGCAGCCCCTGTTCCACAATGGCCATGCACCCCTTCGGGCTGATGTCGACCGTGTACCCCTTCGCCTGTAATGTCCGTCCGCCCTCTTCCCATTCAACCGTCAATTGCACCCGGGAATTCAGCCGTTCCCCAGACCGGACATGTTCTCCGCGCGTCTCCGCCAAACCATCAATCCTGGCCACTTTAGTCTCCTTCACGCGCGTCTACGCGCAAGCCAACAAACACACCCTGTCCCTGCTTTCCACCGTATCCATGCCACTCCGCGCGGTCAATGGAACTTCCGCTACGGTACTTCCAACCAGTAACTTCCTCTCTTTCAACTTCTTTACCTCCTCCTCTACCTTCCGACTGAACTTCCTTTACCTCCCTCCCACCTCCCCCGTAAACTGTCCTATTCATTCATGCTCTCCTGGCCCACCCTTCGCTCCGAGCTTCGCCCCACGCTTCACCTGGCCCTGCCGCTCGTCCTGGCCGAAATCGGATGGATCAGCATGGCCATCGTGGACACCATGATGGTCGGCCGCCTCCCCAACAGTGCCCAATCCATGGCCGCCGTCGGCATCAGCTCCAGTCTGTTCCTTGTCTTCGCCTTCTTCGGCGAAGGCCTCCTCATAGGCCTCGACACCCTGGTCTCCCAGGCCTTCGGCGCCGGCCGCCCCGAAGACTGCTTCCATTCCCTCGTCAACGGCATCTATCTCAGCTTTGCCGTCACCCCCTTCCTCCTCGGCGCAGTCTGGGCGCTACCATATTTCTTCGACCAACTCGGCGTCTCCCCCGACATCGCCCTCCTCGCGCGCCCTTACATGCACACCCTGGCCTTCGGCCTGGTCCCGCTTCTTCTCTACTTCACCTTTCGCCGCGCCCTTCAAGGAATGAATCTCGTCCGCCCCGTCGCCTTCGCCCTAATCACCGCCAATCTCATCAACGCCCTCGGCAACTATCTCCTCGTCTTCGGACACGCCGGCTTCCCGATGCTCGGCGTAGTCGGCTCCGGCATCGCCACCGCCATCTCCCGCGCCTACCTGGCCACGGTCCTCATCGTTTTCCTTTTCTGGCACGACGCGCGCAACAACGCCTATATGCGGCATACCTCGCTGCGCCCCGACCTCGCCCGCATCCGCCGCCTAATCGTCCTGGGTTTTCCCGCCGCAATGCAGATGACCGCCGAAATCACCGTGTTCGCCGCCGTCGCTTCTTTGATCTCCCGCCTCGGCGCCATTCCTCTCGCCAGCCACCAGATCGCTCTCAACACTGTCGCCTTCACCTACATGGTTCCCCTCGGCATCTCCTCCGCCGCCGCAGTCCGTGTCGGCCAAGCCATCGGACGCCGCGATCTCCCCGGCGCCAAGCTCGCCGGCAACACCGCCATCCTCCTCGGCGCCACCTTCATGTCCGTCATGAGCATCGTCCTTCTAGTCTTCCCCCAATACATCGCCCGCATCTACACCAACAATCCCGTCCTCATCCACAACGCCGTCGTTCTCCTAGCCGCCGGCGCCGCATTCCAACTCTTCGACGGCATCCAAACCGTCGCCACCGGCGCCCTCCGCGGCACAGGAGACACCCGCACGCCGATGCTCTGCCACTTCTGCGCCTACTGGCTCATGGGCCTCCCCTTCGGCGCTTGGCTTTGCTTTCGCCAACACTGGGGAGTCCTCGGCCTCTGGATCGGCCTAAGTGCCTCCCTAATCCTGATCGGCATCCTCCTCCTAACCTTCTGGCGCCGCCGCTTAACTCATCTGCCTGTATAGAAAATCCGCCGTAGCCGCACTCCGGCGAAGGCGGAGCCACCTCCACCACCTCCCAATTTGAATTTGCTGTCATCCCGACCGGAGTGGCCGGCTTTTCCTTCGCGCCGCAGTTTGGCGCGCTGGCCACGAAGCGGAGGGACCATGGCAACACGTAAGCCCTATCTCCATGATTGTGACAATCTCAAGCTCCTCTTCTCGGCGAACTCTGCGCTCTTAACTCAGCGTCCTCTGTGTTAAGTCCCCTCTTCTTTACCCCTAAAAACAAAAACGGCGCGAACCAATGTCCGCGCCGCCCATTTTCCGATTTATTTTCCAAAACTACATTTTGTACCTTCCCAAATCCTCATCGTTCAATCCCTCAAGGTAATTTCTCAACTGCTCATTCGAACTCCGCTCCGCCAGCGCCGTAGCCACCTTCGAATTCTTCAACACCGTCTCATCCACAAAAATCGGGCAATCCACCCGCAACGCCAGCGCCAGCGCATCGCTCGGCCGCGAATCAATACTGATCAACTCGCCCTCGCGCTCCACCCAAATCAACGCAAAAAAAGTATCGTCCCTCAAATCATTCACCACGATCTTCCGCACCTGCACATCCAGCCCCAATAGCACATTCTTCAGCAGATCATGCGTCATCGGTCGCGGCGTCGACACCTTCTCAATCTCCAGCGCAATCGCGTTCGCTTCGTATGCTCCCACCCAGATCGGCAGCACCGACTGCCCCTGCACATCCTTCAGCACCACAATCGGCATCTGCGTCACCGGATCCATCATCAGGCCGCGTATCTTCATTTCCACTTCCATCGCGCCCTCCCTATCCCCTGCCGATCATGCCCCCAACTCCAAGCGCTCTTCTTGTAGGGGCGGCTTCAGGCCGCCTTCTTGTCTTTTTCTTCTCTGCGAATCTCAGTGTTCTCTGCGTCTCTGCGTTATCCTCTTCCGTCCGCTCTTATCTTCCTGATTACTGATCGCTGATTACCGTTATCCTCTATCCCCACCTCAATCGCAACAACACCACAAAACTCATGCCCTACCAACCATCTCGCCAACGAGCGAATTCGGCATCGCCGAAACCACCTTCACCTGCACGTAGTCTCCCAGAAGTTCCCGCTCCGGTGAAGTAAAATTCACCACCCGATTCGAACTGATATGCCCCGACCATTGATTGTCCCGCCGTGACTTCCCATCCACCAGCACTTCAAACGTTTCGCCGACTAGCTTTTCATTCGTAACCCGCTGAATCTCCCGCTGCCGGTCCATCAGAATCGCCAGCCGCCGCCCCTTCTCCTCTTCCGGAATCGCATCCGCCATCTTCAGCGAAGGTGTATTCGGCCGCGGCGAATACTTGAACGCGAACACGCTGTCATACTGCACCTCATCCAACAGCGTAAGCGTCTCCTCAAAGTCCTTCTCGGTCTCTCCCGGGAATCCCACAATCATATCCGTAGTAATACTGATCGGCCGACGCGCCGCCTTCATCAGCGCAATCTTCTCCAGATACTCTTCCCGTGAATACGTCCGCGCCATCGCCCTCAGCACCGTCGTCGATCCGCTCTGCACCGGCAAATGTACGTGGTCGCAAATATTTGGATGCGCCTCAATCACCTCCACGATGTCCTTCCCGAAATCCCGTGGGTGCGAAGTCGTGAATCGCACGCGCCGTATCCCGCTCACTTCCGCCACCGCCGCCAGCAATTCCGAAAACCGCATCTTCCTCATACTCGGGTCCGCGTACGAATTCACCGTCTGCCCCAGCAACTGCACTTCGCTGTACCCGGCATCCGCCAGCCGCCGCACCTCTTCCAGAATCGAAGCGCTCGCCCGGCTCCGCTCCGGCCCCCGCGTAAAGGGCACCACGCAATACGAACAAGCCTTGTCGCAACCCTCGATTATCGTCAAATACGCCCGCCACGGATTGTCCCGCCGCGTAATCTCCGTCTCAAACGTCTCGTCCGTGTCCGTATCCAACCCGGTCACGCGCCGGTTCCCCGCCTCCAGCTCCGCAATCAACTGAGGCAACTTCCGGTAACTCGCCGACCCGCAAACCAAACTGACCCACGGCGCCCGCTCAAAAATCTCCTCGCCCTCCTGCTGCGCCACGCAACCCAGCACCCCAATAATCTTCCCCCCCGCAGCATTCACAATCTTCCTCAGACTAGGGTGATTCGCCTCGCGTGGCACATCCATTCCTGGTCGTG
>Ga0210389_10000065_pt1 | contig 102185 bp, 98 predicted proteins | sample IncBWH28OmetaG_FD_160127 | JGI IMG/M metagenome (GOLD analysis project Ga0210389, IMG submission 160127) | Forest soil microbial communities from Barre Woods Harvard Forest LTER site, Petersham, Massachusetts, United States - Inc-BW-H-28-O ...
CCATTCTGCCCAAAAATCCAACAATACAGGCTTCTCAGACTTCAGCACGTCCTTGTCAAACGTCGCGTCGCTGGTGTGAACGATACTTGGGTTACTCACTGCGGATACAGCTCCTTTTGGAGATTTATATGAAGTTAAAACGGGTTGTTTTTGGGAATCTAGAACCCAAACCGTTACCGCGAAGTGACGATGCGCGGCCGTTCGGGCACAATACAGCGGGTTTAGCGGTCTTGATTACCTTAAAAGGGTACCGATGATACGGTTGGGGAGCGGATAGACCAGCTCCTGGTTGGCCATATTGTTATCCGGTCCCCATCATTTTGCAAGTTTATGCAATTCACAAAGCGAAAATGTCAGACGCCCATCTCAGTCAGCTCACTTTTGATTCCCTAATCATCCCTGAATCCGTAAAGCGCGGTATCGCTGAACAAGGCTTTACCCGCGCCACGCCCATTCAGGCGCAAACCCTGCCGATCGCCCTTGCCGGCCGCGACGTGGCCGGCCAGGCACAGACGGGCACCGGCAAGACCGCGGCATTTCTCATTGCGCTGTTCAATCGCCTGTTGACCCACCCGGCCGCGTCCAACCGCCCAGTCAATGCGCCGCTTGCCATCGTCATCGCGCCCACGCGCGAACTGGCCGTTCAGATTCATTCCGATGCACTGGCCATCGGCAAGTACACGGGCCTTAAATTGGCGATTGTGTTTGGCGGCGTCGATTATGAGAAGCAGCGGCGCATCCTCGAGGAAGGCGTCGATGTTCTAATCGGCACGCCCGGCCGCATCATCGACTATTTCAAACAACACGTGTTTGACCTGCGGCACATCCAAGTGGCGGTCCTGGATGAAGCAGATCGTATGTTCGATCTGGGCTTTATCAAGGACATCCGGTTCATATTGCGCCGCATGCCCCATCCGACGCTGCGGCTGACAATGATGTTCTCAGCCACTCTGTCACACCGGGTCATGGAGCTGGCTTACGAGCACATGAACAATCCAGAGCTGATCCGCATCGAACCGGACAAGATGACGGTTGACCGTGTCACGCAGGTGCTCTACTTCCCCTCGACCGAGGAAAAAATCCCGTTGCTGATGGGCCTACTGCGGCGCATCGATGCGCGCCGCACCATGGTCTTCGTGAATACCAAGCGCGTGGCCGAGGTGCTGGAACGAACGCTGACCGCCAATGGCTTCGTGGCCCAGGCGCTGTCCGGGGATGTTCCGCAGAACAAACGTTTGAAAATGATGCGCGATTTCCACAACGGCGACATTGCGGTGCTGATCGCCACCGACGTGGCCTCGCGCGGACTGCACATTCCCGATGTCAGCCACGTATTCAACTTCGACCTGCCCAATGATGCGGAAGACTACGTCCATCGCATCGGCCGCACCGCCCGCGCCGGCGCCGAGGGCGATGCCATCAGTTTCGGCTGCGAGGAATACGCCATTTCGCTGCCCGACATCGAACGCTACATTGGCCATCAGATTCCGCGCGCGGCGATCGAAGCGGTGGATCTTGCCGCCGTCACCGCGCCGCCTCCGGCCGTATGGCGCGAGCGTGCGCCTCGACCGGGACAATCTCGCGGCGGCGGCCGCTCCGGCGGTCCGAACCGATCCGGCGGCGGGCGCCACGGCGGTGGCCCGCCGCGGCGCGGCCCGCCGTCTCGGCCCTCGCATTCCGGCGCGCCGCGCCCCGCGGCATCGGCTCCCAATGGGACTGCGGCAGGATCCGGCGAGGCATCCGGGAAGGACCCCACCCGGCACAGGCGCCGGCGAGGACGCGGCGGCGGTCCCGCCGGCGGCGCACCGAATCCGGGCGCAGCCGGCTCTTAGGCCGCTACAGCAGCTCCGCCACCCCGTCGATCGCCGCGAAGTCCGCGGTCGCTTGGGGCGGTGCACCGCTGTCGGGCCGGCGCACGGCGCGCAGGTGCGCAATCCCGTAATCGCGCGCGCACTGAAGCACCCGCAGGCTGTCATCGATGAACAGAGTTCGCTGCGCCGAAAATTCCTCGCGTGCCGCCAATCGCGGCCAAAACGCCGCATGCTCCTTCGGCGCATCGAATGGCTGTGAGGAGTAGCAGGCGTCAAAGTACTGCGTCAACGCCACACGCTCGTTTTTGATGGCGAGCGTCGTGGGGTGCGAGTTCGTGACCAGCACCAGGCGTTTGCCGAGCGAACGCAATTTGCGCAGGAATATTTCCGCGCCGGGCAGGAACCCCACCCGGGGAAGCGTCTCGCGTTTCAGGGCCGGTATATCGAGCTTGAGCTCCCGCGACCAGTATTCGATGCAATACCACTGCAGGGTGTGCGCAACGCTTTTGAACTTGGGCGCCAAGCGGTCTTGCGCTTCCGCCTCGCTGATGCCATTGGCGGCGGCATAGCGACTCGGAACGAAGGTCAGCCAAAACCAATTGTCGAAGCGCAAGTCCAGCAGTGTGCCGTCCATGTCGAGCAACACGGTATCGACACTTTCCCAGTCCACGGCCGAGGAAGCATTCATATCGGTATGATACCTCGATGCGCGATCTAGCCCGTCTGGCCGAATCCCTGATGCCCATCGCTGAGCGTGCCGGCGATGCCATCATGCGCATCTACGACGGCGCATTTGCCGTGACGAGCAAGGATGACAACTCGCCGCTGACCCTGGCGGACCTGGAATCGCAGCGCGTCATCATCGACGGGCTGAAGCGCATTACGCCGGACATTCCGATTTTGTCGGAAGAGTCGGCGGCGGCACCCTGGGCGCAGCGGCGGACCTGGCGGGAATTGTGGATCGTCGATCCGCTCGACGGCACGCGCGAATTCGTCAAGCGCAACGGAGAATTCACCATCAACATCGCGCTGGTCGTGGAGCACGAACCCGTGCTGGGCTTGGTATCCGCGCCCGCTCAAAAACTCACCTACTGGGGGGTTGCCGGCGCCGGCGCCTTCATGCGCCCCCAAGAAGCCGAGGCGCGCCGCATTCATACGGCGCCTCCGCAAAAGCCGCTCCGCGTCATCGGCAGCCGCTCGCATCCCAGTTCACAAACCGCCGAGTATTTGGCGCGCCTGGGTCCGCACGTCATGAGCGGTGTGGGAAGCTCGCTGAAATTCTGTCTGCTCGCGGAAGGCAACGCGGAACTGTATCCGCGCTTCGGAGCGACCTCGGAGTGGGATACGGCGGCGGGACAGGCGGTCCTCGAGGCTGCGGGCGGCCATGTTACCCGCTTGGACGGACATCGGCTGCGCTACAACTGCCGCGAGAGCCTGATCAACGGCGACTTCGTCGCCTTCAGCGACCAGAGCGTTCTACCCTCTTAGGCAAGCCGCCGTCTCCGGCAAGCGTCCATGTTAGCCGTGTCCCACCGGTTCGCACAATTGCAGGGTGGCATCCAACAGGGTTGGAATGTCGAACACCACTTCGTCCTCGGCAATCGTCAGTTTGGCTACGCCCGCCGCGGCGATGAGCGCCGCGGGCACGTGAATTTGATCGCGCCGCTGCGGTGTGGTCCAGGAACTGACCCGGGCATCGCCGAAGGCGCGATTCAGCGCGCTCCAGCGCAAATGAGCAGCACGGGCCTGGGGTGTATCGCCGCCCCATTGACGCTGTGCGACGGCAATCGATGCATCGCCCGATGCCGTTGGCGCCCGCATCATCAGGTCGTGGACATAGCGCACCATCTCGTTCGGATCTACCCGCACCGCCAGTGACGGTTGTTGATCTTGGGTCATATGGGTGAGGCCTCCTTGAGCTTCAGTTTGGGGGTTAACTCCTAAAAACCAAGGGGCGGCAGCCTTAATGGCTTGGCGACGGGTTAAGATCCAAACCATGGATGACAGCTTCATTATGCCCGTGGCCATTGCGGGCGCCCTGGCGGGCGCCTACAAGCTCTGGGAGACCTCCCTGGAGGCCCGTGAGGCGGCGAATCGCATCGCCAAGGACACGTGCTCGCGGGCCGTGGTGCAGTTTTTGGACGATACCGTGGCGTTTGCCGGCTTCCGCTTAAGTCGCGACTCCCGGGGAAAGCGGCGCCTGCTGCGCACCTATACCTTTGACTACACGAACGACGGTTTCGAACGCGCGCAGGGATTCATCGTGCTTGCCGGGAACCGGCTCGAGGCGGTGGGACTTGCGGGCAATCCGTCGTGAGCCGCGCGCTTAACATCGATCTTCACACCCACTCGAATCGCTCCGATGGTTCCCTGAGCCCCGCCGCGCTCATGGAGCGCGCGGTGTCGGCGGGCATCGACGTGCTGGCTCTGACCGACCATGACACGGTCGCGGGCCTCGAGGAGGCGCAGCGAGCCGCCGCGGAGCTGGCCTTGAAATTGGTGCCCGGGGTCGAGATCTCAGCCGCGTGGGCGGGGCAGGCAATTCATGTCCTCGGTCTTTGGATCGATCCGTCCTCGCCCGAGCTGCTCCGCGTGCTGCACGCCCAAGGCGACCTGCGCCGCGAGCGCATGCGCAAAATCTGCGCGCGCCTGGAAAAATCGGGCCTTCCCGGCGCTGAGTTGCTGGCAGCGGTGGAGAAAAATCCGGGGCTGCCGACGCGTGCTCACCTGGCGGCGGCCATGGTGGCCGGCGGCCATGTTGCTACACACGACGCGGCATTCCGCAAATACTTGAGCAAGGGAAAGGCCGCGCACATCGCGGCGGAGTGGCCGGCCCTCGAAGCGGTCGTAGGCTGGATTCGTGCCGCCGGCGGCGCGGCCTCCCTCGCCCATCCCGCGCGCTACGCCCTTTCGGCCGGCGCGCGGCGCCGTTTGCTTGCCGACTTCACGGCCGCCGGCGGAACCTCGCTCGAAGTGGTGACCGGCGGCAACGGTGCGCAGGATATCGATACGTGCGCGGCGCTCGCGGTGAAGCATGGGTTGCTTGGTTCCGTGGGTTCGGATTTTCACGGCCCGCAAGCTGCCTGGAATCCCCTGGGCCGCTCCCTTAAGCTACCGGATTGCGTGACCCCGGTGTGGCGCAGCTTCGGTCTATAAACGTGAGTGACGACAAGAACAACGTCAATACCGATTTGTTCAAGAACATCGAGCGCTTGCGCCAGCTGCGCATCGAGCATCGCGACCTCGACGATGTCATTTCCCGGCTTAGCATGGATTTCAAGGTGGACGAGCTGCAAATGAAACGACTCAAGCGGCGCAAGCTGATGCTCAAGGATCAAATCGCGAGACTCGAGAGCCAGCTCATACCGGACCTGAATGCATGAATGAGATCTGGCTGCGCATCGAAGCGTTCTTCGATATTTTGTCGTCTCGCAATGTACTGATCGAAATCGGCGTGCTCGCGGTGTGTTTGCTGATCGGCGGCATCGTGGGACTCGAGCTGAACCGCCGCCATCAGCGCCGGACGGACAATCCGCCCATGGGCCTGACGTGGCAATACTTCGCCACCCAGGTCTACGTGGCGGTTACGCCGTTCGTCGTGGTTCTGGTTTTGGTGCTGATCGCCAACAGCTCGTTGCTGGCCGCGCATTTCGACGTGACCTTGCTTGGTGCCGCGGCGCGTCTGGTCCTCGCGTTTATCGTGGTGCGCTGCGCCGTGATGGTATTTGCCGCGAGCCTCGGCAACAAATCCTGGATCCAAAATTGGGAGACCCGCGTCGCGCTGCTGCTCTGGTCGGCGATTGCGGCGGAATACCTGGGCTGGCTCGATCCCATCATTGCGACGCTCGACAGTCTCGGCGTCGCCGCGGGCAAAAGCCGCATCACCGTCTGGTCGGTGCTCAAGCTGCTGTTCACACTGACACTATTCATGTTGGTCGCCGCCTGGATCAGCCGTTGGGTCGAGCGGCGCGTCAAGCGGCTCACCAGCGTTGCGATGTCCACGCGCATCGGCATCTCGAAATTCGCCAACGCATTCCTGATCGGCTTGAGTATTCTCATCGGCTTGAACGCCGCCGGCGTCGATTTGACCGCCCTCACGGTGCTCACCGGCGCCGTGGGCTTGGGTTTGGGCTTCGGCTTGCAGTCCATTGCAGCCAACTTCGTCAGCGGGTTCGTCCTGCTCATGGATCGCTCCATCAAGCCGGGCGACGTCATCAGTCTGTCGGGACAATCGGGCACCAGTACGGAGAATTTCGGCTGGGTGCAGGAGCTGCGCGGACGCTACGTGGTGGTGCGCGACCGCGACGGCGTGGAAATGCTGGTACCGAACCAACAGCTCATCTCCAACGCCGTGATCAATTGGAGCTACACCGATCCGCGCATCCGCCTGAAGCTGCCCATTCGTATCAGCTACCGCGACGATCCGGAATTGGCATTGAGGATACTGCTCGTCGCCTGCGAGGGACAGGCGCGAGTCCTGCGCGAACCCGCGCCGGTATCGCGGCTCATGCACTTCAGCGACAGCGGCATCGAGCTGGAACTGCGTTTCTGGATTTCCGATCCGCAGGAAGGCGTCAACAACGTGCGCTCCGAAGTCAACCGGGCCATATGGCGCCTGTTCAAGGAACAACAGATCACCATTCCGATGGCGCAACGCGAGATCATCGTGCGCAACGCCGCCTCTGAGCTCGACTGACGACGTAACTTTACGTGCCGATCCAGATCACACCGCAGATCGCCATCTCCGACGAGGAACTGGAATGGAAATTCATCCGCGCCTCGGGTCCCGGCGGTCAAAACGTCAATAAGGTCTCGAGCGCGGTGCAGCTGCGATTTCTGCTGCAGCGGAATATCACCCTGCCGGTGCAGGCGAGAAACCGGCTGCGCGCCATCGCCGGACACAAAATGACCGATGACGGCAGCATCTTGTTCAACGCGCGCAGCGAGCGTAGCCAGGAGCAAAATCGCCGCGCGGCGGCTGAGCGTCTGGCGGCCCTGATCCGCACCGCCCTGATCGAGCCGAAGATCCGCAAGAAAACGCGCCCCACCAAGGGGTCGCAGGAACGGCGCATCGAATCGAAGAAGCGGCGCGGCGCGACCAAATCGCAGCGCGGTCCGCGGGGCTGGGAGTAGCACCTCACGGCCCGGTGATTTTGACCGGATTGGCGTAGCGTTCTTCAGGGAGGGTAAGAAGACTCAAGGCCCGAAGGCAACAGGGCCTTGAGTCTTCTTACGCTTCCTGACGAGTGCTCGAGCCGGTCAATATCACTACGCCGGCGCTGCCGACGGATGTTGGCGACATCTGACTTTCCGGCCTACGGGGATTGGAAGCTTCGAGGCACTGGGTCTTCCGTGCCTCGAAGCTTCCAATCCCCGCAGACCATCCGGGCCCGGTCAAACTCACAGTGCCTCACTGCCCCAAGGTCACCTGCAAAATGCTGTGCCGGATTTGTTGCGACAGCACGGTCTGGGCGTCCGCGGCAACGCCGAGCAGCGGCTCGCCGAACAGCAATGTCTTGTCCTCGGACATTTGAATGACATTGCGCCGGCGCAGCAGGTCAATGAAATTGCGAAAGAGGGTCTTGTCGACGAATTCAGGCGAGTTCAGCCCGTAGAGCACCGTCATGCGCTGCGCCATCAAATGGCAGCGCTCTTCGAGCGCCTCGGGCGTGATATTGCCGCTCCCCGCCTGCAGCAGCAGGGCGATCGCCAAATAGTAGCGCTCGAGGGTTTGAATCGTCGCCTGCGCCAGCAACGACAGGCGGATCGCCTCCGGCGAGCTGGGCGGCGGGCGCTGCCACTCGCTGCGATCGGCATTGCCCTGCAATAGACTCAGCTGCACAAAGGTGTCGAGCAGCGAGTCCGCCACCGCGCTGACCTCCGCTTCGTCCCAACGCAGGAACAGTTCCGCGGAAATGTACGGATACACCCGCCACACCAGCCGTTGAATATCCACGGTGCGCATGCGTGCGTTGCTCACAAAGGCGCAGGCGAGGAGCGACGGCATCGCAAACAAGTGCAGGATGTTATTGCGGTAATAGGTGGCGAGCACGGCGTTCTCCGCGCTCATCCGCATGATGTCGCCGAGCGGATGCTGCTGACGCTCCAGCATCCCAAACGCTTCGGTGTAAGCGACTATCTGTTGGCCGCTGTCGGGGGTCACCGTGACCAAGGGCGAATATGGCGCATCCCGAAGGAGCCGCTGATACAGCTCGACTTGACGGACCAGGTCCGCCTCCGGCAGCGCCTGCCGCGGCGTCGCCAAAATGGCCATGGCCACCAAATTGATCGGCGTCACCGCGGCGGCGGAGTTGATTTCCGCATTGATCCGCACGGCGAGTTCGGATATGGCGCCGCTGATCCAACCGGCACGCGGATCCTCGCCCTCGGAAGGCTGCGCCCGCCAATGCGGATTGTGCCTTTGCAGCAGCTCGTCAAGGTCGATGGGCTTTCCCAAGTTCACATGGACTTTGCCGAATTTGCTGCGCAAGACCGAGACAATCGACTTCAAAAGGACGAAAACGTTTTCCTTTTGCTTCGGCTGCCCCGACAGCTCGCCGATATAGGTCCGCCCTTCCACGATGCGCTCATAGCCGAAGTACACGGGCATGAATTTCACCGGGCGGATCGGGTCGCGCATGTAGCTGCGCACCGTCATGGAGAGCATTCCGGTGCGCGGCGAGAGCAGCCGGCCGGTCCGGCTGCGCCCGCCCTCGATGAAATATTCGAGCGGATGGCCGCGCGCCATCATGTACCCCAGATACTTGGCGAAGACCACGGGGTACAGCGCGTCGCCCTTGAAGCTGCGCCTCAGGAAGAAGGCGCCGCCCTTGCGCAGCCAACGTCCGATCAGCGGCATGTTGAGATTCGCGCCGGCGGCGACGTGCGGAACGGCGAATCCCTTGCGATAAATGATGTACGACAGCAGCAGGTAATCCATGTGGCTGCGGTGGCAGGGGACATAGATGATTTCAACCCCATCGCCGACGGCGCTCAAATTCTCGATGTGCTCGAGTTCCACGCCGTCGTACAGCGAATTCCACAGGCGGCCCAAAGCCATGGCCATGAAAGTGACGAAGGCCTGGGAATAATTCGCTGCGATTTCCACCGCGTACTTGCGCGCCACCAGCAGCGCGGGGCGGCGCTGCAGCTGCCGGGCCTGCATTTCATTGCGCACCGCCTGGCGTACGGCTTGGGTCTTCAAAATCTGCAGCACCAGCGTGCGCCGATGCGACAGGTCCGGGCCGATGCTCGAGGCGCGCTGCGCGCGAAACACCATGCGCAGGGAACGCAGGACACGCCGCACGCTGCGCGGTCCGCTCAATCCCTCGTCCATGACATCGCGCAGGCGCATCGGCTCGCCGAAATACACCAGGGTGTTGCGGCCGTTGAACATCACGCTCAACAATTTCCGGAAGCGCCCAACCAGGATCCAGTCCTCCGTGAAGGGCAGGCGCCACCAACTGATTTCCTTGTGGGGCGCACGGCCCCAGAAGATCGCCACCGGCACGAGATCGACGTCAAATTGCGGATGTCCGGCCGCCGCCTCGATCAACTGCTCCAGATAGCGCGGCGCGCGCGCTCCATTTCGTCTGAACAGACTCGGCCGGCGCATCAGTTCGAAGTAGGCGCGATCCGCACGCCTGGAGCCCATCATCAGGCGCCGCATGGGCCGCGGCAGATTGTGTTCCGCGCAGACGCCGTTCAGTACCGCGAAATCGGTGTGGCTCTCGCGTTCCAGGACGTAGCACACGGGACGCGGCCGCGCCGCAATGGCCGCGACGGCGTCCTCGGGTTTGATGGTCACCCGCACCCACAAGCCTAAAGTCTTGCGAACACTCCAGCGCCACGCCTGGCCCAAGCCGACAAAAGGGCTCATGTTCGCCTAGGAGCCTGTCCGACACGCGGAATACTCAGACAGGCTCCTGGCGTCAGGGAGTGGATGCGCCGTGTTCTTGAGCATCGATCGCTTGACGGGTTTTTGCCGCGTTTTCGTCGACCGTCGCCTGCACCTCGCGTGCCTTGTCGATCGATTGGGTCAGCGGATCGAAGACTCTCTTCTGCGGCGGTGGCGGCGGCGCCGAGCAACCTGTGATGAACAAAACCGACAGCGCCATTGTCCAACATTTAACGTAACCCATGATGCACCTTAAGGTTGCCGGCCCCTCAGGAGCTTGAGTGTACAATACGCGCATGTTTCGGTTCGCCCTCCTCCTGGGTCTCGCCGGCCTCGCGCACGCCGGCGTGCCGCCGGTCGATATCGACAGCGCGGCGCAGCTGTACCAAGAGGCGGCCATTCGCGAGCAGGTGCGCGCATCGCTCGGTTCGATGCCGGGACAGATTCGCAAATTGTTCCAGGGCAATACCTCGACGCCGCTGACGGATACGCAGCTGGACGCGGTGAATATGGCCGCCACGCGTGCATTTCGCATCGATGTCTTCGAGGCGCCGGCCTTGAGCGCATTCGCGGCAAACCTCAATGCCGACACGTTGAAAAAGGCCGAAGCTTTTTTGACGACGGATACCGGCAAACGGATGGTGGCCGCGGACCTCGGTTTGGCATCCTTGAGCGATGCGGATGCCGACAAAATCATGAACGGCGAGATCTCCGCGCCCAGTACGCCGCAACGCGATGCCCTGTTCGAAAAACTGGAGCGCGCCGAGCGCTCCGCCGAATCCACGGTGCAGATTCTTTTGACCATGGGCACGGCCGTGGCGACCGGAACCGCCGTCGGCTCGGGCATGGATCCCGGACCTGTCGAACAGCGCGCCCGCAAATCCGGTGAAGCCAGCCGTCAAACGCTGGAACAGAACATGCTCGAGCCGACGCGGCGCTACCTGGCATACGGCTATCGCGACCTGAGCGATGCCGACTTGAAGCGCATGCTGTCGTTTCTGCAATCCACGGCCGGAAAGCAATATATTTCCGCGTACCTTGCCTCACTGGGCGCCGGTTTCTACGCCATGGGCAGGCGCTGCGGGGAGCAACTGGGCGAGAGCTTGCGCGAATTGGCGATGGCGCAGCTCGCGACTGAAAGCGCCGAGCAGGCGCAGCCCGTTCCGGCCAAACCGCACCCTTAGTGAACCGGTCTGCCCGTCGCGGCCGCCGGCGGGCGTTAAAGCGCGGTCAAGAAATTTCGCAGCAGCACGCAGATCGCACCGATCTGATCTTCGAGCCGGTGATTCGAATCGAGTATGTGCAGCGTCGCCCGATGCTCTTTCGCCCAGCGGATGCTGTTGCCCACCGGCACGACATCATCGTGCCAGCCGTGCACTATGGCCGTGGGAGCGGCCACATCCTGCGGCGTGTACTGTTCCAAACCGGGCATGTAGAAAGCCGGCGCCAGCAAAAACAGGGCCGCGGCCTCGAGGCGGCCCGCGGCCGCGGCGGACACATGGCCGCCCATGCTGGAACCCACGAGCACGACCGGCCCTGAGCATTCACGGCCGACGGCAAGGAGTTTTTCGACCCGCCGTGCAGGATCGTCCATGCCACGATAATCCACCGATTCGACCCCCAAACCGAGGTCGCGGACCACTGCCGCCATGGCGGTGATTTTGGCTCCCCAGGGGCCGCTTTCCTTGCCATGCGAAAACACCACGGTATTGACGGTTCGACTCAAGAAACCCACCTTCGCGGCCGCTACAGACGCATGGCATTGGAAGAAGAACAGTCGCACGCGACGCACGAAATGCAGCGCGCGATCGACTGGCTGCGCGAATGTGCCGATCTCGCCGGCGTGGACCCCCTGGCGCTGGAGGCTCTGGCCGCGGGTGCCGTGCACTTCTCGCTGCCGGCCGGCCATCTGCTATTTGAGGCCGGCGCCAATCCCGATGGAGTATATCTGCTGGCCAGCGGCCGGTTGGGCGTCAAAACCCCGCTGAAGTCGGGTTTGACTGCCGAGATAGAGCGCGGCGAGCTGGTCGGCGAAGCCGGCTGGCTCTTGGATACGCCGCGCAGCGCGACGGTTGTTGCACTGCGAGACAGTGAGCTGCTGCTGATTCCGAATCGGGAATTGGACCGGATCGCGGCGCGGTCTACCCACTTTTCTTTGGCGCTCGCCAGGCTCTGCGCACGGCGCTTGAGGCACAGCAACCGTCAGGAGTATCGGCCCAAGCGCGCGCATATTTTCGCCCTCGTTCCCAACAGCGTCGAACTCGACGTCGCGGATTTGGCCACGCGGCTGGTCGATGAGTTGGGCAAGTCCGGCCGCACCGAACTGGTCTGGGATGCACGCGCCACCACGCACACGGCGACCTGGTTCAACCGCATCGAAGAGGTCAACGACTACGTGGTGTATGTCGCGAATTGGGCTGCATCGGGCTGGACGCGGCAATGCTGCCGTCAAGCCGATGTCATCCTCATGGCGGCGCCGGCCGGCGGCAGCGTCATTCCCTGGCCGGCGGGGATCGTCGAAGCTGCCGTCGCGCGCGGCGCGCGGGTCGAACTGGCGCTGGTGCACCAGGGCAATATCAGTCCGGGTTCCAGCGCCCCTTGGCTGAAATCCCTGCCGGTGACGCTGCACCATCACATTGTCGAGCCGGGCGATTTCGGCCGGGTTGCCCGCCTGCTGATGCGCCGTGGCGTCGGATTGGTGCTGTCGGGGGGCGGCGCGCGCGGCTTTGCGCACCTCGGGATCATCCGCGCCTTGCGCGAGGCCAGGGTACCCATCGATTTTCTAGGCGGCGCCAGCATCGGCGCCATCATCGCGGCGGGCGTGGCGATGGGGTGGAGCGACGAGGAAATGCAGCTGCGCTATCGCCGAAGCTTCGTTGCGACCAACCCCGTCAATGACTATACCTTTCCTTTCCTTGCCCTGACACGCGGCAAGAAGGTATCTCGGCTGCTCGAGCGCGAGTATGGCAGCGCGCTCATCGAGGACTTGCGCTGCCCATACTTCTGCGTGAGTGCCAATCTGACCACCGGCCGTTTGTTCGAACACCGCTTGGGGTCCGTGGCGCAGGCCCTGCGCGCGTCGGTCGCCATTCCCGGGGTGATGCCGCCGGTATTTCACGATGAGGGCGTTCTGGTGGATGGTGCCGCGATCAACAACTTGCCGGTCGATGTCATGCAGGGCCATGCGCCGGGTTTCGTGATCGGCTGCGATGTCGGCGCCGATCGCAATTTCGGCGAGCGCCGCGTCAACATATTCGAGGTCTTGATGCATGCCGGCATGATCAACAGCACGGCCAGCGAACGCGTGCAGCGTGAACTGGCCGATGTGCTGCTGAAACCGCCGCTTGCGAATGTTGATCTTCTGAACTGGCAGGCGTTCGATCGCGCCATCCAGGCCGGTTATGACCACGCGCGCAAGACGCTCGATGAGCTGCCGAATCTGCCGCGCATGATTTCGCCCCCCGCGGCTACGCCCAAGCCGAACTCGGCTGCGGCCGAGTTGGAACGGCGCATCGCGGCCACGATTGCCGCCGGTTAGCCAGGCCTGACCGGGATGGGGTCAGGCGGAATGCTCGGCCAGGCTCCTCGCGATACTGTCGACCCATTCGAGTTCCGCCGGGCTGTACTGCGAAATGGTGAGCCGATTGAGGCTGACTGGTTGCACCTTGCTGCCCGCCGACGATTGCGACACGCGGAAGCAGTGAAACTCATGCTCACGGCTCGCCGCGAAGCCGATCACGAATTGAATCTCACCACGGCTCGAAGCCGATGGCTTGTTGACCCGCTCGTCGCAAATGACGAAAAAGGCGTCTTCCGCGCGCCGCGCCCCAAAAGTGCCGGCTTCGAGCAATCCTTCGAAGAAGTTGCGCACCTGCGAGGCAATGGTCTCGCAAACCGCTGCCGTCGATCCCGCCGCCATACCGGCGCGCGTGCCGTGTTCGATGCTGCTCAAGATGAACAGCGCCAGGCGCCGCGCGCACAGATAGCGCCAATCGGCATTGGCCGTGTTGCCCGCGGCCAGGGTACGCAGCCGCACATTCACGCGCGCCGTCGATCGAACCGACTGCAGGGTATTGATGCCCAAGGCCGCCATCCTGATGCGCCGATCTTCGCTGACCATGCAAGCCGGCCTGAACCCGGGCCGCAGGATGGGTTCTTCTCGATCCCCGGAATGCCATACCGGAGAACTCTCATCGAAGCGCGCCAGCATCCCGGCGACCGCCCCGCAAGGGGCAAAGGATTCGAAATGGCCCCGCAGCCTGTCGTGCGCCAGCAGGCGCGGAAAATACATCAGCGCGTTTTCATTGGAGAAATTCCAATTGCGCAGCCCATTCAGGGCATCGTCCGCGGTTTGCCAGCTGGACGGCGGATCAACGATCAGCAGCGCGCGCCGCTCCTTGCAGTAGCGCGCCGCGACCAACAAAGCACTTGGGCCCACATCCTTATCCCGCGACAAGGGCGGCATGCACAGAAAATTGAAATATTCGGCCTGATGCAGGGCGAAAACGCCGGTGTGATCCTGGCTCGAACCGATCAGGTCGTAATCCGTGAGCGGCGCACCGTCGTCGCCATCCGAATTGGAATTCACGTACGCGGTGGCCAGGCCGCTGGCCGGATCCAAGGTTCGATCGGGCCGCCGGGTCGGCATCTCACCGATGAGCCGGATCAGCGCGGACTGGGCGATCGCCAGCGGAACGTAGCGCTCATCGGACGACAGTACGGAGAGCCGGTGGAATATTTCCTGATCTTCGACCTGCCCGGTGCCCTGGGCGCGCACGCGCTGAACGGTGAGATTGAAAACAGCAACCTGATCGCCTCCGATGTTGTCGAAGTCGACGCTGGCCCGTAGAAATTCACGCGTGCCCGGCCGCAGCGCTTGCAGGTTGAGCGCCTGGTCGCCCGCCTTCAGCGTCAATGTTGCCGAGCGCGCGCCATTTACCACCCGCACGATGAGGGCCTCGCGCCCGCCGTTATCGAAGAATTGCTCGATGGCATAGCCTAGGAGGCTCGGCTGCCAGAGGCCGCCAAAGACTTGCTGGAATTCCGCGAAGCTCTTGATGAAAACCGGCCGGTTGACCGGTCCGCGCAGAGTGCGGCCGACGAAGGCGGTGCGCGCCGTTGCCAGACGCAAAATGGATTGATCGGGGCCGCGTTCTTCGGCGACCTGCAGCGCTTCTTTGCTTGGCGTCACCAAATTTTATTCACCAGTGCACTCCCGCGAACTGTATCACAACCTCGCTACTTCGAGCGCGCGCTCGACGCCTCCTCGCGGCGCCGCTGCTCCTCGGCGCGCCACTGCTCCTCTTCCGCCTTCTTGCGCGCGATTTCCTCGAGCATCACCCTCATCCACTCGCTGATCGTGCCCTCGGCAATCATTCGCTCGCCTCTTCTTTCGGAGCGACAATGGCCTCGATTGCCTTGACGGTTTCCGGATGATAGGACAGGCGCGCCTTCGCGAAGACGCGCTTGGCTGTCTCGGACCCCGCGGGTGTTTTCATCAGGGATTCATATAGCGGCTCGATGAGCTTGCGCCGCCCGATGGCCTGTAAATACTCCTCGAGGCGCGCAAAGCCGGGCTGGTAGTCGTTGAGGATGACGAGTTTGAACCAGGCGTGCGCAATTTCGGCATTCGAGCTTTTGCTCAATCCAAACACCTTGTCGAGTTCCGCCAGTTGTGCGGCCGTCAAGGAAGGCATGCCGTCGAGAAAATACAGCCATTGCTGCGCGACCCAGTCCGCGCCGATTTTCTTCGCAGCGAGATTGCCGTGCAACCACGCGTCCCGCGCCTCATCCGCGGGCTGAAACAGGGTGGTCGTTGGAAGTACCGCGTCCGCGGGCAGGCCACTGCCCAAGATCCAGCTGTTGACTTGAGCACGCGAGACGATGCCGGGAAACCGATCGAGCAGATTCTCCTGCAGATAGGCGATGAACTGCTCGCTGTTGATGCTCTTGAACGCAAAGTGATCGAAATAGCCGCGCAGGAAGGCATCAAACCGCTCGCGGCCGAATTTGGCGTCGAGGTAATTCAAGAACAGCCGGCCCTTTTCGTACGGAATCTCGGTGAAACCGGCGGCGGGGTCCCGATCACGCAGATCGATGGCCAGAACTTGATCTGCGGGCTTGAGTTTCGCAAGTTCGGCCTGCAAGGCCTTGACCCCGAGGACTGCCTCCATCGAGGCGCGCTGCTCGCCGTACACCTCGGCCATGATGCGGCCTTCCATGTAGTCGGTGAAGCCCTCGTTCAGCCAGAAATCGCGCCAAGTGGCGTTACCCACGAGATTTCCCGCCCAGGAATGCGCCAGTTCGTGTGCGATCACGGACACCAAACTCTTGTCCCCCGCAATCACCGTGGGAGTGATGAAGGACAGCCGCGGATTCTCCATGCCGCCTTCCGGAAAGCCCGGCGGCATGACCAGGATGTCGTAGCGCGACCAGCGATAGGGGCCGAACATCTTTTCATTCGCCTGGATCATCGACTCGGTGTCCGCAAATTCCTTGGCCGCTTCCTTGATCATGGATTTTTCCGCATACACACCGGTGCGCGGACCGGTTTCCTGGAATTTCAGGTCGCCGACGGCGAGCGCAATCAGGTAGGAAGGCACTGCTTGCGGCATGACGAAACTGTATTGCCCCTTGCGCGCCGGCTTTGCGTCGTTCTCGGCGCTCATGACCGCGCGCAGGCCATCATCGGTGTGTATTTTGGCCTTGTAAGGGGCTCGCACCTGCGGCGTATCCTGCAGCGGGATCCAGCTGCGCGCACTGATCGGCTCCGACTCGGTATAAAGGAATGGCTTGTGCCGGGAAGTCTGCTTCTCGGTCAGCCATTGCAGGGCGGAGGAGCCTTCCAGCGTTTCGTAATCGATCTGGATCGATTCGGTGCCTTTCTTTGAGGGCGGCAGATCGATCACCAACGCGCTGCCGAGAATCGGGTCGGGCTTTTCCAAATGAAACGGCCGGCTGACCCAGACCGTTTGACTCTTGGCGGTGGCGCCCAGCACATCCGTGGCCTTTTGGGTCACATCCAGAATCATGAGGTCCTTGGTGTCCAGCACCAGCTGGGTAGCCCGCGGATCCAACCGCTTCAATTCCAGCGTAACCGACCCGGCGATGTTCTTGAATTTGAAATCGACCCGCAGGTCGAGGTCCAAGTGCGTGGTGCGAAACTGATCCACATTGGCGTAGGAGTGGTAATCAAATCCAGGGTCGATGGGCCCTGAGTTGATGGGCGACGCGTCGCAACTGAGCGCGCCGAAAATGGCGAGCGCGCCCGCCAGGGTCCGACGCGTCAAGGCACGCCTACTGGCGCCTTGTCACGTCCATTGAGTAAATCGTTGAAGGTCTTTTCGTCGACCAAGAGACCCGACTGGCCATCCCAATTGGAACCCTCGGGCAGGATGTTTTCGACCAGCACGCCCTGGGCGATCACGCCATCGACACCGTCGTGGCCGCCGGTCACCGGAACCGGTACGGCGCGCGGCTCGTGCGCCAGATCACCGACGCGCTGCCAATCGATTTCTTCGTCATGCTGCGCGATCTTGCCGCGCTCCTTGGGGTGCAGCAATTTGGCCAGCAGGCGCTTGCGGTCCTTGGTCCAATTGCGCGAGTCGTCTTCCATGACGGCGTAGGCCTGCAGATACAGCGTGCCGTCGCGCCAGCCGAACAGATACGGCTGATTGACGACGGTCACCTTCGTGCCGATCGGAATGAGATCAAAAAACACGGCGATGTCTTCGGGATACAGGCGCATGCAGCCGTGACTGGAACGCATGCCGACACCGTAGGGCTTGTTGGTTCCATGAATCAGGTAGCTCGGCCAGCCCAAGCGGAACTCATACTGCCCCAGCGGATTGTCCGGTCCCGCCGGGACCTGCGCGGGCAGCTGTTCACCATTTTCTTGGTGCTCCTCCCGCACCGATTTCGGCACCACCCAAATCGGATCTTTCTGCCGGCTGACGATCTTGGTCGTGCCTTCCGGCGTCTTCCAGCCCACCTTGCCTATGCCGATGGGATGCGTATAGACGGTCTCCGGTTGACCCTTTTTGTGGGGCGGATAATAAAATATTCGCATCGCGGCAACGTTTACCACCACGCCTTCGTGCGGAGCCGCCGGGAGGATGAACTGCGTGGGAACGACGACCTCGCGCCCGACGCCCGGCAGCCACGGATCGACGCCGGGATTTGCCGTGAGCATTTCCTCGTAACCCACATCGAAACGGCGCGCAATGTCGGGCAGCGTATCGTCCTTGCCGACCGTGGTCTTTTGCACGTAGCCGACGATGTCGCTGTTCGGATCCACAGCGAAGTGGTGTGTGGCCTTGGGCTTGGGCAGCACCGGCTTCGGCGGCGGCAGCGCTTTGGCGACGGCGGGTGGTTCCTTTGGAACCGGGTGAAACAACGAACAGCCGCCGATGCCGAGTGCGCACGCCCCAATGGCGGCGCACACACCCAAGGCGGCCCTGCGAAACAGAGTCGTAAATAGAGCTGACATGGACTCTATCTACAACAAAGTCGGGCGGTCAGGCAATTGATTAGAAGGAATCGCCTTGCCGGAGGCCTGGGGAAAGTGACGGGCCAGGAGGTTGCCGATCGCATCGACGCCGGCAATCGCTCCGACTTGAAAGCGGCCGGCACGAAAATGCTCCTCCATGAGACGGCACACGGCCTCCCACTCCGCCGCGCTGACACGCCCTTGGAAGCCGCGATCGGCGATGATTTCGACATTGCGGTCCGCCAGTTGAACGTAGATCAGCACACCGTTGTTGGCCTCGGTGTCCCAAACGCGCAAATGCGAGAACACGTCCAAGGCATGCGCGCGCGGCGCGACATCGTTCAAGATGTGGCGTGGCGTCAATGCGGTTTCGATGGCAAAACGAATTTCGCCGGCATGCGTGAGCTCCGCCCTCTTGATTGCCTGCTCGATGGCATCGAGCGTTGCGGTGGGAAATAGCATTCGCGTGCGCCAATGCATCGCAGTTGCATGCCGAACAAGACGTCCGATCCGCATTACCAGCTACCCGAGGCGCCGCCGCCGCCGCCACCACCGCCCCCGCCGCTGAAGCCGCCGCCTCCGCCGCCGCCGAAGCCACCACCGCCGAAGCCGCCGCCGAAACCGCCCCCCATGCCGCCGCCCCAGCCCCGGCCGGTCGACCATCCGGAGCGCGAACCGCCCGTCAGCAGCGCGAATAGAAACGCGAACACGCCGGCGCCGACGCCGATGGGAATCACGTGGCTCAAAAGCCAGACGATGCCCCCGGCCAGGCCGCCCGTGGCAACCGATCCGAACAACCTGCCGAAGATGGCGCGCAGCACGCCGCTCCCTACGAAAACCACGACCAACAGCAGCGGCAGCATGTTGCCCAAGCCGCCGCGCCGCTCCCACTTTTTATCCGGCGCGGGCAACGGCTCACCGTTGATCACAGAGATGATCTGGTTGACGCCAGCCTCGACGCCGCCGTCATAGTCGCCAATTTTGAAGTGCGGAGTGATCGTTTCGGTGATGATCCGGTTGGCGACTGCATCGGGCAGAGCACCCTCCAGACCGTAGGAAACTTCAATGCGCACCCGCCGATCGTTCTTCGCCACGATCAGGTAGACGCCGTCGTCGATTCCCTTTCTACCCAGCTTCCAAGTGTCCTCGACGCGGATGCCGTACTGTTCGATCTCTTCCGGCTGCGTGGACGGGACGATGAGAACCGCGAGTTGACTGCCCTTTTTTGCCTCGAGATTGGCGAGCTTGGCCTCGATGCGTGCGACTGCGCCGCCGGATAAGGTTCCGGTGAGGTCGGTCACCCGAGAGGAGAGCGGCGGCACGGCGACCTCCGCGCCGGCGAGCCCAAACGCGAACAACAAGAGCAGCCCCGCCCCGAGGCGGGCTACGCGCACGGCGGCAGCCTGTCCGACTATTCCGGGCCGGGAGCCTGTCTGAGTATTCCGCAGACAGGCTCCTTAGTGTGCGGGCGCAGCCGGCGGCGGCTGAGTGGCCTGCGGCTGTGCAGCCGGCGGCGGAGCGGCCGGCGCCTGGGCCGGCGGTGGCGCGAAGTCCACCGAAGGTGGTTTGGAAATCGCCGCTTCGTTCTCCACGGCAAAATTGGCCTTGGTCTTGTAGCCGAACATCATGGCGGTCAGATTCGATGGGAAGGAGCGGATCGTCAGATTGTAAGCCTGAACTGCTTGAATGTAGCGATTGCGTGCCACGGTAATGCGGTTCTCCGTGCCTTCGAGCTGCGCCTGCAGGTCGCGGAAATTCTGATCGGACTTCAATTGCGGATAGTTTTCGGTCACCACCAGGAGTCTCGACAAAGCGCTGGTCAGTTGCGACTGAGCGGCTTGAAACTTCGCCATCGCGGCCGGGTCGTTCACCAATTCTGGCGTCGCCTGAATCGAGCCGACCTTGGCGCGAGCCTCCGTGACGCCCAACAGCACGGTTTGCTCCTGCGCGGCGTAGCCCTGGACGGTTTTCACCAAATTGGGGATGAGGTCGGCGCGCCGCTGGTACTGATTGAGTACTTCGGACCAGGCGGCCTTGGTCTGTTCATCCGTCGTTTGAATCGTGTTATAGCCGCACCCCGACAAAAACAGGCCGGCAACAGCCGCCAGCGCGAGCGCAAATTTACCCATCTTCCCCTCCTGCCCTTTTTGGTTGGGCGTTGGGAGAAGTCTACCACTTGGCAAAAAAAAGCCCCGGGTGTTAGCCCGGGGCATGAGAGGCGGACTTCAATGAAGGGAAGTAAAGCCCGCTAGGGGATCAGTTGCCTAGTGCAGTTGGTGCCACTGTAGGACTTGGATGTCGTTCTCCTCGAGATCAAAGCTGCGCGCGAGCATGCGCGCGATATCCCGGTCGCCTTCCACACTTGCTGCTTTACCGAGCAATTCGACCACACCGCGGTACTCGTTGTACTCGATGGCATCTTCCGACTGCGCGATAAAGTGGGTGTAGTATTTGGCGCTCATGGGTGAGAGCTTATGATTCGAGCCTTCCGCAATCTGTGAGCAATTGCTCAGTCGGTTGTAGTCGCGCAAGAACCAATTCACGTCCTTGAACGTTCTCTTAAAGATTATTGCACCGTGTCAAGATATCGCCCGCCCACACCGACCGGATCGAAATACATCACCCCGGAAGGCGCCAAGCGATTGCAGGACGAACTGGATCAGCTGTGGCGCGAGGAGCGCCCGCGTGTGACCCAGGCGGTTTCCGAGGCGGCGGCGCAAGGCGATCGATCGGAAAATGCCGAGTACACGTACGGCAAAAAACGCCTCCACGAAATAGACCGGCGCGTACGCTTCTTGCGCAAGCGGCTCGAGGGCATGGCCATTGTCGATCCGGCGGCCAACCTGGCGCGCCGCGATCCAAAACGCGTCTACTTTGGAGCCTGGGTGCGGATCGAAAGCGGTACGGGCGAACTGCGCTGGCATCGCATCGTCGGCCCGGATGAATTCGATATGAACGGCCGCTACGTCAGCATGGATTCGCCCTTGGGGCGCAGCCTCATGGGCAAAAGACTCGACGACGAGGTCAGTGTCGAGCTGCCGGGAGGTGCGGCCACCTTCACGGTGGCCGCGATCAGCTATTCGCTCAAACCACCCGAATGTTCTTGAATTGCCACGGGTCCGATTGATCCAGGTCCTCGGCGAACAGTTCGCCGCGCTGATACAAGGGATCCCAATCGGTGTACCTGCCCACCACGGGCCCCAAGTAGGGCAGGCAAATCTTCAGCGGCCGTTGGTAGTCCATGTCATCCGGCTCGACCACGCCGCGGTTCGGATTGTCCATGGCCCAGATCATGCCGGCGAGCGCGGCTGCCGTAACCTGAAGGCTGGTCGCGCTGTTGTACGGGGCCAACGCTCGAGCCTCGCCGATGGACAGTTGCGAGCCATACCAATAGGCGTTTTTCGCATGTCCCGCAAGCAGCACCCCAAGTTCGTCGATGCCCTCGGTGATCTCGTTCATCATGATCCGCTTGCGATCTTGCAGGTGCCAATTGCGACCGGCCAATTCGTGCACCGACAACACCGCGTTGTCGCTGGGATGATAGGCATAGTGACTCGTGGGCCGGTAAACCACCCGATCGCCCTCCATCACGGTGTAGTAGTCGGCCAAGGAAATCGCTTCCGAATGCGTGATGAGAAACCCATGGAAATATCCCGCAGCCGGTGTCCAGGTGCGCACCCGCGTGCTGGCGCCCGGACGATTCAGGTAAATGGCGCAGCGTGAGCCGGCTTTGTGCCGCCCTCCGTCCGCCGGAAAGTGCTTCTCGTGCGTGCCCCAACCCAGTTCCGCAGGCTGCGCGCCCTCGCTGACGAAACCATCGACCGACCAGGTATTGACGAACTCGTTGGGTTGCTTCGGAACATTGGCAACCTGGGTGTCGCGTTCGGCGACATGTATCACTTTGATGCCGAGCGTTTGCGCAAGCTTGGCCCAGCCGGCACGGCTTTCCGGAATACCGGTCGCCGCGCCGGTGTCCTTGGCGATATTCACAAGCGCCTGTTTGACCAGGTGCGAGACCAAGCCTGGATTGGCGCCGTGCGTGAGCACGGCCGTCGGCGCATTCTCGTGGCCCTTGCGCAGGTTCAGCGCATCGAGCCGCATCGCGTAATTGCTGCGCGCTTCGACGGGCATGTTGGGGTCGGTATAGCCGCCTGCCCACGGCTCGATGCACGTATCCAGATACAGCGCGCCGCGTCCGCGCGCCAGTTGAACGAGCGCGACGCTGGAAACATCCACCGACAAATTCAACAAGAAATCACCGGCACTTAAAATGGGTTCCAAAACCTGGCGGTAGTTCTCGGGCGTCAGCGCAGTCTTGACGAATTTGACGCCGAACTCCCGCGCTTCCGAACTGCCCTTGTCCTCGGCCGTGACGATGGTGATGCGATCCGCCGAAGTGCCGATGTGACGCAAGATCAACGGCAAGACACCCTGTCCGATGCTGCCGAAGCCGACCATGACGATCCTGCCCGCAAATTTCACGTGCACCTCGTGTGTGCTCATAATTTTTCTGCCATGTTGTTTTTCCTCAAGGTTGCTTTCAAGTGTCCCGCCAATGAGGCGGATAGGTGCGCTCGTATCCCGGAAGCGACTCGATGCGATGAATCCAGCGCGCCAACGCAGGGTAGTTGCGCTCCATCGGCAGGAAGCGCGCGCCGAGCTCTGCCGCCGCGCTGCGATCGAGCGCCCGCCGCAGCAGCTGGATCCACGGGAAAATCACCATGTCGAGCGCAGAGTAATTCGCACCGACGATCCATTCCTCCTTGCTCAAACGCGCCTCGATCGTGCGCGCCTCACGCCCGACGACGTGCATGGCATCGGTGAGATTGTCGATGTCCGCGGCGACTTGATCGGCGAAGACGGCACCGACGATTTTCTGCAGCGAGGGCTCCGCATAGGACTGAAACTCGCAGATCACGCGCATGATGACCCCCGCCTCTTCCGGTGTCAGACCGAAAATGGGCGGCTGGGGGTACTTGAGGTCCAGGTAGTAGAGGATGGCCACGGATTCGAACACCACGTAATCGCCGTCCTTGAGGACCGGCACGCGGCCGCGCGGATTCATTTTCAACATCTGCGGCGATTGCTGCTCTTGCTTGTCGAAGTGCAAGAGCTGAGACTCGAATTGCAGTCCTTTGTGCTCGAGCGCGAGGAGAACCCGCCACGAGAAAGGGCTGCCGCTGCCCCAGTATAGAGTGAGTGCCATAACCTGGATTGTAGCGGATGAACTTCACCTAGGAGCCTGTCCCTCGCGCCGCCGACGCGGCTCGCGATGAATACTCAGACAGGCTCGTGACATCGCGCTAAGCTTCGATTAATGAGATTTACGACCTTAATCGACGCCGCCGCCCTTCGTTCGCTGCTGGACAAACCCGATCGCGCCGTAATCGATTGCCGCTTCGATCTGATGAACCCCGAAGCCGGCCGACGCGCCTACCTTCAGGGGCACATCCCCGGTGCGCGCTATGCCGATCTGAACCAGGATTTGTCCGCCCCGATTACCCCCTCTTCCGGGCGCCATCCGCTGCCTGCGGCGGCGGACTTCGCCGCAACGCTGGAGCGGTTAGGCATCGGCCGCGACACCCAAGTGGTCGCCTATGACGACAGCAGCGGCGCTTTCGCGGCCAGGGCTTGGTGGCTGCTGCGATGGGTGGGACATCAAGCCGTCGCGGTGTTGGACGGGGGCATCAAGGCCTGGATCGGTTCGGGCGGCGCGTTGGAATCGGGGGAGGCAAAGCCACAGCCTACGGCAATGGCGGGCAAAGGCTGGTCTCCGCCGGTCGATGCGGCCGCGGTGATCGACAGCGCCGAGGTCGAGGCACGGCTCACCGACCCGTCCTTTCTATTGATCGATGCCCGCGCCCCGGAGCGATATTCCGGGGCGGTCGAACCCATCGATGCGGTCGCGGGACACATCGCGGGGGCGGTAAATCATCCTTTTTCGGCCAATCTTGCCCCTGACGGGCGCTTCCTGCCGGCGCCGGAATTGCGCCAGTTGTGGGAGAAGCGTCTCGCCGGCCGAAGCCTCACACGCGTGGCGGCCATGTGCGGCTCGGGGGTCACCGCGTGCCACAACCTGCTCAGCCTGGAGGTCGCGGGTTTCAGCGGCGCCAAGCTGTATGCCGGCTCTTGGAGCGAGTGGATTCGCGATCCGCATCGGCCCATCGCCCGGGGTGGGTAACTCGCGGCCACGCGGCATGCTCGGATAGGCTCCTGGGTCATTTACATGCAGCCACAATTTGTTATCGTGCGCGCCTCATGAACACGCCCGCAAAAGTGCTTACCGCCGCCAGCCACGTCTGGAAAGTCGCCGAGTCGCTGGATCTCTACCAGGTCGAGGCCTGGGGCAAGGGATACTTCTCGATCAACGCGGATGGCCATGTCGTCATTCGTCCGAACTTGGACGCAAGCCGCGAAATCGATCTATACGACGTCGTTCAGGGACTCAAAGCGCGCGATCTGCATACGCCGGTGGTCATTCGCTTTTCCGACATCTTGGCGCACCGCCTGCGCCATCTCGCCGATGCCTTTGCCACCGCAATTTCGGAAAACGACTATAAGAATCGCTATGCCGCGGTATTTCCCATCAAGGTCAATCAGCAACGGCTCGTGGTCGAGGAGGTATACCGCTACGGCAAGGAATTCGGTTTCGGGCTCGAAGTCGGCTCCAAACCAGAACTGCTCGCGGTCATGTCAATCACTGAGAACGCGCCGGAGCGGCTGGTGGTGTGCAACGGATTCAAGGATGACAGCTATATCGAAGCGGTCATCATCGCCACCAAGCTCGGTCGCACCATCATTCCGGTGGTCGAAAACTACGAAGAAATTCATTTGATTTTGAAGCACGCCGAGAAATATGGCGTGCGGCCCAAGATCGGCGTGCGCGTCAAACTGGCGAGCGAAGGGGCCGGGCGCTGGCGTGAATCCGCCGGCGAGAAATCCAAATTCGGTTTGTTTATAAGCGAAATTCTCGATCTCCATGCGCTCTTGAAGGAGCGCAACATGCTCGATTGCCTGCAACTCGTGCACTGCCATCCGGGCAGCCAGCTGCAAGACATTCGGCGCGTCAAGGATGCAATAAACGAGCTGGCGCATGTGTACGCCGAGCTCAAGATCATGGGTGCGGGGCTTCAGTACATCGATATCGGCGGCGGACTGGGCGTCGACTATGACGGCAGCGGGACGAATTACGAGTCCTCGATGAACTATACGCTCAACGAATACGCCGGCGATGTGGTGTATCGCATCAAGAGCGTTTGCGACGCGCGCGACGTGCCGCATCCCATGATCGTGAGCGAATCGGGCCGCGCCATTGCCGCCCACCACAGCCTGTTGATCTTCGACACCTTGGGCTCGTCCAAGCTGGATCAGTTCAAGGTGTCGGGCCGGCCCGATGAGGACTATCGCGGCGTCGAAGAGCTGCCCCAGCCGGTGCTCGACTTGTTCGATAGCTACCGATCGGTGAATGAACGCCGGCTGGTGGAGTGCTATCACGACGCGTTGCAGGCCCGCGAACAGGCCCTGCAGATGTTCAACCTCGGGTATCTGAGCCTGGAGTTTCGCGGCCTGGCCGAACGGCTGTATTGGGCCACCTGCTCCAAGATCCGCGATTATTGCCGCAAGCTGGACCGGGTTCCGGAGGAACTGGACAACATCGAGGACATGCTCAGCGACATCTACTTCTGCAATTTCTCCATCTTCCAATCGCTGCCGGACAGTTGGGCGATCGGCCAGGTGTTCCCCATCATGCCCATTCAACGGCTCGGTGAGCGGCCGACGCGCAACGCCGTACTGGCCGACATCACCTGCGATTCGGACGGCAAAATCGACAAGTTCGTGCATCCTCGGATCACCAAGCGCACCTTGGAGGTGCACGAACTCAACCCCGGCGAACCCTACTATCTGGCCGCATTTCTGGTCGGCGCCTACCAGGAAACGTTGGGCGATTTGCATAACCTGTTCGGCGATACCCATGTCGTGCACATCCGGCTGCAGGAGGGCGGCGGGTGGTGGATCGAGGAAATCGTCAAAGGCGACACGGCCAACAAGGTGCTCGAGTACATGGAGTACGACACCGATGAGCTGTATCCGGGAATCGCCCGGGACTGCGAACGGGCCGTACAGGAGGGGCGGATGTCCTTGGGCGAGGCGCAGGCGGTCAAGCGCTTCTACGAAAACGAACTCAACGGGTACGCGTATCTCGAGGTCGAATAGCGCCCATCCCGCAAGAACGCCGGTGTTTGCCAACAATTATCTCAAAGCGTAGCATCGCCCATTAGGTCGATTGCCTAACTCAAATTAGTGCACGGCCGATGGTACAGAACTCGACGCTGCGACTCGCGCCGGTGTCTGGGATGTTGAAACCGCGTGGGAGTGGGATATCCGCGATACACGCACCAGTCAGTGAGATTAGTTGAATGACGACGATCTATGTTGGCAACCTGCCATTCACCGCGACCGAAGACGAGGTGCGTGCGATTTTCGAGCGCCACGGCAAAGTCGAATCCGTCAAACTCATAAACGACCGGGAAACCGGGCGGCCCCGCGGATTCGCATTCGTCGATATGGCTGCCGGTGAAGCGCAAAACGCCATACAACAAACCAATGGCTTCCAGATGGGTGGCCGGCCGCTGCGCGTGAATGAAGCTCAGGAGCGCGCTCCGCGAAAGCCCGGTGGCGGCGGTGGCGGCGGCGGGAGTGGTGGCGGAGGCGGCGGCGGATCACGCCGCTGGTAAGCGCCGCCGGGTGGTCCAGCTACCCGAAGGCCCTCACCACATTTCTTTGAGTTGCGCGACGACGTCAACCGTCGTCGTATCGCCGGCCTTTAGGCCTTCCACTCCGATACTGGTTCGAATGGATATCTTTTCCAGGCTCTCCAATACCTTGTCCGTCATGAAGCGGCTCTTGGCGCCGTACACGTGGGCATCCCCATTCTTGGGCTGCTGGGTCACCGCAAATTTGAGCGGCGCGCACAGATGCAGTTCATTGCGCGCGCGCGTCATGGCCACATAGAGCAGACGGCGTTCTTCCTCGATCATCTCCGGCTTGCCGGTCGAGAACTCCGACGGAAAATTGCCGTCCGAGACATTGAGCACATAGACGATGTCCCACTCCTGTCCTTTTGCGGAGTGAATCGTCGATAAAATCACGAAATCCTCGTCCTTGGAGGCTCCCTGCGACTGATCGCTCGAAGCCACCGGCGGATCCAAGGTCAGTTCCGTCAAAAAGCGCTCGCGGCTGGGCTGCTGCACCGACAGTGTCTCCAACTGCTCGAGGTCGCCGATGCGCGTCCAGCCCGCATCGTAGATTCGCTCGAGCTGCGGCTTGTACCAGTCCTTGACCAGGCCGACCTGACCGGCCCAGGGCGTGGCCGGATCGGCGAGCTTTTCGAACAAGGCGCAGAATCGCTTCCACTCCATCTTAACCGGCTGCGGCGCGTCGTAGTCCGCGAGCGCTTTGGCCTCGAAGCCGCGCGACTCAAAATGCTCCAAGGCCTGTTTCGCATTCGCCGGACCAAAACCGGGCTGCAGCTTCAATACTCGGAAACCTGCCACCGCATTGCGCGGATTGTCGGCCCAACGCAGCACCGACATCATGTCCTTCACGTGCGCCGCTTCCAAGAATTTGAGTCCCCCGTATTTCACGAAGGGAATGTTCTTCTTGGTGAGCTCGACTTCCAGCACATCGCTGTGATGCGAGCTGCGGAACAGAATCGCATGGCGCTTCAGAGAGCCGCCGATCTCGCGCGTATGCAATATCTTGCCGCAAATGTATTCCGCTTGAGCCTGCGCATCGTCCAAGGCCACGTAGAAAGGCTTCTGCGGCGATTGGCGGGTGCCAAGCAATGTTTTGCGATGCTGGCGTGCGCCATCGGCCATCAGCGCATTGGCGGTGTCCAATATCTGTTGCGTCGACCGATAATTCTGCGCCAGCACGACGATTTCGGCCTTCGGCTTGTACCGATCCGCGAACCCGAGAATGTTCTCCACGGCGGCGGCGCGGAACGAGTAAATGGCCTGCGCATCATCGCCCACCACCGTGATCCCCTTGCCGTCGGGTTTCAGCGCGTGGACGATGTCGCCCTGCAGACTGCTGGTGTCCTGGTATTCATCGACCAGAACATGGTCGAAATTCTTGGACAGGCTTTGAGCGAGGGCCGGCGTTTGCATCATCACATGCCAATAAAGCAGCAGATCGTCGAAATCCAAACCGCGGTTTTTCTGCTTGCGCGCCACATACTCGCGATAGAGCTTGGTCAGATCCGCTTCCCACTCCTTGCACCAGGGAAATTGCTCCTCGAGAGTCTGTTTCAACGATAGCCGGGTGTTGACCCGATAGGAGTAAATCGCCAGACAGGTGTCTTTGCGCGGGAAACGTTTCGGTCTGCCCGAATAGCCCAAATCTGTGCGGATGACATCCATGAGATCCGCGGCGTCCGCGCGGTCAAACACGGTGAAATTCGGCTCGAGTCCAAGGTGCTTGGCGTAGAGGCGCAAGATGCGGCCGCCGACCGAATGAAAGGTGCCGCTCCAGGTCAAACGCGACACGACGCTGCGATCGCCGCCCTTGCCGCGATCCGACAGAACGTCGGTCACAATCGTCTGAGTGCGCTTGATCATTTCCTGCGCCGCGCGGCGCGTGAACGTGAGCATCATGATCCGCGAGGGGTCCGTTCCGTTCAGCACCAGGTGCGCGGTGCGATGCGCCAACGTGTTGGTTTTCCCCGTTCCCGCGCCCGCCAAGATCAGCAGCGGCCCGGCGCTCACGCCCTTCTCCGGGACGGCCGTGCCAAAGGTAGCCGCGCGGCGCTGACCGGGATTCAGCGCGTCGAACGCGTTGGCTTTCACTTTCATCATGGGCGTGCGGTACTGTACGTATATCCAGATCTGGACGCAACACAAGCTGAGACTGCAGCGAGCATCGCGCTTCGCCCGCGAGTCCGCGAGGAGACAGATCACACACTTAAGCGGCGATCAGCGATGATTCCCGCATCCTGAAGGCTTTACGGAAGCAATTCATGCTGAAACCCCTAGTCGTCGCCAGCAATCCGGCCCATCGCGGCCGCGTCATCCAAGTATCCACGGAGCGACTGCGCTATTCGAACGGGCGCGAATATGACATCGATTTCGTGCGTCATCCGGGCGCCGCGGCGGTTGTCGCGGTCGATGGGGCGAACCGCGTATGCCTGGTGCGGCAATACCGGCATGGCGTTGAAGATTTTCTTTGGGAGATTCCCGCGGGCAAGCTGGATGCCGGCGAGCGGCCGGAGGTTTGTGCCGTGAGAGAACTTCAGGAGGAAACCGGCGTGACGGCCAATCGCTGGACTTCGCTGGGACTATACATCCCGGCGCCGGGCATCTTCACGGAGCTGATCCACCTTTATTTGGCGCGCGAGCTTGACGTTGGTGCGTCCAGCCCTGATGCCGACGAGGAACTGGAACTGAAGTGGCTCCCCTTGGATCAAGCCGTCGGCCACGTCCTCAAGGGCGACTGGAATGACGGTAAAACTGCGATGGCATTGTGGCGGGCCCAATATCAGCTGCAAATGTGAAGCCGGTTGGCTGCAAATGTGACGCGGCGCCGCTTTTGGAAGCCTTTACCTTGACTTAGGCACCGCATCCCCTAAAAAGGTATCGTGAGCAACGAGAAGTCGAAATCCGCCGCCCAGCCCGCCCGCAGCGAGCCGGCGGAGCCGTCCCCAAAGACGGAGACCGGCGGCAAATCCACCGGGCGCGTCAAATTCGACGAGCGTGGCAACGCCGTATGGGAATGGCAGTTGACGACTGGCGCCTTCGGTGTCGAAGTCTCGACGCAACGGTTGCAAAAGCTCGAGCATCCGGCCTTGTCGATCGCCGACGACGCGCCGACGCCTTTCGAGACCGTCCGTTCCAACCCGCTTGGCACAAAAAAGGGCTACGATCCCTACGACAGCGGAAAGCTTGGCAAGAAGCCGCCTCCGGCGAAAAAGGATCTGCGCAAGTTGGGCGAATGGTTGAAATTGAAGAAGCAGGCTGAAGCCAACAAGGATGAAGAGCCCCAGGAATGACCAACCGGTGCCGCGCCACTCAGACGCGCGTGCGGGCACCCGCCATTCAAGCCAGCGCGTGGCGCAGCTTCGCCGCATGCCTTAGGCGATAGAAACTGCGCAGCTCGCGCACCATCGCCTCGATCTTGAGCCTACCGCGGTTCACGAAACGCCGTTCCAAGCGCCGGCAATAACGCGCCGCGAGGGCGTGCGCGGTGCGGTAGCGCTCATATTGATCGGGCTCCAGACGCGCGTCGAACTTGACCCGATCGAACAGGCGCGCATGTACCTGCACCGGGTATGCCTCGCCTCCTTGCTGACGGGCCAGAAGAAAAACCGTAATCGCGTATTTGTCCACCTCGGCCTGCGTTTCGAGCTCGAGCAGCGACACCGGCAGGTCTCGTTCCAGGCCCCAAATTGAATAGACGAAATGACTCACGCCCTCGAGCGCCGTGCAGTAGTCGGCCAGATTATTCTCAGTCAACGCGTGATGCGGATCCGCCGCTTCCAAGCGGCTCAAGATTTCCGGGTCAAGATACAAGGCCACACCGGCGCCGTCCGCCGTTTCCGCCAGCAGCAATTCCTCATCGAGCGCACGCCGCTCATTCGCCGACTCGCCGACAGCGCGGCGATCCGTGACGAGAAAATCGTACACATCGTAAGACAGGTCGACGTCGTACAGGCGCGCTAGCAGGGTCTGCAGGCGGCGCAGCACCATGAGTCAGTGTCCGACCACGCGCTAGTGCTCGCGGCGCGCGCCAGCCGCCGTGACCGGCTGCACGCCCAATTGACGCAGCAAGCCGCGCGCCCGCGGACTGCCGGTCTTCATCCATATTTCGTACAGGCGCAGGATGTCTGCGTCGCTGTATCGATAGGACATGTCGCTCACCTCATTCAGCGTGTCGACCAGACCTTGGAACTTCTGCGCGAGCTGCGCGTAAACGGCCGCGACGCAGCGTCCGGACAAGGAGCGCTGCAGCGTATCGGCCAGGGAGCTATAGGCATTGCCGCCCATGGCAATGTGATAGTCGATGTCGATCAACTTGCGCGCGAAGCTGCGCGCGAAGAATCCGGCGATGAACAGCGATACGTCGCCGAGACGCTGCAGCCCGCGCTGCCGCGCGCTCGCGCTCGGTGCCTCCAGCGCATCCGCCAGCATGTGCGCCAGCGGCTTGATGCGCAGGCCGTCCGGGGTCCGCTCGTACAGGACATCGGCGCGGGAAAACATCGTGAGCAGATTCACGACGTATTGCTCGGCTTGCTCGTCGATGTCCAGATGTTGGTGCTGGCTCGCGGTGTGAAACGCGTCACGAAAAAATTCGCGCAGCGAACTTACCGCCACCAGAGGTCCCGCCGTCAATGCTTGCATATGGCATCCTTATTCGGACTGACACCATCCTATCGACTACGCTACGCCGAAGTGAACGCAAAAAGCGCGAACTGCGGTCAGAAAATGCCTATTTTTATAGGGATTTTTCAATCAGCAGTCGCATGCGTAGGCTGCTAATGAAAAATGTGCATCGATGTGGGGCTAAGTGATTTCTTCGAGCGACAAGATGGTGCGCGGCGGCGGCGGCAGATGCGGAGGCCAGGGTTTGGCGGTGCGATTCAGCCATGCCGCCTGCATTCCCGCCTGCATCGCGCCGACGACATCGAGAATCGGATCATCGCCGACGTGCAGCACCTGTGCCGCTTCGACACCGGCTTCATCGAGCAGTCGGGTAAATATCCGAATATCGGGCTTCGCGGCGCCGGCGGAAATCGCGGTGATATGACCTTCGAACCAGCGCGCGATTCCGCAACGCCCAAGATCCGCATTGCCGTTGCTGATGGCATACAGTCGATAGCGCCTGCTCAAGCGCCGCAGCGACTCCTCCACCTCATCGAAGAGCTTTACGCGGTTGCGCGCGGCATAGAACACCTCGAACGCCTCGTCGGCGTGACTGGCGGAATGCCCGGCTGCGGTGAACATCTCCGACAAGGCGCGATGACGCAGGAATGTCATGTCATGGCGGCGCTCGGGAAATTGCTCCGCGATTCTGGTGCGCATCGCGCGCAGTGATTCCCGATCCTGTCCGCGCATTATTTGCGGATGCCGTTCATTGAGCCATGCGAGCATCGCGGCTTCGGCGGCGAGGATGACGGGTTCCACCGCCCACAGCGTATCGTCCAGATCGAAACTCAACACCGACGGTTCGTTCATTGAAACAATCTTGGCCTGCTAGAATCGCACTATGGGCACCCTACTGATCGGCAGCAAGAACTACTCGAGTTGGTCGCTGCGTCCCTGGCTATTCTTGCGCAAAGTGGACTTGCCGTTCGTGGAACAGATCGTGCATTTTGACGCCGCCGGGTACCAGGCGCAGATCGCGGCGCTGTCGCCCTCGAAGCGCGTTCCCCTGCTCATCGAGGATGGCATCAAGATCTGGGATTCGCTCGCGATTTGTGAATTTGCCGCCGACTTGACCGGCCGGGGTCTGCCGCGCATTCGCCCGGCGCGCGCCCGCGCGCGCGCCATTGCCGCGGAAATGCACTCCGGATTTCAGACTTTGCGAAATGAGTGCCCCATGAACGTGCGCGCGAGGAATCGCAGCGTCGCGCCGACGCCGGAATTGCTGGCTGATATTGCGCGCATCGACGAGATCTGGTCCGGGTGCCGCGAGGAATACGGCGGCGGCGGCAAGTGGCTGTTCGGCGACTTCAGCCTGGCCGATGCGATGTTCGCGCCCGTGTTCTTTCGCTTTCAGACCTACGGCGCCGCTTTGAGTCCGGCGTCGCAAGCCTACATGAACCATGCGCTGGGGGATGCCGCGTTGCGCGAGTGGCAAGATGCGGCGTCGAAGGAAGGCCATCCGTTGCCGCAGGTGGACCTGATCGGCACTTGAGTATCCATCCCTAGTATAATGATCGCGGCATACCTCCCCTAAGAGAGCAACCCATGTTTGCCGAACGCGTGAGCCTAGCCTTGAGCCTCGTCGGTCTCGCGGGAACCTGTGCCGCGGCCGCCGGTCCTGTTGCCGAGCCGGCGCTGCCCTTCTCGATCCAGGACATGGTACGCATGGAGCGGATCTCCGACGTCGCCGTCGCGCCCGACGGCAAGCACGTGGCGTACACCGAGCGCACCACCGACATGGAGGCGAACAAAGGCCGCACCGGCGTGTGGATGCTGGACACCGCCAAGCGCGGTGCGACGCCGCTGCGCCTGACGGACGGTGGTCCGAATTCCAACAACCCGGAGTGGAGCAAGGACGGCAAGTTCATTTACTTTCTGTCCAATCGCAGCGGCACCAACCAAGTCTGGCGGGTCAACTCGAACGGCACAGGTCCTCGCGGCGATACGCCGGTGGCCGACTCCACCCAGGTGACCGCTCTGCCGCTCGATGTCGGCAGTTTTCGTGTCTCGCCCAAGGGCGATCGAATCTTGGTGAGCGTCGAGGTATACCTCGATTGCGCGGACCTGCCCTGCACCAAAAAGCGCCTGGACAGCGCCGCTCACGCGGCCGCGACCGGCACACTGCACACGCAGCTGTTCCTCAGGCACTGGGACGCGTGGAGCGACGGCCGGCGATCGCAGGTCTTCACCTTGGCCTTGGACGAGAACGGCGTTGCGCAAGGCGCGCCGCTCAATTTGACCGGCGGCATCGGCGATGTGCCCGGCAAACCTTTTGGCGGCCGGGAGGACTATGCATTCAGTCCGGACGGTGCTTCCGTGGCTTTCTCGGTGCGAAGCACGGCAGGCGAAGCGTGGTCGACGAATTTTGACGTCTATGAGGTGCCCGCCGACGGCAGTGCGCTGCCGAAAAATCTCACCGCCGACAACAAGGCCTCGGACGGACAACCCGCATTCTCGCCGGACGGCTCGCAGCTCGCCTACGTGGCGATGGATCGGCCCGGTTTCGAAGCCGACCGATTTCATCTGGTGCTGCTCAACCTCCAGTCGGGCGTGAAACGGGCGCTGACGCAGAATTGGGATCGCTCGATCAGCAGTTTTGCGTGGTCGCGCGACGGTAAAACGATATTTGCAACGGCGGACCATTTGGGCCAGCGCCCGCTTTGGGCGGTCGATGTCGCCACGGGCCGAGCGTCGGCGATCACCGGCGCGGGCGAAGTTGAAGGATTCAGTGTCGGCGCATCGAAAGTGTTCTATGCCGCCAGCAACTTGGGTGCGCCGGCCGATTTGTATTCGGTCAGCTTCACCGGCGGTAAACCGACGCAATGGACCCGCCTCAACCAAGGGGTGATGGAGCAGCGCAAATTCGGCGAATACCAGCAGTTCAGTTTTCCCGGCTGGAACAATGAAAATGTGTTCGGCTATGTGGTGAAGCCGGTGGATTTCAAACCCGACCGCAAGTATCCCGTGGCATTTCTGATTCACGGCGGACCGCAGGGCAGCTTCGGCAATGCATGGAGCTGGCGCTGGAATCCCCAAGCCTTCGCCGGCGCGGGGTATGGTGTGGTCATGGTCGATTTTCACGGCTCCACCGGATACGGCCAGGCCTTCACCGATTCGATCAGCGGCGATTGGGGCGGCAAACCGCTGGAGGACTTGAAGCTCGGCCTGGGCGCGGCACTCAAAGCCAACGCCTGGCTGGACCCTGATCGCATGTGCGCGCTGGGCGGATCCTACGGCGGCTTCATGATCAACTGGATTGCCGGCCAATGGCCGGATGGATTCAAGTGCCTGGTGAGTCACGACGGAATCTTCGACAACCGCACCATGTACTACTCGACCGAAGAACTCTGGTTTCCCGAACACGAGTTCTCAGGCCCTGAATACGAAAACCCGGCCGCCTATGCCAGGGCCAATCCCGTCGACTACGTCGCCAAATGGAAGACGCCGACGCTGGTGATTCACGGCCAACAGGACTATCGCGTGCCGGACTCGCAGGGTTTGTCGGTGTTTACCGCGCTGCAACGCCGCGGCATTCCGAGCGAGCTTTTGTACTTCCCGAACGAGAATCACTGGGTCTTGAAGCCGGCCGACAGCATCGAGTGGTACGACACGGTACTTGCCTGGCTGAATCGCTGGACGCGTCCTTGAGCCCCAGGCGCCCGCGCGCGTAAGCGCCCAAGCACCTCAGGGTTCCGCGGCGCGCCAGGCTGCGGGATAGTTCTCGCCGAGCTGCATGATCCGGTGCAGCAAGTCATCGTAATTCATGCCGGCCTTGAGCGCGGAGGCGGAGAAATCCTCCGCGGCCGAGATATTCGGGTTGGCGTTCGCCTCCAGCACGAACAGTTCGCCGTCGGACCGGAGGCGAAAGTCCATGCGCGCGTAGCCGGTCAAATGAAGCGCTCTGAAAATGCGCTTCGACAGTTGCTCGAGTCGCGCCACGGTGCCGTCGGGCAAGGCTTCGGCCGCGGCCGTGGTGATGCCATACCTCTGCTGATAGCCGCGATCCCATTTCACCTTGCGGGTGGCGATCGCCGGCAGATTTTCAGGCAGCGAGCCGAAGGTCATTTCCCATACAGGCAGCACCGTCAGCCGATCGTTGCCCATGACGCCCACGTACAGCTCGCGGCCTTCGATGTATTCCTCGACCAGCGCGTCGGAGTGCGTTTGCTCGTGGATGAAGGCGATGCGCTCCGTGAGCTGTTTCGGGTCGCCGACCACGGAGGCCTGCGCTATCCCCAGCGATGCATCCTCGGTGGAGGACTTCACGAACAGCGGGAAGCGCAGATTCTTTGGAATGCGCACCTTTTTGCCGCGCGGGAACACCATGAATTGAGGCGTGGGCACGCGATGATAGGACAGCAGCTGCTTCGAGAGCACCTTGTCGCGCGACAACAGCATGCCGCGCGGGTTGCAGCCGGTGTAGGGCTGGTGCATGAGCTCGAGAAATGCCACGACATGCTGATCGTAGGTGACGATACCGTCGAATTCCTCCAGCAGGTTGAAAACGATGCTCGGTTTCCACTCGGTGATGGCGCGGCGCAGTTCCGACAGACTGTCGCTCAATCCCAAGGGCATGACCTCGTGGCCGGCCTTCTTCAGATGCGAGATCACATCATATTCGGTGCGCCACTCTTCGATTTCCTTTTCGGTCGAACCTTTGAGCGAATCCGGCGGCACCAGCGTGGAATGGACCAATACCAAGGCGCGCACCTTCTTCACCGTGCCGTCCTCACAGCGCCTGCCTCACAGAGTCACCCGCGGCAATTTACGCTCTTCGTACGATTCCGCCAATCGCGCCACGACCCACTTGATCTCTCCCTTGAGCGCGCGCCGCGAACCGCGGACGTAGAGGTTCAACGCCTCACAGCGCACGATCATCAGGCGCAGCACCTGATGCACGAGATACTCGCTGAATGCGCCCGAGCGCTGAAACTGCTGGCGCAGCGCGACGCGCATTTCGCGCAGCACGCTGGCCGCCTTCGGCGATGCCCGCGTGCGCGGCGCGGTTGTAAACACCTTGAGCAGCAGCTCGTCGGCGCCGGAGCGGCGCGGCAAGCGGTAGCGCGCCAGCTTCCGCTCATAATGTTCGCGCAGCGTGCCGGTCTCGTGCGTCACGTCTTCGATCGTGCTGCGGTCGGTGATCAGCGGTTTCTGATCGCCGATCTCCTGCGCGAGCCGATCGATGTACTGAAGCTTCGCAAAGGCCGGCCAGCCCCCGTACTCGCGCCGCCAGGGTGAATTCGGCTTGAGCCAGACTGCGAAGGTTTCGGCAAAATCTTCGGTGGGATGGGCCTGGGCGTACCACGCACCCAGATGCTGCACGAAGCGGCGGCTGCCGGGCCGCGGCCGATACGTGTCCGGATAGGGAAGCGAGGCCGGTCCGAATGCCGCGCGCCAGGACTTGAGCCGGCGCAGCCGGTAAGCTGAATCGAGCGCATGTCCGGCCTCGTGGCGCAGGATGCGCATGAGCCAATTGCGATTGCCGCCCTCCACTTCGCGCATCATTCGGCGCTCGAGGCTGATCAGCCGCTTGTGCGCCAGATAAAAAGGGATGGCGATGCCCGGAATGCCATCGGGCGAGAACCATTCCTGCGCGAGCCAGCAATGCGGGCGAAAACGCATGCCGCGCAGCGCCAGTTCGCGATACAGGCGCTTGATGCCGTCCTGCAATTCAGTGCCGGCTATCTGCAGCTTCAAGTCGCAGAAACGCAGGCTCAAGAGCTGCTCATCCGACAGCCTTTCCCACGCGGGGGTCCTGGTTCGCGAGCGCCTGAGGGCCGCCTTAAGCGCTCGACCCATCCTAGGCGCGCCCCATCTCGAGTTCCGCCGCCATGTCGTCCTCATCGGCGTCGGTCATCGCTGAGACGATTCTCCGGTCTTCGAGTCCGGCAAAATCGAACAGCTTGGAGTCAGCCAGCTGCGAGCCGGCAACGTCGCAGATGCTGGAGAAAATCGCTTCAATGCGCCCCGGAAATTCCAGCTCCCATTGCTTCAGCATTTTTTTCACCGCCAGGCGCTGCATATTCGCCTGCGACCCGCACAGCGTGCAGGGAATGATGGGAAAGTCGCGCGCAGTCGCATAGCGGGCGATCATTCTTTCCGGCACGTAGCACAGCGGCCGGATCACGATGTGGCGGCGATCCTGACTGAGTAATTTGGGCGGCATCGCCTTCAATTTGCCGCCGAAAAACATGTTCAAGAAGAGGGTCTCGACGATGTCGTCGCGATGGTGGCCGAGGGCGATCTTGGTCATGCCGTTTTCCGCGGCAAAGCGATACAGCGCGCCGCGCCGCAGCCTCGAGCACAGACCGCACATCGTCCTGCCCTCGGGAATGACGCGCTTGACCACGGCGTAGGTGTCCTGCTCGATGACGCGGTAACGCACGCCGAGGTCTTGCAGATAATTCGGCAACACGCCGGCCGGGAAACCCGGCTGTTTCTGATCCAGATTGACGGCGGTGATCTCAAAGCTCACCGGAGCGCTGCGTTGCAGGCTCAGGAGCATGTCGAGCAGGGTATAGGAATCCTTGCCGCCGGACAGGCAGACCATGACGTGATCGCCATGCGCAATCATGGAGTAATCGGCGATGGCCTTGCCGACCGCGCCGCGCAGTTGCGCGTGGAGTTTTTTGAAGGTATTGCTCACGGCCCTCGAGGTTCGCTCACGGCGCTTCGAGATACTTGGCTTCCAAGTATCGTAGGTAAGCGGCGGCCGTCAGCGGCTTGCCGGTCGCCTGCTTGATGAGTTCCTGCACCGGCAACCGTGCGCCGACGCCATGCACATTGTCGCGCAGCCATTCCATCACGCCGCCGAACTGGCCCGCGGCGATTTCCTCGTCGAGCGCCGGACGCGCGGCACGCATGGCTTCGTTGAGCTGTCCTGCAATGACCGCTCCCAAGGCATAGGAAGGGAAGTAGCCGAAGTGGCCGACGGCCCAGTGAATATCTTGCAGGCAACCTTCGACGTCGTTGGGCGGACGAATGTTCAGGCGTTGCTCGAGATTGTCATTCCACGCTGCCGGCAGGTCGGCCACCGGCAGCGAGCCCTCGAGCATTTTCTTCTCCAGATCGTAGCGCAGCATGATGTGCACCGGATACGTCAACTCATCGGCATCCATGCGGATGCAGCTGCGGCGAACACGGATCAGCAAGCGGTACAGATTGGCTTCTTCCCACTCCGGACCATTGACCTGCAGGTATTTCTCCAACAACGGTCTTAGGTACTTCACGAAGGAGCGGCTGCGGCACAGATTCATTTCGAACAGCAAGGACTGGCTCTCTTCGAGCGCCAGGCCGCGATCCCGGCCCACCGGCTGATCGCGCCACTTGAGCGGCAACCCCAAGTCGTACATCGCGTGGCCGGTCTCGTGCACGGCGCCGAGCAGTCCCGAGAACGGGTCGATCGCATCGAAACGCGTGGTGACCCGGATATCGCCGGGTACGCCTTCGGTGAAGGGATGCTCACTTTCATCGAGCCGCCCCCGGTCGAAGGGGAAGCCCAATGACTTGAGCACGTCGACGGCCAGCGATCGCTGCCGCGAGGCGCTGAATTTGCCGTTCAACGGTGTAGGTGCGTGCGCGGCTTGAACTTCGATGGCCTGATTGATGAGGCTCGGCAGTTTGCGGGAGAGCGCCTTGAATATCGTGTCGATGTCGGCCGCTGAAATACCGGGCGTGAAGCCATCGACCAGGGCGTCGTAGGGCGCCAGGCCGCGCGCCTGGCCCAGCAGCGCGGCTTTGTCGCGCACGAGATGCACGACTTCTTCCAGGTGGGGCGCAAGCAATTTGAAGTCGTTCGCCTTTTTGGCTTCAACCCAGAACACCTCCGCGCGCGCCGTGGCCTTGGCGAGACGCGAAATCAGCGAGGGCGGCGTCGCGATGGCGTGATCGCGCTGCCGGCGCATCTCGCGCAGGTTGGCGAGCGGCCAATCCTCCATCTGCGATGCGCCCGCCTCCGCACGCTCGAGCAGCCGTGCCACTTTCGGGGTGGTGAGCAAGGCATGGTGCTCGGTTTCCAGCGCCGCCAATTGTTCGCCGCGGACATCGGCGCTGCCGCGCGGCATCATCACCGCGGCGTCCCAACGCAGCAAGGACAGCGCGCCGCGAAATGCATGCAGGCGGCGAAACTCTTGTTCCAGTTGTTCGTAAGGGGTCAGAGCCATATGAGATGCACGATGGGGCGCGATTCGGTCACGGCGCCGCCTAAAAATCCGTCGGCATCCTCAGGCGAGTTTACCAGACCTCGGCGCTCCCGGGTGCGCCGCCGTGAGCCGGAAAGACTTTTTATTTCAAAGGGTTACCGGTATTTCGCAGAGAGAGGGAGCCGGCCTGATGGAACGGCAGGCTGCGCAGAAACGGCAGGTCGAGGCTCGCCTCCCCGGTGAGGTCGTAGTCAATCGAGTCGGCGCTGCTGTTGGCCTTGTCGGTGAGTTTCAGCAGCGCCAAGGCGAGATTGGCGGTAATGGTCATGTCGAATTCGGATTCACCGAAGGCGGGAATCACGACGGCGCGGTCGCTCACGCCGCTGGCGATCCGCTCCCCGCCCACATTCAATTCCGTATGCAAGCCGCGCACCGGAAGCGCGCGATCGTTGGGATTCTGGATGTTGAGCTTCACCGCGAAATTTTGCTGCAGCAGATTGCCGCCGCGCATCTCGATGCCGATCACCGTGACAGTGGGCCGGTTGAATTTTGGCGCCATCAGCGAACAGGCACTCAAACCGAGACTCAGGGCGAAAATCTGCAGCAGCCGTGGCAACATGCGGGAAATGATACCGATTTTCCGCAGCAGCCTGTCTGACTATTCCCGCCGGCGGGTCTTTGCGTTTGGCGCGCTCTGCGCCGCCGCCGTGATGAGCGCGGCCGGCACGCCGGGGGCGCCTGTTAAAGCGGCGGCCGTCGCATGCCTGGCAAGCGGCGACGGTTACTTGCGTGCCAAAATGGCCGGGGCGGTCGAAGCGCATCTGGACTGGCCCAACAGCGGCACGCGTTGCGAGGGAGAATCGCGCGCCGAACCGCCCGGTGTGCGCTTGAGTTTCCAGCGCGCGGCGGGCACTGCGCCCAACCTGCTGTTGGTGTTCGGCTTGACCGGAGTCAGGCGAGGCGAGCCGGCGCGCGAGGTCAAGGCGAATTTGACGGTCATCGTGCAAGGCACGAGCCGCATCTACGGCACCTTGGGTGACTCCCGCTGCACCGTGGATTCGCTCACTCAACGCCCATTGAGCGCGCCCCGTGCCTATCGCATCGAGGCGCGCGGCTTCTGCACGCAGCCGGCGCACGCGGTGCGCGGCAAAGGCGACGTGCTGGTGAGCACTTTCGAATTCGCGGGACCCGTCATCTTCACCACGGAGACGATCTGATGGCTTTTCGGCACAGGAAACCTTTTGCGACGTTGGCGTTGTTGGCGGCCGGTCTTTGGCTCGCCGCCGCGAACACCGCGCGGCCGCAGGGCGCCGCGCCCGAACCGCTGTCGGCGTTTCCGCAGAGCTTGCTGGCGATTCGGACCGGTTCGGGCAAGGTCGTCAATTTCAAAATCTGGCTCGCCGATACGAAGCGCCGCGAGGAGCAGGGAATGATGTTCATCCGCGAAATGGATGAGCACACCGGCATGTTGTTCATGTTTCCGGAAAACAAGCCCGTCAGCATGTGGATGCGCAACACTTACATTTCGCTCGACCTGTTGTTCCTGGATGCGCAGGGCAAGATCGATTACATCGCGGCGCGTGCCGCACCGCAGTCCGACACCATCATCGGACCGCCGACACCGGAATTTGCAGTGCTCGAACTGAAGGGTGGCGCGTGCGAACACTTCGGCATCAAAGTCGGCGATACGATATTGCACAAGAACTTCAAGAAAACTTAAGCATCAGAAAACCTAAGCATCTTCCTTAACGCCCGCCCGGGCGCTACTACGCCAAAAAGGACGGTCCGCCTACAGACAACTTACCGTCTTGTAGCGGATAAACAACGTTCATAGAAAGTACCGCCAGCGCACGCAGTTTGCGATGTCGCGTCCTTGCAATTCAATTGGGAGTCCGGCCTATGAAGCGAGAAATATTGAGCGTAGTGATCGTGGCGGCATGTCTCGCCGGCGTTAGCGCCTCAGGCGAAGGTTATGACGATACCGGCGCCATTTACATCAGTCCGATGGTCGACTACACGCTCTTGGACAACAAGCGGATATCGAAAGACGCCGCCGGCTATCAATTCTCCTTGGGCTATAACTTCGCACCGAATCTCGCGGCGGAGCTGGCGATTTCTCCGGGTTCCTTCAAGATCCCGGGCACGGGCGCCAGCGAGAAACTCAACGCCCTGTCGCTCGATGTTTTGTACAAGTTCTTGCCGGTCACCTCGATCATCCGGCCCTATGCGTTGTTGGGCACCGGCCGGCTGACGGATGACATCGGCGGCCACGGCACCGATAACCAGACCTGGTTGGTCGAAGGCGGCGTGGGCGCGCTCTTGGGACTGGGCGATCAAACCGGGTCCACGCGTGTGCAACTGCGGACCGAGGCAAAATACAGAAGGGAGTTCATTCAGAACGTTGCCTTGGTTCCACACAATCCCGGCGACGTGATCTTCGGGGTCGGACTCAATTTCATGTTCGGGGCACCCACGCCGCCGCCGCCAAAGGCGCCGCCGGTTCAGGAGCCGCCGCCTCCGCCTCCCCCGCCGCCACCTCCCCCGCCTCCGCCTCCACCGCTCGATAGCGACGGAGACGGCGTGCCGGACTCCATCGATCAATGTCCGAATACGCCGAAAGGCGATCGGGTCGACGCGGTCGGCTGCACCATCAAGGACGAAATCAAGCTCGAGCGCGTGCACTTCACAACCGACTCCGCCGAGCTGCTGTCGGATTCGAGAGAGACCCTGGACTACGGCGTCGCCACGCTGAAGAAATATCCGGAGATGGTCATCGAAGTGCGCGGTCACACCGACAGCACCGGCAGCAAGCAACACAATCAAGTGCTATCGCAGCACCGCGCGGAGAGCGTGCTGCGATACTTGAAGGAGCATGGCGTGACCAACTCCATGACCGCCAAAGGCTACGGTGAGGCACTGCCCATCGCCTCCAATGCCACGGCGCAAGGCCGCCAACAAAACCGCCGCGTGAGCCTGCACATCGTCGGGGGCCCGTAGGCTAAAAAAAAACGGCGGGCTCGAGGCCCGCCGTCTCATCATCGAGAAAGGCTCGTCGCCTAGAACTGTACGGTGAGCTGGCCGAAGATGAACCGACCCAAGGCGTCATACACCTGCGGGAAGGTGTTGCCGTTGCCCGCAGTGCCCGGCAAGTTCGATCCGCCGATGACCGGAGGATCCTTGTCGAACACGTTGTTGACGCCGACGCGCAAGGTCATCTTGTCCATCAACTTGACCGCAGCACTCAAGTCCAAGTAGTTGTACGCCTTGATCGCAGCGTCCGAACTCGATACGCCGCCGTTGGCAACCGTGGCGCCCGTCTGGAGAAATGCCGAGAGGTTGGGTTGCGGGCTCAAGGAATCGAGCTTCATGGCCGAGAAGTAGCGCCATGACACGGTGAGATCGAGCCCCTGCCAGGGCGTCGACCAGGTCGTGCGCAGCGTGTGCCGCCAGCGGAAGATCGGATTGGACGTGGCTGCACCGCCACTGCAGGTATCCCCGTAGAGGCCGGCGCAATTGTACTTCGTGCTGGGATCTGCCGCGATCGGCGTCACGACATATTCGTCAACGTAGGTGCCGACCAGGTTCGTGCGAATCTTGCCGGCAGCGCCGATATCAAAGCCGTAGGAGAGATCGAGATCGACACCCCGCGTCTCCAATTTCCCAACGTTGGCGAGTGAATCGATCACGTAACCATCGTTCGACAGCCAAATCGAAGCGTTGGCATCCCGATGGATGTCGTTGCAGAAATTGCCGTTGTTAATACACTGCAGCAGAATGGCGTTGGATCCGATGGTGGTGACCACGTTCTCGATCTTGATGTCGAAATAGTCGATCTGCAGCCGCAGGCCGGGCACGAATGACGGTGTCCAGCCGATGCCGAACGAGGTCGTCAACGCGGTTTCCGGATTCAGGTTCGGATTGCCTCCGAGCAAACCGTTGTACTGATTGGCCGGGCTGGGGATTGCCGGGTATTGCGCGGCGGGGACGCCGGCCGCGGCGCATTTTGCTGCCGAGGCGGCGGGAGGTTTAACCGCCGTACCCGCGCACGGATCGGAGTTGCCGTCGAGCGCCACGACTTGCGGCGTGAAGAGCTCGGTGACGTTCGGCGCACGAACCGCTCGCTGGAAGCTGCCGCGCAGACGGATATCCGAAATGGGCGACCATTCCACACCAAACTTGTAGGTGTTGGTCTTGAACCCTAAGTTGTAATCCGAATAGCGATAGCCGGTTTCCAGTGCGAGGGATTGCGCCAAAAACTTGTCATCAACCAGGGGCAGGCGCGCTTCGAAGAAACCTTCGCGGGAAATGATGCCGCCGGAGGTCGGCGGAACGTCGCCGCCCGAGCCGGCCAGGTCGCCCGTCTGGAATTCCTCATCGGGGTTGGTGACTTCCGTGACATCGCGCCACTCGGCACCGAAGTTCACCTTCAGGCCGGAGCTGGCGGTCGGCAGTTGGATGCCGTATTTACCCAAGTCTCCGGTGAAGTTCACGTCCACCACGGTCTGGTTGATGTTGCCGGTTTGAATGCCGGGAACTTCCAAGTATCCCAGCGCGGCCGGTGTGACCTGACCCAATGAGAAGATGTTGTAGGGCACGCAGCTCGGGGCGGTGCCATTGTACTTGGAGATACATTCCGGCTGACCGGCCAGAGGATTGTTACCGCCGCCCGGTAAGGTGGCCGGTCCGGTAATGACGTTGAACGCGTTGTCGATCTTTGCGGTCGAGAAATAATTCTGCTGCGACTCGTTCAAATTCACGATGCTGTGCTGCCAGCTCGCATCGTAGTCCCAACCATCGATGATCTTGCCCTTGATACCTAAGGTCACACGCCAGTCGGTGTGCTCGAGATCATCGACGCGGCCGCCGCCTTCGACGTTGCGCCGTCCGATGAACAGGTTCGTGGTCTCACCCGCCGTGCTACCGCCGCACCAGGCGCCGAGTTCTTGCGCGGAGAGGAAGGGATTCGCGCAGTTCACCGCGAACTTCGCGAAGAAAGCGCCCGATGCTGCGATCTGCGCGAGGGACTTGTCGTCCATGAACATGGTGCTCGCATAAACAGACGCATGCTCATTGAAGTCATAGTGCAGGAAAGCACCGGCTGTGTAGCGCTCGTCCGGACGTTGGAAGAAGTTGATCGGGCCAAAATTATAGGCGAAAGCATTCGTGTAAGGGATGAGCGATCCATTCGGTCCGATCGTGTTGTTGCTGGGCGGTGCGCCCGCACCAATGGTCGCGAAGCGACCCGGGAAACTGGTTCCTGAACCGCCGCAGGAGAACTTGCCGGAGTTCGAGGTCGCATATCCGGAATTGAGCGTACAAGCGCTGTAGGAGTACTTGCCTTCGAGAACCGCCGCGACATTTCGATACGTGGCATAGAACGTGGCATTGCCCTTGCCGTCTTCGGAGTTGATGCCCGCGATGAAGGCCAGGGACTTCTGAGCGCCGGTGTTGACCGACGAGGGCGCCTCTTGGAAATGCGCCGCCGCGACGGCATCCTCGACGCCGTCAGTGTTCTTGTTCGAATGATTGTAAATGCCGGCATCGGCAACGATCTTCACGCCCTCGAAGTGATCGTTGAGCTTGAAGTTCACGACACCGCCGACAGCGTCGGCACCGTAGGTGGACGATGCGCCGCCGGTCAGCACTTCGATGCTGTCGATCATTTCCGCCGGAATCATGTTGATGTCCGACGAGCCGCCGGTGCGCGGATCACCCGGACCCAAGCGCAATCCGTTGACCAGAACCAGGGTGCGCTTCGGGCCGAGGCCGCGAAGATCCACTTCCGCCGTGCCGGTCGCGCCATTCGAAATGTTGGCGCCCTGTGCCGCGAAGACCTGAGGCAGTTCGTTGAGCAGGTCCTCAACGCGGGTCACGCCGCTTTGCTGCACATCCAGTGCGGATACGAAGGTGACGGGGCTGATCGAAACTTGGTTCGGCACCGAGATGCGTGAACCCGTGACCACCACTTCCTGCAGCGAGGCGTCGCTCGCGGCGGCGGCGGCAGGCGCTGTTTGCGCGTTAGCAACACCGAATGTCGCGGCCAGTGAGCCGCCGGTCAGTGCCAGGCGCACCGCCATTCGAAGTCGAGGATTCCCGAGATTATCATTTAGCATTGAGCGCCTCTCCCGTTATGCAATTCGTTCCATAAATACATATGCGATGCTTGCGCGCGCTAAAGAACGAGCAGATACGGGGAAGCATGTGCATGCCGCGAGCGTCGGCGCCTTGTGGCGTGCCCGCAGCATCGACGTTGTCGTTTCGATCCCCTGGATTTTTGCAATCTCTAGGCATTTAGCATCGAGGGGCGAAATATAGCACAGTGTCGGGGCAGCACAACACTTGGTTCGGGGGCTTATGTTGCCTCCGCGCAACGATATTTGGCCTGGCCACTGGACGCCGCCGACCGGCGCCCGCATCATTCCGGGTTGGACTTGCCCCGTGGATTGCTATGGCTACTCCTTCACTTCCAGACTTCCAGTTTGAAATCGGGGCGCGCATGGCGCGGGGCGACTGGCCGGCGGCGGCGGCGGCGGCGGCCGGATGCCGCGCCGCGTGGCCCACCGACTCGGCCGGTTGGCTGCTCGGCAGCATCGCGGCCCTGTTCGCCGACAAGAAGGAAGTGGCGCTGGCCCTGATGGAAGAACGGCTTGCGATCGATCCAAAAGACGTCCAGTGCCTGCTGCAAAAGGCCGAATGCCTGCTGGCCCTGGGGCGCCGGGCCGAGGCCCTGTCGAGCGCGGACGAAGCGGCCGTGCACGCCGTCAATGACGCCGTGGCGCTCGATGCCATCGGTACCTTCCTGGTGTATGCCGCCGAGCATTCCCGCGCCCTGGAGATCTACAATCAGGCGGTCGATGCCGACCCGAAAAATATCGCGATCTTGGGCAAACGGGCCGAAGTACATCGTTTTCTCGGCCGCTTCGACTTATCCGCACGCGACCACGAGGCGGTCTTAAGCCTCTCGCCCGGCAATCCGGACGCCCTCAGGGGTCTCGCGGAACTGCGGCAGCAGACGCCGGACCGCAATTCGGTGGCCGCCATGGAAACCGCGCTGGCCGCGGCGCCGACCGCGTCCGAGGACATCACGACGCTGCATTACGGCCTGGCCAAATCCTACGAGGATTTGGGCGAATACGCCGCAAGCTGGCGCCATTTGGACGCGGCAAACAAGCTGCAGCGAGCGCGTTATCCATTTGATGCCGCGCACGAGCGCGCCCTCATCGATCGCATCATCGCCGGATTTCCGAACGTGGAACCCTTGGCGCCGGACACCACGGGCGAACAACCGATTTTCATCGTAGGTCTGCCGCGGACCGGCACCACATTGGTGGAACGCATCCTGGGCAATCACTCGCAGGTGCACTCTGCGGGAGAACTCGCGGCGCTATCCGAGTCCATCGGCGCCGTGGTCGAGCAACAGTCACCGGTGCTGACGGAAGGTTGGCTGGGATACGCCGCCGCGTTGGGTGATCTGGATGGTGCGCCGATCGCGCGCGAGTACCTGGCACGTTCACGCTCGCGGCGCGGCGACAAGGCGCGGTTTTCGGACAAACAGACCGCGAATTTTTTCTATTGCGCGCTGATCTTGCGCGCCTTCCCCAACGCGCGCATCGTGCACTTGACGCGCCATCCGCTCGCGGCCTGCTATGCCATCTACAAGACCCGCTTCTATGGGACCTTTACCTTCGGCAACAACCTCGCGGAACTCGGCGATTTCTACGCGGACTATCGGCGCCTGATGGCGCATTGGCACCGCATCGTGCCGGGACGAATACTGGACCTGGCCTACGAGGACGTCGTGACCTCGCTCGAACCTGCCACGCGGCGTCTGCTCGACTACCTCGGCTTGCCCTTCGAGGCGGCATGCCTGGAATTTCACCGCAATCCCGCCGCCACGATGACGGCGAGTTCGGTTCAGGTCCGCAGGCCGCTCTACGATTCCTCGCTGCAGCTGTGGCGCAACTATGCCGATGAACTCAAGCCTCTGGCTGCGCGCCTCGAGGCCGCGGGAATCAATTTGGACTGAAGAGGGACCCCACGGTCCGGCGCCGACGCGCGTGACGGATGCGCGCTCAGCGCACCCGCGTCACTTTACAGCCTCGCCCATTTTTCAGCTGCAGCCAGTACGAACCCAGCAAGCCGCGCGATATCGTGGCTGAGTCGCCGAGCTTGGCCAGCATGTCGCCGCCCGACTCGAGCTGCCGCCAGACCTGGGTATTGTCGAGCGTGAACAGCGTGCGCCCCTCTCCTGTGAGTGCCAAGGCGACGACGCGCGCCTCGACCTTGGCGAGTTTCGGGGGCCGTGCGCCGGCGGCTTCCTCATGCGCAGCGATGGCACTGCCGCTCAAGCCAAACGACTGCTGCGGATCGAGAACCGGAGCGGCAGACCTAGGCGCGGCGGAGGCAATCGCTGGTGCTGCATTGTTTTCGGGCGTGGCCGCTGCGGTCGGCGCCGCAGATGCCACCGGTGCGGACGGTGCTGCAGGTGCTACAGGTGACGCAGATGCCGAAGATGCCGCAGATGCCGCAGATGCCGCAGATGCCGCGGCCGAAGACAATGCGGGAGCGCTCGCCAATGAGGCTGTTTCGCGATCGAAACAGGCCAGCCTCGCAGCGGGATCCGTGATCGCTCGACAGGCGAGAACGCCCGTCAGCGGTTCGGCGGCCAGGCAGGGCGGCGCGCACAGGAGACAAACAAGCAGCAGAGATGACTTCAAATCAGCACTCCCGGGACCGGACCCTCAGCCTCGTGATATTGCGACAGCGCGACGGTGGTTTCGCGCACCAAGTCGCGCTCGAGAAGCGTGAGCTCCGGGTTCCACACGTCGAAAATCAAAATGGCGCGCGGTTCATCCGATTCGTTCCACGCCTCGTGCTCAATCGTATCGTCGAAGACCCAACCGGTACCGACCTGCCACTCGCGTGTCTCGCCGCCGACTCTAAATCCGCAGCCCGGAGGCACGATCAAAGGCACATGAACCGTCACGCGTGTATTGGTCACCCCGGTGTGCGGCGGAATCCGGGTGTGAGCCTCCAATATCGAAAAGAAGGCCGTGGGTCCACGGCCGGGGATGTCCACTTGCGGGACCTTCGCCAGCACCGCCGCCGTACGCGGACAGCGCTTTAGATGCGCATCTTCGCGCTTGCCTTGATTCCAGAGAAAATAAGCGCTCCAGCGGCGTGAATGATTGAGATCCTTCCACTGCCTCAAGGGCAATCCGTCACCAAAGGCGATGTAGGGCTCGATTCCCGCCTCATCGGTGCTGAGCACGCCCCACAATTCCTCACGGATCGAGGCCGTGGCGGCTTCGACGGCCGCGAGCCAATCGAACGGCTCACGGTCGAAGAACTCGTAGTTTCGCAGGTAGGGAAACAACATGAATGAGGGTTCCGGAACATAAACGCGCCGTCGGCCGAGGATGCGGTCGAGGCAGCGGTCGAAGCGCCTTTGGGCGCCGCTCTCTCCGGTGCCGCGCAACGCGCCGATTTTCTTGTCGATCGCGGCCGCCAGGGTCACGGCATTCTCGCGCACCCGTTTCTCGGCGTGCTTCACGTGCGCCTCGACCGGCGCCGGCAAGCGCGTTCCCGGAACCAAACTCTGCAGCGCATTCCCGTAGACGGTGGCGGCCGATCGCGGCTTGTGCATGAGGTCGAGCAGCGCGCCTTTTTGCAGCAGCACCACCAGATGCGTGGGATCCAAGGCCAGCGCGTGCTCCAGTGCGTTGAGCTCCGCTTCATGTCGCCCCAGCATGCGCAACGCCGCTGCCAAGCTCAGCCAATAAGGCAAATGACGGGGAGCCAGAACCACAGCCTGTTCGAGCAGAGTCAAGGCCGCGGCTGCGTCGCCTGCGCCAAGAAGCCGGCGAGCTCGCTCGTGCAGCTCATTCGAGTCGCGTGCCGCTTCTGCCGTTGGCATCATCGGTAAAGTATACAATCAGCCGGATGCCCGCGCCCAAACTCGTCAACATGTTTGCCGTGCCGTTCGCGTTCGGCCACTACGCCGCACATGCGCCGCTCAACGCGGCATTGAAGCGCCTGGTCTTCTCATTGGAGCAGAGCGGCCGGGCCGCCAATCCTCGCCCGCTCACACAGCGCAATCCCGCGGTGTTCGAGAGTCACTTCAATCTCTTTCGCGAGGCCGATCCGGCCATCCAGGAGTTGAAGGCGTTCTGCTGGGATCAACTGCTCAATGTGGCCGGTCAGCTCAACGGCTACGACGTGCCGACGATCAAGCGGCTCGAAATCTACAACGACTGCTGGTTCCATATCAGCCGGCGCGGCGGGTTCTTTGGTCTGCACAATCATCCCAATGCCTCATGGAGCGGCGTTTATTGCGTGGATCCGGGACAGCACGACCCGGGCAAGCCGGAGAGCGGACTGTTGAGCTTCGTCAACCCCATGCTCATGACTACGATGCACATCGACGCGGGCAATGCCAAAATTCCGCTGCCGTATGGAACTCAAATTGCCAACGTGCGCTTGTCCGCGGGCGAACTGGTCATCTTTCCCTCATGGGTGCTGCATGACGTCAAGCCGTTCGAGGGCGCCGGCGAACGCATCACCATTGCTTTCAACTGCTGGTTCAACCTGCCCGATCCCGCCTGACGCTCACTGCGGGTCGTAATAGAAGCGCCTCACCCAAGGCTCCAGAATCGGCAGCACCGGCTCAAGCTCGTCCCGATAGCGGCGCCACTGCCCGAGCCCCTCGGTGTTGAGACCCCGCACCAATTGCGCCGTGCTCGGCGTCAGTACCGGACGGCTCTGGGTGCGCAAGGCGAAATCTCCCATCGCAGGCACCCATTCGAGATTCAGATACGCGCAGACGCGCTTCATCTCGCGCGCGAATTCGGTCACCACGTCCTCGTGCCGAACCAGACACATGTTCAGTTGCAGCGCGCTCGTCAGGCATACCGCGAGCGCCATGACCGCATCGTAGTAGCGGGCCGCGCCTTCCAGGGACAGCAGCTCGAAAATCGGTGCGCTCATTTGAAACCGGTGCCGAAAGCAGCTGAGCACCACGTCACGCGGATCGCGGCATGCGAACAGGATTTTGGCTTGCGGGAACAGCCGCGCAATGAGCGGCAGCTTGAGGGTGTTGAGCGGATGCTTGTCGACGAATACCTTGCCGGCGGCCTCGACGCCGGCGGCCGCAACGTGCCGCCAATACGCGGCCCGCAATGGCTCGAGGGAAGCGGCGGGGGCGAGCATCAGCCGATCCAAATCCGACGGGCCTCGCATGAATTCGCGAACGGCATCGATCAGCAACTCATTCTCCTCGAGGCTCACCACATCCGGATGACCCTCGAGGACCACTTCGAGAAGCGTCGTTCCCGATCGCGGAAAACCCAGCAGGAAAACGTGACCGGCGGGCTGCGAGGCGCCGGTTGGTGAGGATTCGGCGGCGCCGGCCGACCGCGGGTGCAGCCGCTCGAAGTAATGCGTCAATGCGCGCGCGTACTCGAGCGCGCTGGGGCCCGCGGAAAATTGCTCCGCATAGGCCCGCTGCAATTGTTCATTGCACGAGGTGTAGGCCGCGAAGGCCTCATCCGGCAAACTCTTGGCATCCAGCACATCGCCCAAGAGACCGGTTGCGTAGGCGCGTTCGGCGGGCGCGAGACGGCTGTCGGTGAGCAGGGCACGCAGCCGCACTTCCGCCCGGTTGACCTGGCGCTCGCCCAATTCCGCCGCGGCCAGACTCATCACCGCGTCCGGAAAGCCGGGCAGCGCGGCCAGCGCCTTTTCCGCGCGCTCCCGGGCCTCGCGGTGCGCCCCGCGGCTGACGGCGATCCGCGCGAGTCCCGCGAGCGCGACACCCTGATTGGCGTCCAATTCCAGCGCGCGCCGGTAACTCGCCTCAGCATCGTTGATGGCGCCGAGGGCGAACAGGGAGTTGCCGCGGCTCGCGTGCGCGAACGGTATGGAGGAATCCAACTCGAGGAGCGCGTCGAACTGCGCGAGCGCTTCGTCGGGCCGCTCCATCCTAAGCAAGCACAGCCCCAATGCATTGCGAGAACCCAGGTCCCCGGGCGCCATCGCGACGGCCCGCTGCAAGAGCGGCTCGGCGTCGCTGACGCGTCCCTGCAGTTCGAGATGGAGCGCGGCCACATTGAGCAGCAGCGGATGCTCGAGCCCGTCCGCCAGCGCCGCTTCGGCCATGACGGCGGCCTCGGCGTGCGCGCCGCGCTGCGCGGCCGCGTGAACCGCACTGAGCGTTGCGTGATCGGTTTTGGGATCTCGAGCGGTCGCCGGGCTCACGAGCCGCCTTCGTGGTAGGAGCCGGTGCCGTAAAATTCGCTCACATCGCCGCTGACCCGGCTCACCAACTCGCGCTCGGCGCCGCTCAGGTGGGGGCTCCAGATATCCAAGATCAGCACTGCGCGCGGCACATCGCTGTCGTTCCAGGCTTCGTGTTCGAAAGTGTCGTCAAACACAAATGCATGACCCGGGTGCCACTCGCGCTGCTCGGCGCCCACTCGAAAGCCGCAGCCCGGCGGGACAATCAGCGGCAGATGCACGATCAGCCGGGTGTTCGACACCCCGGTGTGCGCCGGGATCCGCGTCTTGGCGTCGAGAATCGAAAATACCGCCGTGGGGCTGCAGCCGGGCACCTCGCATCTTGGCCATGCCGCAAGCGCCGCCACGGTGCGCGGAAAACGCGCGATGTGCTCCTCGATGGCAACACCTTCCTGCCATAGGTAGTAGACCCCCCAACGGCGAGATTGATTGAGCTCGCGCCACTGCTCGAGCGGCATTCCCGCCGGAATGTCCACGTAAGGCTGGAGCACCGAAGGCCCTTCCTGCAGCACATTGATGAGCTCCGAGCGAATTTCGTCGGTCGCCGCTTCGATGGTATCCAGCCAGGGGAAATCGCCGCGCTCGTAGAACTCGAGCGCCGGCAGGCGCGGGAAATACATGAAGCTCGGCTGCGGCCGGTACACCGGTTTCTTGCGCAGCAATGTCTCCAGGCAGCGCTCGAATCGCTGCAGCGGTTCATCTTTGAAGCGCTCGCGCAGGCCCTTGAGCCGCTGCTCGAGAAACTCCTCGAGCTCTTTGTCGTTGGCCGCGACGAATTGCATGGCGTGTTGGAAAACCGGCCGCAACGACTGCGGCGGCAGAGCTCCCGAGGGCACGCTCTGCAATGCGTAGCGATAGGTCATTGCCGCCGCGCGGGGCTGGCCCTGCAGCTCCTGCAATGAGGCTTTCTGCAGCATCGCACGCAAATTGCGCGGCTCGAGTGCGAGCACCTTGTCGATGGCCGCCATTTCCTCCTCGGTCCGCTTCAAGCCGCGCAGCGCCGCGGCAAGATTGAGCCAAATGGAGGCGTGCGAAGGGTCCTCTTTCACGGCCTGCACGAGCTGCGCGTAGGCGCCGGCGGCATCACCCCTCAGCAACAAGCGCCGCGCGCTTTCGTTCAGGACCAACGGATGCCGCGGCGCTTCGGCCTCGGCTTGCCGGACCAGGCGATCGGCCTCCTGCACGCGGCCGCTGGCGGAGGCCTGCGCCGCGGTCTCGATCAAGTATCGAATGCGCCGATCGTCGTTCTGACCGATCATGTCGCTACCTCGACCACATGCGCTGCAGGTTTGCGATGACGTAGTCCAGCTGCGTTCTCGTGCGCCACTCCATCTTCGCGGCCTCGAACGCGCGCACCTCGCCGAGCGAGAACAGGAGGTCGCGCTGCAGCGGATCGGGGATCTGGCTTTCGATGAACGTGATCATCACCAGCCGCGATCCGGACCGCACCGGTTCCACCTGGTGCACGTTGGTGGATGCGTAAAACACGGCGGAGCCGGCGTTTCCCTTGATGTGGACGATTTCCGAACCCAGATAAATGACCAGCTCGCCGCCCTCATAGTCGCCGGGGTTCGAAATGAACATGGTGCAGGAGACATCCGATCTCAGCGGCTGCGGGCCGAGCGGCAGGAACGCGGCATCGATATGCGCCCCATACTTCATGCCGACGTCGTAGCGAGCCAGCGACGGCACGGCCATGCGCTGCGGGAAGGCGAAGTTTCGGGACTGTTCATTTCGCTGCAGCGCCGTCAGGGCAATTTGCGATGCCTTCTGGGCGGTCGGATCGGCGGGATCCCCGATGACATTGTCCTTCGTGTGGTTGTGCGGATTGGAGCGGCGCCCTTCGACGAATTTTGCCTGGCGGGCAAGCTCCGCGATGTCCTGCACTTCGGCCGGCGTCAGATAGTTGTCAATTTGAAGAAACATCGGTTTTCCTGCGATTCTCCATAGCAATATCGCCAAGTATAGACGCACGCTCGCGAAAGCAGCGGGGTGGTGCGAAACTGATCGCAATGGATGAACTTGCGGAGGAATTGGGTCGCTCGCCGGAGCTGTTCCCCTACGCGCTGGACCTGCCCGGCGACAGCGTTGCATTCATTCGCCTCAATAGATCCGAGTATGAGCGGGCAAGCTTTCTCGATGCCCGGCTGCTCACCCGGCAAAGCTCACAGCGTGCGTATTCCTGGACGCGGTTGGCGGCGGCGATCGAGGCGGCAGGGCTGACCGAGCGGTGCGGATTCATTTTCCATATCGGGCATGTGGGTTCGACGCTGCTGTCGCGCCTGATCGGCGCCCATGGGGCGGTATTCTCGCTGCGCGAGCCGATGATCCTGCGAACCTTTGCGCAGCTCGGCGATGAGGGCGCACCGCCGCACGCTTGGCCCGACTTCAGTGCCCGCCTCCGGTTCGGCGTGAAATTGCTGTCGCGCACCTTCGAAACCCGGCAGCTCGCCGTGGTCAAGACGACGAGCTTTGTGTCCGAGCTCGCAGCCGAGCTCGTGTCGCGCGCGTCCATGCCCAAGGCCGTGGCGATGTTCGTCTCGCCGGAGAGTTATATCGCCACCATCCTGGGCGGACCCAATTCGCGGCAGGAAGCCAAGCTGCTCGCCCCCGCCCGCTTACGGCGCCTGCATCGGCGCATCGGCGCTGAAGTTTGGCAACTCGCAGACCTGAGTGAAGGAGAAGTGCTGGCGCTCGCCTGGGCCTGCGAGATGTCCGCATTGGCGCAGGCTGCGGCTTGCAGCGGTGGGCGCATATGTCGGGTCGACTTCGATCACTTTCTGGCCGACCCGGCGACCTTTCTCATGTCCGTCCTACGGCACTTCGACGTCCCGGCGGCCGCGCCGGACGTACGCGCGATACTGGCCGGGCCGGACATGCGCCGCTACTCCAAGGCACCCGAACATGCCTATGACGCCGCGTTGAGGCGCGACGTATTGAACCAGGCCCGTGCCCTGTATGCGGCTGAAATCAGGCGGGGACTTGCCTGGCTCGATCGGGCAGCGGCGCGATTTGCCCCGGTGCACCACGCCGTGGCCCTGGCGCAATAACGGCTTGCAGCGCACATCGACTATAATCCGCTTGCCCGAGCGATTGGAGCGGGGTGGTGGCGTGAGGCTGATAAATCGTCTGATGGCGCCGATCTGTGGCCTGGCGGCCATCGCTGGAGCGCCCGCTTACGCAGAGGAGCCGGCGGCAAAAGCGCCCTCGGCTGTACAAAGCGCGACCGCGCCCCTGAACGCCGCAACCGAGGCGCCGGTCAACGCCGCGACCAGAGCGCCGGCACCTACGACCCCGCCGCCCGTGGATCGCAAAAAGGCGCTGCAGCTTGGCTTTCGTCCCGGGGTCGAGAAAGGCATTCCGGTGTTCTGCAAGGAAGTGCCCATTGAAGGCACGCGATTTACAAACAGGCGCTGCGTGCGAGAAGATCAATTTTCGGCATACCTCTCGCAGCTGCAGGTTGCGCGGGATGCGGCGCGGAAGAACGGCTGTTACGGCAGGGACTTCTGCGGCAGCCTGGAGACTATGCCCGGCAAGCCCCGTATGAGCATGGGATCGAACAAATAGCAGATGGGATCGAGCAGATAACAAAGGAGTGCGAATCGTGATTTCGAAAACCATTTCCCTGATACTGGCGGGCGCAATCGCGTGCGCCGGCGGTATGGCGTTTGCGCAGCAAGCCCCCGATGCGATTAAGGCTTCGGCCGCAGCGAGTTCAACGACGGCCAGCAGTTCTGATTCGGCGGATCCGGAAGCCGCGGCCGCCGCCGCGGCGATAGCCAAGGCCAATGCCGCAGCAGCAGCGGCCGCGGCGAAAGCGCCCCCCAAAATTACCGATGAAGCGACTCTCGTCAAGAAGGCCAAGAAAGCGGGATGGCATACCGAGGTGCAAAACGGCACCACACTTTATTGCAGGGAATATGCCGATGTCGGCACGCGTTTTTCATCCAAGAAGTGCGGCACTCTGACGCAGGTCGCCGTGGTCATGGAACAGCAGGAGTTTGAAAAAGATCAGTTGAAGCAGCGCGGCTGCGGCGGCAATTGCGGCGGCAAGTGACGGGTGCGCTTAGCGCGCGACTTGAGGCTTCATTCAACATTAAGAAACCGTCATTTAACCCGGGCTGGCACACATAGCCGGCCGCCGCGTCATCCGATTGAAACAGCCATGAGCTGAGATAATTGGGTAATAATGACGCCGTTGGCCGGGTCTTTTACATGAGCAGCAATTCCGCTGCGTCCGAAAACCATTGAGGAACCAAAAATGCAGAACATCAAACTGTCGAGCGCCGCTATGGCCGCTGCCGCTGCCATGCTGTTCACTTCCGCCATCAGCACCACTGCATTTGCAGCGGACGCCGCCACCGTGAAGTGCCAGGGCGTAAATTCCTGTAAAGGCATGTCCGAGTGCAAGTCCGCGAAGAATAGCTGCAAAGGCATGAACAGCTGCAAGGGTCAGGGCTTTGTCTCCATGACCAAAGAAGCCTGCGCCGCTGCAAAAGCCAAGGCTGCCCCTGCGAAGTAAGCGCTGAAGTATTGAGTTAGGGGGCCGGGCTTCATCACCCGGCCCCATCTTGATGAAACTCGCCGGCTTCGGTCTTGGTTTTCGACCTCCCCACTATGAGGCCATCTTGAACGAGCCTCATGCCATCGATTGGCTCGAAGTCATCACTGAAAATTACCTGGTTCCCGGCGGCAGGCCGTTGAACTACCTCGAACGCATCCGCGAGCGGTTCCCCCTGGTGATGCACGGTGTGTCGCTCTCGATCGGCAGCACCGATCCCATCGATTTCGACTACTTGCGGATGGTACGCAGCCTGGCTGCGCGCATCGAACCGCATTGGATTTCCGATCATCTGTGCTGGACCGGCGTCGAAGGGCGGAATCTGCACGATTTGCTGCCGCTTCCCTATACCGAAGAGGCATTGGCCTCGGTGGTTGCGCGGGTCGGTCAAGTTCAGGAGGCGCTGGGGAGGCAGATCCTTTTGGAGAACGTGTCCAGCTACCTGAGCTTTCATGCGGACGAGATGAGCGAGTGGGAGTTTTTGCGCGAGGTTGCCTCGCGTGCCGACTGCCTCATTTTGCTCGACATCAACAATATCTATGTCAGCAGCGTCAATCACGGCTTCGATCCCGTGGAGTACCTGCAGGCGGTGCCGAAATCCCGCGTGCGCCAGTTTCACCTGGCCGGCCACAGCAATATGGGCGGACATTTGATCGACACGCATGATCATCCCATCGTCGAACCCGTGTGGGACTTATACCGCCGAGCCCTCGCGATCTTCGGCGACGTGCCGGCCATGATCGAGCGCGACGACAACATTCCGGAATTGGGCGAGCTCGTGGCGGAGCTTGATGTGGCGCGCGACCTTGCCGCGCGGCACTCGCGGCAGGCGGCATGACCAATTCGCAAATTCCGCTGCGTGAGCTGCAGCAGGACATGCAGCGCCACTTGCTGGGCGAGGAAAGCAGTGTGACGGCGGCCATTGTGGATGCACCGCCGCTGTCCGCGGCGGATCGATTGGCGATTTATCGCAATGCCTACCAGGTGCGGCTCATCGATGCGCTGCACGAAACCTATCCCGTATTGCATGGGCTGCTCGGCGATGAGGCGTGGGTTGAATTGGGGCAGGCCTACGTCGCGGCGCACCCTTCCCTTTTCCGTTCGATTCGCTGGTATGGCCGCGAACTGGCCGATTTCATGGCCGGCTGTGCACCATATAGCGATGCGCCCATTCTCTCGGAGGTTGCGCTGCTCGAGTGGACGCTCTCCGAGGTGTTCGATGCAACCGATGCGCCGTCTTTGCGGCGTGCGGATCTTTCCGCGGTCGAGCCGGCCGCGTGGGGTTCCCTCACATTCCAGCTTCACCCGTCGCTGCGCCGTCTGACTTTAAGGTGGAACACGGTGGCCGTTTGGAAGGCGATGAGCATCGATGAGACACCGCCGGGTCCGGAACTCTCGGACGCGCCTGTGCCATGGCTGCTGTGGCGCCAAAATCTGCAGAATTATTTTCGATCGATGCATGCGGTGGAATCGGCGGCGCTGGATGCCGCGCTACGCGGCAGTGATTTCGCGCAGATCTGCACAGGCTTGAACACCTTGCTGCCGCAGGAAGAGATTCCCGCCGCCGCCGCAAGCCTCCTGGGCGCTTGGGCGGACAGCGGAATGATCATCGGGCTCGGCAGTTCGGACGTCTCCGCGTCAGAGTAGATTGCCGCCGGACCCCAGCATTTCCTTGCGCAGCAAGGGAATGGGCGGGCCCCCGAAGGACAGGAACTTGTCGTGGAAATCGTGCCAGCGGGTCTGATCGTCCGGACTGGGCGGCGCCGATCCGGCGCCGGCGGTCTTGGCAAGCCAGTCGGTGCGTAGCTTGCGGATCATCAGTTTGCCCAGCGTGTAATTCAGGTACGCCGGATCGTACGTGCCGCGCGCCGCCTGTTGGCGTGCGTTGCCGGCATCCTGAAAGGCTTGCTCTCTGAACATTTTCTCGGATTGCGCAACGGTCATCCCATGCGTATGCAGTCCGATGGCGGACAACAAGCGCACATCGCGCAGCAGCGCCTCGCTCAGTTGGCCGATATGCCTTTCCGGATCGCCTTTGGCCAAACCCGCTTCGACCATCATTTCCTCGCAGTAATGGGCCCAACCTTCGGCGAAGGCATATCCCACCCACAGGCCCTCGAGCTTGTCGGGGTTGGCATTCGAATGCAGGAACTGCAGGAAGTGTCCCGGCCAAACCTCGTGAACCGACGTGAACAGCAAGGCGGCTTCGCCGGGAATATAAGCGGCCTGTTCCGCCCTGCTCCACTTCGGATCCGGCGGGGCGATGTTATAGACGGAGGCCACGCCCTTGTCATAGGGACCTGCGGTATTGATGAAGGCGGCGTTGGCACGGTTGTACGGCGGCGCCTCCGCTACCAGCGCCTCGTCGTCGCTGGGAACTGAAACCACCTTGTTTTGGACGATGAAGTCCTTGAGCATTTTCAGCTGGCCGCGGGCGTCCTCGACGGGGCCACCTTTGGGCTTATTTGCCGCCATTTTCCCGACGCATTGGGCCAAAGAGGCCTTCGGTGAGTAGGTATTGCATTCCGCCTTCAACGCGGCGGTGTTGCGGTCAAGATCGGCGCGGCCCGCAGCCTCGATATCGCCGATCGGCAGATCGACCTGCTCGGTCTGCTTGACCATTTGCGCAAACAGCTCCGGGCCAAAGGCGTATTTGTCGGTCGCTTTCTTGCGTTCGCCCACCAGGTAATCCTTCAGGCCGCTCATCGCCTGCGCCGCCGCGGCATCAGCGTCTTTCAGCTGCTTTTGCAGATCGGCGTCGGAGACCGAGGCAAACACCGGCGCGACATTCTTGCTGTAAAAATCGGCAAACCCGCCGAATTCCTCGATCCCAAATTCGACGTACGTCTTGGGCAGGGGCGATTTCAGATTTTCCTTGATGGAGGCGGCCATCTTCGGGATCCCCTGCGCATACTTGATGTAAGCCTTCATGCGGGCATCGAGCGGGGCGTAGTTTCGGCTCAAGTAGATATCCGGATCGATCTGATCCAGATACCAGGCGGGATTGCTGAACGGAAACTGAGTCTTTTCCATCCAGAAAAGATCCTTGTCGACCACGGCCAGCAAATATTCGCGGTCGAAGCGCTCGCGCGGCTCGAGAGTGTTGGGATCGACACCGGTGATCTGTTCGCGCTCATCGTGAAGACGCGCGATTTCGCGCTTGATGCCGTGCGCGCTCAAATCCGCCAACTGTCCGTCGAATTCGTGGCGGCCTGAGTGCACCGCAAAGGCTGGTTGTGCCTGCATATAGTCTTGGATAAAGGCATTCGTGACCTTGAGCCAGGCCTGGCTCGCCGGCGAAGGTCCCTTGGGCGCGAGGTGAGGCGGTGGCGATTGTCCGCAGCCGGATAGGATGAACAACAGAACGCCCGACGATGCGGCGCTCCTGGCAAGCGACTTCCACATGGCAACTCCCCCCTCTTACTTTTTGATCAGTAGTCGTATTTCCCGCCGCGGTCCAGCGCGCGCTTGTACGCATCGCGGGCATGAATCCGCTCGAGAAAAGCCGTCGATTTAGGACGGCTGCTGTTCAATCCGGCCCGCACCACGGCAATTTCCAGAGGAAAACTCATCTGAACATCGGCGGCCGTGAATTGCTCACCGGCGAACCAGGCATGCGAATTCAGCTCGGTCTCGATGTAATCCAAGTGGCGCCGCAGGTTGGGTGCGATGAAGGCATTGCTCACGCTCGAGGTGATGCGGCGTGCAATGGCGCTGATCGGCCACGGTGAGGGATTCGCGGCAATCCGATCGAACACCAGTTTAAACAGCAGCGGCGTCATGGCAGAGCCTTCCGCGTAATGCAGCCAGTAGGTATAGCGTAGACGCTGCGCCGTGCCGGCGGGAGGCATCAAGCGTCCATCGCCGTATTTTCCCACCAGGTATTCGATGATTGCGCCGGACTCCGCCACGGTGACCCCGCCGTCGACGATCACCGGAGATTTTCCAAGCGGGTGCACCGCGAGCAACGCGGGGGGAGCGAGCATGCTCTTTGCGTCCCGCTCGTAGCGCTTCACTTCATAAGGAACGCCGAGTTCCTCGAGCAACCACAACACCCGCTGCGACCGGGAGTTGTTGAGGTGGTGAACGACGACCATGCGCGATTGTAGTCCTTGGGATAACTGTTGTAATCCTGGGAGCCGGTCCGATAGGCTCCTAGGGATTGCCGGGCGCGAACCAATCGGCTTTGACCCCCAGAAATTCGGGCATAGCTTCGCATCGCGCCGCCAACGCGGCCAAGGCGGGATATACCACTGTTTCGCGATTGATTCCCAGCGCATCGCTCAGGAACGTATAGACGCAGGTGGCGGTGATGTCGGCCTGAGTGATTCGGCCGCCGATCAGCCATTCATCGCCGCGCACCTGGCAGAGCCGGTCCAGTTCCCCAAGCGCCGCATGCGTCTGGGTATGGCAGCGTTCCACCCAAGGCCGATAACGCTTCTCGGGCGGGCGAAATGCCGTCTCGTACACCTGCGTCACGCCCTTCTCCGCGCCGCCGACCGCAATGGCGATGATGCGCAGCGCTTCGCGCCGCAGCTCGCCCGCGTGCGGCAGCAGCGCGCGCTCGGGCCCCGCGCGTTCATCGAGAAAATCCAATATTGCAGCGGATTCGATCAGCGTGTCGCCGTCGGGCTGCACCAAAACGGGAACCCTGCCGAGAGGATTGAACTGGCGAATCAGCTCGAAATCCTTGCCGACCGACCAGTTGCGGTGTTCAAAGGGCATTCCCAGCAAATTCATGCTGACCGCGACGCGCCGCACGAAAGGAGAGTCGAACATACCGATGAGAATCATCAGTGCCCGCCCAAGACCCGCAGGCCGGCCTCGGCGAGCGCCAGAGCCAGCTCGCCTTCGATGCGCGCTGCCTCGCTGCGTTTGATGTACTGCAAATGCATGGTCGGTCCCGTCAGCACTTCGATGCCTCGCTTCAATACGCTGCCCGCCGCGCGAATGCCCGCCTTGTGCTGATCGAAGCGCTGTGCCGGGCTGTACTTGCTCATGCCGACGTACACGCCATACGAACCATCGCGATCGACAAAATCCAGCAGCACCAGGTAGATGTTCGATCGCCCCTTGGCAGAGGATCCAAACTTCAGCGAGGTTTCGTAGGCTGTGGGCAACCAGTCGATATAGCGCATCGGCAGCCACTCCGGAATGGAGGCCGCGGCGCATGCCCACAGCTGTTCGAGCGCGCGTTCAATGTTAATGGACATTGCTCCGCGCATCCACAGCTCGTGAATGCAATGAGCGCCGTTCAGGCCGTCCGCCGCGGCGAACGCGCGCTGCAGCCGATCGGCAATGCCGCGCTGCGCGAGGTTTCGAAGCGGTCGACTGGCGGGGAGGGTTTTGGCGTTGATGCGCAATCTTGAGCGCATTATAGGCGATGGCCTTCGGACTGGCTCCTGGGCGCGGCAGTCACGGAATTCGCCGCGCGTCCCCGCCTATCCACCTGATTTCGCCGCGGCACGGGGCGAGGAGACTTTCAACACCGGCTGTCATGCCCATGGTGCGCACCAGGGCAAACGCGCGGATCCGCACGCCCGGAATTGCTTCGTGCATCCGAGCCGCCGCAGCCAACAGGGTGCGACCCCTGGTAATGACGTCATCGATCAGAACCACGTTCCGCAGTCGCCGCGCCGACGGTTCCAGTCGAAACGAATCGTAATGCACCGCCACCGTGGGGCGGCGGCCTTTCGCTGCGGTTGCCGATTTGCGCACCGCGTGGATTCTTTGGAGCCCGAGCCAGGCCAGAGATCCAACCCCTTCCCGCACGAGAGCCTGCGCAAGCTCTGCCGCCACCCAGGTACCTCCCAACTTGGGGCAGCTTCGGGGCACGGGCACCAGCACGTCATCAGGGAGAAAAAAGCCGGCCAGCGGCGAGGATGGCCCGCTCTGCTGACGCACGCGCACCGCGTACTTGATCATGAAGCGGGCATCACCGTCCTTGAGCAACGCGCGCAGCAACCGGGATCGAGCGCAGAGCGCGCTTTCGCCCGCGGGCGAATAGACGTAGCAGGAGGCAAAGGCAACGCGGCCGATCATAGCCCGTAATCGCGGTTCCGCGTGGGTTTGGCGGATTCGGTAGGCGCCGCCTCCGGCTGCACCTGCAGCTGCGCCTGGCGGTAGCGGCGCCAATTCTCGATCGACTGCATTTGAATCTCTTCGGGACTTTTTGGCTCCGCGACGGGTGGTGTCGCGTTTGCCGCGTGTTCCGCCGGCGGCGCCGTCTTTGCGGCGCGCTCCAGCCGCGCATCGACCCTCGCCCGGTGCTCGGCGCGAATGCGCTCCGCGACGACGCTGTAGTATCCGTGGCGTTCCATTTCGAATGCCGCGCGCGGAATCTGCGGACCAGGCTCGCGATCGATTCCCTGCGCTTGCAGAGAACGATGGTCGATACGGGACGCAACGCGGGCCTGCTCCAGCGCCGTGTTGGCGGCAATGGCCCACCGTTCGCGCACGTGCAGCAGCTCAGCGACAGCCGGCCCCATTCCTGCCTCGCGGCGCCTGGCATCGTTCCACTCGAGCGTGGTTTTGGCTCCCAAGCCTGCGAGCGTCACTTCGCGAGTGGTCGCGAGCAGGTGCGCGTGAAAATTGCGCGGATCGCTGCCCGGAAAGTCCCGCGGCGCATGAATCGCGACATCAACCGCGAAGCCGTAGCGCTCGACCAGCTCCCGGGAAAATCCGGACACGAGTCCAATGCGGGCATCCGCCGATAGTTCGATGGGCAACGCCACCAAGTACTCGCGTGCAACCCGCGCGTTTTTCCGATCCTCGGCGCCCTCCGCGGCATTCCACAGGCTGGCACGGTCTCTCGCCCACGACATGTCGTCAGCGGCAAATTGGCCCGGCAGCAGGATTTCCTTATGCAGGACATCTTGGCGGTCGGAGTGATCGTACGTCTTGCCGGTACGCTCGTCCCGAATGCGCTCCCCGGCGCGATAGGCGGCCGCGCTCACCGCACTGCTGTTGTTCGAACGGCCGAACGTTTTCAGATTCAAAAAGTAGATCGCCATGGCTGCTAGAGCCGGCGCATCGAGGCGAAGAATTCGGGTGCGAGTGCGTAGCCGGCAGCCGAGGCGCTGAAGTCCTCGTCGATGCGCGAGAGGAGAATGGCCTCGGCGTCCAGGACCCGGCCCGGCATGAAGCCTCCCGGCTCGCAGTGCAGATCGTCGTCGCTGAACGGTTCCGCACAGTGTTCGCAGCGGTTGGCCCAATGCGAGTCGGCGGGGTCTCGGCCAAGTTGCGGCCGAAATGCCGGAGAGCGCCCGTAGAGATGCCGGCTTACGGCATCCGGAAGCGCGGCGACGTAAAAAAGGAAGGCATTGCCATCGACGTTCTGCCACTCGCCGTCGACCTGTATCTCGTGATTTGGAGGCACGGCCAGCGCGAGAACGCGGGTTTGACGGCCGCATTTCGCGCAGCGCGCATGCGTCTCCGCGATGTAGTATCCGGACGAGCGAATGTTGGCGTTGGGTACTTGCATGGTTAGTTTCCCGCGAAATTGACTTTGAACCACGTCGCGGAAGATGCGCCCTTGAGATAACCGCATAGATCAGGCAGTTGCTCGAGTTCCGAGGCCATGACCGCTGTTTCGGTGACATGCTGGTCGGTGACGTTGCGCGAAGAGCGCGCGCCGCGGCTCGAGAAGGCGGATTCGCGGTCCCGGCCGCGCGAAATCTGCCTTCTGCGTACTTCCCGCTCCCCGATCAGGCGCGAGGCGAATTGCGAGGTTCCGCCGTTTTCGCTGCCCGAGCAGCGCAAAATCAGCGTATTCCCGCAATTTTCTACAATCGTTTGCGCAACGCCTTGCCCGTAGGTGCTCGAGACCTGGGCGATGGACTGGAATCCCAGGACGCAACGGCCGCCGAATTTGCGCAACCGCGCGAGCGCGTCCTTCAGTCCCTCGATGGCACCCAACGCGTCGAGTTCGTCGACGACAAACCACAGCCTCTGGTCATCGCCCGGAGGCCGGCTCATCGCCTCGAAAATCGCGAGATGCATCCAGGTGGCGATCATGGAACGCAGTGCTGCGATTTGGCCGGCGCGATACGGAATGAACAGGTTGCTCGGGTAGGTCCGATTCTTCACCCACTCGCGCACCGAAAACAGGGCCGCGCGCTGGCCCTGCACATACTCGAATGCGGCCATGGCGGACCCGGTTACCGAGCGGATGGAGCTGAACATCCGAGCATTGTCGGGATCGAGAAACGGCTGCGCCGGCGTGCCGGCGACCAGCGGCCGAAGCTCGTCCTGCGGCGCGACCATGAGAAGGCGCCACAGATCGGGGGTGCTGCGCGTTTCGGAAAAGCGGCAGCGCCGAATCACGGCGGCCAAAAAGGTGCGGGCGTAGCCGCGCCACTCACGGGCCGCGGGATCGTCGCAATTGGGGATCAGTCCATTCGCGAGCTGGTCGACATCGAAACTCGTCTCGATTTCCGCGAACACATTCCACTTTGCCGATTCCCGCTCGAAAGGATTGAGAACGATGTCGCCGCGGTACCGATCGTAGAATTCCTCGAGGTAGCCTGCATCGGGGTCGGCGAAGACGGCCCGATCGCCGCGCGCAATCGCCGTGCCCAGCAGTTCCCGAATCGCCGTGGTTTTGCCGGTGCCGGTGGTGCCGATGAGCTTGAAGTGCTTGCATTCATCTCCTGGCGGGATGGCGACCCCCGCCAAGGTAAGCAATTCCGGCCGCAACCTTTTGCGCCGCGCGCCGCGCCGCCGCTGCCGCGCGCCATCGGCAATCAGGACGCCGCGTTTGTGCACCTCGCGCCCATTGCGCCGCGCGCTCCGCATCAAGAGCTTCGTGCCCAGAGCGACACAGAGCGTCAATGCTGCCGTCAGAACTACAGGGTTCAAGAGATCAGTAGCCTTCGATAACATAGTAGTCCGCCTTGTCGCCATAGGTCGGCGCTTTGCGGTCCACGCGAACACAGAGACGCCTCTGCTCACCGCAGCGACGCCAGTCGATGCGGCCGCCTTGCTGCTCGAGCCTGGTCAGGTTGGCCGTGAGCTCGTCGCGTCGAGCGCTCAACGCGGCGATCTGCGCGGCGGATGGCAGCGCCCAGCGTGCGACGCCGATCGGGCCCAAGGTACAGAGGGCCGCCGCGGCGCCGCTCAATACGGCCCCTCGCAGCGCCCCGGAGCCCCGGATCTTTTCCAATGTCCGGGTTGCGCGCGTCGCTTCCGCCGTCAGCGCCCGGAGTTCCTCGGCCAGCGTGCGCCGAATTTCGTCGCGCACGACCCCGTCGAGATCCTGGGTGTGCGCTCGCAGCCTCTCGAGCTGACTCTCCGCAAGCTTCTGATGGGCCTGCGCGCTTTCCATCAGCAGGCCCACCTTGAGAGTCGCATCGTCGAGTGCGGCCGCGCGCTCACTCACGCTCCGCGCCTCCCGAACCGAAGGAGCGCGCATCAGCGGCCGGCGGCGTAGCGGCTGCGCCCGCCCGCGCGGCCTTCCATGCCAGCGTCGCGTCGAGTCGTACCCGCGCCCAGACAGGATCGGAAGCAAATTTCAGATACCCCGACAAGTCGGGAAGCTGCTCAACCTGGGAAGGAAGCACGGCCGGCTCAATGCCAAGATGCTCCGTCCGAGAAACCGATCCCCACACTTCCGTAAGCCGGCGGCTTCTTGACACCGTGGTTCGCAAAACCTCGCGCTCGCCGATGAGCTGTGAAGCGAATCGAGCAGTGCCGCCGCCCTCGCTGGAGGAGCAGCGCAAAATCAACGAGTTGCCGCAATTCTCGACGATCGTGTGGGCATCGCCCTGCCCGTAAGTGCTCGAGACCTGGGCGATGGACTGGAATCCCAGGACGCAGCGTCCATTGAACTTGCGCAGGCGCGCCAAGGCATCTTTCAGGCCATCGATCTGGCCCAGGGCATCCAATTCATCGACCACGAACCAGAGCCGCGCAGCATCGTCACCCTTGTCCATGGTCTCGAAAATCGCCAAGCGCATCCAGCCGGAGATGGTCGAGCGGAGCGCCGCGATCTGGCCTGCCTTGTACGGAATGAAGAGCACGCCGGGCCTTTGCTGAGTGACCCAATCGCGCAGCGAGAACTTCGCGGACTCTTGCTTGGCAATGTAGCTGAGCGCGCCCACAGCGGAACTCGTGACCGAGCGGATGGAGTCGAACATGCGGCTGTTGTCCTCATCCAGGAAGGGCTGCGCCGGCGTGCCTCTGACGAGAGTACGCAGTTCCTTGGCGTCGGCCACGACCAGCAAGCGGTACAGTTCGCCCACGTCGGAAACGCCCGCTGCATGCGCCTGCCGGGTGACGGCCGAAAAGAATGTCCGCGCGTAACCGCGCCAACTGCGGTCCGACCCGTCGTGATCGGGTATCAGGGATCGCGCCAGCTGCTCCACGTCATAGGCATTCCTGATTTCTGCGAATAGATCCCACTTCACCGAGCGATCGTCGAAGGGATTGAGAATGATGTCGCCGCGATCCTTTTGGTAGAAGCGCCGCAGGTAGCCGCCGTCCGGATCCGCGATCACCGCCCGGTCGCCGCGCGCCAAAGCCTTGCCCATGATTTCCTGAACGGCGGTGCTCTTGCCCGTGCCGGTGGTACCGATCAGCTTGAAGTGTTTGGTCTCGTCCGCCGCGGGCACCGCAAATCCGGCCAGCGTGATGGCCGCATCTCGTGCTGCTGCATGCCCGGCCCGGGCACTCCTATCGGCCGCCGGCGGCGATCGCTCTTCGATCACCGAGCCGCGCTGGTGAACCCGGGAGGCGGCCGCGCCTTCGGCCAACACGCGGCCGCCGGCATACCCGAGCCACGCGCTGGCACCCGCGGCAAGGATGGTATGGAGCGCACCGTGCCCGGCGAACAGCGCCGAGCCGACCGCCACCACGCCCATCATGGGCAGCGCGGCGAGCGGCGAGATGGCGTATTGGTGAAACCTCGCGCGGGCCCTGATCAAGCCGGCGATCATCGGCCCCTGCACGGCCGCATACGCCAGGGCGAAACCGGACCATCCGTGCAAGGCGGCGCCCATCATCCCCGCTTGCGCTCCGGCTCGTACCAGATTTCCTTGATGAATCGTTCGTGGCGCTCGACCCCGAATTGGATGACGACATCGATCAGCAGGTAGAGCAGGCTCTTGATGTCGTTGCGCGCCAGCTCGCGGCCGCCTTGATTCTGTTTTACCAGCAGCATCAATTGTTCGAACGCCAATTCGGCGCTGGTTGCGTGCACGCTGGTGATGGACCCGGGATGTCCGGAATTGACGTTGCGCAGATAGTCGAACGCCTCTTCGGCGCGCAATTCGGCCAGCAGAATCCGGTCGGGCTTCATGCGCAGGCAACATTCCAATAACTGCTTCGGCGTGACGCGCGCCGCCCCTTGATCGTCCTTGGAGTAAAACAGGCGCACATGATTGGGATGCCGGTCCAGAACCAGTTCCTTGGCATCCTCGATGGTCACCAGCCGCTCGTCGCCCGGAATTTCGCGAATCAGCGCTTTGGTCCACGTGGTCTTGCCGGATCCGGTCGGTCCGGAGACGACGATATTCTTGCGGCTGCGCACGGCGAGGCGCATGAACGCCTCGAAGTCGCGGCGGTCGAGCAGACTTAGAAGTTCCTGTTCCACGGCATCGAGCATTCGCGCGGCCGGTTTGGCGTGACGAAAGATGCCCCGGGCCGCCAACTCCTCGATGCCCCAAACCCGAATCGACGGCCGCCGAATGGCAAGCGCAACGCACCCTGAGGTAGTCGCCGGGGGCATGACGATCTGCACCCGTTCCCCGCTGGGAAGCGACGCGGACAAGAGAGGCGAACTCGAATCGATCCGTTGCTGGGTGGAGTTGGCGATCAACTTTGCCAGCCGGCAGCACCAATCAAAGTCCGCGAACGGGAGATGTTCGCGGCGCCAGCCGGCTGATGTCTCCAGAAAGGCCTCGTGCGGCTGATTGATGCACAGCTCCATCACCTCGTCGCCGAGAAACGGACGCAAGGCGCGCAGCGTCAGGGCGAGCGCCGATGCGTCGGCACCGGCGCTAACGGCCGGCAACGGTAGACTTGAGTTCATAGACCGACCTGAAATCCAGATCGCGTGCGACGAGCACCTGAATCCGATCACCCTGATGTTTCACGACCGTCGGCGGAATGTTGATGGTGCCTTTCAGCACTTCGGTCATGACATCCTGGGTCGCGGAAGGATTGACGATCACCGCGCCGTTGCTCCCGCGGCTCGACTGTACGGCGGCCTGAACGGCACCGTCGATCACCGAGACCAGCATCGCGGCGCCGAACCGTTCCCAGAAATGACGATCGACGCTCCCGGGAAGGCCCGCGCGCCCCAACTCGTCGGCGCCGGGCGATGCCAGCGGCACGATGACGCCGCTCGGCGTGCGGGCCTCATCCCACAGCACAAATACCCGCGCGGACCCCTGCTGCACCTGGCCGCGAGTCTCGCCCACGAGCTTCGTGCCGCGCTCCATCAGCACGACCTCACCATCGACGCCGAAGGCGTCGGTTGCCATGACGCACGTGGTCATGCCCGGCAAAGTGGAATCGATGGCCGTTTCCAACGTGCAGTCCAAGAATGCGCCCTTGGGCAGCAACAATCGCTGTGTCGGCAACACTTGGGCGCGAACCGCGGTCGTCTCGCTCGGTCGCAGCAATGCTCTCAGCTCGCCTGGTTCCTGCGGCGCGACCGGCGACGGCATCGTACCGGCTGCCGGCGCAGTCGGCGGCGAACTTTGCGGCGAGAACACGGCTCCCGACAATTGGCGCTCCAGGGCGAGTTGCGCAGCGGACTTTGCCGGTGCGACGCCATACGCAGCCGCGGCCGGCGTGGCCTCGAGGGGAATCTCCCGAAGCGGCGTCGCCGACAGGGCACTGGGTTGCGTGACCGGATCCGCCGGCGGTGGCGGCATCTGCGCAGTCGGCGGATCGATCCGGCCCAAGCTCGGCAGTGGCATGTCACCGCCCTGCGCACGCTTCGCGACGGAGCTTTCAGCGCTTTGCCGGGCATGACGTTGACGCGTGAAGGCATTGGCGTAGTACCAGGTAAGCATTCCCAGTCCGAGCAAGCTCATCAAGCCGATGGCGAGCAGGTTGCTGACGCGCGACTGCAATGATGGCGCGTGGGCGAGCGCCGCGCTGCTTCGTTCGCCGCGCACCGTGTCTTCGGATTCCTGTTCTTTCAAGGCACGCTCCCCTGCACTCGCCGCTCCACCTCCGGCGCCACCGTGCCGGAGTCCAATCGCCTGCCGCCCCCGGCATACCCGCGGTTGACCACGCATCCGTTGAGCTTTCCACGGCGCAGGATGAATCGCTGCGCCACGCGATGAATGATGACGTCGCCCGCATCCACGCTGAAATTCAGCAGCGACTCGCTGTCGTCGGCGTTGCGCACGAAGATCGCAGGCAGGTCCGAGTTCGCGGCAAACGTCAGACGCGTGTGTACTCCGTCGTCGGAGGCGCCGATCGGCCGCAGCGCCGGCTCGCCGCAATACCAGTAGTCGATGTTGTGAGGCCGGCGGCTCGATGCATTCTCGAGCTGGGAGTCGAGCCGCTTCGCCGCAGCCTCGGCGGCGTCGACGGCGGGGGTCTGCGCGTAGATGAACCGCAGCGAATAGACCACCTCGTCCTCGCTCGGCCGCAGTGCGGAGGCGGCATAGTCGATGTGATAGTGCCGGCGATTGGTCAGCACGGTGAGATTGGTCGCTACTTTCGCCGCCTTTGGCTTCAGGAATAAATGATTTTCCTGGCCGACGAATGTCAGACCCTCCATATCGCCGGCGCCGAGCCCCACGAAGGTCTCGCCGGGCTCGAACTCCAAGTCGATTTGATAGCCCACGAATCCACGCAGTTTGTAGACTTCGGCGCCGTCGTAAGCAGCGGCGCGAATACGCGAGTCGACGCTGCCCCGTGCTGGTATTGTCTCTGCTCCCGCCTCGCCGACCAGGAGGAGTGCCCCCGATGCCACAGTCAGACAAAAAAGGCGCATCGCGCCGAGCACTTGCACGCTCATCGGGCAGCCTCGCCGAGCACTTCGGGTTCCGTGCGGAAATCGATGATCTTGAATCCGAGCGGATTCCAGCGCCGCGTCTTCGGATCCTTCGCAGCTTCGCCATACGCGTACTGAATGGTGGCCAGCCAGTGGGTAAACGATTCCTCGGAACCCGCACCTTGGCGCATCGCCTTGAGATACCGCACCTGCGCGAGGTCCGACAATCCGCTCGCTCGCGTGAAGAAGCTGACGGCATTGACCTGTACGCGGACGCTGCTGCCGTCCTTGTGCAAATTCAACGGCGAATTCGGGTTGGTCGAGGTCCACAATGCATACCACGCTTGGTTGCGTTGCGCGGAGTGAAAGGCACCGCATTCCTCGTAGTCGCTTTCGGCGGTGGAGAAGTTGAAGCGTTCGCATACGCTGACGTAGTGCGTCAGAAAATATCGAGTGACCGCTTCTTCAGGCGTCGCGCGGCCGGCAAAAACCGGCACCACATCGACAATGCCTGTGCTGCCGTCAACCCGCACCAGGTAGGGAATCACTTGCTTCAGGGGCATGAGCAGCACCAGCGCCAGCGCGCCGGCGACGGCGCACAGCCATCCGGCCCCCGCCACCCGCCAGGCAATACGGGTATTGCGCCGCGACTGCGCAACTCGATCCGCGTCCCAGCTTTCCGCCGCGTCGAAATGGTCTTGGATCTCGGACGCGGTCACTTGGGTGCACTTCCAACGGCCGCCACCGGCTGTTTTGCCGCCGGCGCATTGATCGGCTGAAGATGCTTGTCGCAGCGTTCGAGTGGCGCGGAGCAGGCGCCAAGAACAAGTATCAGACCGAGAATCAGACGCATAGTCACCCTCCGCGGTGTCGGATGTTTTATCGATCCCGGCCGCGCCAATTGCGAGCCAGCGCCTCGATGCCGGCACCGGGGTCGCGCAGCATGGTACGGGCGATGCGTGCGGCGACCGGGGCAGCCAGGGGGAGGACCGGTCGTGCCACACGCGCCGCCGTTCTCGCTGTGCTCGCCGCCCAGGAGACTCCTCGGCTGGCAACCCCGAAGGAATTGAGCGACGCTCCACCGGCCAATCCAGCGGCAATGGGCATCACCTGACGCAGGACGAGAAGCACCAAGAGCGCAATCAGCATCATGTTCAAGGCGTCCACCGTGAAAATGGCCGCGCCTCGGGCGGCGGTCTGCGCGGCATAAGACTGGACGATTCGCAGCAGCAGCGCGGCTACCATCACGGTGAGCACGGTAATGAGTCCGTAGTTGGCCAGCTGCGCGATCCACGCGGTGAAGAACCGGCGCGTTGCATCGAAAAACAGCAGCGCGATGAAAAGCGGTCCCAGCGCCAGCAGCACCGCGAGTGCGATGCTCGACAGCGCGATGAGAAACATCGCGTAGACGCACAGCACGCCGATCACGCACCAGACGGCGGCGCCGGCCAGGTAGAAGCCGAAACCCGACACGATGCCGAGATCCGCGCCTTTGTCCCAAAGGCTTCCCGCGACCGTGCCGCCGCTGTCCCAAATCGCATCGATGGTCGCGACCGGGTCGCCTGCGCCGACCACCGCGGCGGCAAGCTGGGCCGGCGCGTTGTAGAACGTATCGACGATTACCGTGTTGTAGAGCCAAAGGCGCAGACCCACGCCCAGAATCAGCGCGATCAAGGCGATGCGCTTGAGGCCGGCTTCGAATGGCTCGGTAATCTTGCCCGTCAGATGCAGATAACCCCAGGCCATCACGTAGATCGTCGCCATGGTGAGCACCGCGGGTTCCAACGTGCTCGCAAGACGCGCGGTGTTGTCGCCGATGTAAGCGGCCAGCTGACCATTCAGCCACGACCAGAATGTTGCGAAAAATCCCATCGCCGTTCAAGGAACGGGCTGAAAGCGGGCACCGAAGCGGCCGTGCCCGTCGATCACCTGTTCCCAAGCCTGCTGGCGCAGCGATGACTCTTGCGCCTGAGTCGACTGATAGAGAATCTGCAGCTTGGTCTGCTCATTTTGCAGCATGCCAAGCTCGGCGCTGATCCTCGCCTGCAAATCAAGGATACCCTTCTGATCCGCGGCGGACGAAATTGCGGCTATCAGATTCTGCAGCGAGGCAAAACGGTCGCTGGCATTGGAGAGTGCCTGATGGGACAGCGCCTGCTGCATGGCGCTCCATTGGCGTGAACTTTGGATGAGTCGCTGGGCGGCGGGCGACAAGGTCGCCAGGCGCTGCTGCGACAGCACGGCGTTGGCGGTAATGAGGCTCTGCACGTCGGCCGACAGGGAACCGTAGCTTCCAGATCCCCGCAATACACCCGTGACCTGCGTCCAGTCCGACGGCAGGTAGTTGCGCACCGTTCCGCTCAGCAGCTGCGCCATCCCGCGGCCGCCCGTCATGGTCTGCAAGGTCTGTCTTGCCTGGAGCAGCTGATCTTTTGCCGTCTGCAACTGCTGCGCCGTCGTCTGTACTTCTTGAATGAGCTGGACGATCGCCGGCGCGTCAACCACCGCCCATTGCGCCCAGGCCGCTGGCGCGGCGGCGAACGAAGCTAGCAAGCACGCGGCGAGTATTCGACCTTTAAGATCTCGCATAGCCTTCTCCTTCATTGAGTTTGTTCGGCCAGAAATTGCGGCAGCCAAGCCTTCGGATCCGCTCCTCTCGCGGAGATGATCCGCTGCATGCGCTGAACTTGATGGGCGCGTCCGGAAATCACGGCCAGCTCGCCATCGAATCCCTTCAAATCCAGCTCGCACACGACGCTGTGATGCGCTTGCTTGACCAGGAACATGCGCGAGCCGGGTTCCAACTGCTCCTTGATCAACTTGAACTCGCGCTCCGTGAGTCCGAAGCCCTGTGTATACTCCGGCGCGTCAGCGTCGGCGTTTGGAAAGAAGACTTTGGTCGGCGTTTGCTCGACCAATGTGCGGCTGATCGGGCTGCCGAGAACGTCGCTCGGACTTTGCGTCGCCAGGCACATCACCGCGTTCAGTTTCCGCCAGGTCTTGGGACCCTCTTTGGCAAAATTCTCGAACGCGCGATCGGCGAGCAGCCGCCAAAATTCGTCCATCCAACAAACGAATCTGCGTCCATCCAGAAGCTGACGCACCAAATGGAACAGGTACAAGGTGATCGGTGCGCGGATCAGGCTGTGATCGAGAAATTCCGTCACGTCGATCCCGATCAATGCCGCGCCCGAGAGCCGCGAGACGACGGTATCGCGCGGATTGTCGAACACCCAGGCGTAGTCGCCGCGATGCATTTCGCACCAGCACGCAAGCCTTGCATGCAGGCCTTCGGGATCGGTCGGATCGAGAAATTCCACCAGCCGCGACAGGCGCCGCGCGGCCGGCTCGAGCGATAGCGTGCCCCGCAACGCCTGATCCAAATCGGCTGCCTGGCGAACCGCATTCGCCCCAAAGTGCGCGGACCTTGACTCTCCCCTGGCCAACTCTTGCAACCACGCTTTGAGAAATTCGATGTTTGCGGGTGTGATCGGCAGCTGCAGCGGATTGAACCCGGTGGGAAGTCCATTCTTCAGGGGCAGGTAGTCGCCTCCCAGCGCGCGCACCAGAATCTCGAGACCGCAATCCTTGTCGAAGACAACCTGCGTGGCGCCCTGCCGGCTGAGCATGGCAATGAGGAAGCCGATGAATACCGTTTTTCCTGAACCGGTCGGTCCGCAAACCAACGTATGCCCGGTGTCTTTGCGGCTGCCGCCATCGGGTTCAACCGGATCGCTGGCGTGCAGCGAGAAGTAATACGGCGAGCGGGCGCTGGTGACAAATATGCTGAGCGCATCTCCCCAGTGATTGCCGTGTGCGCGGCCGATCGGATGGTTGTGAAACGGCGCCATGGCGGCGAAATTTCGCGACGTGATGGGCGCCTTGCGCGGCCTGAAGGGGAAATTTCCCGGCAGCTGAGCCCAAAAAGCAGCCTCCAAGGCCAGGTCCTCTCGCGCCACCAACATCCCCGTATCGGCAAGACAACTTCGCGCCAGCGCGATGGCATCATTCAGTGCTTTGAGCCGAGCGCTGCCGGCGTCGATGTCCTTATCCGGGACGTCGGCGATCACCTGCAACGAGAAATGGTGCTCGCCCATCACAAATTCGTTGCTGGTGAGCGCGTCCAGCGCGTCTTGGAGTTGCGCTGCCTGCGTGATGGCGAAATCGCCCGCATTCGCCATGCGGTTGAATTGACGCTGCAGCAATGATTGGCCGGACGATTTGGACAGAAATGCAAAGGACTGCGTCGCGACAAAGCCGAACGGCACGGACAGCAGCCGGTTGTACATGCCCACCGCGCTCGGTGCCGGATATTCCTTGATTCCGAGCATCCCGCCTACGCGTGTGCCGGTGGGCAGCCGATATTCAATGGTCTCCGTGCCGAACAGCAGTCGCGAAGTAGCGAGCGCGCGATTGACCGGGCCTCCCGGCAGCGGCACGCGCTGCCACTCGCCATTGACCAGCAGGCCCAAATACTCGAGCAGCGAAGAGCACGGGACGCTGCCCGCGCGATAGACGCCGAGCGGCTCGGGGTCATACCGCGCCAGGGACGCGAGCAGCGTCTGCGACAACTTCTCGCAGGCATCGAGCGCATCCATCAACGCCATTTTCGAGCCCGCATGTTGCGACCTCGCCAGCACTTTCGAGACGACGCTCGTCGCCACGCCGGAGGCCGGCCGATGCACGACCGCCAGATACAACTCGTTGAGCATCAGCTTTTCGTTGGCAAGACGACGGTGGTATCTGCTGTGCAGGGCATCGGCAAAGGCGCCAGCGGGCTGCGCAGGCTTCGTTGCCACCGCCTCGATTCCGGCGCGATGGCGGATGGTGTGGGTCCAAAGCGCCACGTTTGGACTGCCGACATTCCGCCACAGCACGTTCAAACGCTCGTGCCAGTTGTTAAGCCCGTCGTCATCGCTGCTCTCGAAGCTCGCGCCGCCGAGCCGAAATGCCTGCACATAGTCGCCGACAGCGGTCCGCACGATCGACGGCGCGACGTGAGCGACATAGGGAATCCGTTCGGCGGCGGTGATCTCGCGCCGCAGGGCGGACGTGCGTTTCAGCGTCCGCACGGTCCGGCCTCCTTGCTCGGAGCCGCGCGATTGCTTACGGCTGAAAGGGTGAAGCTGCTCATGGCTACTTCCTGACTGCTGTGCTGCGCGGGTGCGAAAAATTTTCGTCCGTCGCGTGGCAGGCAGTCTGGAAGAAGCACCTCGGAAATAGAATCCAATTAATTCGCGAATTCGCGCAAAAAGGAAAGTCGCTCGTGCTTGGGCAATCTGCGCGAAGGCACGAACCTCGATCACTGAGGCGTTCAGTGAGCGCCGGGATTATCCACGTCGCAGGCTGACGAGTTCGCAACTGCCCGGTTGATCATTCCAGGGTTACGCCACAAAGTAGGATCGGAAATCAGACCACCTCGGTGGGCGAACGTTTTCGAGGTCGACCACCTTTACGACCGTTAGCTCGCGAGCTTTTGCGCTTCGCACGTGAGGTCACCTGACCTCCACGGCTCGCAAAGATCGCTGCAACGGATCGCGAGGGCAGCATCGCCGGCAGGATTGCCGTCAGTAGCCCATGCACGCTGATGTGGACGTCTCGGTGTTCGAGTTCAATCGCCGACCCATCCGGCCACACCTCGAGTTTCTCCAACTCTGCGGTAGGTACGTCCTGCAATGCACCTATCCACTGTCGTGGGATCAGGAAACCAGCGTTGCGGTTCGTGATGATCTCGATGGCGTCGCGTTCGGGGACGTAGCGAACAGCTTGCGCCCGAAATTCGATCTCTGCTTCGGTTTGGCCGGCGGCAAGCGCCGCGGCGTACTCCGCATCGCTGATCCGTTGAGTGTTCGTCGTCATAATTTCACTGTTGTGCCATCCCGAAAGATCAAATACGCGGCTCAAAAATAGGCTAACCTATCGGCTTAGGTTATTCAACTGGGCGACTGCGAGGAGCGAATCCGGCGGACTCAAACCTGGCCCTGCATGAGTGGATCGCTGAAGCCCTTGGCCCGCTGTGTAAAGCCGACGAGGTTAACGTTGCGTGGCTAAACTAGACTAGTTCAGCCAAATCACTATTATTTGACGCACCATGGCCACCCCGAACCGCATTGTCATCGATCCTGCCGTCTGTCACGGCAAACCCGTCATTCGGGGCACTCGCGTGCCGGTAACGGTGATTGTGGGGAGCCTGGCCGGTGGCATGACATTCGAGGACGTACAACGTGAATACGACCTCACCGCAGACGACATCCGGGCTGCGCTCCGATTTGTGGGTGAACTGGCTGAGCAGGAGTCGTTTCATCCATTGCCTGCAGCCTAAGCAGGTCGACCCTCATAAAAGCGGAATCGAAGCGCCCGACAGGCTCCTAGCTGCGCCTGCCGCGCCGTCCGCGGTGATTCGGCACCTCGATCACCAATGGGCAGTAGCTGCTCGCCTTCCAAACCCGCACATTCGCAAACCAGGCGGGCAACCGGGTCCGCCCCCAGAGCAGCACCAGATCGAAGAACCGCGCATCGCGGGCGCACAACAGCATGCATACGCCGTGAATCGGCGCGCAGAGCAGCAATGTCAGCAAATTCTTCGTGAGAAGAAAAACCTCCAAGGTAAACACCATATTGAACAGCAGGGCCGAGTACGTGACGCCCCAGCGCATCGACGGCCGGGTTGCCCCCACGAAAAGCGGATCGGCGGTGAGTCCTGCATTGCGTTCGCTCAAAGTCTTCTCCCCAGACGGTCTTCTCCCTAGACGCCGAACATTCCGCGCACCCAGGTGACGATTTGTGGTGCACCGAAGCCGATGGCTATCCCCAGAATGGCGCCGAGACACCATCCCCACGACATTCGGTTTGCCATGGCCATGCCGCCGAGCACCATTACGAGAATGATGGCCACCGGCGTCAGCCACGCCAAAATGTTGGTCTGCAGAGAACTCGCGCCGGTCATAAATGGCGAGGCTTGTGCCAGCGCGAGGTCAGGTGCCCAGATCATCGCCGCCAGCAAGGCCGCCAGTGCCAGGTGCGCCGGTCCGCCAGTCCGGAGTAGTTGCATGTCAGACCTCCGTCTCCAGCGCGCCGATTTCGCTCTCGCCGTGGCGGGCGGCCAGCTCTTCGCGCTTCGCGCGGCCCGGCGCGCCGAATCGGAAATGCTGAACGACGAAGGAATGGTCGTACTGCTTCTCGCCTTCCTTGTCGGTCCAAATGTTGGCACGAACCTGCGCTTGGACAATGAGCTGATCGCCCTTGCGTGCATTTTTGGCTATCGCTTCGCCAAGACCATCAAATGCCACGAACCAGAGACTGGTGACGGCCTCGCGCGCGTTGCCTTGGGTGTCCTTTCCTGCATAGTCGTTGCCGACCAGACAGAATCGCGCATAGGCCGTGCCGCCCTTGGCGGCGAGTTCCGGCTCCGTGGCGAGGTTGCCCACGGCGGTGAGGGTGAAGCTGTTCATGTTGACTCCTTGAGTGTGAGTTGCGCTGCGCGGTGTATCCGTCGCGTGGCAATAGTCTCGTGGGAATCGCGTCAAACTAGAATTCAATTAAGTGCCGAATTTGCCCAGAAATCGCGACCGAGTATGATTGCCAAGCGTGACTCAACTTCGGCACGGGGATCCCATGAAAAATGTCGTCGCGCTGCTCTGCGCCTGCTTGTCGGCACCGGCTTTCTCGCAACCGATCGCATCGTTTCGCGGCGACGCGGAGCACACCGGCATCTACCCGCATTCCGGAGTGCCGCTGCTGCACGGGACCAAGTGGAAATTCAAAACCGGCGGCGCCGTCATTTCGACGCCGGCGGTGAGCGGCGACACCGCGTACTTCGGCAGCAATGATCATTACTTGTACGCGGTGAATCTTGCCGACGGCGTGCAGCGCTGGAAATTCAGGACCGGCAGCCGCGTCACTTCATCTCCGGCGGTCTACGACGGCCGTGTATTTTTCGGCAGCTACGATGGCAACATATACGCGGTTGATGCAACTACCGGCGAGCAGCGCTGGAAATTTGCGTCCGAGGGCGAGCGGCGCTTCACGGGCCGGCACCTGCACGGCTCGGATCCCGCCGGCGAATCGATGCCCGATCCGTTCGACTTCTATTTGTCCTCGCCCGCCATCGCCCAAGATACCGTGTATGTCGGCAGCGGCGACGGCAACATTTATGCGCTCGATGCTTCCTCCGGCGCCTTGCGCTGGAAGTTTCGCACCGGCAACGTCGTGCATGCATCCCCCGCGATCGCGAACGGCATCGTTTATATCGGCAGTTGGGATTCCTATTTCTATGCGGTCGACGCCAAATCGGGACAGGAGCGCTGGCGCTTCAAGACCGGCGAGGATCAGAAAATCGCCAACCAGGTCGGCATCCAATCTTCGGCGACGATCGCCGGCGGCATGGTGTACTTCGGCTGCCGTGACTCCAATTTGTATGCACTGGATGCCGTCAGCGGCGCCAAAAAATGGGCCTTTTCCAACAAGGGCTCGTGGGTCATCTCGACGCCCATTGCGCTGGACGGGACACTCTACTTTGCGACGTCGGATTCCGGCTTGTTCCACGCGGTCGATGCGCGGACCGGTGCGCTCAAGTATTCACTGAGCTTTCACCACTGGCCGATGTTCTCCTCGCCGGCGATCGCCGGCCGGAATCTCTATATCGGTTCGAACTCCGGAACGTTGATGGCGATCGATCTCGACAAGCATGCCGCCGCGTGGACCTTCAGCACGGACGGGGCCAACCAAAACGCGGCGGCGCTGACGCAGAAAGATGGCGATCCCAACTACGCCGCAGCATTCGGCGACAACTTCTATGACGACCTGGTGATCGGCGTCTCTAAAATGCTGAGCGTCGGCGCCGTCTTGTCCTCGCCCGTCATCGAGCGAGACACGATTTATTTTGGCAGCACCGACGGCAACGTCTACGCAATCAGCTGAGACGGCCGGTCCTCAGCACGAGCAACCGGCATTCATTGCGCCGGTTGCCATTCGGGCAGACCTGCACGCCAGAACACGAAAGCGATGATGTCCGCCTGCAATTCGTCGCCCTGGGTCTTGGTCGAGCCGATCCCGTGTCCTGCCTCTTCATCGATGCGCAGCAGCACGGGTTTCGTCGTGCCGGAGGCCTGAAGCGCGGCGGCCAGCTTGGCCGGCTCCCAGGGAGCCACGCGCGGATCGTTTAGTCCCGTGGTGATCATCACCGCCGGGTATTGCGTTCCCTTCTTGATGTGCTGAATGGTATCCATCTCGTACAGATTGGAAGCACCCTCAGCGGTGGTGATCGAGCCGAACTCCGGAATATTGGCGGGACCACCGGCAGTGAATTCCGCGCGCAAGGTGTTCGCCGAGGGGACGAGATCGAGCACACCCGCGAACAGATCCGGCCGCTCCGTCATGGAGCGCCCCATGGTGATGCCCCCCGCCGATCCGCCGAGGATGAACAGCTTCGCGGGCGTCGTGACGCCGCGTGCGATCAAATATTCGCTGCACGCAATGAGATCGCCCCAGGTATTGTGCTTATTCGCGTCCTTGCCGCCAAGCCGCCACGGCTCGCCCAGCTCGCCGCCGCCGCGCACGTGACACACCCCATACGTGATGCCCTTGCGCATCGCCGTCGCGCGCCGCACGCTGAAATCGGCGAGCTCGGAAATGCCGTAGGAGCCGTACGCCTCGATGATCGTGATCTGCGCACCCTTGGCGTTCTTCGGTTGCACGAGCGACAGCGGTACCAGGGTGCCGTCCGGGCTCTTGGCATGCAAATCGCTCAGCACAGAGTCGGATGCAACCCACGCGCCTTGCGTGCCGATTTTCAATTCGCTGAAGCTCTTGTTCGCGGGGCTGTAGACGAACTCGGTGGGAGGTGTGATGTAGCTCGACAAATCGAGCGTGACGCCGGGCGTGCGCGGATCGGTGAAGGCTTCGCCAACGTGGCCCCTAAATGGCAGGGATACTTCCTCGATAGCCGTCGACCCGGCCGGAATACGCAGCAACTGCGAATAGGCGCCGTGGCGCGCGAACACATAAAGAGCATCCGCCGCCGCATGGATTGATTCGATCACGCGATCGGCCTGCGCCGGCACCAGCGTCGATGCCGAGGCCAGCGGCTGACCCGCACGCAGCATCAGGACCTTGAAGGTCGGTGCATCCTTGTGCGACAACAGAAAAATCTCCGGCCCGCGCATGTCGAAGCCCGTGACCCCATCCTCGCGCGTGATGAATCTGGTCCATGTGACTTTTGGATCCCTGACCTGCGCGGCGGGAGCCAGCCACATCGCGAGCTCGTTCTGGACGCCGTTGATCGAGAGCGCCGCAGCCACGGGCGCACCGACACTGATGGCGATGGCGGGCGCCTCGACCGGCGTGAGCACCGGACCGCGACCGAGCGAAGCCCCCAGGACCGCCGCGGGTTCTGACTTCAAGTCCCAGGCATCGGCCGTGGCATTCAGGTACTTGTCGGTCGCCGGCGCGTTTGCGGCAGTCTTCTGCAGGCGAATGAAGTACAGCAGCCTCGAATCATCGCTCCATGAGGTCGCGCCAAATTGGGCACGGTCGATGGGACCGGCAATCTTTGCGCCGCTTGCCGCGTCATATACCGTGATCGACGCATCTTCGGAGCCTCCCTCGGAAATTCCGACCGCTACCTTGTTGCCGTCGGGTGACGCCAGAAAAAAATTGATCGCAAAGGGCTTGCCGCCGTTCGCGGCCCGCAATGCGGCGACGTCAACGAGCTTGTGGATGCCGGCGCCGTCCGACACCATAAGGTCGAAGTTGTCCGAACCGGGTGCACGCTCCTCGTAGAATCCCCGCGTACCGAAACGCACATAGCCCTGGATGAGTCCAAAGCTCGCGGAGAATTTCGCAACGTCGGTTTTCAGCGGTGCGAGCGGCTTGATGCCGTCGAGCAGCGAGCGGGTATGGGCGCCCTGCGATTTCATCCAGGCGATCGTGGAAGGATCGAGCGCTTCCATGTACCGATAGTTGTCGGTGATCTTTCTGCCAAAGAGCGTCTCGACAACCGGTTTCACCGGCGCCGGCTTTTCGTCCGCAGCAGACGAGTGCAGAGATGCGAGCAGCAGCTGCGCCGCGATCAGGGCAAACTTGGCGTGGCGCATCGCTTGTATCCTTTGCAAAAGAGGGGTTCGCGATTCTAAAGTGCATCCCAAACTTCGGCAAACAGGCGCGGCACTTGTTCCGGCCCTGATTCGAGGCACGGGCCCCTAATCCGTTTTGACGTACTGCGCCTTGCCCTCGCCGAACGACCAATCTTCCGGAGCGACGCCCACCAATGAAATGAGCACATCCTCGGGTCTCATGCCTGGATTCTTCGCGAGCCGCGCAGCGATGGCCTTGTAGATCGCCAACTTCACTTGCTGGGAGCGTTGGTTGAGGGTGATTTGTATCATCACAATGTCGTCCGTGCGCTTCACGCCCAGATAGGACGGATCGTAAATCAGGTCGGCAGGCGCATGTTCGCTCAGTACCTGGAAGCGGTCCAATTCCGGGACGCTGGCAACCTCGACCAACGCGCGGTGCACCTCGTCGGCCACGGCTTGACGGTATTGGGTGGATTTTCCTGCCCGAAACGAAATGCGTACCAGCGGCATGGCACTGACCCCGGATGTCTCTTTACAGCTGTTGTGATTATAGTATCGATCCTGCGATCCGGTATTGACAACAGGATGAGCCAGGGCGCCGAGAATCATCTTGCCAAGGGACAACCATGAAAACTAACGACGGGGTATCGAAATCATTGCGTGCCGGTCTGGCGGCGGGCGCCGTGACCTTGGGCGTCTCGGCCGCCTCGGGCCAGGACAGCCACGCATCCACACATTACGTACTGCCCGCATCGACCGAGAACGTGCAATGGGGTTGGTACGATATCAACGAGAAACCAAAACTGACCGTCAAGTCAGGCGACACCGTGTCCATCGAGACCCTGCCTCATTCCCTGGGACAAATCAAACCCGGGGTTCCGATGGATGAAATCGTTCGTTTGCGCAAGGCGAATCCGGGCGGCGGACCGCATTCGATCACCGGTCCCGTCTACGTCGACGGCGCGGAACCCGGCGACACGCTGGAAATTCATATTTTGAAAATCGTGCCCAAGGCGGACGGCTTCAATTTCAACGTACCGGGCAAGGATTTCCCGACCGTCGGTCAGCTCGCTTCCGAGTTTCCCGAAGGCTTCGTGCGCTACTACAAACTTGACCTGGCAAAGATGCAAACCCAGTTCAAACCGGGAATCGTCATCGACTTGAAGCCCTTCCCCGGAACCTTCGCCGTCGGCGTCGACCCCAACGAACCGGATGCCAAGGCGGGGCCCCCGATTCGCGACGCCAAGGGGCGCACCAGCACGCTGCGTCCGTGGAAAAACGGCTCCAACATGGATGTGAACGAATTGCAGGCAGGTGCGACCATGTATTTTCCGGTGTTCCAGAAAGGCGGCCTGATCTGGACCGGCGACTCGCATTGCCGGCAGGGCAACGGCGAGGTCAATTTGACCGCGCTCGAGTGCTCGTACAAGGAAATCGAAATCAAGCCCGTCGTTCGCAAGGACATGAAGACCGAGTGGCCCTGGGCGGAGACGAAGGCCGATTGGATCTTCATGGGCTTCGACGAAGACCTGAATCAAGCCATGAAAATCGCCGTCGATCAGACCGTCAACTGGCTGTCGAAACAAACCATCGTGCCGATGAGCCGCGAGGAAGCCTACGCTCTCACGTCAATCGTCGGAGATTGCCGCGTATCGCAGGTTGTCGATATCCGCAAAGGCGTGCATTGCATGATTCCAAAATCGGTGTTCGTGAACTACAAACCGGGAGCGCGCTGACACGCCGGGAGCGCGCTGACACGCCGGGAGCGCGCTGACCAACCGGGGAGCCACGCCGGCAAGCCAGGCCGGCGCCTAAGGTTTGGCCAGCTGCACCACCATCTTGCCGGTGTTCACGCCCGTAAACAGCCCGATCAGGGCCGCCGGGGCCTGCTCGATGCCCTGCAATATCGTGGTGCGATATTTCACGCGGCCCTCGCGTATCCAGCCTTTCATGTCGGAGAGGAACTGCGCGCGCTTCGATTCGAATTCGTAATAGACGAAACCGCGCAGCATCACGCGGTTGTAGATGATGTTCGAAAGCGTGGTCACCGGCTCCGAGACGGCACCGAAATTATTGTAAGCCGAGATCATGCCGCACACCGCGATGCGCCCCAGTGCGTTCATGCGCGGCAGCGCCGCGTTCAAGTGCTCGCCGCCGACATTCTCGAAGTAAACATCGATGCCTTTGGGGGCGGCGGCTTTGAGCGAAGCGCGAAGCTCGCCCGCCTTGTAGTTGATGGCGGCATCCAGCCCCAGCTCTTCCTTGAGCCAACGGCACTTCTCATCGGAGCCGGCGCTGCCGATGACGTAGCAGCCTTTGATTTTCGCGATTTGCGCGGCAACGCTGCCGACTGCGCCGGCGGCGGCCGAAACGAAGACGTTTTCCCCGTCCTTGAGCGCGCCGATCACGAGCAATCCGCCGTATGCCGTGAGTCCGGTCAGCCCCAGGACACTCATGTAGGCAACCAAGGGCATGCCGTCCGCGTCGAGAGCGGTCAGACCCTTGCCATCGGAGAGAAAATATTCTCTGAAGCCCTGCATCGATTCGACGTGATCACCCTCTTTGAACGCGGGGTTGCGCGACTTCAGCACCCGTCCGATCGTGCCGCCGATCATCGCCTCGTTGAGCGCTGTCGGCCCCGCCAGCCTCGGCCGCATGGCTGGATCGACCGACATGTAAATGTTCTGGACCAGCACCTGGCCCTCGCCGGGGTCCGCTACCTCAGTCTCCACGATGCGGAATTGCGCGGGTGCCGGCAGGCCCTGCGGGCGTTCAATCAGATGGACTTCTCTGCTTCGCATGTGTTTCCCCTCAGGCGGCAATAAGGCGCTTGGCCAGCGCATGTTTCCAGTGACCTGACTTGAATCGCCAAATGAGCATCGATCCTTTGAGCATGTAGTCGCCGATGATGGAGCTATACACCCAGATCACCGACAGGTGAAACACGGCGAAGGTCGCCGCCAGCGCGCAACGCACGCCGATCAGTCCGAGGAAGGACGTCATGAGCGGGAAACGCGTGTCGCCGGCGCCGCGCAGGGAACCGCCGATCGCCATGTCGACCCCCAGCAACGGCAGCATGGCGGCCATGATGTAGGTAAATTCGGTGGTACGGAGCACGGCGATCTCATCCGACCCAAGAAAGAAACGCGCAAGTGATGCGGCATTGACGACGATCAGGAGGCCGATAAGCGACATTGCCGCGACCGCCATGGTGCAGGCCCGCCAGCCGCTGCGCGCCGCGCCCTCGACATCGCCCGCTCCCAGATGCTGGCCCACCAGGGTCGCGCCCGCGATTGAGAATCCGCTGCCCACCACCATGGCCGCATTCAGCATATTGACGCCGACGTTGTAGGCGGCGAATGCCTCGGTGCCGTAGTAATGCCCGATGAGCGACATGAACAAGAAAAAGCCGAACTGCAGGACGAGCTGTTCGAGCGCCACCGGGTAACCGATATGCAGCAATCGTTGGTAGCGCGTCCTGTTGAAAATATCGCCCGGATAGAACTTGATGGTCAATTTCTGGCGCATCCACAACGACACCAGAACAGCGCCGCACAACACGAACGACAGCCCGGATGCAAACGGCGCACCCGCCGCTCCCATCCGCGGCGCACCCCATTTCCCCAGGATGAAAGCATAGAGCAGCGGCAGGTTCACAACATTCACCGCCAAGCCGAACAGCAGCGGAGTCCAGGCGTTGCCGGCGGCGCGCAATGCGCTGGACAGAATGATGTCGATGGCAAAGCCGATGATGAACGCTGCGAGCCAGAATATGTTGCGCGAGGCGAGTTGGGCGGCGTGCTGATCCAATCCAAATACTTCGGCAATCTGGTGCGAGAACAGCATGCCGAAAATCATCAGCACCAGGCCAACCAGACCGCCGAACATGAGCGACGCCGAGGTGATTCGGCTGGCCTCTTCGCGCCGGCCCGCGCCCCAGGAACGCGCAACCAAAGCCGTCGTGCCGACGCCGATCGCCATCAACAGCGCCTGCAGCGCGAAGAAGACGCGCTGCCCTGCTCCGACGGCCGCAACGGCCGGCGCGCCCATGCTGCCGACGAATTTGGTCTGCACCATGGCAACCATCGAAAACATGAGATTGGCCGTGATGGAAGGCCCCGCCAGCTGCCATATGGTGGGACGCTTGTACTCCGGCGCCCCCGATTCGTCCGTTTGTGTCATCGCTCTTTCGGTCAGATCTTCAAGACGGCGGGCTTCTTGATCCACATTGTCAGCAACAGGTAGTAAAAGACGCCGATCGCGATCCAGGCCAACCCAAGGATCTTGGCCGCGCGATCCATTTCGTACAGCACATACACGATGATCGCCAGGCCGGTCAGCGGAAAAATCAAATGCCGCAGCCAGTCGCCGCTGCGCCCGCGTATCAAATAGTGGTTGATCACCGACAGATGCAGCAGGACGAAGCCGGTGAGCGCACCGAAATTGACGATCAGGGTCAAATCATCGACGCGACTGGCAAACAACAACCCGACCAGCAGCGAAATGACGGCAACCACCAGCGTGCTGACGTAGGGGGTTTTATACCGAGGATGTACCTTCGCCAATATCGCGGGCAGCTTGCCGTCGCGCGCCATGGCGAAGAGAATGCGTGAGACCGCGGCCTGCGCAGCCATGGCGTTGGCGATGGCGGAGGCAATCACAATGGCAAGAATCGTAATCAGCCGCAGCCAGGTGCCGCCGGCGCGCTGCGTGATTTCGTAGAACGCCGTCTCGGGCGAGGAAAAGTGCATCCCGGCGCTCAAGTCGGTGGCGATCCAGGTTTGCAGCATGAACAGCGCGCCGACCAGCACCAAGGACAGCACCGTGGCGCGGCCGACGGCATTCGTCCCGGCGCGATTTTCCTCGGACAGCGTCGAGATGCCGTCGAAGCCGAGAAACGACAGCACCGCGATCGAGGTGGCGCCGGCCACGGTCGACAAGGAGAACACTTTCGCATTGTAAATCGGCGCGAGTGTCAGTTTGCCCGCACCCATGCCGCCGTACAGCGCAAACAGACCGACCGCCACGAACAGTGCCAGCACCGCCAATTCAAAGATCAACATGTAGCGGTTCACGCGGGCCGTGAATTGGATGCCTACCAAGTTGACCGCGGCGTTGAAGGAAATGAACACGGCGAGCCAGACCCAGGCAGGCACCCCGGGCAGCACCGGCCTCAAGGCCACGGCGCTGAACAGGTACAGCAGCGAGGGCACCAGAATGTAGTCGAGCAGAATCAGCCAGCCCGAAAAGAAGCCGGCAATTTCGTGCAGCCCGCGGTGCGCGTAGGTGTACACGGATCCTGCCAGGGGAAAGGCGCGCGACATGGCCGCGTAGCTCAAAGCCGTGAAGAACATGCCGATGAGGCCGACGAGATAGGCCAACGGCACCATACCCTTCGCGTCGTTGTAGACGAAGCCGAACACCGAATACGGCGCGATCGGCACCATGAAAATCAGCCCATAGATGACCAGATCCCTGGTCGTGAGCGCGCGGTGCAATTGTTCCTTGTATCCGAATTCTTCAATCGACAAGCGCGCGAGCTCCATTTGTTGCGCAGTCTATCCCAAGAAAGGAGTATCGCGGCCCATGAATTGGATCGCGCAACTGCGGCAAGATTCCGTACAATGTTGAAAAATCACGCCCGGCCCGATGACCCCAACCGCACACCGACATACCATTCACCATCGGCATCATGGCTGGGATCACAGCTTTGCCGCCGTGACGCGCATCGCACCGGGAGAGTCGTTGGAATTCGACGTGGTAGACGCCTCGGGCGGCCAACTCGTCGAGACTTCGACCGTCGCGGATGTGGGCCGCATGGACTTCGGCAAGATCAATCCCGTGACCGGCCCCGTGTATATCGATGGGGCCGAGCCGGGAGACATTCTCAAGGTCACTCTGCTGTCGTTTGCCCCCTCGGGTTGGGGTTGGACCGCGAATATCCCCGGATTCGGCCTCTTGGCCGACGATTTCAAGGAGCCCGCGCTCAATCTGTGGCGCTACGATCCCCGCACGCTGGCGCCGGCGCTATTCGGCCATTGGGGCAAAGTACCCTTAAAGCCCTTTACGGGGACCATCGGCTTGGCGCCCGCGGAGCCAGGACTACACAGCATCGTCCCGCCGCGCCGTGTCGGCGGCAACATGGACGTCCGGGACATTGCCCAAGGCACTGAGCTCTATCTGCCGGTCGAAGTGCCGGGCGCACTGTTTTCGGTGGGCGATACGCATGCAGCGCAAGGCGACGGCGAAGTGTGCGGCACGGCCATCGAGAGCCCGATGCGCGTGGCGCTGCGATTCGACCTGATGAAGCAGACGCCCTTGAGCTTCCCGCGCTTCCGAACCCCGGGTCCGGTTACACGCCACCTGGATGAGAAGGGGTATGAAGTCGCCACCGGAATCGGCCCCGATCTCATGCAGGCGGCGCGCGCAGCCGTGCGCTCCATGGTGGACCTGCTGACGCGCGAGCGCGGCATGCCCGCCATCGATGCCTACCTCCTCTGCAGCGTCTGCGGGGATCTTCGCATCAGTGAAATCGTCGACGTGCCGAACTGGACCGTTTCATTCTACTTTCCGCGCATCGTATTCGATTGATCCCTGGTGCCGCGGTCGCGGCCGCGGGAAATTCTCGGCGGCTCCTAGCGATCGACTTCTTCGACGACCGGCTGGCCGGAAACCCGCACGCGAATCAGTGCCCAACACAGTCCCACGGTCAACAGGCAGGCGACGAAGAAGAGCGCGACCCAGATCATCGCGGTATGGCTGGAAGTGTTGAGCCAGCCCCAGCTGCTGATCAGCCAGATCACCGCGGCGAAAAATGCGAGCCCCAGCGCAACTCCCAAGGTGCCCAGCGATCTCCACGTCGCATGGACAAAGAATATCCACACCGCGAGCAGAACGAGACCGACTACCGCCTGGATCGGCTGAACGTGAGGAAAATTTCCCGCAAGCCAGCTGACAAACGAAAGTCCCGTGGGATTGTACGTTGCCAACACCAAGGCGAGCGACGCTAGAAAGCGCCCGAGCAAACCGCCCATGGTGAGTCTACCCATGGGCCTATCGTACGCGGATCAGATCTGATTTCACACGTATTGCTGATATACAACGTAGAGTGCGTGAGTCCGACGATCCAGCCTGAGCGCGATTAATCATCAACCTTGATATTATTTCCTAATTTGCCTAACGACATTTTGGTATGAGCGAGTCATTGATCTCCGCCGCTGACATCCGTTCCACCTACCGGATCATTGCGCCCTACATCCGCCGCACGCCGGTCATCGAAGTGGACGGTTCCGATTTCGAAACGGAAGCACCGCTCGTGCTGAAACTCGAATTGCTGCAGCATGCCGGCTCGTTCAAGGCCCGTGGCGCATTCACCAACTTGCTGACGCGCCAGGTACCCGCTGCCGGCGTGGTCGCCGCGTCGGGCGGAAATCACGGTGCGGCAGTGGCGTTCGCGGCCATGAAACTCAAGATACCCGCCAAGATATTCGTTCCCAGCATCGCATCGCCCGCCAAGATCCAGCAGATAACCGACTATGGCGCGCAATTGGTGATCAGCGGCGAACGCTACGCCGACGCGCTGGCGGCGAGCGAGGCCTGGGTCGCGGCGTCGGGGGCGATGCCGATCCATGCGTTCGACCAGCACGAGACGATGCTCGGTCAGGGTACGGTGGGTCTGGAATTCGATGATCAAGCGCAGATCGACACGTTGATGGTCGCCGTGGGCGGCGGCGGACTCATCGCGGGGCTCGCGGCATGGTATGCGGGCCGGATCAAAATTATCGCAGTCGAACCCGAGAAGGCCCCGACGCTCACGCGGGCGCTCGAAGCCGGCCGGCCCGTCGACGCCGAGGCGGGCGGCATTGCGGCGGAGTCGCTCGCCCCGCGCCGAGTCGGGGAGCTGGTATTCCCCGTCATTCGGCGCTTCGTCGACAAGACCGTGTTGGTTTCGGACGACGCCATTCTCGAGGCGCAGCAACGGCTTTGGACCGCGCTGCGGGTGGTGGCGGAGCCCGGCGGCGCCGCAGCCCTTGCGGCCCTGACTTCGCGCCAGTATGTACCTGCCGTAAGGGAGCGTGTGGGCGTGCTGATTTGCGGCGGCAACACCGCGGTCGTGAATTTCAAGTCCCGCTAGAAAGAGATTTTGCCTGGGCGACCAACGGATGTGAAGGATCCAGATTTTGTTCCACATGCGCCAGTGCTTCGCGCGCGCTCGCCGCCGCCGCCGCCTTGTCTCCCAGGGCCAGTTCGCTGCGGGCTCGCAGCAATAGCGCCTCGCCGACCCATGCCGAGGAATTCGGATCGATTGCCTCGAGCTTGGCTCTGTCCACCGCCATCTGTGCGTCGGCGGCAGCGGCTGCGAATTGGCGCTGCGCCAGCTCAATTTCAGCGCGCAGCAGGCGAACACGCCCCCATTGCGGGTCGGTCGCTCGCCGCTCGGGTGGAAGCAGCTCGTCGGCTTGCCTTATTTTGTCCGCCGCGCCGGCCAGATCTTGTTTCGCCAGGTTCATCCGCGCGTGCGCCAACACCAGCCGCAGCGCTTCCCGACGCCAGGCTGGATCGCCAAGATATTTTGTCTCCAACGGGCCGGTCTTCACCCAATAGGTATCGGCTGCAGCAAGATCGCCGCGGTCAATGGCCGCGCGAATTGCGCCGGCGGAAAACGTGGTCACCGCGGACAACAAACCCTGCTTCTCAGCTTCGTCGGCAGCCTGCATCAGTCCCCGATCCTGCTCTCCCGCAACTCCGGCCGCCGCTTGATAGAGGAGCCTCGAAGCATTCAAATAAAACGGCAGTTGGGCGTTGGCCGCGGAAGCGCGCGATTTCTCAGTGGTTGCGTCCAATAGCGCGAGAGCCTTCAAAGGCTGACCGCCGCCCAGAAGCGCCGCGGTGCCGATATTGACCATTGCATAGTACGCGTCGGTGTCATCGCGTCCGACGTCCGTCGCGATCGCCATCACTGCCTGTTCGGCCGCCCAGGCTCCGCGATAGTCTCCAGCCATCGACAGGGACCGCGCATATTCGTGCGCGATGCTCGTGTACCTGGAAGTGTGATCAAGACCCGACCGGGCGAGCATTTTCATCGTACTGTCCATCACGCTGATCGCGCGGCCGTAGTCTCCTTCGCGCTGCGCGATGTTGGCGCTGGCCATGGCGCATTCGGCACTCTGCCCGGGAGTGACGCGGCCCATCCTGCCGAGGTTGGACAATCCGATCGCCTCCTGCTCGTGCGCGAGAACAAGGTTGCCGATTTCGGCCGCATCCTGCGCCTTGCCGCAGGCGATGCCGGCATTGAGGTTTGGATCATCGAGACGCCGGCTAATGGTCTCGGCTTCGTTCATGACATCGGCAGCGCCCTTCGCGTCACCCGCGTCGACGTACCGGCCGGAGAGTCCGGACAGCAGATGCGCCTGTAATTTTGGATCGGCGCGAAATCGCCGGTGAATCAGCTCGCGCGCGCGATTCAGCTTCTGACTCACGACATCGCTTGGCGCAGCGCCGAGGCTGTCGCCCAGCAGAAATTCCGTGAGTTCATTCTCTGCGCTGGCGTGCGCCGCTTCATATTGCGCCAGATCCCGCTGCGCGCGCGCCTCGAAAAGCTGAACCAAGGCGAAGACGCTGGTCGCGATCAGGGCACTGGCAACGACGATGCCGGTGACCACACCGCTTCGGTGACGGCGGACGAACTTGCCGATCCGGTACGGGATCGTGTCGGCATGGGCACTCACCGGCTCATGATTGAGATAGTGCCGCAAATCGTCCGCGAAGGCACCCGCCGAAGGGTAGCGCTCGGACGGACTCTTTTTCAAAGCCTTGCTGAGAATGTTGTCCAAGTCCCCCTGCAGCGCACGCGGCTCGATGCCGGCGCCGGCCGCAACGCTCGAGGCGCGCGCGGGTTCTTGCGTCAACACGGTACGGATGAGTTCGGCACTGGAGCGCGTATTCGAAGGCACCGGATGCGTGCCGGTCAGGCAGACGTAGAGAACGAGGCCCAGCGTGTAGATGTCGGTCGCGGTGGTCACCGGTTGCGCCAGCAACTGTTCCGGTGCCGCGTATTGAGGCGTCAATGGAGCTAAGCTGGACTGCGTCAGTGCGGCCGATGGATTGTCGCCGTCGATCAGCTTGGCGATGCCGAAATCCAGCAGCTTGACCGTTCCGTCCTGGGTGATGAAAATGTTGGCGGGCTTCAAGTCCCGATGCACGATGAGATGCGTGTGCGCATGGCCGACAGCCGCGAGGACATTCAAAAACAAGCGCACGCGCTCCTCGACGCCGAGCGCATGCCTCGCGCAATACGCATCGATCGGATCTCCCTGCACATACTCGAGCAGCAAGTATGGTTGGGCGTCCTCGAGCAGTCCGGCATCCAGCAGCCGCGCGATGTTGGGATGGTCGAACTTGGCGAGCAGCTTGCCCTCGGTGCGAAATCGTTCTTCGCCGGCGTGGCCGATCCACGCGGCATTGACGAATTTGACGGCGACGAATCCCTCGAAACGGCCGTCGTTGCGCCGTGCCCGCCATACGCTGCCCATGCCGCCGCGGCCGATCTCCGCGTCGATCACATACGGACCAATGGAGCGCCCTATCAAAGTCGCGGTGCGTGCCGCTCCCTCGGGAAGCAACGGCGGTCCGGAAAGGAATTCGGAATAGCCCTTCTGCGCCCGGACCTCCAGCAATTGCGCCAGCTTTGCCGCCAGTGCCGGGTCTCGGTCGCGCAGCTTGTCGAGCCACTCCTGGCGTTCCCCGTCAGGCAGCTCCAGGGCCTGATCCAGGTGCTCGCTTAGGGTTTTCCAAGCCTCGGTGGACATAGGTCCAATTGTATGCCGCTAGTTGGCGGGCTGAGTATTGTGTCTGATGGACTGGGGCGGCATGGGTGATGTATACAAAGCGCGGGTCTCGAGAGTATCAGCAGCCGACATTTGAATGGATGGAGGCAACATGCAATTGAGTCCAGTATATGGCTCGGCGGTCCTGTTCATTGCGCTGACCGCGTGTCAATCCTCCGGCATCCTTCAACAGGAAAATGACCTGGCTGCCGCAGGCTTTTCCGTCCGCATTGCCGATACCGCCGAACGTCAGGCAATGCTGAATCGCCTGCCGGCAAATCGGTTCGTGCAGCGCGTGCACGGCAATGATATTCATTATGTTTATGCCGATCCGGTGGTGTGCGGTTGCCTCTATGTCGGAACGCAGCAAGATTTTGCGCAATACGTGTCGAACCGGCAACTCGACTTTGAGCAGGCGCAGCGCATCGCTCTCCTGAATTATTACGACGACGCCTGGAATTGGGACGCGTGGGGCCCTTGGGGACCAGTGGGCCCGATTTACGGCCCGGGGTGGCAGTGATTTTACTAACGCGGGCGTCAACGGTAATATGGAACTGGATCCGGCGACTTGCAATCGATCGAATGACCCCCAGGATCGGAAGTGTGGCGCTGAGAGATTTGTCGAAGGGATGGGGCGATGGGTTTTGATATTGTGTTGATCGCGGTCATCGTGGGCGGAATTGCACTATCTGCCGCCTACGTGAGAGCGGAATACCTCGGTTGGCGCGAGCTCGGCGCCGCGGAGCGGCGCAGAGAGGCGGCTTTACGTGAGCTGCACACCACCAGTTTCTCCGAACAGCACGATGCACTGCTGCCCAGCGTCGTCAATCTTCAAGGTTTCGGCGAGGCCGAAGCGGCGAACCCCGCATCCGCCGAGTTTGCAACCTCGCGGCGCGCATCGCCGACGCCGCGCACCTACCCTTTCGCGGATCGGCGCAAACGCACCGGTCAACGCGCAACTCGGTAAAACCGGGGCGCGGTCTCGCCCAGAAAACGCGATGCCAAAGCCGCGGTGCCGATTGCCGCTAGTGCTCCGGGACACCGAGACTGCGAGCCAAGAAATTCGCCGTAGCCTCATCCGCCCGCACCCAGGAGGCGTGCCGCAGAAAGCCGTGAATCTCGTTGGGGAGCACGAGTTCTTCGAAGGGTAGGTTTCTCTCCGCGAGCCGCCGTGCGAGATCGACCGTCTGCTGAAAGCGCACGTTGCGATCGTCGTCTCCCTGAATCAAGAGGACGGGCGATTTCCAGCCGTCGAGGGCTGAGTCGGGCGATGAATTCCACGCAACCTCCATCGCCTTGTCGCGATCGCCCTTCTCGAAGCGTGTCACCTGTGCCCCGAACCTATCCAGGAGCCGCGACCAGTCGTGCACGCCATGCAAATCGACGCCTGCCTTGAAGATATCGGAATTGCGGGCCAACGCCAGCGCCGTGAGATATCCGCCGTACGAGCCGCCCCACACACCGATGCGCTTGCCATCGACGCTCGGCAGCGATTGCAGGAAGCGCGCTCCCGCCACAACGTCCTGATATTCGGCGGCGCCCGCCAAACCGGCGTGCTCGGGATGATGAAACGCCAGGCCATAGCCGATGCCGAGACGATAATTGACCGACAGCACGACGAAACCATGCGCCGCCAGATACTGGTTCACGGCGTAGCCGTTGCTGTAGTAATCCATGTAACTCCAGCCGAGCAGCATTTGCCGCGGCGGTCCCCCGTGCAGGAATATCACACCAGGTTTTCTATCGCTGGATTTCCCGGCACCTCTGTCGAACAGCTGACCGTGCACCAGGGTTCCGTCAGCCGCTTTGAACGTGATTTGCTTGGGCACAATGAGCTGCGCGAGCGGGAATTCCGCGTTCGTCGCCGCGGGCAGCGGCGCGCGGTGCGACCCGTCGAGATTTGAAATTGCCACGGTAGGCGGTTGCTGCGGACCCGCGGCGACAAATGCGATTCGATCCGCCGCCGCGGCAACCGGCGTCCACTCGAGCGATTCACCCGAAGTCAGCGCCACCGAGCTTGGATGATCGACGGCTACGCGGAAGACATGGCGGCGATCATCGTCGCCGGCCGCGCTACCCGTATTGGCGTCGTAAATCATGAAACGCTGATCGCGGCTTTCGGCGACATGCTCGACCATGAAGGCGCCCGGGGTGAGCAACACAGGCGTGCCCCCCGCAACGTTGACGGAATAGAGGTGCGGCCATTCATCCAAATACGCCATGAAAACCAGGCGATCGCCGGCCGCCCAATGCAGGTTGGCCCCGCCGGCGACATCGGGGAAAGAACCGGCAAGTGTATTCGGGCTTTTCCACACCGCGCGCCCGGTTCCGTCGCTCGCCGAGGCAACCCAGATCGACCAGGGACGCGGCTCCCGAGTGAGTATCGGACGCGGCGGCCCACCATCGCCGGCGCGCCGCGTATAGGCGATTCGGGTGCCGTCGGACGACCAAATGGGCGACTCGTCCTTGTTGGTCGAGGGCGTGAGATACAACAGCGGCGCGGTCTTGGATGTGTAAATCCCGATGAAGGAGTGATCGCCGCGATTGGACACGAATGCCAACCGGCTTCCGTCCGGCGACCAAGTCAGCTCGCTGTCCTTGCCGCGATCGAAGAACAGGCGCTCGGGCTTGCCGCCGTCGAGCGAGGCGATCCAAACATGATCATCCTTGATGTAGGCAACTTGGCCGCGCGCCGAAATTACCGGCGAATCGCCTTCGTCGATCTTTACCGGCGCACCGCCACCGGTGGGCACGGCCCAAATCGCCGTGACCGGCTGCACCGGCGAGGAGCTTGGATCGGGCGATAGGTTTCCTTCAGCCGGCCAGTTGGCGTCATGATCGCCGCCCAGCACGAACACCAGGCGCGAGCCATCCGGCGAAAAAGTCAGCTGGGTGATTTCCTGCCCGTCGTCATCTTGATACTGGGTGACTTTGCCCGGCGTGAAGCTCGGGCCCCGCGCCAACCAAATGTTGCGCACCCCGTCCAAATTGCACACCCAGGCGATCACGTCGCCGTGTTCGGCCGCTGCCAGTTCCGAGGCAAATGGGTAATGCAGCACTTGCGCCATGGAGAACTCGGTGCGCGCGCTCGCGCGCCCGACTGCCGGCGCGAGCGCGACCACCGCCAAGAGCCCTGCCAGGAAACGAATATTGACCATGTGCACTGCCTTCCGCGACCTTAGGTTCGGTGGCGAATTGTCGCCTCCCTATTGGGATCATACCCAACTTCGGATTTGTCGCCGCTTCAAATGAGCCATTGAAAAGTGGCAAGCCGCTTCGCGAATGAAATCACCGACGAATGCTGCTGAGTCTGAACATCGAACAGATACGCGACGCCGCCAATGATGACGCTGTTCATCATGAGGGCAAGCGCGAGAGCGGCAAGTTTTGAAGTAATCCGGGTATTCATGAACGTCTCCTAAAAAGTTTGCTGTCCAGTTCCGGGGATCGATTCCCCCAGTCATGACAGAGCAAGAGCCATGCCAGGCTCCTTGGAAGAGTTAAACCGCTATTTCTGAAGGACTTTTTATTTCAGAACGAAGATCTTAAGTGGCCGCGGACACTGTCCGCGGACAATGCGGACAGCCGCACGGGCGGAGGCAGGCTCCTAGATCGGGCGGTTCGACGGCTTCCAGGAAGCCGAAGTCTTGGAAGACCGCCGGCGCCGTGCGACCAACTCGTCGGTAATCTCGATGACCGCGTGCCTGCCGGTCGCGCCGACATCCTTGCGCGCTTCCACCCGCTGGTCGCCAAATCGCTCGCGTTCGGCGACGCTTACTCTTTTTATGGTCGGGTTATCCCAATAGGCGGCAAGATAACTGGCGACCGCTACGGCACCAATCTCTTCGCGGAAAAATCCCAGCCGCAGCGAATGCGCGACGCGACCTTCATCCGGTCCGGCCACCGAGTACAGCCGGTACTCGCTGAAGATATCCAGATTTGGCACTGCGTCCGGATCAAAGGCGCGATCCGCGACCGCCAACTGTATGACGAACCACCGGGACGCTTCGTTGTCCTCGAGCTCCATTGGCGTCAGCGCGCGCATGGTTTGCGTCGACTCCAAACTCTCCAGAGGCTCGTCGAGCTTTTTGACCTCCCGCGGCGCGGGAGCGGGAGCAGTTGCGACAACCACGTGCTGCAACGACGTCAGCTTGCTTGCCATGGGTTTGCCCAACAACGCCCGAAACTTCGGCGAGGCGAACTTGCGCACAGCGGAGAGCGACTGTGTAAGCACTGGCGCCGGTTTGACGGGTTCGATCGGCGCGGCGCTCTTCGGCACCACCGGATTGACAGGTTCGATCGGCGCGGCGCTCTTCGGCACCGCCGGATTGACAGGCTCGATCGGCGCGGCACTCTTCGGCACCGCCGGTTTGACAGGTTCGATCGGCGCGGCACTCTTCGGCACCGCCGGTTTGACAGGTTCGATCGGCGCGGCACTCTTCGGCGCCGCCGGTTTGACGGGTTCGATCGGCGCAGCGCTCTTCGGCACCGCCGGTTTGACAGATTCGATCGGCGCAGCGCTCTTCGGCACCGCCGGTTTGACAGATTCGATCGGCGCAGCGCTCTTCGGCACCGCCGTTTTCGTCGGCGGCGCGATGGCCTGCTGAGGCGGCAGCGCATGAGGAGCCGCGGCGGTTGCCGGCACCGCAGGCGGTGGCGCCGCGGGTGCCTTGTTTTTTGCGCCGGCCTCGGAAACTACCGGCGTCGCAATGGCGGCGGGAACGGGTGCGGCAATCTTGGGCGCGGGACTCTTGGTGGGTGTCACAACGTCAGTGAGTACCGGCGCGACGCCGGCGATTGAGAACGGCGGGGCGAGCTGCAATTCCATGGGTTTCGGCGCGGGCGCGACGGGCTCGCTTAGAACGGGAGGAACCGGCACGGCTGAGCGCTTCGGAATGGTTGGTAAGGGGATATCCAACTCCGGCAACGCGGTGGCTGCAATGCGCGACGGTGTGCTCGGCGGCAACATGAGCTCGGGGGACGGCCACGCGATGTCGATGGAAATTTCGCGCGCCTCCGCCTTCGCAACAACCGGCGTTTGTTGAACCGCCACGTTCGTCGGTGTTGCGTTCGCCGGCGCTGCCTTCGCCGTTGCTGCCTTTTCGGGCAGTGCTTTTTCGGGCGCAGACTTTTCCGCGGCGATACTCTGTGAGACCGGCTTATCGACACCGAGATCGGTTTGCTTCTGACCGGCCTGCCGTTGCTCGGCCTTGCTCTGCATCTTGCCGATTGCGCGCAAATCTGCGGCGCCGGCGGTGGCGGTGAGCGCGCCCGGATAGGTATCGCGAACTTCCGCGAGGATGGCATCGGCCTCGTCCTCGGAAGAAAATGGGCCGAGCCTCAGGCGAAAGCGCGTGCGTCCATCCTCGGTCACTTGAATTTGATAGACATGTGCGTCGAGGAGGCGGCTGTTGGTAAAGGCTTTGGTGGGTACGCTGATCGGCGCGGTCGAAGCACTGAGATTGATGACGAAGGGCCCGTCGCCGCCGAGACGCGGCGCTTCTTGCACCGGCTGGAACAGGTCCTCGATGCTGAGATGCCAGATCTCGCCTGCCATTGGGGCATTTATCGGGGTTGCCATAAATCCTTTTCCAGGAACGGTACCGGTGTTCAAGATATTGACGAAGTGAGCGGAATGAAAGCGTGATCGACGTCTCTTGGTGGCGACACGCGCGGTGTTTATGTCAAGGACCGCAAGCAACATAAGCAAAATTCGAGGAAAGCTGCCGCGCGAATCGGCTCTTTGCAAAGGAATAAGTTGTGTGGGCAAAATTCGCGGGCGTTAAGTAAAAACTGGCAACTTAACCTACAATGGGACCGCGCTCATCCCCGCTCGAGGCATCTAGATGATCGTTGCCGATCGCATCACCACCAAAGCACTTCGCCTCCTGTTCGTTTTCCTGTCCATCTTTGCGATTGCAGCGATCGGCATTTCGCTGCATCGCATCGGCGGCAGCCTGACGCTTTCCTACCTCCCGAACGGCATCGCCGTCGCGGTGACTTATCGATTTGGCCGACGCGTCTGGCCCGCGGTCTTCCTGGCGGGGTTCGCGATCATATTCTGGACTCATCAGCCCCTGGCTGCCTGCATCGGCGTGGGAATTGGTCTTGCGAGCGGCGCTTGGGTTTCGGCGTGGTTGCTGGAGCGCAGCGGTTTTGATCCCGGCTTTTCGCGAGCGAAGGATGTGCCGCTGTTCATCCTTGGCATCGGCGCGGGCATGACGCTCGGGCCGATTTTCAGCCTTCCGGGATATTACCTGGCGGGAATGAAGGATTTCGCGACCGATCCGAGCCACTGGGTTCGCTGGTGGGGCAACGCCACCGCGGGCGCGCTGCTCGTGGGCCCCATTTTGATGGCCTACAACCGCAAGAGCTTCGAGCGCTTCGCGGCTCACTGGGCCGAGGGCGGCCTGTGGCTGCTGGCACTGCTGATTTGTTGCGCCTCGATCATGCTGGCGCCATCAGATCTCGGCCGGCCCTTGATCGTGGTGTTTGCGTTCATACTCGTCGTCATCAGCGCGATGCGCTTCGGGCTGGTTCTCGCCGCCGGGGCTTCGTTTGCGATTTCGACCATGACCGCGATCAGCGCCGCGTTCAGTCTTGGCGTCTTTGCGCAATTCAACCAACTGCAGGGCCTCGTGACGATCTGGTCGTTCATCGCGTCCTTGACGGGGTTGAGCATCATCATCACCGCGCTGCTCGGGGAGCGCGACGCTGCCGGCATCGATGCGTTGCGCGCCGAACAGCGCTATGCGCAAATTTTCAACGGCAGCCCGCAGCCCCTGTGGGTGCATGCCCGGGATAGTTTGAGATTTCTGCTGGTCAATGATGCGGCCGTGCGTCAATACGGCTGGAGTCGAGACGAGCTGTTGTCGCGCAGCGTCGAGGTCCTGTCCGCCGGCGAGAAACTCCCGGTGCCGCCGCTCCATGATGCCATCATCACGGCGGACCTGCCGCTGGAACCCTTCGAGACTCAGCACGTCACCAAGGACGGGCGCGTGCTGGAGGTCGAAGTTTGGACGCAGTCGATAGACTGCGGTGACCAACCCGGCGAACTGGTGTTCGCGGTCGACGTGACGGAGCGGCGCGCGTTCGGCCAGGCGCTGGTGGAGGCGATCGGCGGCGAACAGCGGCGCATTGCGCAGGAGATGCATGACGGCCTGGGACAAGAACTGACCGGCCTGGCCCTTTCCGTGCGCGCCCTGGCGAATCGCGCGCAGCGGGAACGGGACGCGATTTCCGCGGATCTCGACCAGCTTGCGCTATTGGCGACGAGTTGCATCCAAGACGCGCACCGCATCGTGCAAGGTCTCTCGCCTTTGACCAATGCGGACGGTAATTTGGATGCGGCGCTCGATTTGCTGGCACAACGCAGTTCGTTGAGCGGCACGCGGGTGCAGTTCCACGGCCGGTACGATGCCCCCGCGGCGATCGAGTTGAAGATGCGCAATCACCTGTACCGAATCGCGCAGGAAGCGCTTCACAACGCCTTGAAACATTCCGGCGCGAAGAACATCGACATCGAACTTTGGTCGCGCCCGGGCGACCTGAGACTGTCCGTCGTCGATGACGGTCATGGCTTGGCGGCCGACGTCGACACCCGTTCGGGTCTCGGAATGCGCACCATGCGCTTTCGAGCGAACGCCATCGGCGGCAGGCTCAGCATCACGCGCGGCGCCAACGGCGGCAACTCCGTTGTCTGCGACGTGCCGACTGCGCCTAAGTTCGCCGCGACTGCATGATGCAAGAGAAGACCGCGCCGCACGGGCCGGCGCGCTGCGCGGGCACGGGAAGCCTGCTGCCCCAAAATTGATCGAAAAAAAAGCCAGGGGTCCCTGGCTTTTTTCCGGCGGCAATACGCCGCAATGACGCAATGTTCGGTCGTCTAGAACTTGTAATTCAGGCCGGTCGAGACGCCGATTTCGTGGCACCCACCCCCCGTGGTCGGCCCCGCGCTGCTGTAGTCGTTGAACACGGTGTTCGTACCGTCATGGCAATCCGTCGTGAGACCGCGGCCGCCGGCGCCGATGTCATAGTGAGCATTGCCCTTGTTGACGGTGTCGGCCGCATCCAGGTACCAGTACAGACTCTTGTCGAAGCGGTGCTTCCAGGCAACGGTGTACATGTTGGCCGTATTGACCTGCGTGGTCGGGTTGTAATTGTGCTGGCCGCCCGGATCGCCGGGCGTATTACCGGCATGCGCCCAACCCACGCTGACGTTGTCCCTCGCCGTGAAATCCTGCGACAGCGCAAACCACAAGCCGTTTCTCTGCCGTTCATTCTGGAACTGGAGCGACGCGGGCAGGCTGCGATGCATATACTCGTAGATCCCGCTGGCGGTCAGACCAAAGGGAAACACGTATTGCACGCCGGCCTTGTAGGCGGCCTCGTCCGCGATATCGGTCAGATAGGGCGGCGAGAAACCATTGGCGGCCACGAAGCCCGCACCGTATTCACCCAGATAGGTATTGTAGGTGCCGCAATCGAGATTTGGCGCCGCCCCGGGGACGGTGCAATTGGCGGTGAGGCCGAACTGATAACCGTACAACGGGTTGTTCGAGCCGATGCCGTCGCTGTTGCGATTCACGGCGTGGTGCAGTTCGTACGCCACCGTGGCATAGAAGCCCCCAAGCTCGAACTTCAAGTCGGCGCTGTAGGCCGTGCCGAAGCCGCCGTCGTCGCAGTTCAAAGGCAAGTTGCCGCTGCCCGGCTGGTTGCCGCCGCTGCAATCCGGTGACCCGGAAGACTGAACCACGTTGTCATAGGTCCGGTTCGCGCCCGGTGAAATCAGAACATCGAAACTGAACATGTTGCCGAGCTTCGGCGATTCATACCAGATCGAATGGTCGAGCCGTGTACCGAACTCGACGCGATTGTCGCCGCCGGTATTGCCCATGATGACGGCGTAGTCGCCGAGCATGCCCGAGAACGGATTCATGCGATCGGTAGACTTTTTATAAGGCGAGTAGGTCGTGCCGATTTTCAGTTTACCAACAGTGTCCTTCGAGATGCCGACGTAGGAGTCGCCGTAACCGATCGCCCCTTTGACCACGTTCGACTGCTGGGTATAGGAAGTATTCAGTCCGGGCGATGAGGTGATGGAGGGCTGCGTCTCGATCTGATAAATGAACGATATGTCGCTGCCGTCGATCTGGTGCGAACCGCGGTAACCCAGCACCGACTTGTTGGTGGACAGGCCCCCGAGGTAACCCACCGATCCTACGATCTGTGCGCCTTTCGGCCCGTTGTTGACGTACCCGGTTCCCGGCGCTCCGCCGGCATAGCCATAGGAGTAGGCGGTGAGTCCGCGGATGCCCTTCGTGGTGTCGTCGAGAGAAACATCCAACGTGCCGTAGAAGCCGCTCAGGAACTTCTTGAATAGCGGTTCTTTCTCTTCGACTTTCGCAACCACCGCAGGACCTTGTGCCGGCGGCGGCGGCACCGTCACCGGCGGCGGCGTGGTCACCACGGGCGGCGGCGGCGTTGCAGCCTGTTGCCTCGACAGTGCTTCGACTTGCTTCTGCAACGCATCCATGCGCTGCATCATCTGCCGCATTTGTTCCTTGAGCGCCTTGTTTTCCTGCGCATCGTCGGCCAAGGCGCTGCCCTGGACGAAGATATTAGCGGCGCATGCTGCCAGCGCAATCAGCATAGGCCTCGCCAGTCTTAGATTTAGCATCTTATGATCCTCATAAAGGTCGATTGATCGAATCGATGATC
>Ga0210389_10000066_pt1 | contig 101254 bp, 79 predicted proteins | sample IncBWH28OmetaG_FD_160127 | JGI IMG/M metagenome (GOLD analysis project Ga0210389, IMG submission 160127) | Forest soil microbial communities from Barre Woods Harvard Forest LTER site, Petersham, Massachusetts, United States - Inc-BW-H-28-O ...
CCGATCTGCAGCTAAAAGCGGTGATCTCGCCCGCTGCCGATAAACTGGACACGCTGTTTGGGCTCCTTTGCAAAATTGGCGATAAAGCTACCCTGGTGTTCTGTAATCACCGCGAGGCGGTGGACCGCATCAGCGACCTGCTATGGGACCGCGGCCTGGTACACGATGTTTTCCACGGCGGCATGGAGCAGGAAGACCGCGAACGCGCCCTGCTGAAATTCCGTAACGGCAGTCACCGCCTGCTCATCACGACCGACCTGGCCTCGCGCGGGCTGGACATTCCCGAGATAGAATACGTGGTACATTACCAGCTGCCCCATACCGAAGAAGCCTTTTTGCACCGCAACGGCCGCACGGCGCGCATGCACGCCAAAGGGACCTCGTACCTGATCCTCACCGAAGATGAAAAACTGGCCTACGTAAAGCAAAACCCGGAGATTGAAGTATTGCCCGAAAAACTGGTTGTCCCCAAACCGTCGCCCTGGGCAACGCTGTATATTGCCGCCGGTAAAAAGGACAAGATCAATAAGATGGATATTGTTGGCCTGCTGCTGCAAAAAGGGGGCCTGGCCAAAGAAGACCTGGGCTTAATTGAGGTGCTGGACCATTCCGCCTACGCCGCCGTAAAGCGTAACCGCATTGACCATACGGTGGACCTGATTAGTAAGGAAAAGATAAAAGGCAAAAAAGTAAAGATGGAGGTGTCGAGATAAATTCGTGTTAATTAAATTTCACCACCTCAAAATCTGCTGCAGTTACCGTGCCGAGTTGCTGCAATTCGTCATTATTCCAGCGCGAATCGGGCACGCCGCTGATGTACATATTGCTGCCTATATCGGCCAGGATGATGCCGTATTTTTTCATCGCCGTCAGGATGACCCGCAAATGGGGCGGATATTTGCTGATATCAAAACTCGCCTTCAGCCTGATCTTTGCGCCAAAGGGCAGCGAATATTGCCCCCCTGTACTGTTGACCTTGTGGCGGGCGGGAGAGATGTATGCTGGCTTTACGTTAGCTGAACTAAGCGTGAAACGGATAGGATGTTTAATAACCCCCGCTACGATCTCGTCGTATCTAACCAGGCCCGGGAATATGGGCAGCCCGGCGGCATCGGCGGAGGTCCACCCTGCCGGCCGCAGCGCATCAGACTTCAGATGAAAAATAGCGCCGCTTGAGGCTTGCCATTTACCGCTGTTGAGGCTGGCGTTATACAATTCATACAGTATTTTATTGTCCTTGTCGATCACGATCACATGGGAGTCGCCCTGGCCGTTGCCTTCTATCGGGGCATTCAGGGGGATTGGATACGGGCCGGGATCGCTTTCGCTGCCGTAATTTCCGTCGTAGGCGTTAGCCCTGAAGGTTACCTTCACTTTGGGCTGACTACCGCATACCACATCATAAGGAATGCCGATGGGCGCCCCATCCCACAAACCGCTGCCGAAATCGGCCTTCAGGTGCGATGTACCCAATAGCGCGATGATCTGTTTGCTGTATGGGTCGACGGGCGACGCAGAGATAACCTGGTTCCAGGAATTATTTTCAGGGAAAAGCTGCACGGTATCGACATTAGATAGCTTTGCGGTACAAACTGGTGTTGCGGCAAGCGTGTTCGCAGATGTGTCGATGATGCGGACGGGTGCGTTATTACTGTCCTTTTTGCTGCAGCCGGAGAAGAGGGCGAACAGCAAAACAAGCAAGCCGGTCAGGTTCTTTTTCATAGATCAGTTTAAGGAGACGTTTTCACTAAACGCGTTTTATCGTAAAAAATTGCCCGCCTGGCCATTCCTCCCGGATCAACAAAAATAAACGTTTTTTGGCCTCCGGAAAATTTTTCGACAGCGTTTCGAAGGCGTTTGATCGTGTTTAGCACCCTGTTTGAGGGGTGGGAGCGCAAATGTTTGAAAAGCATCCCTGCAAACCAAAATTTGCTTCTGGCTGGTTTTAAGTCGGAATTGTGGCAACCACATTAAACATTATACTCGTATTGATGTATATTGAATAGAGCACCCACCATGAAAAAATCAAACTTGATATTGCCGTTTATTTTAGCAGTTGCCGTAATTATCATGGTTATCAGCTGCAAAACCCGCTTCGCGACCACTAATTCTGATTTTAAGGCCAGCCGGTCGCAGGAAGAAATTGCACACGGGCGTGTTTTGGTTTACAGTATTTGCGCCGGGTGCCATTATAACCGGCAGGCTGAAAAGTTTATTGGTAACCGTATTGAGGATGTCCCCGGTATTGCGGGTAAGGTTTATTCGGCCAACCTTACGCATTCAAAAACAAACGGCCTACCCGCAAAATATACAGATGCCCAGCTGAAATATCTTTTAAAAACTGGTGTGGCCTATGACGGCCGGTTTATCAGTTACATGCTGAGGCCAAATATGGCTGAAAATGATCTTAATGCCATTGTCGCCTTTCTGCGCTCGGACGACCCGGCGCTGGCCGCCGCCGATACGACCATCGGCCCTACCCATTACAATTTATTTGGTAAAATGTATATGAGTATGCACGCCAAACCACTGGAATATAAAACTATTGCCAACCGCCCGGGTGAAAACGAACCGGTTGCACTGGGCCGCTACCTGGTTGATAACCTGGGCTGTTTTCATTGCCACTCCAAAAGCCTTACGTCGCTAAACTATTCATATCCCGAGCAGTCCCCGGGCTACATGGCCGGCGGAACAAAGCTAAAAGGCGCCAATGGCGGAGAGGTTACCGCCTCAAACATTACGCCCGATAAAAATACAGGGATCGGCAATTACACGCGCGAGCAATTCATAAAAGCAGTAAAGGACGGCGAAGCGCCGCAACGAAAACTGACGCCCCCAATGCCCAAGTTTAAGATGCTGGGCGATGCTGAGATCAGCGCCATTTATGCTTACCTCAAAACTATACCGCCGGCAGATCACACGGTGATGTTGAAGTGACCTTACCAATCATTCGAGCAAACTCACTTCAGGAATATTCACCGAATGTGCCAACTTTTTTTGGTATTAGGCAGTTCATTTTTGAATACCCCCATTTTTGTGCCTTTTCTTGGTTAAATCTACTTCTGTTTCAACGACCATTTGGGCACAAAACCAATTTTTTTATTATAAAACACGCGGTAATAGGTGCTTCCCCGCTCCAGGACAAATACGCGGGAATTCGCCGGGATTGAGGTAATTATATTGGAATTGAAAATGTTATGTTCGCGCAATTGCACAATACCGGTAACGTTGGGGTGGACGTAGGTGGTATACAAATAATCGCTGTGGCTGTTATCGCTATCGGGCCGGGTTTTGGCCATCATGGGTCGAAGCGGCTCCGCCTGTACAGGCACACGCGGCTTAACTGGTTGCGGCTTAAGCGCCATCGGGTTCATTATGTCTGGCTTTACGGCCACACTTTTGGCGGTATCAAAGGTCTTTTCATCTGTTTTTGCAGCGATTCTATCTTTAGAAATATGTTTGTGCCGATGCTTTTTGTGCACGGCCGGAGGTGTAACCGGGCTTTCTGTATAAACCAGCTGCTTTTTGTGTGAAGAGGCTACGAGCCAACTGAACAGGTAAATCCCTACAATAAGGGCAAAAACGATCAGCGTAATTGAAAGACCAACGCCAGGGCCTTTTTTGCGCCTCTTGCCTGGTTTTGTTCCGGAAGGCTGCGCGTATGCCCCGTAAGTCGAATAGTTATACGATTGGTTATTTGCTTGTGTTCCTGATTCGGTATCGGGCTTGGCCGATTTGAATTTGTTCAGCTGTTCATCATAAAGCCGGCGTTTTTCCGGGTCGCGAAGGGTTTCAAAGGCTTCCTTGATGTCTCGAAACTTGTTTTCAAAATATTCGTCCCCCTGGTTAAGGTCCGGGTGAAGTTTTTTGGATAGTTTCCGGTATGCCGCCTTGATCTCATCCAAACTGCAATTTGGATAAAGCCCCAGAATATAATAAAAATCCCTCATAGCCAATTAGCCGCCGTACGCCCTTTTTCTGATTTGATTGATTTTCTGCGGATTGGTTTAATTAAAAAATATGCGGATTTACAAATTTTTCACAAACTCCAGGAACAGGTACAACGCCTTCTTCTTTTCATCAGTAAGATCGAAATCAAGTTTATGCAGCAGGTAATCGTCCAGGTCAAAGTCTGCTCGCAGGGGTAATTCTTTCAGCAGCTCTTTGCGGTGGTCAAGTCCGTATTTTAAAGCCTGGTTAAACTCGGCCATAAATTCAACGGGAATTGCTTTATTTGCTATCCATGCTGCAAAAACAAAAGGCAAGCCGGTAAACTTATTCCATTCCGCGCCAAGATCATATACGAAGGGATATTTATTGCTCTTGCCAAAAGTGCGGTCGCCGATCTGCACATAGGCAGTTTGCGGATCAGCCGATTCCGCATAATCAACTGCGTTTTCAACGAAATTCAAGTTATCTACCTTCCAAAAGTGCTTTACCAAAACTTTAGCCAGGTTGTTTGACGTACGGGATTGCGGATCAAGCTGCAATGTTTTTGTCTCCCTGATGTCGCAATTGCTAAAAACAAAGACAGAGTTAACTGCTCCCACTGAACCGATGCAATAGTCTGATACGATCTCCCACCTGGGCAAACTAAGTGTTGCAGCTATAGGGATAAGGCCTATGTCCACCACGTCGTCAATGAGTTTTTGAGCACAATCGGTTGGGTTGTCCAGGCTTAGCGCTATTTTACCCGGCATGCCTGAATGTTGAAGGCCGTAAATAAAAGGTTTGGTATTGGTATAGCTGACGGCTGAAATTCTGATCTTATTCACAAGAAATATTAAATATTTTTTAAATGGTCGGCGTTGTTAAAATCGATGATCTCGTATTTTTTGCCGTCGTAAGCAACTTTGTACAAAACCAGGTTCTGGTGCGGAAAGGAATCCATTTCAGTTAGCGGCTTATTGGTAAGCAGGCATAAAAGCAGCCGGAGGGCTCGCCCGTGCATGCAGATGAGCACGGTTTTTTCTTCGGCGTGACTCATGATCACCTTCATTGCTTCCTGTTGACGCGCTTTTACCTCGTTCGGGCTTTCTCCTCCTTCAAATTTTGAATCCAGCTTGCCGGCGGTCCAGTCACGCATAATTTGCAAAAACTCACCCCTGTTTTCCGGTGTTGCCGGCTGCCCTTCGTGGATACCCCAACCCAGCTCATCTAAGCCCGCCAATTTTTCATAAGGGATGCCCAGGTCGATAAAATGCTGGATACTTTGCTGCGTTCGTTTTAATTCGGAGATGTATATTTTATCGAAAGGAACGGATTTATAAGCATTAAAGAAAGCAAGCGCCTGACGGCGGCCCTCGTCATTTAAGTCGGTATCCATGCCCCGCCCCTGGATAATACCCCTTTTGTTCAGATCGGTTTGCCCGTGCCGGACGATGTATAGTGTTTTGTTCATTTGTTCATTTGTTCATTCGTTCATTGGTGGTTGGCTGATTAGCCTGTCTGCTGACCCACTGTTTACTAATAAACTAATGAACCAGTGAACCAATGAACTAATTTATTACCGGCAGCTTATAAAATTGCGGTTTGGCTTCTTCAGGGAATTCAAAATGGGTATAGTCAGTCACCACATTGTACAAAGTATCCCGTTCTATGGGTTCGCGGCCCACATGTTTTATCAGCTCCACAAGTTGTTTTGTACTCATGCCGGGGTGTTGTTCCTCGGCGCCCGCCATTGAGTAAATTTTGGTAGTGTCATCAAGTGTGCCATCAATATCATCCACACCAAAATTTAGCGACAATTGTGCAGTGGTACGACTGATCATCGCCCAATAAGCTTTTATATGGTCGAAATTATCAAGGTAGATGCGGGATACAGCATAATTCTTTAAATCTTCGATCACCGAAACTTCGGGTATATGCGACATCTGGTTATCCTTATTACGGAACTTCAGCGGAATAAACGTTTGGAACCCACCGGTTTTATCCTGCAATTGCCGCAGCCGCTCCATGTGGTCGATGCGATGTTTATATTCTTCTATGTGGCCATAAAGCATGGTCGCGTTGGACCGCCCGCCCAGCTTGTGCCATTCTTCGTGGATAGCCAGCCATTGGTCGGCGGTGCATTTGTCTTTTGCTATTTGTTCGCGGATTTCGGGATGAAAAATCTCCGCGCCGCCGCCCGGGATCGAGCCCAAACCGGCATCCATCATCATTTTCATGCCGGTGGCGTAGTCGATTTTCGCTTTTTTGAAAATATAATGATATTCTACCGGGGTAAGCGCCTTGATATGCAGTTCGGGCCGGTGAGCCCTTATTTTGCTAAACAGTTCGCTATAAAAGGGCACATCGTACTGCGGTAGAACCCCCCCTACGATGTGAACTTCGGTAACAGGTTCACCATCGTATTTCTTTACCATGCCGAACATTTCATCAATGGTATACTCCCACCCTTCCGAGCGTTGTTTGATCAGCCTTGAATAGGAGCAGAATTTACAATCGTAAACACAAAGATTAGTTGGCTCGATATGGAAGTTGCGGTTAAAATAGGTTTTGTTGCCGTGGCGTTTCTCGCGGATATAGTTGGCCAAAACGCCCAGGTAGCCCAACTCCCCGTCTTCAAACAAAGTAACCCCTTCGTCAAAAGAGATACGTTCGTTGCGGAGCACTTTGGCCGCAATGTGTTTTAAGCCGGCAGGTAAATGCGGATCTTGAAGCAGGGTTTGTAAATTTTCTTCGGCTTCCATCAATATCTATTTCGGCAAAAATAGGAAATGTTAGTGTAATGACGGTGTAATATCTGATTCGATAATTGCCAAACAAGCAATTAACAGCGACCTGGTTCTGGCTAAACGGCACTTTCGTCTTTACGGTTCTTCAGCCAGGCCGACAAGTAGATATTGCCATAATAAAGCAAGTAACATAGCATTACACCGATCAGCACCCCATCCAAAGCAAAGCACGTATAAGCGTATTGTATCGGGTCATAGTAAAATTTGGCAAGATATCTACCGAATGCTACCAGCAATAAGGCAATAGCTGCGACCGGAATTCGTCCTACTTTCATCTGTAAACAAGTTTTGCCCAATGTAATCCAAAATGGGTAAAACGGCAAAAAAAACCGTCGCTCTTACCCCGTTTTTAATATGTTTGTACAAAATTCAGTCTATAATGCATATCGAAACCATTGCCATACACGCCGGCAACCAAACCGATGAAAAAACCGGCGCCGTGATACAACCCATTGTCCTTTCTACCACATTTGAGCGCGCTGAAGACGGTAGTTTTCCATCCGGATACAGCTATAGCCGCTCGGCCAATCCTAATCGGACTATGCTCGAAAAGGTGCTGACTCAACTGGAAGGCGGCGCAGATGCAGCCTCATTTGCTACAGGCAACGCCGCCGGCATGGCCGTTTTTCAATCCTTGAAACCCGGCACACACATTATTGCAACCGAAGATATGTATCATGGCCTGCGTAACCAGATCAAAAACCTGTTCGTTGGTATTCTTGAGTTCGATTTTATCGAAGTAAATGACCAGGCCGAACTTAAACGGCGCATAAGACCCAATACCGGGTTGATATGGATCGAAACGCCGTCTAACCCTTTGTTAAAGATCACGGACATTAAGAGTACTATAAGCATCGCCCGCCAGCACAATATAAAAGTAGCTTGCGACAATACCTTCGCCACACCAGTTTGCCAGCAGCCGCTTAGCTTAGGCGCCGACCTGGTGATGCACTCGGCTACTAAATACTTCGGCGGCCACAGCGACCTTACCGGCGGCGCGCTTATCACGCCGGTAAAAGACGAATGGTGGCAAAAAATACGGCAGGTGCAGGAAATGGGCGGAGCGGTGCCGTCGCCGATGGATTGTTATTTGCTGGCGCGAAGTATAAAAACATTACCCTACCGGATGCGCGGCCATGTACACAATGCGCAATTATTGGCGGAGTTTCTGTTAAAACACCCTAAAGTTGAAGCGGTAATGTACCCGGGACTACCCGCACATCCGCAATATGAGGTTGCTAAAAGCCAGATGAGCGGCTTTGGCGGCATGTTGTCGTTTACCTTAAAAGACGGTGAACAGGAAGCAAAGCGCGTTATCAACCGGCTTAAATTATTTACCCGGGCAACCAGCCTGGGCGGCGTGGAGAGCCTGATAGAGCACCGTGCGTCCGTTGAAGGGCCGGATACTAAAACGCCCCTTAATCTTTTAAGAGTTTCTGTCGGTTTGGAGCACATTGACGATTTGATCGCCGACATGACGCAGGCGCTGGATTAGTTCATTGTTCATAGTTCATCGCAGGATTGCAGCTGCCATGAACTATGAACCATCAACTATTAACTAAAAGTACTTCATAGCCTCTTTACCCAGCGCTCTCCTCAAAATACCGATCTGCCCAATAGTGTATGCCTGGTGGTCATTGATGAACGTCCAAAGCCCCTCCTGACTTCTGAAAGCCGGCATTGGGAATTCGACAGGCGTATCCAATGCCTCCTGCGATAGTTTTTCAAGGCCATCGCGTATCGGTCCGGCGTATTCGTTCCAGGCCGCTTTTATTTGTTCGAGGGTTGGTACCGGTATTTCGGGTCCCGGCGGATGGGGAATTTGGGTGTTGTAATGATCCAACCAAACAATATCCCGTATCACGCCGCCCATATTTGCCAGGCTCCTTTGGCCCCAAACCAAATGACCCGCAAGCCATTTTACGTGATTGATTGATGGAACCAGGCGGACAGTTGATTCCTCCTCGCTGATATCCACCAAAACATTATTAAATAATAACGTGTGCAGATCGTATTGATCCAGTAATCTTTTTTTTGCTGACATAGATTGTTAAATTAGGTGAAAGGTAAAGGGCGAAAGGCGAAAGGTAGGATTGTGGGGAGAAAGAATACCGTATAAACCTTTCGCCTTTTACCTTTCAGCTTTCACCTTCTTCCTAACGGTACTGCATAGCCTCCTTACCCAGGCCTCTTCTCAAAATGCCGATCTGCCCGATAGTGTAGGCCTGGTGGTGATTAATAAACGCCCATAAACCGGCAAGTGTATTGTCAAAAGGAGCGATGGGGTGCGGTATTGGTACCTCGCTGTTTAAAGCTTCTTCAGGGAGATTTTCAAGGCCAACCCTGATTTTCGAGCCCATTTCGTTCCATTTGTCTTTTATCCGGTCTAAAGTAGGCAGTTCACTTGCCGGTGCAGCAACGTCGGCGGATGTGGCGCCCTGTTTAGTATGAAAATGGTCGCGCCATTCAAATTCCTGCGGTACGCCTCCTATATTGCCCAGGTTAAGCTGTGCCCAGGCCAGGTGTCCGGCCAGCCACTTAACACTGTTCATCGGGTCGGCAATGCATTTGTTTGATTCCTCATCGCTGATGTCAGCAATAACATTGTTATACAAAATGTTATGCAAATCGTACTGCGCCAGTAGTTGTTTTTTTGATGACATGATTTTATTTATTGGTTGTTCAAATGTATGGGTAAATAATAACTTTCGTTAGGTGTAAATACGCCAATGTAACGGGCTGTTTGCGACAGGAGTTTTGAGGTGAAAGGCGAAAGGTAAAAGGCGAAAGGTTGATGCGGTATTCGTTCATCTGCCCTACCTTTTACCTTTCGCCCTTAACCTTTTACCTTAAAAAGAAAATTTAATTTGGAAAACTCACATCCATCCGTTTATATTTGCAACAATATTTGGTAGCGATACCAATCGATCATCACCTCTCATCCAGGTTTTGATTTATAAAGAAGCGGCGAGAGATCAGGCTCAATTACCCGCTGGCAACCCTCCAAGGGTGGAGAAGGTGCCAATTCCTGGCCCGGTAAATATCCCGGGAAATATAAATTAACAACCATGAAAAGTTTAATTTGCATTCTCCAAAACATTTTTAAGGCCCCTTTAAAGCTGCAACCTGCTTATTGCTATGTGAATAGCCGAATTTGCATGTGTTGCTGTTAAAGGCTCAACACGTTTCATTTTTCCCTTTCCCGAAAAAAACGTGTCCGCACAAGGCGAATTATCTGTCATTGTGCCTAACTACTAAACAAAATCTATCAAAAACAATAAAAACTTAAAACTATGTCTGCTGAAACTTTGAAATTCGAAACCCTCCAGCTGCATGCCGGCCAGGAAGTTGGCGAAACCGGTGCACGTGCTGTACCGTTGTACCAAACCACATCCTACGTATTTAAAAACGCCGAACATGGCGCCAACCTGTTCGCCCTAAAAGAGTTTGGTAATATTTATACCCGTATCATGAACCCTACTACCGATGTGTTCGAAAAACGCATCGCGGCGTTGGAGGGCGGTGTTGCGGCGCTCGCTACAGCTTCAGGGCAAGCCGCCCAATTTCTTGCACTGAACAATATTTTACAGGTAGGCGACAACTTTGTCACCTCGCCGTTCCTTTATGGCGGTACCTATAATCAATTTAAAGTCGCATTTAAAAGGTTGGGTATTGATGTAAGGTTTGCCAAAGACGACACCGCCGAAAACCTGGAAAAGCACATCGATGAAAAAACCAAAGCCATTTACCTGGAAACCATTGGCAATCCCGGTTTCAATATTGCCGATTTTGATAAAGTATCGGCACTTGCAAAAAAGCACGACCTGCCATTGATCGTGGATAACACATTCGGCGCAGGCGGCTATTTATTCAGGCCGATTGAGCATGGCGCCAATGTAGTGGTTGAATCAACTACCAAATGGATAGGCGGTCATGGTACCAGTATTGGCGGCGTTATCGTCGACGGTGGCAATTATAATTGGGGCAATGGCAAGTATCCGCAGTTTACTGAGCCATCCGAAGGCTATCACGGCCTTGTTTTTGCCGACGTTTTCGGCATCGGCGGGCCATTTGGCAATATCCAGTTTATTATTCGCGCCCGCGTGGAAGGTTTAAGAGATTTCGGCCCTTCGCAATCACCATTCAATGCCTGGCTAAACATACAAGGCCTTGAAACATTGTCATTGCGTGTACAGCGCCATGTGGACAATGCACTTGAATTGGCTAAATGGCTGGAAAAGCATCCTGCAGTTGCGCGTGTAAATTATGCCGGTCTGCCGTCTTCACCGCATCATGAATTGTCAAAAAAATATCTAAAAAACGGCTTTGGGGCAGTGCTGACTTTCGAGGTAAAGGGTGATAAAGAAAGCGCCGGTCAATTGATAGATAACCTGAAGCTGATAAGTCACCTGGCCAATGTGGGCGATGCCAAAACGCTAATCATCCAGCCATCCGCAACTACCCACCAGCAACTTTCGGACGAGGAACAGTTATCAGCTGGGGTATTACCAAACCAGGTGCGCATAGCTGTAGGGCTTGAACATATTGATGATATCAAAGCTGATCTTGAACAGGCATTTGCGAAGATAAAGCTTAGTGAACCGGAGTTAGTGTAGGTTAGAGGTTAGAGATTAGAGACTGGAGATTAGTGATTTGTGTATTGGGTTTTCATCCTAATCTCTAATCACAAATCTCTAATCACAAGCAAAAAATGAATACAGAAATATATAAATACAAAAAGGCCTTTAAACTCGAGTCGGGTAAACAACTGCAGGAGCTGCAAATAGGCTTTAATACCTACGGAACGCTGAATAAAAACGGCGATAACGTGGTGTGGGTGTGCCATGCACTTACCGCAAACTCGGACGTATTTGACTGGTGGAAAGGCCTTTTTGGCGAGAACAACTATTTTAATCCAAAAGAGCATTTCATTGTTTGCGCCAACATCCTTGGTTCGGCTTATGGCAGTACCAGCCCGTTGAGCACTGATCCGGCGACTGGTCAACCGTACTATCTCTCTTTTCCGCAGGTTACCGTCAGGGATATTATTAAAGCGCACCAGCTGCTGGCAGAACATTTGGGCATTAAAAGCATCGAAATTCTTTTAGGCGGATCGCTTGGCGGGCAGCAGTGTGCTGAATGGGCAATTATGGCGCCCGATTTTATTAAAAATTTAATCCTCATCGCAAGCAATGCCAAACATTCGCCCTGGGGTGTAGCCTTTAACGAGTCGCAGCGGCTGGCGATCACTGCCGACCGTACCTTTTATGCCAATACCCCCGATGGCGGCCACAAGGGGCTGAAAGCAGCAAGGAGCATCGCCCTCCTCTCCTACCGCAGCTACAAAACCTATTCGATAACCCAGCAGGAAGAGAAAGATACCTTGGTGGATGATTTTAAAGCCTCATCATACCAAAATTACCAGGGCGACAAGCTGGTAAAACGCTTTAATGCGTACAGTTACTGGTATTTATCAAAAGCCATGGATTCGCATAACGTGGGCCGCGGACGGCATGGTGTGGAGAAGGCCCTTAGCTTGATAAAGGCACGCACATTGGTTATCGGCATCAAATCGGATGTTTTGTTCCCGATCGAGGAGCAGCAATATCTTTTTCAGCATATCCCCAAATCGGTTTTTGCTGAACTGGATTCCTTTTATGGCCACGATGGCTTTTTGATAGAGACCGGCGCATTGACCAATATTATTAACTCCTTTTTTAAAACCGACGTAAAAGGAAAAGTGATTGAATTACAACGTACTGCATAATGAGTAAAAAATTAAATATAGGACTGTTTGGCTTTGGCGTGGTGGGCCAGGGCTTGTATGATATTATCCGCACCAAGCATTTAAATCTCGAGATCAAAAAGATCGCGATAAAGGACCCGACTAAAAAGCGGACCCTTCCCTCCCATTTGTTTACTACCGAGCGGGATGAAATTTTAAATAACCCGGAAATTAATACGGTTGTCGAGTTGATCAATGATACCGAAGCGGCTTTTGAAATTGTATCAAGGGCGTTAAAATCAGGCAAAAATGTGGTTTCGGCCAGCAAAAAGATGATCGCCCTGCATTTGGACGAACTGATTGCAATTCAGCACCAATACGGCACTTCTTTATTATACGAAGGCGCTGTGTGCGGCAGTATACCGATCATCCGCAACCTGGAAGAGTATTATGATAACGAGTTGCTGCACTCTATCAGCGGGATATTTAACGGATCGTCCAATTACATCCTTTCCAAAGGTTTTATTGAGAACCTGGATTATGACAGCGCGCTAAAACAAGCGCAAGACCTTGGCTTTGCCGAAACCGACCCTACCAGTGACGTGGGTGGTTTTGATGCCAAATACAAGTTGGTTATAGCCGCCGCACATGCTTATGGCGTGGTAGTTCAACCTGATGAAGTATTTAACCTGGGTATCCAAAACCTTTCAGCACACGACCTGCAATACGCGCGGGAAAAGAACCTGAAAATTAAACTGGTGCCGGTTGCGAAAGAACTGGATGACCGCCATGTAGCGTTATTCGTACTGCCAAAATTCGTTAACGACAAAGAGTTTTTATACAACGTGGAGTACGAATACAATGGCGTAATTGTACAGGCGGCGTTTGCAGACCAGCAATTCTTTTTTGGTAAAGGCGCAGGCGGGCACCCAACCGGTTCGGCCGTATTGTCGGATATTGCGGCTTTGCGCTACGATTACCAGTATGAATACAAAAAAGCCAAAGAGCGCCGCGACCTCAACTTTACCAATAACATCGAGTTGAATATCTACCTGCGTTATGACGATGAAAGCCTGCTGGAAGCCTTAAATTTCGGCCATATCCACGAGCGTTATTATTCAGGCAGCTATAAGTTTGTGATCGGAAAGATTAACCTGCAAAACCTGATCGATAATGCACAGCTAATCGCCGATAGTAAAGCATTCATCGCCTTTGCCGACCAGCTGAGCGGCGTTAACCTGGCATCCGAAGTAAAACAAGCCGCCGAGGCGTTTTGATATTTTTCTGTTAGTTTTTTTAGTTTTTAAAAGGCTCCGTAAGGGGCCTTTTTTGCTATCATTTTCACCAGGGAACTCACTTTTTAAAATTTATTGCGACATTTTCCATGCCCGAAGGGTTTAAAACCTTGAGTGTTCGAAACATTAAAATAAGTGCAGCTACCCTCTTTCCACCGAAGGTGAAGAGAGGGTCGAGCAGCGCAGCGCACTCGGGGTGAGTCTACCCGGCGGACATTGGCGCTAATGCATTGGCGGTAATGTCCGCCGGGTAGACTCACCCGGTCTTTGCTGCGCTCGACCACCCTCTCTGCCGCACGCGGCAAAGAGGGTAAAACTTTTCAATATTGACCTTCGGCGAGTATGTTTTTAAAATATTCTATCGTTTATACCCTTCTGAAATATAAGCATATACACCAAATATTATTTGTTTATTAACTCATAAAAACATTACCTTATGCAATTATTCCTATCCTTCCCCTTTTTATGAGAAAATTCTGTTGGTTTATTACGGCCCCGGCGGCATTTGTTTTCGTGATCATCGCCTTTTCATCCTGTCAAAATTCCTCAGCAAACCTTGAACAACCCCCGCCACCAGCATACGCCCCGCCGGTGGTACAACCCCTAAAACTTAGCAAACCTGTAAAAATAAATTTGGACAGCATCAAAGCGGTACGGGTGCACCCGGTGATTAAGCCTTTTGATTTGGATAAGCTGCCCGCGCAATCGTATGATACCGCCGGGTTTAAACCGTTTAAATACCCGGTTGAAGAAGCAAAGTTTGACTATAATGCCCTTCCCGAAAAGGATTTGGATATCGATAAGCTGCCATCGCATCCACTAAAATTTAAAACTTACATTTTACCGCCGCCAAAACTGATGAAGGGGGCAAAACCCGAATTGAAAAATGGAAATTTATACCTTTTCGGTTTTGGAGGGGACCAGGGATCGCAGCGGAAAGATCCAAGATGTTTGTTTACTGATCAAGAAGGCTTTTTATGGATAGCAACGACAACGGGACTTTACCGTTATGACGGGGAAAATCTCTTATTGATTTTATCATACGATAAGGAAGAGTATACCTATGGCATGGTGCAGGATAACCTTGGGAATATCTGGCTAAGCGGTTATGATGGCGGGATAGCGGTGCTGGACCTGAAAGACGGCATATTAAAAAGATTGGGCGGCGGCCAGGGTGTCAGTGGTCTTCGTGCTTTCAGTTTTACGATGGACAAACAACAAAGAATATGGGTCACGCTCATAGATGGCGGGGTAAATATTATTGATCTGAAGACCCGTACAATTAAATTGCTGGATAAGGCGCATGGTTTGTTTACTTCTGCTGAAGCTGAACGAATTATGAGGGATAAAAACGATAATATATGGATCGGTACCCGTGGTGGAGGGATAAATATAGTCGACCTTAAAAATAAGAGAATTAGGCACCTCGATAAAATAAATGGCTTAAGATCAGATTCAGTAGGAAGTATAATTTACGACCATAAGGGCCGTATATGGTTGGCAATGTACGGAGGAACGGTCAATGTGGTCGACCTTCAAAAAGATTCCATTCAAACTATCAACGAAGCGCAGCTACCCCTGCATACAGTGTTTTGGAGTTTATTACTACAGGATAATGAAGGGAAGATTTGGATAGGTGTTGATGGTTTGACAATAATAGACCCTGACAAGCGCACAGTTAAATACCTGAAAGAAAATAATGGTTTAGTATCGCATTTTCTTTCAAGCATTATCCAGGATAGCCGGGGCCAGGTTTGGATAGGCACACCTTATGGATTGAACATGGTCAGCAACAACAACGCTGTCATTGACCATATCGGTAAAGAATATGTAGCCGGTTTAACGGAAGATCAGCAAGGCTATATCTGGCAAACCGCTTTAGGCCATGGGGTTGATATTCTGAACCAAAAAAAGGAGACAAGCAGGCATTTAGGCGTTAAAGAGGGTCTCGCAACCGATAACACAAATGATATTAAAGCAATAAATAGGTCAATTATTATTTCAACGGATAGCGGGTTAGAAATAGTTGATACAGGAAGAAAAACGATAACCTACATGGGCGGGAAACAGGGCCTCGACAGTAATACCACAGCTACTTATAGCATAAATGATTTTACGGCCGACGAGGCAGGCAGACTGTGGATAGGAGAATATTTCGGTGGAGGATTAGAAGTATATGACCCGCAAAACAAAACGCTTAAACGCCTTGGCAAAGTACCCTGGCTGATCGATAAAAATATTTACAACACGTGCATTGATAAACAAGGACAGATTTGGGTCAGCACGCGTTCGGGTGGAATAGACAGGATCGATCCTAAGGCCGGTACTATTCAATATTTAAATAATGTCCCGGCTTTAAAAGATGAAGCAGTGTTGTTTCCGGATGACGAGGGCAATATATGGATGGGGACTTACGAGGGCATTTATATTGCAGACATTAAACATGACAAACTCGTTTTCCTATCCACTTCACAGGGAGCTATCAACGAGAAAATATTGTCGTTACTGCAGCATAACGGCAGGATTTATGCGGGCACCAGCAGGAAGAGGATAATGGTGATCAAGCCTCCCGCAGAAGGTGTAAGCAGCAATAAAAAATGGGAGGTCGGCTTTAGTTCAATGGCATATAATAATTACAATAATCCGATGATCACAAAAGATGGCCTTTACTGGTCAGGCGAAGTGGGGATAAATGTGCTTGACCTGTCAAAAAAGGATACGTTTAAATCAAGCCCTTATATTACCGGGATAAATGTTTATGACTACCCGATGTACTTTACGGACCGCGAAAGGTTTAATTCATCCATAACGGACACGCTTTGGGAACTCAATGAAGAAAAGCATTATTTAAAAGACGAAGCACTGCTTAGCACAAGTTATGCATTGCAAAGCGGTTTAAACTGGGATGGTGTTACCGGCCCCGGCAATATGCCGGTTGATTTAACCATTCCTTACGATCAAAACCTTATCCGGTTTAATTACAGCAGTTTTAATTTAACCCCGCACGATTCGACACTATACAGGTATGTATTGATCGGAAAAGATAAAAAATGGAGCGATATAACAGGCGACGGTTCCACTATCAATTATATGAACCTTAAGCCTGGCAAATATACCTTTGAAGTGATCAGCAGGGAAGCGGATAATGTATGGAGCCAGCCGGCAAAGTTTAGTTTTACCATCAACCCGCCCTGGTGGCAAACATGGTGGGCGTACACGATCTACGTAGTGGTTTTTTTCGGTACCATATGGGGGTTTGTTACTTTAAGGTCGCGGCAACTGGTAAAGGAGAAACGCATACTTGAACATAAAGTGCATGTTCGTACCGAGGAAGTAATACAGCAAAAGGAAGAAATAGAAGCCCAGCGTGATAATCTCGAAAAATCCTTTAAAGAGCTAAAAAACGCCCAGACGCAGCTGATCCAGTCGGAAAAGATGGCTTCATTGGGGGAACTTACCGCCGGTATCGCCCATGAGATACAAAATCCGCTAAATTTTGTGAATAATTTTTCGGAGGTAAATAAAGAAATGCTCTTAGAGTTGAAAGCTGAAAGCGAAAAGCCGAAAGCAAAAAGAAATGGGCAAATTGAGGCTGAACTGATCAAGGACTTGATACAAAACGAAGAAAAGATAAGTCACCACGGCAAGCGTGCCGATAGCATTGTAAAAGGCATGCTCGAACATTCGCGCAGCCATAGCGGGCAAAAAGAGCCGACCGATATAAACGCCATGGCCGATGAATTCATGCGCCTCTCCTACCACGGGCTGCGGGCAAAGGATAAATCCTTCAATTCCGAACTCACTACCAATTTTCACCCTGCCTTACCCAAAATAAAAGCCGTGCAGCAGGACATTGGCCGCATTTTGCTCAACCTGTTCAATAATGCCTTTTACGCGGTCAATCAGAAGCGGAAAACAGCAGGGAAAGACTATAAACCCGAGGTATCCGTATCTACATTCCTAGAAAACGCCCAGGTAGTGATTAAAGTGAAAGATAACGGCATGGGTATACCGGACGAGATAAAGGAGAAGATCATGCAGCCTTTCTACACCACAAAACCTACGGGCGAAGGAACGGGCCTGGGCTTATCGCTAACCTACGATATGGTGGTAAAGGGGCATGGCGGAAATATTAAAGTGAATACCAAAGAAGGCGAGTTTACTGAATTTATTGTTACACTGCCGATATGAAAAGGACCTGACTTAGGAAGTTTTCGAAACCTCGTAAGTCTTTATTCGACTAAGAATGAACAAATTAAAAATATGCTGTTTTTTGCTGATTCCGATGAGTGTGGCGATGGCCTTTTCATCCTGTCAAAATTCCGCTGGAAACATTGATCAGCCCCCGCCAACGGTATACGCCCCGCCGGCTGTACAGCCCCTAAAATTGAGCAAACCGGTAAAAATAAACTGGGACAGCATCAAAGCCGTGCCTGTGTACCCGGTGGTTAAGCCTTTTGATTTGGACAAACTGCCCGCGCAATCGTACGACACTGCTGGTTTTAAACCTTTTAAATACCCGGTTGACGAAGCTAAACTGGATATTAATGCCCTGCCTGAAAAGGATTTGGATATTGACAAGCTGCCATCGCATCCCTTAAAATTTACAACAGAGAAACTCCCCCCGCCAAAGCTGATCCATGCCGGGCCGCCGCATTTAAAGGACTTGAACTTATCCCTTTTTGAATTAGGAGAGGCCCAGGGCCTGATGGGAAATATAGTGAGTTGCTTGTTTACAGATCGCGACGGCTTTTTATGGATAGGCACTGATAAAGGCCTGTACCGTTATGACGGCGAAAACCTTTTATTTTATATCCCTGTAACGAGCCCTTATTACATCTTTAGCATGTTGCAGGATACCCATGGCCGAATATGGCTAACCATAACTAATGGCGGCGATTTGGAGATACTCGATACAGGGAATGGAACATTAGAAAAAGCGGACAGATCATCAGGGTTGAGTGGTATAGCCATCGGGGCGATTTTCCAGGACAAGCAGCAAAGAGTGTGGGTTCCTGCGGCTTCACATTTAAGTATTATCGATATCAAAACGCAAACGTTTAAACGGCTGGACAAAGTACATGGCATTGCAGACACAATTACATTCACTATTACACAGGATAATAACCAAAATATATGGGTCTCAACAAATAAAGGCGTGAACATTATCGACTTTAAGAACAAGAAAATTAAATATCTTAACAAATCGAATGGTTTATCATCAGATAGCGTTTTACGTTTGTTTTCTGACCGGGCGGGGCGTGTTTGGGTCGGCCTTAATGACGGCCTATTAAATATTATTGATCTTCAGAAAAATTCTATTCAAACCATTAAAGAAGCGCAGCACCCTAACGGTGTCATGTTGAGCATATTTCAGGATAAACCCGGAAAGATGTGGGTTGGGCCCTTGGGTTATGGCCTGGAAATAATGGATCCTGAAAATCGAATGGCGAAAGACATGAAAAAAATTAACGGGCTAAATGGGGATGTTATTCTAAATGTGAATCAGGATAACCAGGACCAGGTGTGGATAGGAGCATGGACGGGTTTGAATATGATCAGCGCTAATAGCGCTGTTACCGAACGCATCGGAAAAGCCCAGGTGAATTATTTAGCAGCCGATTCGCTCGGTTTTGAATGGGATGAAATAGTTAAAAAAAATGGGGTTGATCTAATCGACCGAAAAAATAAAAAAATCCGGCACTTAGGCGTCACGCAGGGCCTTATGAACGATACACTCGGATCAGTATATGAAATAAATGGAAGGATATTTATGCCAACTGCTGCAGGTTTAGATATTATCAACCCGACCGGAAAAACAATTACGCATATCAAAACGGAACAACGCACCAACAAAAAGTTAGGCTTTTCATCAGCTGCGGACAAAGCCGGGAGGATTTGGATGACTGAAACAGGTGGCTTATGTGTTTACGACCCTAAATTAAATATCCTAAAACATCTAGGCAAAGCGGAGGGGTTTCTTGCAGGCGATGTGGATAATATGAAAGCAGATACCCGCGGCCGGATTTGGTTTAGTACATACAGCGGTGGCATATTTGTGATCGATCCGTTTACCTATACTGTCCAAAACATAAATAATAATGTACAGGGTTTTAAAAATAACACCAATCAGCCGCCTTGTTTTCTGGATGACAGAAATGGAAACATGTGGATAGGAACCTATAAGGGCATTTATATTGCGAACGTTGAAAACCAAAAGCTCACTGCCTTTTCTTTTGCCCAGGGCCTTGTTGACGATCGGGTGGCTTCGTTATTACTGTGTAATGATAAAATTTACGTGAGCACCCTAGAGGGTATAACGATTATAAGTCCTCCTGCGACCGGTGCCGTTGAAAATAAAAAATGGAGCACGCAATCGTTTGGCAAAGCGTATGGTTTAGAAAAGGTAAACCCCGATTATAGCGGAACAGATGCAATAAGCCTCGATGGTCATTTTTTGTGGGGAGACTATGGCGTGACAATATTGGATCTAAATAAAAAAGACACAACCAGACCCCCTGCCTACATTACCAGTATGAGTATTATGGACCAGCCAGCCCGTTTTTTGGGACGGTCGCATACCGTTTTGAACGGGATAGCCCTGGACGGCGTAAGCGGTCCATCTAATATGCCGGTAAACTTGCAGTTGCCGCATGATCAAAACTATGTGCAGTTTAATTTCAGCACCTTAAACTTTGTGGCACATGATACCACATGGTACACGTACAAGCTGGTTGGGAAAGATACGGGCTGGAACGCAAAAACAACTTTAGACCACAGCCGGAATTATTTCAGCCTGCCGCCTGGCAAATACATGTTTGAAGTGGCAAGCAAAAGTTCGGATAACGGCTGGAGCAAGCCTGCAAGTTTCAGTTTTATTATCAACCCGCCCTGGTGGCAAACATGGTGGGCGTACACGATCTACGTAGTGGTTTTTTTCGGTACCATATGGGGGTTTGTTACTTTAAGGTCGCGGCAACTGGTAAAGGAGAAACGCATACTTGAACATAAAGTGCATGTTCGTACCGAGGAAGTAATACAGCAAAAGGAAGAAATAGAAGCCCAGCGTGATAATCTCGAAAAATCCTTTAAAGAACTGAAAAATGCCCAAACGCAGCTGATCCAGTCGGAAAAGATGGCGTCGTTGGGCGAGCTTACCGCCGGTATTGCCCACGAGATACAAAATCCATTGAATTTTGTCAATAATTTTTCGGAGGTAAATACCGAATTGATCGACGAGTTGCAGCAGGGTATTGACAATGGCAATTACGATGAAGTAAAGGCCATTGCTGGGGATATTAAGGAAAATCAGCAAAAGATAAGCCAGCATGGCAAGCGCGCTGACTTTATTGTAAAAGGGATGCTCTTGCATTCGCGCAATAACAGCGGCGAGCGGCAATTAACCAACATTAACGTGCTGGCGGATGAGTTTTTCAAACTCTCCTATCACGGCCTCCGCGCAAAAGACAAAAGCTTTAACGCTGAAATGACCACCCATTTTGGCGAAAACCTGCCGGCAATTACCGTCGTTCAGCAGGATATCGGCCGCGTATTGCTTAACCTGTTCAATAATGCCTTTTACGCCACCAATCAAAAGGCAAAAACAGCAGGGGCGTTTTATAAACCGGAAGTATTGGTTTCGACGACTTCCGAAAACGGCCAGGTGATCATCAAAGTAAAAGACAACGGCGTTGGTATACCGGATACAATTAAAGAAAAGATCATGCAGCCGTTTTTCACCACCAAACCTACGGGCGAAGGAACTGGTTTGGGCTTGAGTTTAACTTATGATATGGTTGTGAAGGGGCATGGCGGTAGTATACAGGTTAATTCAAAAGAAGGTGAGGGATCGGAGTTTGTAATTTTATTGCCGGTTAGTTAACCGGCTTGCAAAATCCGCTATTCTTTTGTATTTGAGGCATATACGCTTATGTATTATTTGTTTTTTACCGGATAAAATGGTTACTTAAAGAAATTTATTCTCAACCATCTTTTTCATGAGAAAGTTCCTGCTGTTTATCCTGGTGTCAATGGTAATTGGAGCAGGCTTATCTTCTTGTAAAAACACATCTGTAAACGATGATCAATTACCAAAAACGGGGTTTAAGCCACCGGTTACCGTACCGTTAATTTTTAGTAAACCGAAGAAAATAAATTGGGATGCTATTAAAAGCAACCGGGTACACCCGGTTGTAAAAAAATTCGATATGGCTAAACTCCCGGTGCAGCCCTATGACGAGAGCGGACTTAAGCCGCTGAAGTATGCCGTTGAAGAAACCAGATTCGATTATAATTCACTGCCGGAAAAAGATTTTGATATAGATAAAATCCCTTCAAAACCTTTAAAATTTATCACCTATATTTTGCCGCCGCCGAAACTTATCGGATCGGGACAACCTCATTTAAAAGACACAACTTTATCTCTTTTTGAACTTGGAGAAGCCCAGGGGCTCGGTGGAAAAATCGTTACATGCTTATTTAAGGACCGTGATGGCTTTTTATGGATCGGTTGCACGGATGGCATTTACCGTTACGACGGGGAGAACCTCCTATTGTATATACCCGCTGAACATGCAGATATTTATCACTATGTTTTGAGGATGCTGCAGGATCGAGATGGGCGGATTTGGATAACTATGCAAAGGGGGGGATTGGAATTACTTGATCCAATAGCCGGAACATTAAAAAAAACTAATATGGCCCTTGGACTCGGCAGCGATTCGCCATTCGAGATAATTCAGGACAAACAACAAAGAATCTGGATTTCGGCTAATAGTCCAGGTGGCGTAAACATTATTGACCCAAAAACGCAAACGGTTAAATGGCTGGATAAAGCTTGTGGTTTGTCGGATACGACCCAATCAGCTGGGATAATCATGGACAACAGTGAAAAAATTTGGGTTGGATCATGGAAAGGATTAGATGTAATAGACCTGTTACATAAGAAAATCAGGTACTTTAACAAATCGTACGGATTAAAATCAGATTCAGTAGACAAATTGCTGTTTGATCCTTGTGGTGATATATATATAGGGCTTCATGGCGGTATAATAAATATTTTGCACCCTCAAAAAAAGACGTTACAAACCATCAAGGAAGCACAATACCCCGGTGCGGATTTATACGCTATGCTGAAGGATAGTTTGGGCAAAATTTGGGCAGGTACAACTAATAACGGATTGGAAATAATTGATCTGGAAAAGAATTCGGCAAGGAATTTGAAAACTAACGATGGTATTGCCGGGAATTACATTGTTGATCTGGAGCAGGACGACCGGAGCCAGGTTTGGATAGCAGCGCAGTTAGGCCTTAATATGATCGGTAATAAGGGGGCTGTTATCGCACATATAGGAAACGCCCCGACAACTACGCTTGCCGAAGACAGAATGGGCTTGGTGTGGCAGGGCAGTTTTTACCATGGTGTTAACATCATCGATCGGAAAACCAAGAGCATCAAAACTTTTAACGCATCTCGTGGCCTCGGCAATGACACTATTAATTTCATTAAAGAAGTTAATAACAGGATTTTTATAAGCACCAGCAGCGGTTTAGATATAATCGATTCACTGAGAAATACGATCACCCATCTTGGCAAAGGACAAGGCCTCACTAATACAACCATTGCTGCATTGATAGTCGATAGCGATGGAAAGGTGTGGATAGGCGGAAGAGAAAACGGGATAGACATATATGACCCCAAAAACAATACATTTAAAAATCTTGACAAAATGATAGGGCTCAGCGATAATGATGCTGAAGATATTACGGAAGACCTAAAGGGTCGCATCTGGGTAAGCACCGAGAATGCAGGAATAGACGAGATAGACCCAAGTACCGGATACATCTGGCATTTAAATAATGAGTCGCTAAAAGGCGCAGACCAGAGATCACTTCTCACGGATAATACACATAATATTTGGATAGGAACGAACAACGGTATCTATATAGCAGATGTAAAAAACCAAACGTTGACATCGTTTTCTACGCCACAAGGCCTCATTGATAGAGGGGTAATTTCGCTGCTGAATCGTAATAACCACGTTTATGCAGGTACTGCGAAGGGAATAAGTATAATAACGCCCCCGATAAGGGGTATGAGCGACAATCAAAACTGGAAAGTTGAGTCTTTTGGCAAGTTTTACGCACTCAAGAAAGTTGAAGTAGGCTACGAAACCGACCTGGTAACTAAAGACGGTCTTTACTGGTGGGGAGACAAGGGCATAACGATGTTAGATTTATCAAAAAAAGACCCTTATGTACCTCCCGCATATATTACAGCAATAAATATTATGGACCAGGCGACGTTTTTTAACGGTCGCAAGTATACGGCTTCAAAAGGAATGGCCTGGGACAAGGTAGCGGGTCCATTTAACATGCCTGTTAATTTGCAGCTCCCTTATAATCAAAACTACCTCCGTTTTAATTATGGAAGCATAAATTTAGCGAACCATGACACAACATGGTATCGATGCAAGTTAGCTGGTGTGGATAAAGATTGGAGCCAACAGGCGATTTTGACCGCAAGCAGAAATTATTTTAATATCCCTCCGGGGAATTATGCTTTTGAAGTGATCACGAAAAGTTCTGATGCCGGTTGGAGCAAACCGGCTGTGTTAAATTTTACTATCAATCCGCCCTGGTGGCAAACGTGGTGGGCATATACGCTATATATATTTTTATTTACAGGCAGCATTTGGGGGTTCTCCCACTACAGGTCACTTCAATTAATAAAAGAAAAGCGCATCCTTGAACATAAAGTACACGTCCGTACGGAGGAGGTTATGCACCAAAAAGAAGAGATAGAATCACAGCGTGATAATCTCGAAGTCCAAAGAAATAGCCTGGAGAATACCCTTAAAGAACTAAAATCTACCCAAAACCAACTAATCCAATCCGAAAAAATGGCCTCATTAGGTGAACTTACAGCAGGTATAGCCCATGAGATACAAAATCCTTTAAACTTTGTCAATAATTTTTCAGAAGTAAGCGTTGAATTACTGGACGAATTGAAAGCGGAAGTAAAGGCCGGTAATAATGAAGAGGTTATTGCCATTGCAGATGATTTGAGCCAAAACCTTGGGAAAATAAACCATCACGGTAAGCGCGCCGACAGCATCGTAAAGGGAATGCTCGAGCACTCCCGCAGCGGACGCGGCCAAAAAGAACCAACCGACATAAATGTTATGGCCGATGAGTTTATGCGCCTTTCCTACCATGGTTTAAGGTCAAAGGACAAAACCTTCAATTCGGACCTCATCACTTATTTTGACCCTGATTTGCAGAAAATAAGCGTAATACAACAGGATATCGGCCGGGTGTTGCTTAACCTGTTCAATAACGCTTTTTATGCCACTAATCAAAAGGCAAAAACAGCCGGGGCTGCATATAAGCCCGAAGTAACTGTTTATACCGCTTTTGAAGGTGGCCACGTTGTGATCAAAGTAAAAGATAACGGTGTTGGCATACCGGATGCCATCAAAGAAAAGATCATGCAGCCATTTTTTACAACAAAGCCTGCAGGTGAAGGTACGGGTTTAGGCTTGAGTTTAAGTTATGATATGGTTGTAAAGGGGCATGGGGGAAATATTAAAGTTGAGTCGAAAGAAGGTGAGGGTTCGGAGTTTATTATTTCATTGCCGGTGTGATAGCAGACAGGTTCAACGTCAGGGTGTTTCATATTTACAGCAAAATGGAGGTTTCTTTTCAAACCCTGCGGGGTAAATGGCGTAGCGGCAGGGGTGATTTTTGATCATTTAAGTGTTCACAAAATTCGTCAAAAACGTGACAATTTGGAATATCATTAAATTTTAAACGGCTAAAAATCAATGTTTTAGTTAGTAGTTCGTGGGGGTGTATGTGTGCAAAACGTGAACACTTTAACGCCCGTTTGAAGCTTATCTGTCGTAGGAAAAGTTATTCCTATATTTGTACACGTTTAACCTGGCAATTTTACCGGGCGAGCCTTCAAATGCACTACCGGCATGGAAAAGATCACAGACAAATACCATCGCCTGGTCGAGCCTGGCGACAAGCGCCCTGACCAGTATTTTGATATAAAGCAAGTCCCAAAAAGAACCTTTCAGGTTGGCCTGACAGCGCTGTTTACCGGAATAGGGATATCGGTTTATGACGTTTCTATCGGTATGTACGTGTCATCGTTCCTGGTGGCTTGTTTTTGCTTTTCTATCCTGATGTTTATGCTGTTAAAATACAACGGCGATATCAAAGACCTTTCCATTTCGATCATTTCAATGGTATGTGCTTTGCTTATTTTTGCCGCTTGCCTGGAGGGCCTGCAATCCGAGCAATATTTATATTTTTTTCCTTTGCTGATAGCCGTTCCGCTACTTGTCGACCTTAAACAAACGCAATACCGGAAATCGTTCCTGTTCGTTTCCATCATTATCTTTTCATTTATTGGGTGCATTATCATCGGCAGGTACGTAAAACCAATGGAGGATTTTACGGTTCAACAGGTTACCAGGCTGGCGTTCGTTAACCGGATCACCGCTATTTGCACAACTATTGTCTTCGCTTCGCTGTACACCTTTTTCGAAAAGAAATACATCGACGAACTGATGGAGCAAAACAACAAAATTATCGATGCAAAAACCCAGTTCCTCGCTACTATGGGCCATGAGCTGCGCACCCCGCTAAACGGTATCATTGGGGTAGTCAACCTGATGAAAGACGAAACAAACGCCGTAAAGCAGACCGAATATCTCCAGATTATCCAGTCCTGTTCAGATCATATGCTGCAACAGGTAAATGACGTCCTCGATTTTAATAAGATAGAAGCCGGGAAGTTTGATTTCCACCCCGCAGCATTCAATCTTCGTGACCTGCTTTTGAATATATCCAGGCCTTTTGTTGTGTTAGCCGGGGAAAACGATGTCGAGATCGTTGTTGAATTGAGTACCGAAATTGATGCAGTGGTTCAGGCAGACGATTTGCGTCTCACACAGATATTTAACAACCTTTTGTCAAATGCGCTGAAATTCACGAATACCGGATTTATAAAATTGGCAGCGGTTTGTACAAAAAAGAACGAGCAGAGCATTACTGTATCATTTAGCGTGGAGGACAGCGGCATAGGTATAGAAAAAGCAGACCAGGAAAGGATATTCGACAGTTTTTGGCAGGTACATAATGATGAAACAAAATTGGTGTCGGGCACGGGTTTAGGTCTTACGATTTGTAAGCGTATATTAAATTTAATGGGAAGCCGCCTTACACTGGTGAGTGAAAAAGGATTTGGGAGCAAATTTAGTTTTGACCTTGCCTTTAATTATGCGGAAAAGCTGGTACCTGCGACTAAAAATGCAAGTTTGCGAGGTGACCTTAAGGGCGTAAAAGTATTGCTGGTTGAGGATAATAAGATCAATATGATGGTAGCAAAAAAAATATTAACAGGTTTTAAAGCTGCAGTTACAGGCGCTTATGATGGCAGCGAAGCACTTAATAACATGGAAAATGACCATGGTTTCCATATTGTGCTTATGGACCTTGATATGCCGGTGATGAACGGTTATACCGCAATATTCGAAATGAAAAAGCACCATCCGGAAATTCCGGTTATTGCTTTAACGGCATCCCTTGTTGATGAGCAAATGCTGGCAGACCTGGTGGCCAGCGGTTTTAAAGACTGCCTGGTAAAACCTTATCAGCCGCTGGAATTGTTAACCTGTTTGCGAAAATATCTTTAATACAACGATGCTTTTTTTATTTCCCAAACCCAACTAAATGATGTTCGGCATTAAATTAAGCGGTTTACTATATTTGCGGCCATACCCGTCAATTGCCTAATGACCAAACTTGCCAAAATTGTTTACAATAAACCCTTTGTTTTAGTCGCCTACTTTGGCCTTAGCTTGTTTGCAGTGGTTAAAAGTGTGATCGTAAATCACATCCACGATAATTACTTTGTTTATAAACACGCCTTTTTCGATATCATTCATCAGCAAACGCCGTTTGGGTCCGTGCGCGGTCCAATGCATGATCAGTTCCATTATGGCCCGGTTTTTTCCCTGCTGATGGCGCCGTTTGCCGTACTGCCTGATGGCGCCGGGGTTATCCTGTGGGTAATGTTCAATGCCTGGGCCCTGTATATCGCCGTAAAGCTGCTGCCGCTAAAAGAAGGCCTTTATCTGCCTATATTACTTATCTGCGCCCATGAGTTGATGACCTCATCTTCAAACGTCGAGATCAACCCCCTGATCTGGGCCTTGATCATTTTAAGCTTTGTATTTGTCCGGAATAAAAAAGATTTTTGGGCGGCGCTGGTGATCTGTATCGGCATGTTTATAAAGCTGTATGGCGTTATCGGGTTGGCCTTCTTTTTTCTGTCGGAAAACAAACCTAAATTTATGTTAAGCATGGTATTTTGGTCCGTAATCCTTTTCCTGGCTCCGATGGCTCTCACATCGCCATCCTATATTATTCAAAATTATCACGATTGGTACGTCGATCTGCTCAACAAAAACATGCACAACATCGGTCCAAGCTTCCAGGATATTTCATTGATGGGCCTGATCCGCAATATTTTCAATTACAGGGGATTATCCAACATTGTGGTGATCATTCCCGGCATTTTATTATTTGGCTTGTGGTATTTGAGAGTGAAATGTTACCGGCTCCTACCCTATCAGCTTTTGCTGCTTGCCTCAACGCTGATATTCGTGATCATTTTCAGCAGCTCGTCTGAGTCGCCAACATACATCATTGCTGTGGCAGGTGTTGCCATCTGGTTTATGAACCTGGACCGGCCAGTCACAGGCTTTGAAATATTTTTGCTGGTATTCTGTATTGTGTTAACGGTATTCTCTCCTTCCGACCTCTTTCCAAAATCCATCCGTTTAAACTACGTGCAACCCTATAAACTAAAGGCATTGCCATGCGTTTTAATCTGGTGTAAAATCATATATGAAATGCTGACGAGGGAGTTTCGGGCAGATCAGGTTCAGCAGACGGCCTGACTGGCTGATGCAAAAATAGTTCAGGTTTTCTGCGTATGTTTATTCCCGAAGCCGACCTTCACCTAAGCACAATGGATAAATTAAAAAACCTGCAAAAAAATAAATTATTTGTACAAATCATATGGTTTGGTTTAACGCTGTTCCCTGTCGCAAGAGAGGTCATGCAGCACACCGCAGCCAACACGCATTACAATGACTATATTATTTATAAGCATACGTTTCTAAACCTAACCCAGCAACACAGCCTTTTTGGCCCGCAGCCCGAATATTATTTTGACCTTAATCACTACGGGCCTACATTTAGCCTCATTATTGCCGCCTTTACCTTTTTGCCTGACGGGATAGCGGTTTTGCTCTGGGTTACTTTTATCTCGTGGATGCTGTATTGGGCAGTTATGAAAATGCCGTTCAGAGAAAATCAGCGTCTTGCTATTCTGCTGATAAGCGCAGCCACCATTATGTGCTCAGCTCAAAACAACCAGGTTAACCCGCTTATTGCCGCCTTAATAATACTCAGTTTTATCTTTATAAGAAAAAAACAGGACTTTTGGGCAGCCTTAATGATAGTTTTAGGTACGGCGATAAAACTTTACGGAATTGTCGGATTGGCCTTCTTTTTCTTTTCGGAGAATAAGTTAAAATTAATTTTAGGGATGTTTTTTTGGTCGGTGGTGCTTTTTGTGCTGCCAATGATATTTTCTTCCCCGGCATATATCATTAAAACCTATCACGATTGGTACCCTGACCTGGCCGAAAAAAATGCTGACAATTTAACTTCAAACCGAACCTATATATGTGTAATGGGAATGATAAGCCGAATATTTAATTACCAGCATCTGCAGACCCTGTTTGTGCTGATCCCGGCTATGTTGTTATTTGCCTTATCTTACATTCGAACAAGATGTTATCAGACTTTGCAATACCAACTGCTGATAGTTGCGTCGTGTTTAATTTTTACCGTTATTTTCAGCAGTGGTTCCGAACCGCCCACCTACATTATAGCGACTATTGGTATAGGCATCTGGTTTATGAATTTAAGCAGAAAGCCAACCGCCTTCGAGATTTTTTTACTGATTTTTGCGCTGCTGGTGACTAATGCCCCGTCTGATGTTTTCCCAAAATACCTACGGGATAAATATGTTATGCCGTACAAATTAATGGCGCTGCCATCGTTTATAATATGGCTCAAAATTATTTATGAAACGGTTACAAGGAAGTTTGAACCAGCTGTCGAAATAACACGTAATTAAAACATCGCATCATCTGATGTGCTTACAATGGCGCTGTTAACCTAACCTGGAGTCGTTATTGTTTTTTAGATGGGGCCATTTTTATGGAATTTGACCAAACAAGATTTATCGTTTGTCTTCTTTTCCTCAAATATAGCTCGCTTTAAATCTCCCTTCCCGGATCCCAGTTTTCAAGGTAATCAGCAATCCTTCTTACAAACGAACCGCCGAGAGCGCCGTCCACTACCCTATGATCGTAGGACAGTGACAGGAACATCATGTGGCGTATGCCGATCATATCTCCCTGCAGCGTTTCAATAACCGCCGGTTTCTTCCGGATGGCGCCAACGGCTAATATAGCCGCCTGCGGCTGGTTGATTATCGGCGTACCCATTACGTTGCCGAATGTGCCGACGTTGGTGATGGTAAACGTACCGCCCTGTGTATCATCTGGCCTCAGTTTACCGCTACGGGCGCGGCCGGCCAGGTCGTTAACCGATTTGGTAAGGCCGATCAGGTTTAATTCATCGGCCCGCTTAATTACCGGAACGATGAGGTTGCCGCTTGGCAAGGCAGTGGCCATACCGATATTGATATCTTTCTTTTTGATGATCTGCGTACCGTTTACCTGCACGTTGATCATCGGCATGTCCTTTATCGACCGCACCACCGCTTCAATAAATAGTGGCGTGAAGGTGATCTTCTCGCCTTCGCGTTTTTCAAACGAGCTTTTTATTTTTTCGCGCCATAATACCAGGTTAGTAACGTCAGCTTCAACAAACGAGGTTACGTGCGGCGAAGTATGCTTGCTCATCACCATGTGGTCGGCTATCAGCCGGCGCATACGGTCCATTTCGATAATTTCATCTCCGCCCGATGTGGAAGTCGCTGGTTTTGCCGGCTCCGTAACAACTTTTGGCGCCTCAACAACAGGTTCGGCTTTGGGTGTTTCAACAACGGGCTCCGGTTTGGGCGCCTCAACAACGGGCTCCGGTTTGGGCGCTTCGGATACCGGCCCTGGTTCGGCGTTCGCTTCAACGGTTTCCGGCTTTGCAGTTTCGGGCATTTGCTCAGGCTCCGGTTCTTTGACAGGCAGCGGGGCCTTCTCTTCGATATCTAAATCCGGCCAGGTTACCTCTTCCTTTATAGCTTCGGGAGTCGGTTGCGCCGGTGCCTCTGCAGCATGCCGGTACTTGTTGTCAATATAATTCAGAAGATCGTCCTTGGTTAGGCGGCCTTCAGCTCCTGTACCGGGTATTTTATCCAGTTCGTTATGGCTGATTCCTTCCTGCGCAGCGATGTTTTTAACTAATGGTGAATAGAACCGTCCTTCCCCTTTCACTGCTTCTTCATCAGTTTTTTGAGTTTCACGCTCCTCTAATTGTTCAATATAGGGTACCGGCCTTGCTGTATCTTCGCGCTGTTGTGCAAATACCGGTTGTTTGGGCTCTTCGGGTTCAATTTTTTCAGGCTCCGGCTCTTCAAAAAAATGCCGTTCCGGTTCAACCGGAGGAGGCGCAGGTTCGGTAACGGACGGCGACGCAAAAAATGGGCGCTGAGCTTCGGCTGCAGGCTGCTCCATATGAAAGGTCGGTGCGGGTTCTGCCTGTACGGGCGCAGCACCAGGTGGCGCCGGCGCGGCAACCGTCTCCTTAACTTCTTCGGGTTCCGCAGTTTCGATAATGGCAATTACAGCGCCGACTTGAACCACATCATTTTCCTTACAAAGCTGTTCAAGCAGTTTGCCCGAAACAGGCGACGGAACATCGGAGTCAACCTTGTCTGTGGCAATTTCCATTACTGTGTCGTCAGCCTCAACATGATCTCCGGGACGTTTGGTCCACCGGATCACAGTCGCTTCTGCAACGCTTTCCCCCATTTTGGGCAGTAATAGTTTATATTTAGCCATAGACAATTTTAGAGTTGATGGCCAAAATTAGCGCATTTTCCGGTTACTTTCCACTTTCGTTGATTAAAGTATTCAACATATTCAAAGCTGAAATCGCGCTTCTTTCGATGTTTTGCTGGCGTTTATTACCAAATGTTAATTTCTTTGCAAAGGTTTTGTTAATATTTGCAACCGCGATAAAAACAGTGCCAACCGGCTTTTCGGGCGTACCACCATCAGGGCCGGCTATTCCGGTAACTGCAATGGCATAATCCGATTTAAAATTCTTCAGGGCGCCTTCTACCATTTCCTTTGCCGTTTCTTCGCTTACCGCTCCAAATTGGTCCAAAGTCTCCCTTTTAACGCCTAATAGTGTTTCTTTTAACGTGTTCGAATAGGTTACGCCGCCGCCCAAAAAAACCTTCGACGCTCCGGGGTGCTGCGTAAATAAATGAGAGATGTACCCGCCGGTACAACTTTCAGCGACGGATAGCGTGAGCCCTTTTTTCTCCATCCGGTTTAAAATAGCTTTTTCGATCGGAATGTCCTCTTCCGCTACCACCACATTCTTAACACGCTCTACGATTTGGCCGGCGTATTTTTTGACCTCTTGGGTTAAAACCGTTTCATCTTCACCATAACCGCTTAACCTTAGTCTTACCTGTCCGAGTTTTGGTAAATACGCTAATTTTATATGCGAGGGGAGCGAATCTTCAATGTCGGCGATACGGTTGGCCAGGTAAGATTCGCCCTCACCGGCGGTTAACATGGTATAGTGAACAATAGCCGGGAGCTTGAAGGTGGATTTTAATCTCGGCAGGATATCACCCTCCATCAGGTACATCATTTCGTGCGGTACACCTGGCATCGAAACATAAATTTTACCGCCCCCATTAAACCACATGCAGGGAGCGGTTCCGTTTTTGTTCTGAATCACCTCGCAGTTTTCGGGAACCAGCGCCTGTTGGCGGTTTACTTCCAGCAGTTCGGTAAGGGTGCCTCTTAGCCGCGCAAATATTCTTTCAACGTTGGCCAGCGCGGCCTCGTTCATAACCAGCCCAACGCCAAAATATTCGCAAAGTGTTTTTTTTGTAATGTCGTCTTTGGTCGGCCCCAGGCCGCCGGTTATTAAAATCAGGTCGGCCCTGCCTGCCGCTTCTTTTAGCGCTGTAAGTATGTGCTGGCGGTCGTCGGATACCGACGAAATCTGCTTAACCCGGATACCGATCCGGTTGAGCCGGCCTGCCATCCAGGCCGAATTCGTGTCGACGATCTGTCCGATAAGTATCTCGTCGCCGATGGTAATTATTTCAGCAAGCATTAGTAATTGCCGTTGTTAAAAGTTTGATTATTGGTATAGTCGCTGCGCTTGCTAAGCTTCAAATCCTGCAGGATCGCTGCATCCACCTTCAAAGTTATGTTATAGGATTTATAAAACCCAAACGGCACCCACTGCACATTCAAATCCCAGCAGTGTAATTTGCGGTAAATGGTGAACTGAGGTACGCCGCTTAATTTCAACGCCCTTAGGTCATAAGTAGTGCTATACTGTACTTTCCAGTTGTCGGTAAGGTTCACATCGCCACTCAACATGACCGTATTGGTAATATTGGTATTAACGATGTTATTGTTATAGCTGAAACTGTAGTTGAACGACACGTTCCAGGGTACATTAAAATCGACATAGGCACTCGGATCGCTGTTGATCATGGCTAATCTTTGCGCTTGTTGCGGGTTGATGGTTTGCAGGGTGCTCCCCGGCGTGACCGGGGCATGCGGGCTAAACGTGGTTGAGTTTAAGGCGCCACTCATCGAAAAACTGAACGACGTGAGCGTCGGGAACTGCCCGTGCTGCCACGTAAACTGGTTGATCTCGCGCGTATATTTCAGCACCTGCCCATTTGATATGGAATCGAGCACCTGGTTTACGTACGGATTGAATGAACCGAAAAAGGTCAAATTTACCTTTTGATTAAAGATGGCGGTATGCGCCGAAAATGTAATAGGCGACAAATTGATTGAATCAGCCGCAAAATTATAGAACGATGAAATGCTGAATCCCTGCAGCCAGTCCACTTTTCTGGGCTTTCCGGAGGTGTCCGTTGCTTTCGGTTTATATTTTGCCTGTAGTGTATTGTCAATGCTCAGCCCTATGCCCATTTGTTTACCGGCAGACGGAAAGCCGTCTTCAAAAATGGAATAGGTTTGGCTGGTGTATGGATACGGGAGTGTGGCATTACTTACCGCCGACTTGTAATACCCGTAGCCGAGCGCCGAAAAATCAGGATTGTAAGCAAAACTGATCGAAGGGGTCATTACATGCCTTATCGCTATCAAATTCCCTTTTTTGAAATCTATTTCGCTGTAAATCTTCGTAGAAAGGCTGGTGCTCAGGTTATAAGAACCGGCTCTTCTGAAGCCGTTAACCGTATCAGTAACCATCGAATCCAGGCCCGAAATACTCCCCCGGGCAAAAGATTTTTGCAGGGTTTTGAGATACCAGTGCTCGGTATAATTTACGTTGGTGCTGAATTGGAAATAATGAAACACGTTTAAACTTAAGCCCACGGGTATATTGTGAACGATGCTGGTCTGCAGATTTTTGATCAGATAATTTCCCTGGAAAAGTTCCGATTCGGGTAGGTCATTGATTGCGTTGGAAGCTTGCAAGCTGTAACTGACCGTTAGCTTTTGCCACCATTTGGGTTCGGTTACCGTTTCTTTCGGCTGAAGAGGACTTATGGAAGCCATCGAGAAACTCAACGTTGGCAATTGCAGCGAAACGGTTTTAGCGCTGAGATCCTGGCTGTGCGAAAGGCCTACGCTCAGGTTAAAGGGCGTACCTTCCCATGTTCGGCTATAATTAATGGTAGACCTGAGGCTATTTTGCGTAAGTGCTTGTTCGTTAAAGTTGCTGTAGGAAGGGTTATTTTGATAAAAGGTTGATGTACCTGCATTTACCGATGCACTAAAGGTGCTTCCGGGGCTTGCATCCGGGTTTTGGCTGTGCGACCAGGTGATGTTAAAGTCCTTGGTCGGCGGGTCGCCTTCTAAGCCGTAATTGTGCGAGCCATAGCTCAACGAGATGTTTCCATCGTATTTATAACGTTTACGGTAGGTCATATCCTCGTTTAGCTCGTAGGAGCCTTTTGAATAGAGCGTACCGGTGGTTGTGAGGTCCATGTAATCATTCACCACGATATAATAACCAAAATTCCTTAAATAGAACCCGAGCGTTTGGTCCTCTCCGAACGTTGGAATAATAACGCCGGATGTTTTTGAGTCAGGTTTCGGGAAAAAGCCAAACGGAATCGCCAGCGGCAATGGTATCCCTTCGATCTCGAGGTAAGCCGGGCCCGAAATAATGCGGTTCTTTTCGACGATACCTTTTGTGATGACGATGCCAAAGTGAGTATCAGGGTATGGGAGGTCGCAAGTGCTAAAAAGAACATTACTAATTGCAACTTCATTGGTGTCAATTTTTTTTGATTCGCCGCCCGAGAAATAATCTTCGCCCTGGTGCGAAATAGGGTTATATATCTTCCCTTTTTTTGTTTTGTAGTTAAATAGCAGTGAATCGGAGAGTATTGGATCCTCCTTACCTTGCTTGGAAATTGGTTTCCCAACGTCATACGCCTTTGTGGCCGGATTCAGACTTCCTCTTGCAAAAAGCAGGTGGTTTTTTTGATCTACCCGGATATAATCGGCATCCAGTTCAAAATCTTCATAAGTAACACGCGCTTTGCCATAAAGGTAGGTGATCTCATGCTCCTGGTCTACTATCGTGGAGTCTTCGGCGTGCGATTTTACCTCCGATTGTAATTCGCCTGTCTTTTTTGTGGTGTCGGCGGCACTTTTTATTGGCGTTTTTCCGTTAGAAGTTTTACCTTTAGGAGGTTTGCGGTTCTTTATTGTATCCGTTTTGGCAATACTGTCAACTGTTCGGTTGGGGGTGTTAGCAGGCACAGTCTGCGAAAAGGCTTTCACATGGGCTATTAATATTATTGCAAACAGAAAAAAAAGGCTTTTGAATTTCAAAATAGATTATGAATAGTATTTTTGCAGAGATAGTTAACAGCGTTCAAAATTAATGAAAAATAAGGCATTGAAAAGATTGATTTGTGGTTTATTGTTGGTGTGGGCATCTCTTCCATTTTCTTCTTTCGCATTAAGTATTAGTTCTCAGAAGGATACTGTAGCCGACAGCGGCTACAAAATTAAAACCATTATTGTCGATCCGGGACATGGCGTGCGCCCGGAAGGCGCAGTAGGTCATTTTTCACCAGGTGCGCCGGGTTCATATTCCTTTGAGAGAAATGTAACGCTTGCCATAGGGCTTAAATTGCAGCTGGCCATAGAAAAACAGATGGACGGCGTAAAGGCTGTATTAACACGTAGTACCGAAGAAGATGTTGCGTGGCAGAAGCGTGCCGATATTGCCAACGCCAATAAAGGCGATCTTTTTATATCGCTTCACTGCAATTCGCTGGGTGACAAACATATCCGGGAGTTGGTTGGCCACAAGCATCATAAACCGGTATACCGGTATGCCGACGTTCCTGACCGTTCGGGTCGGGGCGTTTTAATATTGGTTTATGGTTCATGGCGCACAAAAGAAGAAGAAAAAGCCATTAAGGAAAACCTGGTAGAAGGCGATGAGGAAATGAACTCGAACCCTGACCCCAACGATCCGGCTGAGATGATATTAATGAGCGAATATAAGCGCAAATACCGTAAGCAAAGTATCCACCTCGCTCAATTGCTGGTATCGGAGTTTACCGCCGATGGAAGAAGAATAGAGGGAATCAGGGAACAAGGTGTACTGGTTTTATGCCACAGTGCCATGCCGGCGGTACTTATTGAAACAGGATACATTAATAATCCCGACGATGAAGCTTATCTGAATTCGGAAAAGGGGCAGGACGAAATTGTCGCTTCAATAATAAGGGCGTTAAAGAGTTACAAAAACGAAGTAGAATCAGCATCACAACCTTAAACATTTACATTTTGAAAATATCAAACGAAACAAAAATTGGCGCATTAACGGCAATTTGTATTACCATACTGATACTTGGGTACAGCTTTTTAAGAGGGGACGAGATTTTTGACGGTGCGAACAGGTTTTACACCGTATACGCGAACGTAAGTGGCCTTACGGTGTCCAAACCGATACTGGTAAATGGTTATCAAATCGGGCGTGTGTCAAAAATGGCCCTGCAAAAAAACGGCAGCACAATGGTTGAATTAAGTGTCGACAGGCAATATAAGGTCCCTAAAAATACCATTGCAAAACTCGGAAGCGCCGGACTATTGGCAGGTAAAGCCATCATTTTTGAGTATGGCAACAGCAATATCTCCGCCGAAGATAAGGACACACTAAATGCCCAGTTGGAGGTTAGCCTGATGGACAACCTGCAGCCAATTCAAACCAAAGCAGAAAACCTCGTTAATAAACTCGACTCTTCGCTGGCGGCAGTTAATAAAATATTAAACCCGAATTTCCAGAAAAATGTTGACCGCAGCTTTATGAGTATCGCCAATTCGCTGCAGACCCTTGAAGGAACCACCAAAAAGATAGATGCGCTGGTGAGCACGCAAACCACGCATATAAATGCCATACTGGCAAATACCGAGATTGTGACTTCCAACCTAAAAGCAAGTTCGGTAAACTTAAATGGTATTACCGGTAACTTTGAAAAGGTAAGCAACGACATTGCTGCATCAAACCTGAAGCAAACCCTTGATAACACCAACAAGGCCGTATCCGATCTCCAGTCGATCATTAGCAAAATGAATTCAACCAACGGTACGTTAGGTTCATTGGTCAATGATAAGCAGGTTTATGACAATTTAAAGGAGGCAACCGGTAACCTTAACGCCCTGTTTATCGATCTGAAGGCGCATCCGGGCCGGTACGTAAGCTTTTCGGTTTTTGGCGGTAAGAAAAAGGATTAAGGGCGGACCATTTCAATGACTGAGGCATCTGAATTTCAACCATCAGGGCGTTAAAATTTAACAAAGACCGCGAAAAAAAACTTTGTAAACTTTCAACTTTTTGTGTTGCGTACTTCGTCGTAAAAACCGATCTGCATATAAAACAAAACGCCTTAGTTCGGATGTGATATCGGATAGTACTTCCGGAATAGGCTAAAACGACTCCCTCCCATTGTGTATTGGAGTCCATGACATTAAAAACCTCTTCCTAAACATAGTATAAACAAACGGCCAGGTTGCATGTATTTAATAATATACATCAACGAATTATCTCATGGAATTTTATGACGATGCGTTTGGACCAGACCAGGATGGGTTAAGCCAAACCGAAGTAAAACCAGGTACACGCCGCGTTGAAGAAGGCGACGAACTAACCGAGGATGATCTTCATTTAGAACTTTTTGCGGGCAATGAAACCAGGCCTGTTAGGGAAGGGCAACCGATGGGCGGCCAGAATTTTGGCAAAAACAATAACACCAGCGCGGCAAACGACAAAAATAATCCATCGCGGTATGCCGGTACAAGTAATCCTTACTTTAACCGTACCGAGCCGATGGAAGAGCATCCGGAAAACAGTAACTTTAAAGTCAATCGTCAAGAGGGCAGCCCCGACTATGATAAATCCAGGCCGGATGCGTTTAGAAACACTTCGGAGCCTAAACCCGAAAAAGTTGAAAGAGGAAATGGTGAAAATGACCGGCCGCATAAAGGCGACGACCAGTACCGGCAAGAAGAACAAGCAAATGATGAGCCTAACATACCCGGGCCCAATGAACTACCGGACCAGCAAAAAGTAGGCGAAGACATTGATGAGGATGAGCGCGACCACATTGAAACATAGTGTGAAAGTCGGAAAAGTCCGAAAGTCGGAAAGATAGTGAGGCCGGCATGCCGGGTTCAGTTACCAGCCAATATTCTTTTCAATAAACCCGATCAGATCATCCGCCATGGCCTGTTGTTCCTTTAGGCTGGGGTGACCATTAGTGTTTTTGTAGGGAATAAAATGGGTATAAATGTTTTTATCGTTTAAGCCCACCACCGCTTTTTGGATATATCCCGGCCAGGGCGAACCGGGTTTGGTTGCATCCATACTGCCCAAAATGCAGATTATCTTAGCGTGCGGGTACTTGCCGCGAACAGATTTTACAAATTGCTGATAGGCGTTGATAATAAATTCAGGCGTTGGCGGTTTCGTGCCAAAACGGGCCTTAAACTGGTCGTTATTTGGCAAATTGACAATCCAGCAATCGTTTTGAAATAGATTGATCACGACCAGGTCCGGTGTGTATTTCGAAAAATCCCACTTGCTGTTGGGATCGGTTGCGTCCAGCCGGTCATACATTTCGGACATGATGAGCGGAAACCAGCTCACGGTAATTCCGATGCCGCTTTTTGAGGTATTATGCAGCTCCGCATCGAAATGACGGGCGGTGATGGAAGCATAGCTTAAGTAACCATTTTCATAAGGGCTCGTCCCGCGGTCTTTGCCGCTTGTGTCTTCATCGGCATAACCGCAGCTGATGGAATTGCCGAAAAATTCTACTTTCCGCTTTTTAGCTGGCGGTGGCGCTAAAACTTTACCTGTGCCACCCAGTTCAAAACCATAAAACCAGGTTTTCCCCATCGCCCACTCTGTCCGCTTAAACAACTCGAGCGTGTGCTCGCCGGCAGCAAGGTTATCTGCCAGCAAATAGCTTTTTTTGGCCATTTCGGGGTGAAGAATGCTTAAAACCTTGCCATCTACTATAACATTATAATTATTGTCCGACCGCTCATCCTTCAACAGCGCTGCGATCTTTGTCCCTCTAAATTTAACAACAACTGAACTGGCCGACCAGGATAACTCAGCGGTACTATCGGTCATCGCAATACGGCCTGAATAACTGATGTGCCGGTCGGTTGCCTTTATAACAGTGGTTTGCGCCAGGCAGTTTGAACCTAACACCAGGAAAAGGCCCAAGAGAAGTAACTTATAGTGCTTCATATTCAGGATATAAAAATTGCCAAAGATGTATGGTATAACGTCTCTACTTCAAATATACATAAGTTATCCCATCCCCGCCCCTGTCGGCATGCTCATCTTCCATCCTGTCTACCTGTTCGTATTTCTTCAGGTACTGGCGTATCATTTTTCGCAAAATCCCATCGCCTTTGCCGTGGATGATCTTTAAACTGCCAAAACCCATCATAATAGCCCGGTCGAGCAACCGCTCAATCGTATGTAACGCATCTTCTGTACGCATCCCCCTCACGTCAATTTCCGGGTTAAAATCCGCCAGGTCGCCAGTATGGCTGCTATAATTCCGCCTAATCTCTTTCGGCACAGCTGATCTGGCTACTTTTACAACCCGTTTCTTTTTAGCCACCGTGCGCAAATCGCCGATTGCAATTACCACGCTGTCTTTTATCAACTCAATTACCTGCCCAGTCGTTTCGCTGTCGATTAGCTTGACCCAGTCGCCCGGTTTCAGTTCCTCATCCTCCGGCAAAGGTTTGGTTATGATCGGTTTTACCATATTTTTTTGGAGTTCGGTATTGAGCTTTTCGCGCAATTCGCGCGTCTTTTCCTTATCGGCATTGCTGCTTTTTATCTCGGAGATCGTGTTTTCGACCAGCTTATTGGCATCCAGGATGATGTTTTTCGCTTGCTCCTTAGCCTCGCGTATCAGCGATTTTTTATTCTCTTCCAGGTAACTTTTTAACTTTTCATTTTCGGCCAGCAGCGCATTCACCTGTTTTTGCTGTTTTTCAAGCTTTATTCGTGTGTCGTAAATTTCTTTTTTTTCGCGCTCCAGGTCAACCAGTAAAGTGTCCACCTTTTTCTGCCCGGCACTAACTTTGTTTTTGGCCAGGTTGAGCACATTTTGAGGCAGCCCAATCTTTTGCGCGATCTCGAAAGCATAAGAACTTCCCGGCTTGCCTACTTCCAGCATATAAAGCGGCCGCAGTTCAGCATTATTAAATAGCATCGATGCATTTTCGATGCCTTCCGTATGGCTGGCAAAAATTTTAAGGTTGGAATAATGCGTGGTAACCATTCCCCTTATTTTTTTATGATTTAATGACTCCAATACTGCCTCAGCAATGGGGCCGCCAAACTGCGGATCTGTTCCGGTACCAAACTCATCTATCAGCACCAAAGTCCTTCCGTTTGCAAGCTCCACAAATTCCTTCATCTTTGAAAGGTGGGCACTGTAGGTACTTAAATCACTCTCAAGCGACTGGTCATCACCTATATCAACAAAGAATTGTTTAAACACGCCCATAACGCTTGTTTCTGAAGCCGGGATCAGTAAACCTGCCTGCGCCATCATCTGCAATAAACCAACAGTTTTCATACAAACCGATTTACCGCCCGCGTTTGGCCCGGAAACAACCACAATCCGCACCTGTTCGTCTATTTCCACATTAAGCGGCACGACCACTTTATGCTCTTTTTTAAAGTTTAAAAATAGCAACGGGTGCCGGGCATTTACCAGTTTCAGGCTCGCTTCATTTACCAGCTGGGGCATTTCGGCTGCTACGTCGATCGCAAAAAGCGCTTTGGCCCTTACAAAATCCAGTTTGGTTAATAGTCCGTGGTAGGATAACAATAGTGGGACAAATGGCCGCAATTCTCCCGTTAGCGCGGTTAGAATTTTGATGATCTCGCGGCGGCGCTCAAATTCCAGATCGCGTATTTTATTATTTAGGGAAAAGACTTCCTCCGGCTCGATATAAACGGTTTGACCAGATGCGGATTCATCGTGTATAAAGCCTTTTAATTTGCGTTTATTTTCCGCCAGTAACGGGATACAAAGCCGCCCGTCGCGAATAGTTAATGAACCATCGGCCGTCCAGCCATTGCTGTTTGCATTTTTAAATACCTGGTCTATTTTCCTGCGTGCCTCCTGTTCAGCCTTCAAGATTCCGGAAGTGATTTCTTGCAGTTCACGCGATGCATCATGCCTTATTTTCCCTTTCTGATCGATCACCCTTTCGATCTTTTTCAGGATCGACTTTTCAATTGGGAGGTGCTCAAATAAGGTCTCCAGGTTTGGGTACGATCCTTCACGCTCGTTAAAATAACCAATTACCGCGAAAACGGTGTTTAGTGAAATATAAACGCGGTAAAACTCTTCCTCGGTTAAAAATACGCCTTCAATTTTGGCCTTATTGGCCAGTGATTTAACGTCGAAAAAATGATCGATAACCAGCCTGTCTTCGCCTTCCAGGATACTTTTAAATTCATTAGCCTGGCCCAGAAATTTGCTGATCTGGGCGAAATCGTACATTACCTGGATTTTATCCACCATTTGCCGGCCCATTTCGCTCAGGCAATGCAGTTTGATCAGTTCCTTAATCTCGGTAAACCCCAGTTTGTCAGTTTGCGTTTGGGCGCTGGCCATTATTGCTCTTTAGAAGTAACTTGTTTGTTGAATCAATTTTGTCGGCAAGGTGTTTCAATATTTCGTCATACATGGCCTCCAGCTCCATCGGTTTACCGGTATAGTATCTAAGGCTCCTCCTGAACGTGGATGAATCAATGTGGTGTTTTTTAAAAAGCGCCTGGTATCTTGCCGTGCCGTATTTATAAAGCGTGTCCGGGTTTATCGACATCATGTTATACATTCCGCCGTCAACGATGTGCATATCAGTGAGTACGCTGACCATTTCCTGGCGCGCGATGATGGGCTGATCAGATTTCCCCCCGTTACAGGAGGCTAAAATGAGCGTTACCCAAAAAAAGAGGATGATATATTTGTGCATTCCGTATTTTAGCGCCTAAATTTTGACCAAAACTACGGATAAATGAGCATCGCGGATAATATAAAAACGTTAAAAAAAGAAACTGTTCCTATAAAGGTAACACTTATCGCGGTGTCGAAAACCAAGCCTGCCGAAGAAATCATGGAGGCTTATGACGCCGGACAGCGCCTATTTGGCGAAAACCATGTGCAGGAATTGCTGGAAAAACAGGAAACTTTACCAAAGGATATTCAATGGCACCTGATAGGTCACCTGCAAAGTAACAAGGTAAAATATATTGCGCCGTTCGTCAGCATGATCCAGTCGGTTGACAGCCTCAAGCTGCTCGAAGAGATTAACAAGCACGCGGAGAAAAATAGCCGGGTGATTGATTGCCTGCTTCAGGTTTACATTGCAGATGAGGAAACAAAATATGGTCTCGGCTTTGACGAAATCATTGAACTGCTGCGTTCTGAACAGCTTCCACTGTTAAAAAATATCCGCATCCGCGGATTGATGGGAATAGCGACTAACACTGACAATGAAAAACAGGTAAAAGAGGAGTTTTATGAGCTGAAGACATTCTTTGACGGGATAAAACAAAGCTTTTTCAGGAAGGATGAGGCTTTCAGTATTCTTTCAATGGGTATGTCGGCGGATTACAAGCTTGCCATTGAACAGGGCAGCACCATGGTGCGGTTGGGCAGCACTATCTTCGGTCAGCGGGTGATTAAGCATTGGAAAAATAACTAGGATTTGATTTCGGATTTCGGAATTTCGATTTCGGAATTAGTTTCAGAAGTCAAGAATTACACAAAATTACCAATATGAACTAATGAACATAGATATACGAATAGCAAAAAAAGAAGACTGCCCAAGATTATTGGAACTGGTGCATGAACTGGCGCTTTTTGAGCGGGCGCCGCAAGAAGTGACGGTCACGTTGAATGAATTTGAATATGCCGGTTTCGGTGACAACCCGGTTTGGAAAGCCTTTGTAGCTGAAGCTAACGGCCTGATCGTTGCCTTTGCGTTATACTATGTGCGTTACTCCACCTGGAAGGGTTGCCGGATGTACCTGGAGGACCTGATCGTTACGGAAGAGATGCGTGGCAATGGGCTTGGCAAAATGCTTTTTGACAGGCTTATTATAGAAGCTAAAGAGATGGGCTTTAACGGAATGTCCTGGCAGGTGCTCGATTGGAATGAACCCGCTATTAAATTTTACAGAAAGTATGAGGCGAACATTGAAGGCAGTTGGTTGAACGGGTCCTTATCGAAAGAGCAATTATTAAAAATGTGAAGTATGAGGCGGCAATACATTTTGTTTTGCTTTATTTGGATCGGGCTTAGTGCCTGCAACCAACCCTCTACGAGGCCGGGGGTAAGTGACTCGTTGAGCTATTCTTATCAAACCGTTAAAAAAAGGGCAAATAACTGCGGAACCAGGCCCGATAGCGGCTGCACGACTGCTAAAATAAAATACCCCGTTTTTAAAAGTCAAAAATTATTAAACGACAGTGTCCGCCATAAGTTGTTTCAATTGTCCGCCTTTGGCGATCCGGCGAAGAAGTACACATCCCCTGAGCAAATTGTCGAAGATATTGTCTCATCCTACCAGGCGGATGTAGCAGCCGGACGTAATACGCTGCCCAATTCGCTCGACGTCGCCGTAACTGTACTGCGCCAGGATTCCAGCCTGCTGATATTGAAACTTAACGGCTATGCCTATTTGGGCGGCGCACATGGCAGCGAGAAAACAATGTTTTTAAACTGGGATACAAAATCGGGTAAGGAAATAACCTTGGATGACATTTTTCAAAATGATTATAAATCAGCGCTGAATATGATCGCTGAAAAGATATTCAGGAAAAATGAAAAGTTGAGCGACACAGCCTTGTTGGTGGATCATTATTTTTTTGACAAAGGAAAATTCAGTTTAAACCGTAATTTCATGATCACACCAACCAGCCTGAGTTTTTTATATAATGAATATGAAATAAAGTCATATGCCGAAGGGCAAACAACGCTTTTCATCCCTTATGCGCAAATAAAATCGTTACTTCGGCCCAAAACGGTCGTTTCACAATATCTAAAATAATGCTGGTATTCAAATTTGGCGGGGCATCGGTAAAGGATGCGAATGGAATTATTAACCTCGGCAACGTTGTTAAAAAATTTGATAATGAGCAATTGGTTATCGTCGTTTCCGCAATGGGCAAAACAACTAACGCCCTTGAAAAATTAACAAAAGCTTATATAAACAGCGATGATCAGCTGACAGAAATATTTGACGAGATCAAAAGCTATCATTATACCATAATTGAGCAGCTTTTTGAGCCCCGGCACCAAATATTTAATGAGGTTGCCAATACTTTTGTGGAGATAGACTGGGTAATTGAGGAAGAGCCGCATGAAGATTATGACTTTATATACGATCAGATCGTGTCGATCGGCGAACTGGTCGCCACAAGGATTGTTAATGCGTATCTGAACCAGGCAGGCATAAAAAGCCTATGGCTGGATGTGCGGGGCTATGTGCAAACAGACAATACCTACCGTGAAGGGATTGTGCAATGGGATAAAACCTGTGTGGCAATTAGTAAAGATATTCCGACTCTCCTGGAAAAAGGCCAGGTGATCACCCAGGGTTTTTTGGGTGGAACTTCCGAGAATTTCACCACTACTTTAGGGCGGGAGGGCTCAGACTACACGGCCTCAATCTTTGCCGCATGTTTGGGTGCAGTATCAGTCACCACCTGGAAGGACGTGCCGGGCATCCTCAACGCTGATCCTAAATTTTTTGAGGATACGGTTAAGTTTGATGAGCTATCGTACACCGAAGCCATTGAGATGACATATTACGGTGCCAGCGTAATCCATCCAAAAACGATTAAACCGCTTCAAAATGCCAAAATCCCGCTACTGGTTAAATCTTTCACCCATCCGGACGAGCCAGGTACCATTATTCATGAAAATGCCGCCGGCAAGTTTGAAAAACCTGTTATTATCATCAAACAAAACCAGGTGCTGTTATCCATTTCGGCAAGGGACTACTCCTTTATTTCGGAGGAACAACTGAGCATGATATTTAAACTATTTTCGCAATACCATCTAAAGGTTAACGTGATGCAAACGTCGGCGCTGAGCTTTACCGTTTGTTTTGATTTGCGCGAGGAGTGGTTTAAAAAATTATTACGGGCGCTGACAGCTGATTTTAAAGTTAAATATAACGATAGCCTTACACTAATTACAGTAAGGCATTATTCCAGGGCCTCGCTGAAAGAGTTGACCGAAGGCAAAACCATTTTAATGGAGCAGCTAAGCCGGAACACGATTCAAATCGTGGTAAAATGATAAAGTAATCTAACAGCAGCCTTTTACTTCATTCAACGGAATATCGGAAGCGGGGATGGAAATTTGTAGCATTGTATCGTTTCGGAACAAGCGATACAAAGCTAAATATCGCTGATTATTACCAAGTTACGACTGACAATATGTTGTAACCATTTTTTTCTGGTTTCGGGCAAATTTTCTGTTTAAATCCGGTGAGTTATGTGTTGGCTTCGCGCCCGCAACCAAACGCGGCAAATCAAAAACTTAGGGGAAGCCCGTTTGAGTTTTACATAGATAATAAATATGTATCTTCATATCTAAATGAAATCCGCTGTTGTCACGTTCCTGGTGTTTTTATTTGGTTTAAATGTTTACTGTCAAAACGACACACGCATAACCGTCAAACAAAAAGATTCCGCATGGATCAGGCAATTGATTGAAATGCAGCAGAAAGAACAATTAACAGCCGCAGCAAAGGATTCAGTATCCCCATATGTGGAATGGACGGGTGGTAAAGTTATTTATAGCCCTGATAGCTGCCTCCGGATAGGGCAAATTTCAGGAAAGTTTAAAGATATAAATACCCGCTATTTTTTTACCGCCGTTCAATCCCTGTTTCACCACAATACGCTTGAATTAAAACTACCAACCGATACTGTTAATTACACTTTCCGGGATTATCCTATTAGTAATATTTACAAGCTACCCTATCCAGATAACACTTATTTAATTGTAGCAACCAAAACAGAAACCATACCCATACCAGCATCATATCAACAAGATGGCACTCCCATTGCGAGACCTGGCGGGCAGGATTCAATTTACGAAGAAATTGGTGTTGTTGCCTCAATGGTTCATGTTGTAAGAGATTCATTAGTAGAAACGGCATTTGACACCGGGGAGGATAACAGTAAAAGTCCCTTTTCTGAGATCATATCAGGAAACTCGCTGAGCGCTGACCTGGATACGTACCTAACCACTGCGAAGGAGATGCCCAAGCCATTTTTAAAGTATGACCCTGTGAATAACGAACTGCGTTTTTTAACCCTGTACTGCAGTGACAATAATGATGGCAAAGGATGCAGTGTGCCCTATTTAAACATTTATTCGGGGACGTTTAAATATAAAGATTCGGTATTTAGGCTGATAAGCGATACAAATTATTTTTATCCATCGCTTGAATCGTTAGACGAAACCGTCGCAACCAAAAAATTCAAAACCGGTAACAGTATTACCAAAGTGGCTGCAACAGTAAAGTACCAGGAAGTTGGCGGAGGTGTAATGGAGATATTGTATATTGATTATTATGTACGCGGTCAGAATATTACCTCTGTGGACTATAGGTTTGAAAAAACACCGACAGCACAAGATTTACAACCTAACTATAAAGTGCAAAAAGATAGTTCCCTGATTTTTTTAATTACAGACACAACAACTCCAAATCAAGATGGCAGGTGCGGCGAATGTGATTATGTTGATTCGGAATTTTGGCTCATCAACCAAAAAAAGAAAGAGCGACTTTTCACATTTTCTTCAAATTCGGATACCGGCTATACAACCTACACTTATAACGACGGAAAATCGGATGTAGACGGAAGGTTTTATCTTAAAAAAATTGCCGCCGACAATGATGATAAATGGAAAGAAAATGTCGATAACACTTATTGGAAAAACAACTCCACCTATGTTATTCATGTAAGTGATGAAACTTTGGCACGTAATTTTTATATCCATTTTACAACGGCCGGCAAAAAAATAATTGCAAAGTTAACCGCGGGTAAATTACAACATAAAAAGCGCAGGTAAGATTGAAGCGCACAAAACGCCTTGCATACGGAAAGGGCATGAACTGCGTTTAAAGGCCTTATTAAAAAGCGCAGTTTGTTTAAAAAAAGCCCTAAATGGCTAAATGTGACTTTCCGGGTTGGAAATTACCGGTAACAAAGCTGTTAAAAATGTGTTAAACTGACCCCGGAATTCTTGTTTTTGGGCGCCATTAGGCTATATTTACCCGGCATAGCAGAACCGATTATTTCTTATGAAGTTTTTTAGATTTCTTTTTATCCTCACGGCATTTACTATCGCTTTTTACACTTCCGTTTCTGCCCAAAATGTCGACGAAGTTTTAAACCAAATAGTGGCGAAATCGGCCAAGGCTTACTCCGATGTCCCGGTTGAAAAAGTGTACCTGCATTTTGACAAGCCTTATTATGCGGTTGGCGACACAATCTGGTTTAAAGCGTATGTTACATACAATTCGCACGAACTATCGCCCATCAGCAAAATAGTTTATGTTGATATGATAGCGCCGCACGATTCGTTGGTGCAGGCAGCTGAGCTTCAGGTAAAAAACGGTGTGGCCTGGGGAAGTTTCATTCTTTCTCAAAACTCCTACAAAACAGGAAATTACCGCGTGGTTGCCTATACCAACTATATGAACAACAACGGGTTCGCCTATTTCTTCAACAAAACCATTACCATTGGCGACAAAGTAAACAACACGATTTCTGCCCAAATCGCCATGAAGAGCTCCATCGTGAATAAATTCACAAAAATATCGGCGGCGATATATTACAAAGATGATGACGGCAAGCCCTATCATGATAAAAAAGTAAGCTGGTCGATTCAAAAGGACGACGAATCGATAGCTAACGGTAAAAGTATCACTGACAAAAATGGGTTTGTTAACATCAGTTTTATCAATAATAAGAATTTGAAACTTGACGGCGCCGACTTAGTTACGGCGGTGGAGAGCGGCGACCATCAGGCGGTGGACAATACCTATTCGTTAAAGTCAGTCACGATGCCTGATGATATCCAATTTTTTCCTGAAGGCGGTCAATTGATTATCGGAGTTCGTACGAAGATTGGTTTTAAGGCTATTAAGCCCGACGGGCTTGGCATTGATGTTAAAGGAACAATTACCGATAACAACAATAACGTAGTGATGGAATTTGCATCCTCACATCTCGGTATGGGCCAGTTCATATTAACACCTGAAGACGGTAAAACCTACACTGTACACGTGACTTATGCAGATGGGACAACCGCGGTGCCTGATTTTCCGAAAATAGGCAGCGACGGCATAAACCTGAGCCTGGATAATTATGATCAAAATGTTTTGAATCTTAAGGTGCAATGCGACGATGCATTTTTAAAAGATTTTAAGGACAAAACATTTTTTGTACTGGGAAAATCAGGGGGCGCAGTTTGTTTTGCCGCTAAAATGGTTCTGAAGGATCTTGTTTACAGCGCACCGATCCCCAAAAGTAAATTTCCGACCGGGGTTGCCCAGGTTACTTTATTTACTGACGACGGTGAGCCGGTGAGCGAGCGGGTTGCTTTTGTGCAACATAACGACCAGATCAACCTATCGGTAAGCAGCGATCATCCGGACTATATCACAAGGCAAAAGGTTAACCTGAATATTGCGGCAAAAAATGTCGATCAGCCCGATGAAGGAAATTTTTCGGTGTCGGTTATTGACGAGTCAAAAGTACCATTTAATGAAAATGCCGAATCGACAATTTTTACTTACTTGCTGTTAACGTCCGATATTAAGGGTTACATCGAGCAGCCGAACTATTATTTCAATCATCCGGACCAAAAAGCACTGGCCGACCTCGACATACTGTTACTCACCCAAGGATACCGCCGCTTTTCATACGATGATATATTGAACAATAAAATGCCTGTGCTTAAGTTTTATCCCGAGCGCGGGATAGATATAAGCGGTACGCTGCGCGGCAGCAACGGCATACCTTTGAATCGCGGCAATGTGCATATCTCCATTCCTGATAAAAACTTTTTTGCAAATACAGTAACCGATGCCGACGGCCGTTTCAGGTTTTCGAACCTGGTATTCCCGGATTCGGCTAAAGTTATAGTGAGCGGACGGGACAATCCTCGGTCGAGCGAACTTTCATTGACCATTGATGGGGAGCAAAGACAAAACATCCCGGTCAATTATGACGAGCCGGACCAGGTTGACAACATTGATAGTGTGCTAAGCGCTTATTTAAAGAACAGTAAGATACAATATAGTGACCTTCATATGCTGAAAGAGGTTACTGTTAAGGACACCAGGATTGTAAAAACCGTAAGCCATAAAGATTATGGTAACCTGGCAAGCCTGAGTGAAATACCCGACCATTTAATTAAGGCAAGCGCACTTAGCGGTTGTAACAATATTCTTGATTGCCTGAAAGCGCTCACGATGGGAATGATATTTGACCAGGACAACTTTTATGTGTTAACCGATTATACCCAGGGCAAGAGAATCCCCGTTCAGATATTTGTCAGAGGAATCCCGGTTGATGTTAATTATGTTTATAGTCTTAACGTGGCTGAGGTGGAATCAGTTGAGGTATTTTTGAAAGACGAACTTGGACTGGTTAACAGTGCGTACAATACAGATGGCGCCATAGTAATCAATATGAGAAAGCTGGAAACTACCAAAATAAGCCTCCAGGACCTTAAACAAATTATGGGCAACCATTACGAAGTTACGCTGTCCCCAAAAGGATACCAGCCTGTAAAAACGTTTTATTTGCCGCGTTATATCGGCCCCAGGGCCAATCAACCGGCCCGTACCGACCTGCGGAGCACCATATACTGGAACCCGAACGTAACAACTGACAAAACCGGGAACGCAACCCTTGAGTTTTATAACGCCGACGGGCAGGGAACTTACCGCGTAACGGTTGAGGGCATTGACAAAGATGGCAACCTGGGGCGACAGGTTTACCGGTATACTGTTAAATAGGATTTTTTGTTGGAATGTTGAAAGGTTGAAAGGTTGAAAAGTTGGAATGTTTTAAACTTCCGGTTTCTTATCCTTACAACTTTTCAACCTTTCAACTTTCCAACATTACAAAAAAATGAACAAGCTCACCCCCTTCCACGTTGCCGTACCGGTTTACGACCTGGAGGAAGCCCGAAAATTTTACCGTGAAGTGCTCGGATGCAGTGAAGGCCGCAGCTCAGATATCTGGACCGATTTTAACCTTTATGGCCACCAGTTTGTGATCCATTTAAAGCCGCAGCCGGCTGAAGAAGCTAAAACCCATTTTAACCCTGTAGATGGCCATGATGTGCCGGTGCCGCATTACGGCGTTGTTTTGGAATGGGAGGAATGGCATAGCCTCGGGCAAAGATTAAAAAAGCATAGCGTAAAATTTGTCATTGAGCCGTATATTCGTTTTAAAGGCTTACCCGGTGAGCAGGCGACCATGTTTTTTCTTGACCCGTCCGGCAATGCACTGGAGTTTAAATCGTTTAAAGATTTTGGACAGCTTTTTGCGGTGTAGGCAACCGGGCGGCGCTTTTCGGGGTAACACAAATAGATAAACTTTATCTATGGACGAAATTGAGGTTGAACGGCTAATAAAGATCAGCAGGGAACGCCCGCTGGACCCCACTACTTTTATCCCATGGCAACTGGAGCCGGCGGCTGACGATATTTTCCTGCCCGAGTTTCTGACCTCCCTTCATGGCCTCGAAATTTACAATACCCTCACCCCCGCCCAAAAATCCGAACTGGCGCGACATGAACTGGTGCAGGTAATAGCTTCTTATGCCTGGGGAGAGTGCTTGTTTTGCCTGTTTATGACAAGACATATCCTCACATTGCCCTTAGATAATATCGAACACCGCTTTTTGCTGAGAGAGCTGATCGAGGAGTTCAAACACCAGGAGATGTTTGGACAAGCTATTGCCAAATTGGGCGGCAAGCCGGTGGCGCAATCAGGTTTGCACAAGTTTTTGGGCATGTTCAGCAATAAATACCTGCCGGCAGATTATTTGTTTATGGGCAGCGTTTCCGTAGAACTGGTAACCGACGTTTACGGCACCCACGCCCGGAAAACCGAACATATTTACCCGGTTTTAAAAAAGATGTTCGATCTGCATACGATTGAGGAGGCGCGGCATATCATATTCACCAAGAGCCTGCTCAAAACTTATGCAGCAAAGGCTGGGTACATCAAACGCACATTATATAGCTATGTCATCCTGGGGAATATTTTGTTTGTGCGGACGATGTATGTAAAAAAGGAAATTTATCAGCGCATCGGACTTGAAAACCCGGACAAGGTATTCAAGCTTGCCGCCAAAAATTTCAAACAAAAATTCAGGGAAAAATGCCTTACCGATATTGTTGAATTTGTTGACAGTTGGGGTGGTTTTAACCGTGCAACCCGCTGGGCATGGCGGTGGATACTTGGTGTAAAAGCTTGAGAAAATCAAGGTCTTCGAAAATCAACGCCTAAAAACTGAACGCTCCGCCGGTTATGTTCCGGATGTTCCATTTTTACACGCGGAACACCCATTATGTTGTGAAACATGCTGATTATCAATGATTTTTGAGTTATGTTCCATGTGTTCCACTTTTACTCACGGAACACGTGGAACATTGTGAAACATGCTGATTATCAGTATGTTTCACTCTAAACCACTTGGCCGATTTGCCGTAAGTTACTGATAATCAATTATTTCAAAAGTTGGTTTTTTAAAATATCGATGCAATTGATTGAAAATCAGGCCTTCCAACTTTTTAAGGTGCTAAATTTTGTATAAACCTGCAAACGGACTTGCACAGTTTGTTACCTTAATAGCGGGGCACCAGTGCGGCCGCGCGTCTGGTCCGCACAGACACTCGCGCCACGTTGGGGGGAAAAATTATTTTTTCAAAAAGCGTTCATTTTTGTTCACTATATGAACGCTTTTAGGTGCAGAAATACGCTATTTCGGAGCAAGTTGAAGAGACGCGAAGCATGGCGTCTCCGCTATGCGATAAGGGCCTTTCAAGTGTGTCTTATGATCACCAAATGTAAAAGAACCGTACTTTTTTTTATCCGGATGAAAATTGCATGCCTTCGTTGATCGCACAAATAACTGTAATAGTTCGCGGTAAGAAAGGCCCGAATAAAATTGCCTGCGTTCCTCTTCATCTTCTTCCCAGCTGGTATTTACTTTCAATCTTTTCATCTCAAAATGATTAACGCAAAGACGCGAAGTATCGCGTCTCTACATTGCTGATGTTTCAGCAACATGGGGTTCACCCACCCTCCCATTCTTAAACGCCTTTCTCGGCTTCAATCCAAGCAATTCAAACATCGCCATATCGGTATCGAATGATGGGTTGGGCGTGGTTAAAAGCTTATCTCCCGCAAATATCGAATTTGCGCCTGCCATAAAGCAAAATGCCTGTTCAACGGTGCTCATTTCTGTGCGGCCCGCCGATAGACGTACCACCGTTTCGGGCATGATAATGCGTGTAGTGGCGATCATTCTTACCATATCCCAAACGGATACTCTCGGCTGACCGGCCAGTGGCGTACCTTTTATGGGCACTAAAGCATTAATAGGCACCGACTCGGGGTGTTTCGGCAGGTTCGATAAGGTTTTAAGCATGGAAATACGATCGTCAACGGTTTCGCCCAAACCTATAATGCCGCCGCTGCAAACCGTGATTTTTGCTTTGCGCACATGTTCAAGCGTTTTCAGGCGTTCGTCATAGGTACGGGTGGTAATAATACGTTTATAATCTTCTTCGGAAGTATCCAGGTTGTGGTTGTAGGCATATAAGCCTGCGTCTGCCAGCCGCTGCGCCTGGGTTTCGGTCAGCATGCCCAGTGTGCAGCAAACTTCCATATCCAGCTCGTTAACTGCCTTTACCATGTCAATAACCTTGTCGAAATCTCGGTTATCGCGCACTTCGCGCCAGGCCGCGCCCATGCACAGGCGTGAAGCGCCTCCTGCTTTGGCTTTTTGCGCGGCGGCTATTACCTCGTCCTTAGGCATAATGGCGTGTACATCCACACCCGTGTTATAACGCGCGGCCTGCGGGCAGTAAGCACAGTCTTCGGGGCAGCCGCCCGTTTTTATCGATATCAGCGAACTGATCTGCACCTCAGCATAATCCTTGTTTTCGCGGTGAATGGTCGCCGCCTCGTAAACAAGGTCCAATAAAGGTTTGTGGTAAATTTCGGCTATCTCTTCCTTTGTCCAGTTATATCTTATTTCGGCCATACAGCAATGTCGTAACAGTAATAAATTGTGTTATTTTACCACAAATGGTAATGCAGTAAATGATGGTGCGAATCTAAAAGTAATTTTGAAGCAAACCACAGGGGCAGAAAAAATCCTGCACAATCTGTAAACGTAGTAATGATGATCGAGGATGCCACGGCCGGGTCTATCCCTACTCTTTTCAGGATCAGCGGTATCGACGCGCCCGTTAGCCCGGCAACTACCAGGTTCCCGGTCATGGCCAAAAACAATACCAGGCCAAGCATCGGGTCGGCATCATAAAATAAGGCAATAATAAAAACCACAACACCATTTGCCGCGCCGTTGATCAGGCCCACCAAAAACTCTTTTATAACCGCGTTATAGGATTGTTTATCGGTCAAATCGTTTAATGAAATACGCCTCACCGTTACGGCGAGCGCCTGGGTAGCGGCATTTCCGCCCATCCCGGCAATTATAGTCATATACGCCGCTATGGGTGCGATGATGGCGACCGTACTGTCAAAATGCCTTACTACCGATGCCGCCAGGTAAGCCGTACCCAGGTTGATTATCAGCCAGGGCAGACGGCTTTTCACCGCTTCCTTCCAGTTACCGCTCAGTTCCTCATCCTCCGATACACCTGATATTTTCAAAATATCCTCGGTGCTCTCCTCCTCAATAACGTCGATAATATCATCCACCGTTATCCGGCCAAGCAGCTTCATGTTATCGTCAACCACCGGTATGGTGGTGAGGTTGTACTGCGAGATCAGGTCGGCAACATCCTCCTGGTCAAGGTCGGCTTTAACAAATACAAAATCGGTATTTACCAGGTCGCGCACACGGGCATTTCCTTTGGCCTTAAGGATAGACTTTATAGAAAGTATCCCGAGTAAAACGTCCTGATCATCAACTACGTAGATGGTATAAAAATCTTCCATCTCTTCGGATTGATGAATGATCTCATCCAGCGCGTCTTTCTTATCAAGGTTCACGTTCACCTTGATCAGGTCCGAGTTCATGATACCGCCGGCTGTGTCTTCCGGGTACTTCATCAGCGCCCGGATGCTGTCGGCATCTTCCTGGTCAAGGTCTTCTAAAATCTCTTGCTGTTCGTCCTCATCCAGCTGCGAAATAATGTCGGTAGCATCGTCGTAGTCGAGTTCTTCGATGATCTCCGACCGTTTTTCCGGTTTAAGGCCGATCAGCAACTCGCCGGGGTCCTGTTCTTCGTGCATTTCCGAGATCACCTCGGATGCTACGTCAGTTGGCAGGATATTGATGATCCTTTCCTTTGCCTCCTGGGGTAGCTTTTCAAACAGCAAAGCAATCTCGGAGGCATGATATTCCTTTAAAACGCCCGCTAATTCAGCGTCATTTCCTTCAAGCGCGGTTTCAATGCGCAGGAGGTCGGTTTTATCTATATCGAAGGATTGCATTTGCGACTAAAATACGCTTTTCTTATTAATTTGAAGATTTGGCAATTTGAAGATTTGAAGATTATTTGTTTTTCATTTTCAAATTAACAAATCGTCATATTTTCAAATTAAAATTCTACTTTTGCGCCGAATCAAAGAACGGGGTATTTACCCTTAAATTAAGCAAATTTAAAATGGACGCAGGCCCGAGTCATAGTTACCAGCATGATCAATCAGCCAGCCTTTATACTAAAGGTAAGCTATACGGTAGTTGTGCAACGCGCAGCCAACGTTTCCTTACCGTTGCACACTAAGCTTCAAAAAGCTTACGGGTTTCTCTTTGCCCAAACTTTCACTTTATTGCTTCTTTTAAGCTTCCGGCGCTTTCCCTCTTTCGCTCGCTACCGTCATTGCGCCATCACGGGGCCCGGCTGACTGAATGTCTAAAGCGCGGCACCCCATAAAACTTAATATTAGCTTAACGTTGCAAATCGCTAATTCACTTATACTTGGCGATTAAAGTTGGATGCTGGCAAGGGCTGATCATCAAAAAAACCTATTTCTCAATTCAGCCGATAACAACGGCTAAACTAAATTTCAGCAGGAGGACATATTATGCCGACTACTTTTAAAGAAAAGATCAAAAAATACAATTTTATACAGCGCAGTAACGGCCAGAGCCTGCAGGAGTTTGATTCAGCTTCTGTCGCAAAGCTAAAAACGATAGCTGCGTGCAGCAGCGCTAAGTCCCTGGCGCTTTTGGAAACCGAGATGAACGGCCTGGCCAGCGAAGAGGTGGAAAACAGGTTTCACTTATTTGGGTTGAATGAGGTGGTAAATGAAAAGGCGCCTGCATGGTATATACAATTTTTACAGGCGTTTATTGATCCTTTTATCGGTGTCCTGTTTATTTTGGCGGTGGTTTCGCTCATAACCGATGTTATTATACAAAAGCCCGGCGAAAGAGACTATACTACGGTTGCAGTTATCAGCACAATGGTGCTCATCAGCGTTATGCTGCGCTTTGTGCAGGAATTCAGAAGCAACCAGGCCGCCGAGAAACTGAAATCAATGGTTAAAACAACGGCAACCGTTGTGAGGGCCGAAGGAAAAGAAGAAATTGACATCAAGCAATTAGTTCCCGGGGATATTATCCAGCTTTCGGCCGGGGACATGATACCTGCTGATGTGCGCATACTGCAATCCAAAGACTTATTTGTAAGCCAGTCGATGCTGACCGGCGAAGCGATCCCGGTGGAAAAAATAGGCACTGCGGCAGCCACCGCAGCGCGACAATCGCCTTTAGAACTGAATAATGTGTGTTTTATGGGCACCAATGTGGTGAGCGGAACGGCCATGGCCGCTGTAGTAAATACCGGGGCCGACACTTACTTTGGATCGCTCTCGAAATCGCTGGTTGGTAAACGCGCCGAAACGAGTTTTGATAAGGGGGTGAATAGCGTAAGCTATTTGCTGATTCGCTTTATGCTGGTAATGGTGCCGCTGGTTTTTGTGATAAACGGCATTACCAAACATGATTGGCTGCAGGCCTTTTTATTTGGAATATCCATAGCAGTAGGCCTTACGCCGGCCATGCTCCCTATGATCGTAACCGCAAACCTGGCAAAGGGCGCCGTTAACATGTCGAAACGTAAGGTGGTTGTAAAGCGCCTGAACGCCATCCAGAATATTGGCGCCATGGATATCCTGTGCACCGACAAAACCGGGACGCTCACTATGGATAAGATTGTTTTGGAAAGGCACCTGAACGTTTTTGGTTATGAAGATAACGAAGTGATGAAATGGGCCTACCTGAATAGTTTCCATCAAACCGGGCTGAAAAACCTGTTGGATGTGGCCGTGCTGGAGCATGTGGATATTCATTCGTGCTTAAAAGAGGGTGAAGCGTACGAGAAAATTGATGAGATCCCGTTCGACTTCCAGCGGCGGCGGATGTCGGTTATTTTGGAGGGGCCTAACCATAAACACCTCCTTATCTGCAAAGGGGCCGTTGAGGAAGTGCTCGATCTGTGCACTCATGCTTTTGATCCCGGCGATGATAACAGCCTGCAGATCGAAAAGGACGATGTTATCCCGATGGACGATAATATGCGCGAAATCGTGCTGAAAAAATCGCGCCAGCTAAATTCGGAAGGATTAAGGGTGTTACTGGTTGCCGTAAAGGAATATGAAGAAAGACCTTTGAATTATAGCAAGGCGGACGAGTGCAATATGATCCTGACCGGTTTCATCGGTTTTTTAGATCCCGCGAAGCCTTCGGCCGGGCTGGCTATTACAGCACTGCATAAATTGGGTGTAAGCATTAAGGTGCTCACCGGCGATAACGAAATTGTTGCCAAAAAAATATGCAAAGATGTAGGCATCCCTTTTTCGCATGTTTTATTGGGTCGCGACCTGGAGATTATGACTGATGAAGAGCTGGCCAACCAAATAGACGATGTCAGCATACTGGCAAAACTTAGCCCTATCCAAAAATCAAGGGTGGTTAAGGTGCTGCAGGCAAAAGGGCATACCGTAGGGTTTATGGGTGATGGTATTAACGATGCAGCCGCCCTGCGCGATGCGGATGTGGGTATTTCGGTGGATACAGCCGTCGATATCGCCAAGGAAAGTGCGGACATTATCCTCCTCGAAAAGGATTTGATGGTGTTGCGCAAAGGCGTTATTTACGGCCGAAGGACCTTCGGCAATATCATCAAATATATCAAGATGACGGCCAGCAGCAATTTTGGCAACATGTTCAGCATGCTGGGCGCCAGCGCCTTGCTCCCATTTTTGCCGATGCTGCCGATACAGATATTGATCAACAACCTGCTGTACGATATTTCGCAGATATCCATCCCCTGGGACACAATGGACGATGATTATATTGTTACGCCGCGAAAATGGGATGCAAGCGGTATCGGTAAGTTTATGTTGTATGTAGGACCTATCAGCTCCGTTTTTGATTATGCAACTTTTGCCGTACTGTGGTTTGTTTTTAAAGCTACTTCGCCGCAGCACCCGGAATTTTTTCAAACCGGTTGGTTTATTGAAAGCTTGCTTTCGCAAACGCTGATCATTCACATGATCCGCACCCGCAAAATACCTTTTATACAAAGCCGTGCGACAACGCCGGTAATTGCTTTAACGGCTGTTATTATGGCAATAGGTATTTATTTGCCGTTCTCGCCGCTCGCCCATGCATTTAAACTTGTGCCGATGCCGTTTTCGTTTTTCCCCTGGTTAATTGGGATTCTGCTTGGTTATTGTATGCTTACCCAGGTTATTAAGGGATGGTTTATCAGGAAGTTCCACCAGTGGCTGTAAAACCATAATTACGCAATTTGTCATTGCGAGCGCAGCTAAGCAACCTCGTCGTCATGCACTGGCGGTAATGCATTGGCGACGAGGTTGCTTCACTCGTACCTCGTTCGCAATGACAAATCGGTTGGGTACGGGCGTGTGTCTAAACCGTACTTTCATACGAAACTGAAATCCCGGTCAAATTCTCAAACTTCCCAAGTACTTTGTTCACCATCGTTTTTCGGATAGAAACGCTAATGCTGTAATCCGCATCAAAATCCTGGCTGATAATCGTTAAATCATCTTCTTTGATGATCTTCATGATATCATTCATCTGCAAATAATCAAATTGAATGCGATAAATGTCGTTAACCGTTTTTTGAATAATTTTTCCGTTGTTCAACACATCTTCTGTTGCTGATTTATACGCGTTGATCAAGCCCGGCACACCCAGTAACGTCCCGCCAAAATAACGTACCACCACCACGAGGATATTGGTCAGGTCTTTCGAAAGAAGGGTATTTAAAATAGGCCTGCCTGCTGTACCGGACGGTTCGCCGTCATCATTCACCCTAAAAACCGATCGGTCTATTCCCAGTCGGAACGCCCAGCAGTGGTGGTTTGCCTTTGGATGAGCCGACTTAAGTTGGGCAAGGATATTTTTTAACTCGCTTTCGGCATTTAAGGGGAAAGCAAAGGCCAGGAATTTGCTGCCGCGATCACGGAACAAGCCTTCGGCCGGTTTTTCCAGGGTACGGTAAGTATCGTCAAACAGCATTATGAATTTATGATCTCGCGATAACTATAACGGCGATAATGGCCAAAGCAATGCCGACCTTATTAAGCAGGCTCAGCTTTTCTTTAAAGATCAGGAACCCGGTGAGGGCAGCCGCTACGATCAGGCCGATATTTATTGCAGAAAACACCGTCGAAGGTGAATTTGCCAGCGCACGGTGGGCCTTCAGGTAAAACAGGATATTACCAAAATTGGCTATGCCCAGGCCCCAGCCTATAAAAATATGCGGCCACGAAAAGCGCATCCTTTTTTTGGCCACCTGGTAAACCAAAGCGATAAATGAAAAGCCGAATGCAAAAACAAATACAAAAAACAGCGAGGTATTATAACTGATCGCTTTCGAAGCTGAAATTTGCTTAAACAAGATATCAATAACACCGAAGCCCCCGAAAACAATTAGCAGATACGACCATGCATTTGCATTGAACCGCTTGTTTTTATTGTCGTTTTGCCGGGGGATGGTTAAAACGATCGCGACAAATCCAAGTGCTATGCCGATTAATTTCAGTGTTGTCGCCTTCTCTGAAAAAATGAAAAACGCGGCAACAAGGGAAATGGCCAATGATAGCCGCTGTGCCATTTCGGTACGTACAATGCCTGAAAGTTTGATTGAAATGCCAAGAACGATAAAGATAGCCGGCAGCAGCAGGCCCAATGCAATGTAGCTAACAACCGGCGCAGCCTTTAAATGTCCAAACTCCGGCCTCAAAAGGGCCCATGACAGCAAAATAGCGGCCGAGTAATTCCATACCACCGCCTGGAAAACATCTATCTGGTAGCGTTTAGCCAGTTTTAACATAACGGAGACGGCCAGGCTGCAGCAAATGCTCAGGAATATCCACACCAGCCCCAGCGGCGTGTCAGATACTATGGGTTTTACGAGTTCCAGGTTTATAAAAATTTAAGCGTCGAGGGGTATCAGCGACTTAATAAAATTAATAATTTATCAGTGCCGATGAAAAATTCGCCCTCAGTCTTTCCATTTATTTCAGGTGATCTTATACCATTTTCAAGGTCATCCGGCCCGGTAAATATACGCGCTTCGTCCCATAAACCCGCTTCGATAAATGAATTTAATGTATGCGCGCCACCCTCAATAATTAGCGATTGAATATCCTGCAGGTATAATTGATATAGGATATATTGCGGCACATACCGGTCAAAATCTTCCAGTGCAATGTATTTAATTTGGCCATCAATATCAGTTAAAATTTCATTAAATACCAGTGTTTCAACGGACTGATCAAATATATTCAAGTTTTTGTTTAACTCCAGCCGGCGGTCGATAACTATCCGTTTGGGATGCCTGCCCTTTGCATATCTCACGTTTAGCTGCGGGTCATCCATCGCCGCCGTGGTTTTGCCAACCAGCACGGCATCCTCTTCACCGCGCCATTGATGGACCAGCCTGCGCGATTCGGGGCCGGTTATCCAAAGCTGTGTATGATCTGACGGCGCAAAAAATCCATCCCGTGTTTTGGCCCATTTCAATATCACGTAAGGCCGGTGCTTTTGCACCCGGGTAAAAAAACGGCGGTTCAGCCACTGGCATTCTTTTTCTAATACGCCAACAGTAACGTCGATCCCCGCTCCCGTCAATTTTTCAATTCCTTTGCCGTTAACCGCGTCAAACGGGTCCCGGCAGCCAATAACAACCCTGGGTATTTTGTGTTTGATGATCAGATCGGCACAGGGCGGCGTTTTGCCATAATGGGCGCAAGGCTCCAGGGATACATAAAGCGTTGATTGATCCAACAGTTCAGCTGAATCACTGAAATTACTGATCACCTGGTTAATAGCATTTACTTCGGCATGCGCTTCACCGTATTTGTGGTGGTAGCCCTCCCCTATTATTTTCTCATCATGCACAATCACAGCGCCCACCATTGGGTTTGGGCTCACGTTGCCGATACCCAAAGCCGCAAGCTCCAGGCAGCGCTGCATATATTTTTCATGCTCCTGCATGCTGCAAATATAGAACAGATTGTCTGAAGCAGAATTTACAGAATTCTAGAATTTTCAGGATTTAGTTCCTGAACCTTTTTATCTATTCGGAATTTAACAATTTCTTATTCTGTTAATTCTTAAATTCTGAAAATTCTGATTCAGACTTTGTTACTTTGCCGCATGGAAACCGTAAAGAATGTTTTTTTCGCGTGGCGTGAAGGCCTTACGGGGCTTTACAATTTAAATGAAGCGGAATCTATTACTTTGCTGGCCTTAAATGAAATAACCGGTTTTTCGAAAGCAAAAATTAAAGCCTTTCCGGAACAAGAGATCGGCTCCGATCAAACCAAACAATTGGCCGCTATTTTAACCCGCCTTAAAAAGGGAGAACCAGTACAATACATAATTGGTCATACTGAATTTTACGGGCTGCCTTTTAAAGTTAACTCATCCGTATTGATCCCCCGCCCGGAAACGGAAGAGTTGGTTGAATGGGCAATAACTTCAGTTGGCGGTGTGCAGTTTGCAGTTGGCAGTATCTTGGATATCGGAACCGGCAGCGGCTGTATTGCCATTAGCCTGAAAAAGAATTTGCCGGCTTTCAATGTAACTGCGATCGATATTTCGGACGATGCACTAAAAATAGCCGGGGAAAATGCCAGGTTAAATGATGTTAACATTGAGTTCATCAAAATGGACATTTTAAGTCCGGAAAAACCTTTCGCCTTTCACCTTTCGCCTTTCACCTCTATTATCTCCAATCCCCCCTACGTCACCTTGCACGACAAAACCCAAATGCACAAAAACGTGACTGATTTTGAGCCGCACACGGCCCTTTTTGTACCTGAAGATGATCCGCTGGTATTTTATAAGGCGATAGCTGACTTTGCAGTTAAAAATCTGACCCCAAATGGCATGCTATTTTTTGAAATCAATGAAAGTTATGGTAAGGAAATCGTTGAACTTTTAGGAGCTAAAGGCTTTAAAAGCATTGAGTTAAGAAAGGATATGAGCGGACGTGACAGGATGATCGGTGCTTCGCAAGTTGCAGTTTAAAGTAGCAGTAGCAGTAATTAAACCCGGCAAAACTGCTACTGCTACTGCTACTGCTACTAAGACCTTGGGTGAAACTGAATAATCGTCCCCTTCAAATACTCTCTGTCCAAATGCGTATAAATCTCCGTGGTCGTAATACTTTCATGCCCAAGCATTTCTTGTACGGCACGCAGGTCGGCGCCACCCTCAACCAGGTGTGTAGCAAATGAATGTCTAAACGTATGCGGGCTGATTGTTTTATTTATACTGGTAAGTACAGCCAAATCTTTGATGATCATAAATATATAAACCCGGCTTAACCTGGAGCCCCGTCTGTTTAAAAATACCATATCCTCCTCCCCTTTTTTGATGGCAATATGTACCCTGATGGTCTCAATCCATATTTTAAGGGCTTTTACCGCAGAACCTCCAATCGGCACCAGCCGTTCCTTACTACCTTTGCCGGTTACTTTGATAAATTCAATGTCGAGATACAGGTTTGAGAGTTTTAATTCCGTGAGCTCCGAAACACGTAACCCGCAGCCATACAAAACCTCTAAAATCGCTTTATTGCGGCCGCCTTCCGGTTTGGAAACGTCGATTGCATCGATCATTTTATTAATATCGTGATAGCTTAACGTGTCAGGCAGCTTGCGCGTGATCTTGGGCGATTCCAATAATTCGGACGGGTCGCTTTTGATCATGTCCTCCATCAGCAGGTATTTGTAAAATGATTTTACGCCCGATAAAATCCTGGCCTGCGATGACGGAATCATCCCCAGTTCCACCACCCAGCTAATAAAATCCCGTAAATTATTTAAAGATATGGTTTCCGGTTTTAGCTTAATTGCCTGTATGTCAGAAAATTGATAAAGTTTTTCTATATCCCGGCTGTAAGCCTCGATAGAATTTTCAGAAAGCGAGCGCTCCAGCTTCAAATATGCCCTGAACCCCTTTATTGCCGATTGCCACTCCAATTGAATTTTTTTTAATGTTTTTAGCTAAGTTTGACCTGATGAAGATACAAATTATAAACGGCCCAAATTTAAACCTGTTAGGCGTTCGCGAGAAATCCATCTACGGCGACAGCAGTTTTGAAGCGTACCTGGAAAAGCTGCGCGGGCGTTATCCCGCCGTCGAAATTGAATATTATCAAAGTAACGTGGAGGGCGAGATCATCAATAAAATACATGAAGTTGGCTTCAGCTTTGATGGGATTATTTTGAATGCAGGGGCGTATACGCATACTTCTATCGCCATCGCCGACGCTATAGCTGCCATAAAGGCCCCTGTTATTGAGGTACACATCTCCAACGTTTACAAGCGCGAAGAATTCAGGCATAATTCCATGCTGGCCGCAAATTGTATGGGGGTAATAGCCGGCTTTGGGATGAATTCGTATCGGTTAGCAGTTGAAAGTCTTTTATCCGAATAAAAAAAGTTGAATTTTTAACCACAGAGATCACTGAGCAGGCACAGAGAACCGAAGAGAAAAAAATAAAGAACTATTAAAACTTTGCGGCCCTCTGTGTCCTCCCCTTTGCGTCCTCTGCGTTAAAATTCCGCTCAATTTAGTTATACAGATTAACAGCACCCCGTAATTTTGTCCATATCCTATTTTTATGATGACCAGGTTAACAAAAATTATTTTCGCAGCTGCCTTTTCGCTTTTATCGTTGTGCACGATAAACACATACGCGCAAACAAAGGCCAAAAAAGAAGTATCAAAAAAACGTGAGGCCCAGCGGGCCGCCATGCACCTGCGTGATTCGTTGATGCGGGCCATCACCAGGTCGGATACGTCCATTAACAGCCTTTTGCAGCGCATGGAGCAGTACACGGCTAATTTTAACCAGATCAGCAATTCTTTATCAGAGGGCGTCGACACAGTTGATATTGGCGAACAACTACCTGCGGTTATCAAGCGCGCAGATAAGATAAATTCAGCTGCGCACACTCATAAGGCCGGGACATTGCGGTTTTTATTTGTATTGCGGGATAACCTTGACCATATGCAGGATCAGTTGGAAGGCTGGCAAAGCGATATATTGGATGTCAATACCAAACTGGTTCAAAATCAGAATGACCTCATCAAGTTTACCAAAGATACCCTTATCAAAAAAGCGCCGTCGGATAGCAATTTGCGTAAAACGTACTTTGCCGAGTTGCGGCAGGTGAGGGCGCTGTGGCGACAGACAGACTCGTTAAACCGGGGCATTTTGCTCAAAGTAAACCTGCTGCAGGACAAAATGGCAATTTGTTATACCAAAGTGCTGGACGAAAGCGACGAGGTAGACAGCAAAATAAAAGGGTTTGCCTCAAAAGCTATTGCAGGCGAGTCGGATTATATATGGCATGTAACGCCGCAATACCGGGATTTAAGTGAGGCTGTCAGCCATACTGCGAGATTAGACAGTTTGCTGCTAAGTAATTTTTTTAAAACTGATTTAGGCGTTCATTTAGTGGCGCTTTTGTTCCTGGCAATCATTTTCATCTGGATATTATACCACCGCGGAAAAGTCCTGAAGAAAGCAGGCAGCCTGGACGCAGCTTCGCAGCAGGCTGCTTATATTTTAAAACACCCGGTTATGGCTCCGCTGCTGGTGGTTACGGCCATTATTCCCTACTTCTACAACCATCCGCCGACTGCTTTAATGGAGATACTGTTTTTGATTTCCATTGCGCTAACAATGGTTTTGATAAAAAATGAGATCGGTAAGCCCGCGTACCAGTTTTTGAAACGACTGTTTATTCTCGGGTTCATATATGCGGTAAGCAATTTACTGATCGATATTTCGAGCATCGACCGTTACATCATACTGCTGTTATCAGTTGTTTCATTTGCCTTTGCATTTTCCTTCCATCTGGAAGTGAAAAAGTCGCCCAACGGTCATCTACCCTATGCAGCGCTGGCGCTAAAGGTTTTTATGTCGCTGCAGGTTATTTCATTCATCTTAAATGTTACCGGGCGATTCGCCCTGGCGAAAATATTCGGCGTTACAGCAGTATTCAATCTCTGGTTTTTGATCGTGCTTTTCATGGTGCTCAATATTCTCATGCAGGCGATCTTCATTCATTTTGAAGCAAGAAAAGGCGGTAACAGCATTGTTAACTGGATGGACTATAGCCTCGTCCAAAAGAAATTTAAACAAACGCTGCTCATTTTAACTTCGTTGCTTTGGGTGTTCAGCCTGTTTCAAAACCTTGACATTGACGACTGGGTAAAAGACAATATCCACGATGTGCTCAATCAGTCCCAGTCGGTTGGCGGCGCTTCCTTTACAATTGGGGGCTTTGTTATCTTCGTCCTGGTCATTTGGCTTTCTTCCATTGTATCAAGGATCATTAGTTATTTTTATGATATTTCCGCGCAGCGGGTTACCGATCTGTCGGTATTGAAAAGGAAAAACCGTACATCCGCATTAATCATTCGCATCGGGGTTTTTTCAGCCGGGTTTTTACTGGCGGTTGCCGCTTCCGGTTTCCCGATGGATAAGCTTACTATCATTATCAGCGCATTTGGCGTGGGTATCGGTTTTGGCCTGCAAAATATTGTGAATAACCTGGTCTCCGGTTTGATACTGGCCTTTGAAAAACCCATCAATATCGGTGATGTGATCGAGGTTGACGGCCATACCGGCACGATGAAGGAAATTGGTATCCGTTCCAGTAAAGTAGTCACCGGCGATGGCTCTGAAGTAATCATTCCAAACGGCGACTTTATATCGCACCAGGTAGTAAACTGGACGTTAAGCAATAGCAACCGGCAGATAGAGCTGAAAGTTATCACCGCTTATGGCATTGACATCAATAAGGTTAAGGAGTTACTGAAAGGCTTGCTGGCTGATCGCGACGATGTAATGAGCAAGCCGGGGCCGGCTGTTTTTATAAATAACATAACCGAAAGTATCGTAGAATTTAAGCTGCTGTTTTGGGAGGCCGATATCAGCACCACCGGGGAGTTGCGAAGCAAGATATTAACCGAGATCTACGCAATGTTGGGTAAGGAAGGCGTGCAATTACCGGGTGGCGGCCAGACAAACCTTTACCTGCATTTTCCGGAAGGTGTACCGATTACAGATGCGAGGCCGGCGAAAAGCGGGAAAAAAGACGAAAAAGAAGCTAAATAAACCCTGATTCATTCAGGTCGGTGAATTTGCGCTTCTTATTAACAAAAAAGTCCCAAACGATGCTGCGTTTGTACGCGCCGGTCAAATGACTGGTTTTTCGCTTCTTAATTTTGGGTATCGCGGACTTTTTCGTCCTGAATATAAAATTTTGATGAGCGCGGCTTACCGCCCATGCGTCTTTACGCTTTCCCTCCGACAGGAAACGGAACAGCGCTATCAGATCCATCCAAATCCGTATAAATATTACCCAAAGCCCCCGCCAAAACGGAAGATTGTTTTTTATCAGCAACAGATTGTTCCTGAAATTGAGGAAGGTTTTAAAAGGGTTCTCCACGGTCAGCGTCCCTCCTCCTACATGAAACACTTCCGAATCGGCACAGTACATCACTTTATAACCCATGTTTTTTAATCGCCAGCAAAGGTCAATTTCTTCCATATGCGCAAAAAAACGGTCGTCAAAACCACCGGTTTCAACCCAGCGATTTTTCTTAATGAAGAGCGCTGCGCCTGTCGCCCAAAAAACCTCTTTTGATTGGTTGTATTGCCCCTTGTCGGCCTCTATCTCATAAAATATCCGCCCCTGGCAAAATGGGTAACCAAACTTATCGATAAAACCGCCGGCTGCCCCTGCGTGCTCAAAGTGATCTTTTTGCCTGAAAGCTTTGATCTTTGGCGCTGCCGCCGCTATCAGCGGATCACTTTCCATCAAGGCGATCACCGGCTCTATCCAGCCATCAGCGACCTCCACATCGGAGTTTAACAGTATGAAGTAATCGGCGTCAACATACTCCAAAGCTTTATTATAGCCGCCGGTAAAGCCGTAATTTTCATCGTTTTGGATGATTTTAACCGAGGGGAAATTTTGCCTTAAAAATTCCACGGACCCATCTGTTGAGCCATTGTCCGCGATGATGACCTCCAGGTTGGGCCAGGTAGAACTGAGCACCGACGGAAGAAATTGCCGCAGGTAGTTGGCGCCGTTCCAACTCAGGATCACTATTGCAACTTTAGGACGTTGGTTCATTCGTTCATTCGTTCCTTTGTTCATTAGTTCACTTGTTCAATAGTTCATTGGTAAAAAGTTTATTAATTTAAAGTTCGTCCGTCGCCTGATCGCATAAAGCAAGTACCACCTTATTAAACCTTGAAAACATAAACTGACAGGCCTCCAACATACTTACTAATGAACCAATGAACTAATGAACAAGTGAACTAATGAACATCCTGGGGCTTAATTTTCCATCTCCTGTGCGACCACAGCCAGTATTCGGGTTTTTCTCTGATTAATGATTCCAGGTATCTCACGTGTATTTCGGTGATTTCGTAAGGTTGCGTTTGTTTCGGTTCTTCAACCAGCGGTACAAATGTATAAGTATAATGGCCCCTTTTTACCAGGTCGATGCGATAAAATATCACCACGCAGTTGATCATCTTCGATATTTTCTCCACTCCCAGGAAAACGGCGGTCGGCTGGTTCAAAAATTCTATAAAATATTTTGAATCTTCGCGGGTTGGGGTCTGATCGGACGCAAGTACGGTAAAAGTCAGCTCATTTTTTGTTTCTACGATTTTGCGCAGCGTTTGCCGCATCGATATCATCGTTGCCCCAAAACGGGAGCGGGTACGATTAAAAAAATCGGTAAAAACCTCGTTTGACTGTGGTTTATAAACGATCATCCGTTTATGATCGGTCAAAAATCCAAAACTCAGGCAAGCCATTTCCCAGTTGCCATAATGGCCTGCGGCGGCCAAAATACTTTTCCCCTGGCCAAAATAATGTTGCATAAGCCCGGGGTTTGTACAAACCATCCGTTTGTTTACTGATTTTGCCGACATGCTAACAGATTTAATTGTTTCGATCATCAGATCGGCCATGTATTTAAAATACTTTTTCTCGATAACCGCGCGTTCGGCTTCGGTTTTTTCCGGAAATGAATTGCGGAGGTTCTCCTGCACCACCTTTAGCCGGTAGCGGATGAGATAATATAAAATAACGAACAGCAGGTCGGCAACCAGATAGAGAAACCAAAAAGGCAGCAGCGAAACCAGGTATAAAAACAAAGTACCTAATCGTGAAAGCCCTTTTTTTATCATTATTTTCGCAAAATTTTGCTGCAAACTTAAAATATATGATCGAAAAAGGCGCTGTGTTCCCGATGTTTTATCTGCCGCCGGTGGAATATTTTGTAAAGCTGCAGGCGCACAAACCGGGTATACTGATTGAACATGAAGAACATTTTCCCAAGCAAACCTACCGCAACCGCGCCCATATTTATTCGCCGGATGGCGTGTTGTCATTGGTAGTGCCGGTTGTAAAAGGCTCAAAACAGCATACTAAAATAAAAGACGTAAAGATCAGCTATGATTTTAACTGGCAGCGGCTGCATTGGCAAAGTTTGCAGGCCTGTTACCGCCGCTCGGCCTATTTTGAGTATTACGAAGATGACCTGGCGCCATTTTATGAAAAGAACTTTCCATTTCTGTTTGATTATAATGAACAGCTATTGCAGTTTATCCTGAAGGCGATCAAACTAAAACTGGAGTTTAGTTATACCGGCCGTTATGAGGCTGAATTTGATGGACTAACCGATCTGCGAAATGCATTCAACGCAAAAAAAGAGCCTGATTTTACTCAAAAAACCTACATACAAGTGTTTGAGGACCGGAACGGCTTCAAAAAAAACTTAAGTATTGCTGACCTGCTTTTTAACCAGGGGCCGCATTCTGCTAATTATTTATAGCGTTATTATTTTCTTCTTTTTTTCGTTTTACCTGGTAAAATCTGTGCCCTGAATAAACAAACTTACTTTGTAAGGTGTTTGTTATTATTAAAAACGGGATATGACTTGCAACGTTTTTACAAATTTTAAAACGGCCGCCGATTTTCTGCAAAACCTTAGCCGAAAAATAATATTGGCGCCGTGTGTAATTCTATTTTTATCTGGTCAGGTCTATGCGCAAACAAATAATCCCGCAAATGCTCCGGCTGCGACGAAGATATTAAAGGATCACCCGGATTCGGCGGGCGTTAAAAAAAAGATCGACACAGGTTTTGTAAGCAAGCGGTTTGGCCGGGCAGCCATTTTTTTAGGCATAGGCGAACTGACGCCATTTCTGTATGACCATTACGTGGCAAAATTTAGTTACTCCGATATTTCTTTTAAATCCATAGCCCATAATTTGAATCCGGATAGCTGGGGATTTGACCGGGATATATTTTTAACCAATCAATTTGGCCATCCCTACCAGGGCAGTTATTTTTTTAATGCATTGCGCACTAACGGGTACAGCTTCTGGCAGTCGGTGCCGGGTTCGTTTGCCGGCAGTTACATTTGGGAAACCGCGGGAGAAAATGATTCGCCGGATATAAACGATTTTATAAACACCGGGATGGGCGGGGCGATATTGGGCGAAATGGAGTATCGTTTTTCTAATAAGATAATAAATAACCAGGCAATAGGTTTCAAACGGCAGGTTAGCGAAGTGGCGGGGTTTATTGTTGATCCGCTAAATGGCCTGAACAGGATTTTAAACGGAAAATGGGGCAAATATTCGGCCAATTCGGAAATTGCCGACTCCTCGAAAATATTCGCTCAATTTGACCTTGGTTTACGAAGAATAGGTCGTATATCATCCAAAAATACCGGTTGGTACGCTGCCGGAAATCTTCAGTACGGGTCGGCGGAAGAAAATTACAATACCCCTTTCAGTAATATCACTGTCGATGCCGAACTTGGAAAAGATGATAGCTCCAGAGTAAACATCGTTACCGTATATGGCTCGCTGGCAGGCTGGGAGCTCCATTCAACCGAAAAAAACGTGCAGCTGGCGCTGTTATCAGCTAACTATGAATTTATACGCAATCAGCAATTTTTTTATGGCGCACAGAGCATCAAGATCAATTTATACTCGGAATACGATCTTGATCGCAATATCAAAATAAACACCGTATTTGGCTTTGGGCCGGTGGTTTTAGGCACCGCGCCGGATAAATATATATTTAACGGGCGCGATTACGATTATGGCTCGGGCGTGGCCTACAGCGGCAGCGCCGGTATTAGTTTAGCCAATAGACTTTTTTACAATGTAAATTACCGCGGAAGTTGGTTAGGAACGATCAACGGCAATTCGTCGCATTATTTCCTTGCCGCTTTCACTAACGAAATAAGCTGCAGGCTTATTAAAGGATTTTCGCTGGCAGCAGAACCGGGATATTTTTCACTGCATGGATATTTTCCGGATTATCCAAATGTCTTCAGGAACTACCCTTATGTCAGGTTTTCGGCGAGATATGCGGTTACTCTTTGATTTTTATACTTCAACTAATTACCCGGGTAAACCTTTCCGGATTTATCATGTAAAATCAATAATGATCGTTAATTTGCAACATTAATGTTACCCTAACCTTTTATTAAACTTTCTGTACGAAATTTGTGCAAATTAAAAGATGAAGGAAACCGGTTTAGTCAATGGGAATAAACTCAAAACAGCAAAATGGCTTTTTGCCATTGCGGTGTTGCTTTTTGTTGCCAAGCCATTCATCGGCTTCGCCCTCAACCCTTCGAACCCATTCATCCAGGAAAGCATTCTTGTCAAATCGTTTACCAAGCGTAAACACGATTATGTGGAGAATAGCGCGCAGGATGCAAAAACCATTCAGAAAAGATTAGCCGACCCGGTTAATCAGCTGTTTTTACTTTTTTCCTTCCTTTTTATTTCCGCTATAATTTTTGATGGGGCATTTAATATCACCGCCCGCTTTCTCCAAAAAATTAGACGAAACCTGATTTCCTCACCCGAGGCCTGGCTGCTTGACGGTCAGTTGATTATTTGATTTTGCAGGACACTTGTGTCTATTTTCCAGGGTGTTTACCCTGTTTTTGATGTTATCGTTTGGACGATAACCGATCAGTTAAAAATCTCAAAATCAAATTTTAATAAAATGAAATTCTTAAAGTCATCTATCGCATTGATCATCGTTATGATCTTTTGTGTAAGCAATATTTTTGCGCAATCAACAACAACAACAGTTCCTAATTCGGTTTCAGCTGCATTTGCAGCAAAATATCCGAAGGCTGAACTAAAAAAATGGAGCGAAACCAGTGGCAGCTACATAGCTGAAGCCAAAGACGACCATCAAAAATTCTACGCCTCTTTCGATCAAAGCGGCAACTGGTTAAGTACTGCTTCGAAGATCAGTTGGTCGTGGAAACTTCCGTCGGATGTTCGTACTTCGCTTCGCAACAGCAAATACGCTGCCTGGAAAATAGACGGTATTAAAAAGGTGGATTCACCATCGGATGGTTTTTACCAGGTATGTGTGGATGATCATTTCCTGCATCGCGATGGCGCACATGCCTTAGCTTTTACCAATAACAAGGTATTAAATATAAAGGCCAACGGCGAGATCGTAGCTGTAACCAGCATTTCATCACCGCTGCTATTTTAAAATCAAAGCACGGTATGTCCAAAACGTCTTTGCGCAGCACTCTTGATCGCTGCGCAAGCCGTTTTCGGCAATCTGTAAAATTGAAAAACGATAATGGCCAAACGTAAAATAGTTCAAATACTTTTCTTCCTGGGTGCACTGGCATTTGTGGCAAGGCCGTTTTTAGGCTTTGTTATATTTAACAGTCACCATCACCCGGAAGAAGAAAGTATATTATTAAAAATATTTTCCAAACGGAAGCCGGAACTGTTGGAGGATGGTAATGCGGCTTATTCAGCGATCGAAAAGAAACTGGCCAACCCCGGGCTGGACATTTTACCCCGGTTTGGCAGCTTCCTCGATACACTTTCTCCGGCTCTATACGGTTCAGAGGCCAGGCCTGGTACTGGTTTTTTGCAAGCCATGCAATTACCTCCCGCCAGGCCGGGATGGTTGCTCTACCGCCGGATAATCATTTGACAACTATCAGTTAATAAAAAATTCACGACACCAGGCGCTGCGTGCACTGTGTGTTCAAAATTCATTCGTTAACTAATTTTTTATCAAATGTTTTATTTAAAAAAATGTTTTGGTCTTTTCCTGCTGCTCGTAGCCATTGTCACAACGTCGCGAGCGCAGCAGGCAGGCCAAGTAACCTTAAAGGAGCTGCTCTCCAAAGTCAATCAACGTGCGCCGCAGCTGTTGACTGATTCGGCCGCCATAGCTATACGTAAAGCACAGGCGCAGGAGACCTATCATAACTGGCTTCCAAATCTGAATGTAAACTACCAGGCCGATGTAGGTACCAGTAATAACGTTACCGGCCCCTATTTCGGTTTTGGCGTTATCCCGTCCAGCTCGGGCGGCATACACAATACAAATGTGACCACAGCAATGTCTGACAACCTTGGCATTGCCGAGCTGGACTGGGAAGTATTTAATTTTGGCAAATACCGCGCAGAAAATAAGGTAGCTCAATCGGATGTTAATGTTGAGCAAAATAATTTTGCGCGTTCAAAATACGACCTGCAGGCCTTTACCATCAGCAATTATTTGCAATTGTTGCGTTTGCAGGATTTTATAGGCATACAATACCGCGACATCCAGCGCAACCAGGAAATTTTACGCTCCATCGTCAGCCTGGCAAAAAGCGGTGTGAGGGCCGGAGTGGATACCAGCGTTGCGGAAGCCGAGCTCAGCAAAGCCCGGTTAAACTATATCGAGCTGAACAACCAGTTAAAGCAGGTACAATTACAGCTTTCGGCTGTTACCGGGTATCCTTACCAAACAATCGTTCCGGATACTACGGTGGAAATGACCCTCATTGGCCAGCCGTCAGCTTATATTTTTCCGGAAGACACCCTTAATCACCCGCTCATCAATTATTACCGTTCCATTTTGGACAACAGCGTTCAACGGGAAAAACTGGTCAAAAATCTTTATAACCCTAAACTTATGCTCGAGGCAGCCGCCTGGGACCGTGGCTCCAGTGTAGATGCCGCTGGCAACTACGGCGGCCTTGGCTCGGGTTACGGTTTGCAGCGCGGTAACTACCTGGTTGGTTTGGGCATCTCATTTAACTTATTTGATCTGAAACGGCGACAGCTAAAGCTGAATACCCAAAAAGCTGCCACCAATTACGACCAAAACCTCCTTTCGGAGCAGGAACGCCTGCTTTCTGTAAGCGCCAACCAGGCCGATGCGGAAATGCAAACAGCGTTAGACAGGTTGAAAGAGATTCCCAATCAATTAAATGCAGCAAATGCCAGTTACCGGCAAAATTTGTCGCTGTATCGTAATGGCTTGTCAGATATCGTGACGCTGGATGCAGCGCTCAATATCCTTTACCGCGCCGAAACGGACTATATGCAGGCAAAGTACGACTATGCGAATGCCCTCTTCCAAAAGGCCATCACGCAGAACCAGGTTAATGCTGTCTTAAACTTATTAAAATAGTTGGATAATGACTTTAACCACGCTATTCGTTTACGGCATTCCAAACATGCAAAAAGTGCAGCTCCCCTCTTTCCCGCTTGCGGAAGAGAGGGTGGTCGAGCGCAGCGATGACCGGGTGAGTCAGCCCGGTGGACATTACCGTCAATGCATTAGCGCCAATATCCGCCGGGTTGACTCACCCCGACTACGCTGCGCTGGTCGACCCTCTCTTCGCCTGCGGCGGAAAGAGGGTAGCTGCAACTATTTATTTGTCGAAAACACCTTGTTTTTAAACCCTATTAAAATAACCCCACTATGTCAATGGTCACATCAGCGCTGAAAAGGCCCATCACGGTAATTGTTATTACCATGAGCCTTTTGATATTTGCAGTGCTCAGCGCATTAAATATACCCATCGATATTTTTCCAGCTTTAAACCTGCCCACCATATATGTAATCGAGTCCTACGGCGGCATGTCCGCCCAGCAAATGGAAGGCTTTTTCTCCACCCGTTTGGCCGATCAGTTTCTTTATGTAAATGGTGTAAAAAATATCAGCAGTAAAAATATACAGGGTTTAACCCTGATCAAGATCACATTTTACGAAAGCACCAACATGGCCGAAGCCTCGGCCGAAGTTGCCCTGCAGGTAAACCGTGCACAGACCTTTTTCCCGCCCGGCGCGTTGCCGCCACAGGTGATCCGGTATGATGCATCGTCGCTGCCGGTTGGCGAACTCGTAATGGATAGTAAAACGGAAAGTCTGAAGGACATTTATGACCTGGCGGCAACTAAAATACGCCCGATGTTTGCCACAATCCCCGGTTTATCGGCCCCGCCGCCATTTGGTTCAAATGCAAGGTCGATCATTTTTAGTATCGATCCGGCTAAACTGCGCAGCTTCGACCTGACACCCGATGAGGTGGTGGGCGCGCTGGCCAAATATAACGTAATGTCGCCTTCGGGTAACCTCAGGGTGGGCAACACGATGTATTTAACCACGATGAATTCACTCATCACCGATTCCAAAAACTTTGGCGATATCCCAATTTTTACCAAAAACGGCGTCCCCATTTTTGTAAAAGATATCGCACGGGTAGAAGATGCCGCTGATATCACGGTTGACTATGCCTTGGTGAACGGGAAGCGTTCGGTTTATATCCCGGTTGTAAAAACGCCCGACGCGTCAACCTGGACGGTAGTACAGGATTTGAAAAGCAAGCTGCCCGAAATGCAGAACCTCCTGCCCGATGATATTAAAATATCCTATGAGTTTGACCAATCCGTATTCGTGGTGAATGCTGTAAAAAGCCTGATGACCGAGGGCGGACTTGGCGCTTTGCTTACAGGGTTAATGGTGCTGCTGTTTTTGCGCGACTGGCGCAGCAGTTTGATCGTGGTGATCACGATACCGGTTTCCATATTGATCGGGGTGTTACTGCTTGGCCTTTTTGGCCAAACCATTAACATCATGACCCTGAGCGGCCTTGCGTTGGCTATCGGTATCCTGGTCGACCAGGCAACCGTGACCATAGAGAATATTCACCAGCACCTGGAAATGGGAAAACCCAAACGCCGGGCGATCTTTGATGCCTGCGAGGAAATTGCCTTCCCGCTGCTGCTTATCCTGCTTTGTATACTGGCGGTTTTTGCCCCTTCGTTTATGATGAACGGCGTGCCAAAGGCGATGTTTTTGCCGCTTTCGCTGGCCATTGGTTTAACCATGATCGTATCCTACGTACTGGCGCAAACTTTGGTTCCTATTTTAAGCAACTGGATGATAAAAGCCGAAAGGTACCATCCTTATCATCATGGCAAACGACATGCGCACGCAGGCGAAGCGCTGGATAAGCCGGAGGAGGACGAGGTGAACATGCACCAGCAGCAGGAAGAAGAGCATCCCGAAGAAAACGACTTGTTTGAAAAGGTGAAAATGCGATTCATTCGCATCATCACCCGCTTAATGCCGCGCAAAAGGCTTTATGTACCAATTTATTTGGTCGTTGTGATCTTATTAGCCGGTGCAGGATTTGTGGTGATCGGTAAAGACATGATGCCGAAACTAAATAATGGGCAGTTCCAGATGCGGATACAGGAGCCGGAGGGCACAAGGCTGGAACGTACGGAAGATAAGTTTAAACAGGTACTGCAGATCGTTAATCAAACGGTAAACAACCATGTTAAAATATCGTCCGGCTACATTGGCCTGGTGCCGAGCAGCTTTGGCAGTAGCAACTTGTATGTTTTTAATACCGGTACCCAGGACGCCGTTTTGCAGGTAAACCTGGACGAGGACTACAAAATAAACCTGGATGAACTGAAAGACGCGCTGCGAAAAAACATCGCCGCTGCACTGCCCGAGATGAACATCAGCTTTGAGCCGATAGACATGACGGAAAAGATAATGAGCCAGGGCGCTGAGACGCCTATAGAGGTACAGGTAGCCGGTAAAGACATGCAGCAGATAGAAACCTACGGCGACAAGGTTTTAGCGAAATTGAAGGCCATCCCCTACCTGCGCGACGTGCAAATCGATCAGCCGTTAAAATACCCGGTGATCGCTATCACGCTTGACAGGCTGAAAATTTCGCAAATGGGTTTAAATGTCGAGGACGTTGCCCGTTCGGTAACGGCGAGTACCTCATCCAGCCGTTTTACCACCAAAAACCTTTGGCTCGATCAAAACAACTCCTATACCTACCAGGTGCAAGCCCAGATCCCCGAATTTGTGATGAACAATATGGAGGAGTTAAAAGAAATACCGCTGGTAAAGGGCCAAAGCAGTCCAACCCTGGCCGACGTAGCCACATTTAAGCAGGTTTACGCACCTGGGGAGTATGACCGCACCGGCCCGAGGCGCTATATTACCGTGAGCGCCAATATCTATAAAAAAGACCTGGGCACAGCAAGTACCGCTGTTGAAAAGGCTGTGAAATCTATTGGCGCACCGCCGAAAGGATTGATCGCCAATATCAGGGGCATGTCGGACCTGCTAACGCAGACGCTAAGCAGCCTTCAAAACGGGCTGATGTTTGCGGTGCTGGTGATCTTTTTGCTCCTGGCTGCCAATTACCAGTCGTTCAAGGTATCCTTAACGGTGCTTTCAACAATACCAGCTGTAATCTTAGGTTCAATTGTCGCGTTGCTCATCACGGGCTCAACGCTCAACTTGCAATCGTACATGGGGATGATCATGTCAACCGGGGTTTCGGTTGCAAACGCAATCCTGATCGTAACGAACGCCGAAAGGCTGAGGATTGAATATAAAGACTCGGGCAAAGCTGCAATTACCAGCGCATCTATCCGTTTACGCCCGATCCTGATGACCAGTTTGGCTATGATAGCCGGTATGATCCCTATGGCATCAGGCATGGGCGAAGCCGGCGAACAAACGGCGCCGCTTGGCCGTGCGGTTATTGGCGGCTTGTTTGCGTCAACACTGGCGGCTTTGTTTATACTGCCAATGGTATTTGCCTGGGTACAAGAGAAGACAACTTATACCGAACCATCGCTGATGCCGGAAGAAACCGATCCATTTAACTTAAAAATTCAAAAACATGAAATATAGAATTTATTTGCTGCTTGGGGCCACTACCCTTTTTGCAGCGTGTTCAGGAAATAATAAACCGGTAGACCTAACCAAACCTAAAACGGCGGTCGCCCGGTATCAATTTGGCTCCGTGGCCGAAAAAGCGCTATCCTCTTCTGCCCGCTTCCCGGGTCAGCTGGTACCGTTTAACGAGGTCAATCTTTTTCCGAAGGTCAATGGCTTTGTTAAAGAAGTTTATGTTGACCGGGGCTCAATCGTAAAAAAAGGACAATTGCTTGTGCTCCTGGAAGCGCCTGAAATGGAATCTCAGCTGCAATCGGCCAACTCAAAATATGTGCAGGCACAGGAGAGCGCCCAAGCCAGTAAGGAGAAATATGAACGCCTGAACGAGGCCGCAAAAGAACCTGGCTCCGTATCGCCGCTGGACCTGGACAATGCGCACGACAAGATGAAGGCCGACCAGGCGATGGTACAATCGGAATATTCAAATGTGCAGGCCGTTAAAGCCATGTTTGATTACCTGCATATTTATGCCCCATTTGACGGTATGATCATCACACGCAATATATCGCCCGGCGCGCTGGTCGCCCCGGGCAAAACAACCGATCAGCCCATGCTGATATTGCAGGACATTCACAAAATGCGCCTGACCGTTTATATACCAGAGGATTATGTAGACAAAGTTGACCTGAGCCAGCCGGTTTCGTTCACTTTTAACGCTATACCGGGCCAGGTGCAAAAGGCAAGGATCAGCCGGTCGGCGAATTCATTGGGGGAAATGCAGCAGGAAGCTATTGAAATTGACATCTCCAATGATGATGGTCTGCTGAAACCGGGGATGTATGCGGATGTAAACATTCCTATGCGGTCGGGCGTAAAGTCGCTGCTGGTGCCCAACACCGCAATCGTCCGTTCAACAGAACATGAATACGTGGTGAAGGACAGCAGTGGCAAAGCAGATCTGATCAACATAAAAGAAGGTTTGGCCAGCGGCGATTCCACCGAGGTATTCGGCAGCCTGAAACCAAAAGATAAGGTGATACTTCATGCCTCTGACGAAATTAAACAGGCAGATAATTTACAATAAAGCTTGAGGTAGTTTTATTGTTTTGTGAACCGGCGGTCTGTAAAAAGCTGCCGGTTTTTTTTATTAGTCGTTTTTAAAGGTGACTATTAGCGCCATCAATTGATGATTTTTCGGCGTTTTTACACCTGAAATACCATTTTCCTAACCACCACCCCTGAAAATTATCAAAATGTTTTGCAAATATCAAAATAGTTAATACTTTTACACCCATCAGTTTAATAGGAATTATAGGTTTGATGGGTGTGATATTATGTTGATATTAACGCATAACTGAACAATATTTTACAAAAACATAAATTAAATCCGAATTCGCAATTCAACAAAACCACTGAAATATGAAACCATTTTACAATTTAAAGACCCTGCTCCTACCTATCTTGCTCTTTTCATTCATCACGGTTAAAGCCGCCAACACAACCACCATTGCAAAAACCGATTCGGGAACGGTTGCAAAATCTCCCAAAAAAGAAGCGCCCAAAAAAGCTGACCCAGATACCACATGGAAACCTACTCGCCGGGTTTGGGGCTACGCCTTTGGCGACCTTTATTATGATGCCCATAGCGATTACGCCGGGCGCGGCGCGGAAACCAACTATGCTGGTGTGCCAACTTATCGCAATGCATTCCAGTTCCGCCGTTTGTACCTGGGCTATGATTATGATATAAACAAAAAATTCACGGCCACTTTACTGCTGGCATCCGAGCCCAACGCCAGCACGTCAGCGGCTACCGGTACTTCTATCTCGAACGGTGATAACCTGGTGGATAATAAAATGTCCTTCTACATCAAACTTGCTAATTTAAGGGTAAAGGATTTGTGGACCGGTACAGACTTTGTTATCGGCGAACAGCCCACTCCTACCTGGAATCTTTCTTCCGAGCAGGTTTTTAACCACCGCTGGATAGAAAGAACCATTACCGACTTCCATAAACTCGGTAACTCCTTCGATGTTGGCGCGGGCCTGCAGGGCACTTTTGATCCGCAAACCAAAAATTTCGGTTACAACCTGTTGGTTGGCAATAACACCCAAGCGGTAATAGGATCGGCTGCAAGTCCCACTACTGGTTTCTACAAAGAGTTTTATGGCGACATATGGGGTAAATTCCTGGATAAAAGGCTCTACCTGGACTTCTATAGCGATTATGCCAGAACGGCTCCCGCTACTTTTGCAATCGGCGGACAATCTCATAGTATGTTCAAAGGCATCCTTGCCTATTCTATTCCGTCGTTAACCCTCGGTATAGAAGCATTTACCGAAAAAATAGACAATGGCGTAACTATCGTAAATGGTTCTACAAAAACGCCGGTAGATGCAAATGCAGAAGGTATCTCTTTCAATGCATATGGGTCGATAGTTAAAGATAAACTTGGTTTTATAGCCAGGTACGATACCTATAACCCCGATTCAGAGTTTATCACAGGTACTACTACCTACACGGTTAATACCAATATAGGTTCGTACACGCCGTATACTAAGGAACAGTTTTATGTATTGGGTTTGGATTATACACCGGCGCCCAATATCCACTTTTCGCCGAATATCTGGTTTTTACGGTCGCACGATCAGCAGCTTTCAACTACATCGGGATACGTTAATGACGACCATACCTTGATTTACAGGCTAACATTTTTCTACACTTTCGGCAAATAAGCCGGGATACGGAAGGTGATTTAAAAATACAGGTTCCGCGGCAATCACCCCGGCCGCGAAACCAAAAGCTTAAGCTCCGTACCGATAAATTTCAGTGCGAAGGTTTATTTGAAGCAAAGACTAATAAACTCATGAAAAGAAAACATTTTATTCAACTTGCAATTTTGGCTTTCATGGCCACAGGGGTAATTATCACATCCTCCTCATTTAAAAACAACTTGCCCAAACAGGGCGGTGACGACCTTCAGGGAACGATCAGTATTTCCGGCGCATTCGCTTTGTACCCAATGGCGGTAAAATGGGCCGATGAATTTAAAAAGCTGCATCCCAAAGTAACGTTTAATGTTTCAGCGGGCGGGGCCGGGAAAGGTATTACCGACGCCTTATCCGGCCTGGTCGATATCGGCCTCGCGTCGAGGGATATTGACCCCTCTGAAGTTCAAAAAGGCGCCTATACAGTTTACGTGACCAAGGATGCCGTATTACCAACATTTAATGCCGCTAATCCGGACGCGGGTGCGCTTTTGGCAAAAGGCGTTAAAAAAGGCCAGTTCAACGACATTTTTGTCACCGGTAATATTAAAAACTGGAACCAGGTGGCCGGGAAAGTGTCGGTGCCAATACACATTTACACCCGGTCCGACGCCGCCGGCGCGGCTGATACCTGGGCCAAATATTTTGGCAAAAAGCAGGAAGACCTGCTGGGGGTTGCCGTTTTCGGCGATCCTGGCCTGGCACAGGCAGTCCAAAAAGATGTAACCGGCGTTGGTTATAACAACCTGGCATACCTGTATGATCTGAAAACACGCAAACCGATTGCTGGTGTGCGTGCCCTGCCGATAGACGTAAACGAAAATGGCAAAATAGATGCTGACGAAAATTTCTACGCCACGATTGACCAATTAACAGCTGCTATTGCCGATGGGAAATACCCGTCGCCCCCGGCGCGCAACCTTGGTTTTGTGTTTAAAGGCAAGCCAAAAAAGAAAGAGCTTATTGAGTTTGTAAAATATGTTTTGACAGCCGGCCAGGCCTCGGTTGAGGAAAACGGCTTTATCCAGTTGTCAAAAGCGAAATTAAAAGAGGAATTGAAGAAGGTGGATTAGTTCATGGTTCATAGTTCATAGTTCATGGCAAAAGCAAAAGCCGTCTTACTATGAACCATGAAACATGAACAAAAAAACAAGTAGTTCATAGTTCATGGTTCATCGTTCATGGCAGAATATGCTTTGACTATGAACCATTAACCGTGAACCATGAACAAAAAAACAAGTAGTTCATAGATCATGGTTCATAGTTCATGGCAGAATATGCTTTGACTATGAACCATGAACCATGAACAAAAAAACAAGTAGTTCATAGATCATGGTTCATGGCAGAATATGCTTTAACTATGAACCATGAATCGTGAACCATGAACAAAAAACATGTACAGGCTGCGACTATTTAAGGATAAAGTATTTTCAAAGGTGACACTGGTATTTACCATACTATCCGTGTCGCTTGTTTTATTGATCGGGGTTGGCTTATACCTGCATTCGGTCCCGGTTTTGCATAAACTGTCATGGGGCCAGCTGATCACTTCAAGTGTATGGAAGCCGATGAAGGGGCTTTTTGGATTTTTTCCGTTTATCATGGGTACGCTTTGGGTGACCGGAATTTCCATCATTATCGCGTTGCCTTTGTGCGTACTTACTGCGGTTTATATTACCGAATATGCACCGGGCCGTGTTAAAAGGATACTTAGCCCCTTTGTGAACCTGCTTTCGGGCATTCCGCCGGTTATTTTTGGCGTTTGGGGCGTACTGTTTATCATCCCGCTGATACAAGACCACATCGCACCGCATTTTGTCGAGTTTTCAACCGGTTACAGCGTTCTGGCCGGTGGTATTGTATTGGCAGTGATGATATTTCCGCTAATCGTGAGTATCATCTGCGAGGTATTGCGGACCATCCCGCAGGATTTGCGGGATGCATCCTCATCGCTGGGGGCAACTAAATGGGAAACCACCAAAAAAGTTATACTGCGCAAAGCACTGCCCGGCATTATTGCCGCGCTGGTGCTTGCCATCTCACGCGCCTTTGGCGAAACGATTGCCGTGCTGATGGTTTGCGGTAATAATGCAGTGGTGCCACACTCGGTTTTTGATCCTGGTTACCCCCTGCCGGCGCTCATTGCCAATAACTATGGCGATATGATGTCCATCCCGCTGTATGATTCGGCGCTGATGTTTGCGGCGCTGCTCCTTTTTATCATCATTTTATTGTTTAACATCATTTCGAGGATGATCTTATCCCGTTTGGAAAGGAGACTGGCTGTATGAAAAGGAGAAAATTTGAAGAACTGTTTTTCCGCGGGCTTATGCTCCTGGCTACCGTCATTATTTCAGGCAGCCTGTTCTTAATCTTCGGCACGTTTTTTTATAAGGGTGCGCCCTATATGAACCTGGATATGATCACCAAAACGCCGGGGGGTGGGTTTTACATCGGCAAGGCCGGCGGCATTTTAAACGCTATTATCGGTTCGCTGTATATCGCAGGCGGGGCTACAGTTTTAGGTTTATTGATCAGCATCCCGGTGGCCATTTTTATCAATATGTACATTGGCGGCAAAACATTTCTTGCCAATACTTTACGGATGGCTTATGACGTGCTGTTTGGCATTCCTTCTATCGTTTACGGCGCTTTTGGGTTTTTAATAATGGTATATTTTGGTTTGCGGGCATCACTTTTGGGCGGCATTATAGCGGTTACCTTGCTGGTTATCCCTATCCTGGTCAGAACGCTGGATGAGGTGATCCGCACCGTACCTTCGGAGCTCGGCGACGCAACCTTTTCCCTTGGCGCTACCCGCTGGGAAACGGCGAAAGTTATTTTGCGACAGATCAGGCCGGGTATTTTTACGGCAATCCTGCTGTCCTTCGGCCGCGCTATCGGCGATGTCGCATCGGTATTATTTACGGCGGGTTTTAGCGATAATATTCCTACCTCGCTGCATGAGCCCGCGGCCTCGCTCCCGTTGGCAATCTTTTTCCAGCTCAGCAGCCCCGTCCCCGAAGTTCAGGGCCGGGGTTACGCCTCGGCATTAGTATTAACCATAATTGTATTGATCATCACCATACTGTCAGAGCTATGTATCAGGAAGTTTTACAAACAGAAAGTGTAGTCGCTAAAAAAACGCATATCAGCGTTAAGGGATTAAACGTCCACATCGGCAGCCAGCATATTTTAAAGGATATCAACATCGATATTCCCGATAAAAAAGTGACGTCTATTATTGGCCCGTCAGGATGCGGAAAGACCACCTTACTCAAGACGTTTAACCGGTTATTAGATAATTCCAGTGATGTTAAGATTACCGGAAAAGTACTGGTAGACGGCGAAAATATCTACGACCCCAACATCGAAGTAACCCGCATCCGCCAAAAAATGGGCTTACTATCGCAGCGCCCTTATCCCCTGCCGATGTCTATTTATGATAATGTGGCCTATGGCCCACGGATTCACGGCACCCGCAAAAAGGCAGTTTTGGACGAACTGGTTGAGCGCCAGTTACGCGCTACCGGTTTGTGGGAAGAAGTAAAGGATCGCCTGAATGCTTCGGCAAATCGTTTGTCGATCGGCCAGCAGCAGCGTCTGTGTCTTGCACGCGGCCTGGCGGTCAACCCCGAGATCATTTTGGGGGATGAGTCCACTTCCGCCCTCGACCCCTTATCTACCCATATTATCGAAGACCTTTTTATGAAACTGAAGGAGAAGTATTCCATTGTCCTGGTAACGCACATCCTTCGCCAGGCGGCCAGGATTTCGGATTATATCATCTTTGTGTATATGGGCAAGATCATCGAAGCCGGCCCGGCGGAGCAGGTTTTGCAGGATCCGCAGGAAGAATTGACCCGGCAGTATGTAAAAGGATATATCACCTAACGATAGTAAATCGCAGCATTTGAGGATATTTTTTGCCTATTTTGCATGTTTTATTGTCAAAATATTCCAAAAGAAATCTGTAACTCTCAAATGGCTGGCATTTTTGAGGCGAAATAGTTAACATCATTATAAAACGTGCTGTTTCTATAAGAAAACCAAAACATTTTTAGGAATTTCGCCGTATATTGCGCCATTTTACCGGCTAAAATGGCTTTTAATTATCAACGAATCGTTATCAAGATCGGGTCAAACGTCATCACTAAAAAAGATGGACTCCCCGATCAGCACCGGATAGCGCATTTGGTTGAACAGATTGCCGCGATAAAGCGCGGTGGCAAAGAAGTGGTGCTTGTTTCATCAGGTGCGGTCGCTTCCGGAAAAAGCCTTATTTCTATTTCGGAAAAATTCGACTCAGTCGCTACGCGGCAGCTATTCGCTTCTATCGGCCAGGTTAAGCTGATCAACACCTACGCCCACCTTTTTGAAAAATTTAATATCCTTTGCTCGCAGGTACTTGTAACCAAAGAAGATTTCAGGGACAGGCTTCATTATCTGAATATGAAGAATTGCCTTAAGATATTACTCCAGCATCATGTTATCCCCGTCGTGAATGAAAACGATGTTGTTTCGGTTACTGAATTGATGTTTACGGATAATGATGAGCTCGCCGGCCTTATCGCATCCATGCTTAACGCGCAGGCGCTTATCGTGCTGACAAACGTTGATGGTATCTACGACGGTGACCCTGAGAAGGAAAACACGAAGGTAATAGAAGAGATCGAAGGCAAAAGCATTGATTTTTCGGCCTTCGTCAGTTCTGGTCGCTCGCAGTTTGGCCGCGGCGGAATGATCACCAAATCAACGATGGCGCAAAAGGTAGCACAGCTCGGCATAGCCGTTCATATCGCCAATGGTACCAGGGATAATATTTTGGTTGACGTTTTGGAGAACAATATCCCGCACACGCATTTTGTACCCAGCAAAACCGCATCCGGTAAAAAGAAATGGATCGCCCACGCGGGCAATTTCGCAAAGGGTATCGTGCAGGTTAACGCGGGTGCTGTAATTGCCCTTACCTCTGCAAAAGCCTCCAGCCTGCTTCCGGTGGGCGTTATAAACATCCTTTCGGAATTCAAAAAAGGCGAGATCATTAAATTGGTGGATGAAAACAATAAGCCCATCGGCCTCGGTATAGCGGAATATGGGTCTGACCGCGCCGCTGAAATGATGGGCCAAAAAAATCAGAAAGCGCTGATACATTATGATTATCTTTACTTAGAAAATTAGTCCGAAAGTCAGGAACTTCAGAAGATGCTGCAGGTGAGGTCAGCCAATTGGCGGATAATTTAATTTATACAGGAGAGATAGCAAAAAAATCAGGAGGTAAATATGTTGGTTAAAGAAAAGGACTACACGGCTTATTTCGAAAAAGCGCAACTGGCCTCCCGAAAGAGTACCGCGCCGGACATTATCGACCGGGTGCTGAAAGATATTGCAGACGCTGCTATCGCCCAAACGAACTATCTTTTGGCGGAAAATCAAAAGGACCTTGACCGAATGGATCACCACGATCCAAAATACGACCGCCTGAAGCTTACCGCAGAGCGCATCAGCGCCATTGCCACCGAAATAAAAAATGTGGCTAAACTGAAAAGCCCCTTGGGACATGTTCTCTCAAAAAAAAGAATGCCGAACGGTTTGCACATTTCCAAAGTGAGCGTACCGCTTGGCGTAGTAGCAGTTATTTATGAGGCGAGGCCTAATGTCACCTTCGATGTTTTTTCACTTTGCTTTAAAAGCGGTAACGTATCCATATTGAAGGGCGGCAGCGACGCGGAGTTCTCGAACAGGGCGATCATTTCAATTATTCAAAAGGTCCTGGCTAAATATGAGATCGATCCGAATGTCGTGTGCCTGCTCCCGCCCGAGCGCGAAGCGGCTGACGCATTGTTGAATGCGGTTGGTTATGTAGACGTGCTTATCCCGCGCGGCAGCCAGCAACTGATCGACCATGTGCGCGATAACAGCAAGGTGCCGGTTATTGAGACGGGTGCAGGAATCGTCCATACTTATTTTGATGAATTTGGCGACCTGGAGAAAGGGAGCAAGATTGTCTTTAACGCCAAAACAAGACGCGTGAGCGTTTGCAATGCGCTCGATTGCCTCATCGTTCATTATTCAAGATTGAAAGACCTGCCGGCGATCTTAAAGCCTCTGGCTGCTAAAAATGTTACCCTTTACGCCGATAAAACGGCATTTATGATCCTTAAAGGGCATTACCCGGATGGATTACTGGGTCACGCCCGGCCTGAGCATTTTGGAACAGAGTTCCTTTCGCTGCGAATGGCCGTGAAATTGGTTGATACCTTTGAAGAAGCGCTGGATCATATCGCCAAATACAGTTCAAAACACAGCGAGGCGATCATAACGGAAGACTATGAGCGTGCGGAAGCCTTTTTAAACCGGGTAGATGCCGCCGCTGTTTATGTAAATGCCTCCACGGCATTTACTGATGGCGCTCAATTCGGCCTCGGCGCCGAAATCGGTATTAGCACACAGAAACTGCATGCCCGCGGCCCAATGGGTTTGGCAGAACTCACCAGCTATAAATGGAAAATTAAGGGCGATGGACAGGTTAGGGATTAATCAAAAAATTGTTACAAACAAAAGAGGTGTACACTTTGGCGTACACCTCTTCCTGGATTTAATTTGCCTAATTACTTTATCAGAAAATCCGCTACAGCAATAAAGCAAATAATTGCCAAAATTACAGCCTGTAATTTTTGTTCCAACGTTAAACGAGCAATCATTATATGTTATTAATTAGGGTTTACAAATCTATAATGTAAGTTTTACGTTACAAAATCATTAATCATTTTTACGAAATATTCAACAGAATGGTTTCAAAATTTGATAAAAGTCAATTTTACATTTATTCTGCCACCAACTTGATAGGCGAACTTCTACCTGATCAATATTTGGCGCGAAAATCATGCGAAAAAAATTAACTTTAAAACAAGATTTTAATCGTTTTCCGTCCCGGGGCGCTCGGGAAATATGGCATCTCGTGCAGTTCAACAGCTAATAGTGTCGCTATTAATATGATAAACTCCAATTCTTAAATAATATTGTTTGGCGACATAAATTAACCGTTAAGAAACCTCGACTTACGAGCCAATGTCTGGAAATGATGACATTTTACCCGTTCCTGACCGACAACGGGTTAAGTTAAGCGGTAAAACGGTATCTTTGCACCCGAATGAGCAAGCACGGAAGGATATTGGTAGCCATGAGCGGCGGGGTGGATAGCTCTGTTGCCGCAGTGATGCTGCATGAACAGGGGTATGAAGTGATCGGCCTGACCATGAAGACCTGGGACTATGCCTCTTCGGGAACCAGTTCCAAGGAAACCGGCTGCTGCAGCCTGGACAGCATTAATGATGCCCGCGCCCTGGCGGTGGGCTATGGTTTTCCGCATTATATCCTGGATATCCGCGGCGAGTTCGGCGATTTTGTGATCGACAATTTTGTTGACGAATACTTAGCGGGCCGTACCCCTAATCCCTGCGTTTTGTGTAACACCCATATCAAATGGGAAGCGCTGCTAAAAAGAGCGGATAAGCTCGACTGCGAGTTTATAGCGACAGGCCACTACGCCAACATTCGTTTGCAAGATAGCGGACGGTATGTGGTATCTAAAGGCAGGGACGAAAACAAAGACCAGTCGTACGTGCTTTGGGGCGTATCGCAAAAAAATCTTTCCCGGACAAAATTCCCGCTGGGAAATTTCTCCAAGCCCGAGATCAGGCAGATGGCGCTGGATATGGGACAACTTGAACTTGCCGGTAAAAGTGAAAGCTACGAAATATGTTTTGTGCCTGATAACGACTACCGCGCCTTTTTAAGGCATAAAGTTGAAGACCTGGAGGAACGCGTTGCCGGAGGTAATTTTGTGCTGACTGACGGCACCATAGTAGGCAAACACGAGGGTTATCCGTTTTACACCATCGGGCAACGCAAAGGGCTGGGTATTGCTTTGGGCCAGCCCATGTTTGTGACCAGTATCCGGCCGGAAACCAATACGGTTGTTTTAGGTACTGTAGATGAGCTGGAACGTAACGAAGCCTGGGTAAGAAACCTAAACCTGGTAAAATACGAAACTATCGCTGAGCCGATAGAAGCCATTACCAAAATCAGGTATAAGGATGCAGGCACGCAAAGTACTATCGTACAAATGGGCGAGCATATGAAGGTTGACTTTCATCATGCAGTATCAGGTGTAGCGCCGGGTCAGTCGGCCGTATTTTACGAGGGGAATGATCTGCTGGGCGGTGGGTTTTTGATGTGACCCTTCTATTCGGTCAAAACACAAAACCGGGCTGCTAATAAATTACCGGAGCTTCAATTCAGCAATTCGATTAAAATGCTTTTTATTTAAGGTGACAAGCGGCAACTCATTTACAATACAAGTTGCGGCGATAAAAATATCTCTGAATTCAATCAGTTTGTTTTGGTTCTTTAGCAGGTTGTAAATTTGTGCTGCTTTATAGGCAACCTTATCAGTAAAATGAAGTATTTGCATGCCTTTCGTGATCAAGCTTACATCAGCTTCTTTTTCAGATGTTGTAGCGCCCCATGTACAGCTCATACAATGTAACAGAAGAAATAAATAATTCTGTGTTTTCCGGTAGAAGATAAAGTGTTGTTTTGAACTTATCTTTAGCCCTCAAGTGTTCGATGATTACCCCGGTATCAACTACCATTGCTGCGGCTTCAAATCTTCAAAGGCTTTCTTAGTTTCTTCAAAAACTTTTAGGTCGTCGTCGCTCCAAACAGAAACATTGGCCAAATCTCGTTTATAACTACCCAGATTTGAATGATCGGCCGATCTTATTGCAATACCTAAGCTTTCAAGTAATTGTTTAACCAAAACACTTTTCCTTTCGGGCACATCAATAATTAGTGTTTCCATAAAACAAATTTAAGAATAATCCACATTATAAAAAAATGCTTGAAAATAACCCTGTGCGAATTGAAATTCACTTAACATTTCAGCCTTCCAACCATTCAGCTTTCCAACAAATTTCCCAACATTTCAACTTTTTAACTTTCCAACATTTCAATTTTCTTCTTGTGTTTCGCGTTCTTTATGTTTTATTTGCAAAAAAATATCTGCTTAAATGGCTAAAAACCTGATTATAGTTGAATCGCCTGGCAAGGTCAAAACCATTGAAGGGTACCTGGGCAAAGACTTTACCGTTAAGTCGAGCTACGGCCACATACGCGACCTGGTGAAGTCGGACGATGCAATCGATATTGCGAATAATTTTAAACAGAAATATGAGGTTCCGGCAGATAAAAAGCAGGTAGTCAGCGAATTAAAAAAGCTGGCTAAAGAGGCTGATATGGTTTGGCTGGCATCTGATGAGGACCGCGAGGGTGAAGCTATTTCCTGGCACCTATTTGATACCCTGGATTTGAAGGATGCGACCACCAAACGCATCGTTTTTCACGAGATTACCAAACCCGCCATACTCCGCGCGATTGAGACCCCAAGAAAAATTGATTATAATTTAGTGAACGCCCAGCAGGCCCGTCGTGTGCTGGACAGGCTGGTTGGTTTTGAGCTTTCTCCTGTTTTGTGGAAAAAGGTCAAACCGTCGCTTTCAGCGGGCCGTGTACAGTCTGTTGCGGTTAGGTTGATTGTAGATCGCGAGCGAGAGATCAACAAATTTAAAACCGAAGCCGCCTTTAAAATAACTGCCATTTTTGGAAAAGGTAAAGATGCCTTTAGAGCTGAATTACCCGAGCGTTTCGGCCGCCAGGAAGACGCCGAAAAATTTCTGCAGGATTGTATCGGGGCGATATTTCAAATCAATTCATTAGAAACCCGGCCGGCGAAAAGGTCGCCTGCTGCTCCGTTCACTACCTCTACCTTGCAGCAGGAAGCCAGCCGCAAGCTGGGCTTTTCGGTTTCACGCACCATGCAGGTCGCCCAAAAACTGTACGAATCCGGGCACATTACCTATATGCGTACGGATTCGGTTAACTTATCCGAAACAGCACTAAATGGCGCCGCGCAGGAAATTGTGTCGGCCTATGGCAATAAATACCACCAGCAGCGTACGTATAAGACCAAAAGCGCAAGCGCCCAGGAAGCGCACGAAGCCATCCGACCAACTTATTTTGGCCAGCACAGCATTAAAGGCGACTCCGGCGAAATGCGTTTATACGACCTGATATGGAAGCGTGCCATCGCTTCGCAGATGAGTGAAGCGCAATTTGAGAAAACCACGGCAAAAATAGGCGTATCAACACGTAAAGAGGAACTGGTAGCCAACGGCGAAGTGATGAAGTTTGATGGCTTCCTGAAGGTTTATCTCGAATCAAGCGACGATGAAGAAGATAATCTGCAGGATGGCGAAAATGCGATACTGCCGCCATTAACCAAAGGCCAGCGGCTTGAATTGCAGGAAATGCTGGCCACTGAGCGTTTTTCGCGCCCGCCGGCAAGGTATACGGAAGCCGCCCTTGTGAAAAAACTGGAAGAACTGGGTATAGGCAGGCCATCTACCTACGCCCCAACTATATCCACCATTCAAAACCGCGGCTACGTTGTAAAAGAAGAGCGTGAAGGCAAACAAAGGATATTCAGGGTTTTAACGCTAAAGGGCGATAAGATAACCAAAGCCGAGAAGTCAGAGAATACCGGCGCAGAGAAAGGGAAGCTCTTCCCTACCGACATTGGTTCCGTAGTAAACGATTTCCTGGTGCAATATTTTGTCGATATCGTCGACTTTAATTTTACCGCCACCGTTGAAAAACAATTTGATGATATAGCCCAGGGAATGACTGAGTGGACGGATATGATCCGCGGTTTTTATACCCCATTCCATAAAGAAGTTGAAAGCACCCTGCAAACTGCCGATAAAGCCACGGGCGAGCGCGACCTGGGCATGGACCCGGTAAGCGGCAAGAAAGTTTCGGTACGGATAGGCAGGTTTGGGCCCTTTGTGCAGGTGGGCGAAAGTAACGGAGAAGCAAGCGCCGAAGAAAAGCCGCTTTATGCCAGTTTGCGCGCGGGGCAAAGCATTGAAACCATATCGCTTGAGGATGCGATGGAGTTATTTAAGCTGCCCAAAAAGGCCGGCGTGTTCGAGGGTACTGACATGACGGTCGCTATCGGTAAGTTCGGCCCGTACATCCGGCATAACAACGCTTTTTACTCGCTGCCAAAAGAAATAGACCCTTTGCTGGTATCCGAAGAACAGGCAACAGAGATCATTGTCGAAAAACGCAAAAAGGATTTAGAAAGGGTAATTAAAGCTTTTGAGGAAGACGCCACCGTAAAAGTGTTGAATGGCCGTTTTGGCCCATATATCGAGTTCGGAAAATTAAATGTGAAGATTCCCAAGGGAAAAGACCCCAAATCGCTCACTTTTGAGGAATGTAAGGAATTGGCTGCTGCCGCTGAGAAAGAACCGAAGAAGCCAGGAAAGAAGTTTGTGAAGAAAAAATAGGTTAGGATTAGAGATTAGAGGCTGGAGATTAGAGATTAGTTAGCAGTTCTGCAAAACTTTCTTTTGGTTCCCATTGACTTCTTACTAATCTCTAGTCTCCGATCTCTAATTACTAAAATGAAATGATCAAAGACCTCCCCGAAAATAAAGTTACAGATATCGCCATTGCTGTTGCGCTGGAAAAAGAGAGCGTGGAAAACAAGCTATGGTATGTTTACCTTATCAATTTAAAAAACGAGCCGATTGAAAATGTATTGATCACGTCCAGGGGATATGGCGAAAAAAATGGCGAGCAGGTTAAAACATCAACCCTGCGACATATGTTCCCCCGGGTTGAAAAGGGGGCCTATAAGCTGATAGAACCTATTGATGAGCAAACCTTTGGCCTTAACAACGAATACTGGCTGAGCTATTATATCGGCCGGGAGATATACGACAAAAAATTTATCTTTCTCCCCGAAAGTATTGTCGAAATGAATTTCACCCGGCTACCTGTTGTGAATAAAGTTGGGGTGATGATCAGGTGAAATGCTTATTCTACTATTTGAAGTTGATCTATTCGATCAAAGTGTTTTCTATTTAGCGTTGCAAACGGAATATTGTTATCTACGGCAGTAGCATCTATAAAAAGATCAGCAATGGCTATTTGTTGACTTTTTTTCTTCAAATCACTATTAATTTGAACAGCAACCTGAGCGGCGCTTTGGTTAAAAGACATCACCTGCGTTTTTCCAAGCAATTCTTCCCAAAAATGCTGCTGATTTGGCGTGGAGCCCGCATAAATTTCATATTCTGTAATTGAAGAAATTTGAAATTTATACCCGTCTCTTACTAACGAAATTAATTTTGACCTTGTCTTATCTGATTTGCGAAAATAATCAATGAGGATAGAAGTGTCAACCAGAATTATATTGTTCGCCATTTGTTGATAGCTTTTCTATTTTCCTCAATAACCTTTAGCTGTTTTTTGGTAAAAGTAGGCCCGTTTAGCAAAAATGCTTCTAAATCGTCCGAATCCAAAGCTCCGTGATCATCACGCTCTACTTCGGTTTTTAACTTTTGCCATTGCGTTTTCGGGAGTTTTTTTGCGATTTTTACCAATTGCCCGAATCCTATGTCGACTTGAACTTCCATAACTCAAAAATAAGAAATAATTTTCATCTATCGCTCGTGGGAGATACGACAAAAAATTTATCTTTCTCCCCGAAAGTATTGTAGAAATGAATTTTACCCGACTACCTGTAGTGAATAAGGTTGGGGTGATGATCAAGTAATCGGCAATCAGACGATTTTCCCTTGTAGAGACGCAACATTTTGCGTCTCGAACCGGCGTCTCCAAACGGAGCCTCCAAATGATTTGGGTGCCTGCGAACATAAAGCAAAACCGTTTCCTCCAGTTCTGAAATCCAGATCCCTAACGCAAAATATTGCGTCCCAACCACGTTTTTGGGAAGATTTTTTACCATCTTTATTTATTGTTCCCTATCCGCGCTCAATTTTGAGCGCTTGTTCAAACACGTAAACCGGTCACCAAATGCGCAAATTGTCAGCATATTGCAATTTATCAGGCCTAATAGTCTGTAAATAGCCAAATTTCACCAATTATCATCGGCAAAAAATAAATTTCACAAAATATTATTTTTTATCAAAAAAATGTATTTAACTTTCGTTACTTAAAATAACCAAATTCCATGAACACTTCTGAAGGCCTTTCCCATTCGCGGAAAGGGTTAATTACCATCGGCGTTGCGCTGACGCTTGCCATTGTTATTGCCTTTATTCTTTTTCGCCACCACAAAAAAACGGAGATCGACCCGGGTTTCAACAAGTACATCGAGTCGTACACCACGGGCATCATTTCCAAGGAAAGCCCGATCCGTATCCGGCTGGCGGGAGACGTCCAAACCATCCACGAGCAGAATGGTGCGCTTGACGCCGGTATTTTTGATTTTTCACCCTCAATTAAAGGTAAAGCGTACTGGGTGGACGAAAGAACCATTGAATTTAAGCCGGCAGAAAGGCTCGACCCCGACAAAAGCTATTCGGCCGAGTTTAAGCTGAGCAAGATTACCCGTGTCCCCGATCAGTTTGAAGATTTCAAATTCGGCTTTCAAACCATTAAGCCTGATTTTAATGTGACGTTTAACGGTTTACAAACAGCGACTAACACTTCGACAGATCAAATGAAGCTCACCGGCTTTATCCAGACCGCAGATAATGAAAATCCGGACAATGTTGAAAAGCTTATCAGTACCAGCTTTACCTTCCCGGTACAGGTAAACTGGCAACATAATCCTGTCACAAAAACGCATAACTTCACGATTACCCAGCTAAAACGTGAGAAGGACAAAGTGAACCCGCTTACAATTACCTGGGACGGCAGCAGCATCGGCGTCGATAAAAAAGGCAGCCAGGAGTTTGTTATCCCGGCCATTGGCGACTTTAAAGTATTGGACATCCGGGCCTCGCAAGACCAGGATCAATATGTCCTGATACAATTTTCGGATGCCATAAAGGTTGGGCAGGAATTAAACGGCCTCATCGGCCTCGGCAATGTTACCGATCCGGCTTACACTATTGAGGGCAGTATGGTAAAGGTGTATTCGCGGGTGCAATTGGAAGGAAATTATAATGTATTTGTAAACGAGGGCGTTGAAAACATCTCGCACCAAAAGATAAAAAAAGCCTACTCGGCTAACGTGTTTTTTGAAAATCGTTTGCCAGCGGTAACCATCCCCGGCAAAGGCGTTATCCTGCCCGATTCAGGTAAATTGATGATGCCCTTTGAGGCCGTCAACTTAAACGCAGTGGACGTTAGCATTATTAAAATATTCGCCGACAACGTTCCGCAGTATTTTCAAAATAACAACTTTGACGGCGATGATGAGCTGCGTTACGTGGGCAAGCCGGTTGTTCAAAAGACGATCAGGCTGGACGAAGACAAAAGCCTCAACCTAAATAAAAAGAACCGCTTCATGCTGGATATCGATCAGCTGATGCGCACCGAGCCCGGCGCTATTTACAGGGTAATTATCGGTTTCCGGAAAGAGTATTCGCTGTACAATTGTTCCGTTGGGAGCCCGGTTGTTAAAAAGAGTGAAGACGAGGGTGATGACGAGGACGAAAGCGACGGCGAAAGCGGTGGAAGGCATCGGAACACAGCCGACGTAAGCGACGAGGACGATGATTTCTGGTCGCGCTACGATAGCTATTACCCTGATGATTTCAATTGGGCGGATAAACAAAATCCGTGTACCAATTCCTATTTTACCAAGGATAAATGGGCTGCCAGAAATATTATTGCTTCAAACATCGGGCTGATTGCCAAACGCGGCAATGACAACAACATGATGGTAGCTGTTACCAATATTTTAACTGCAAAGCCAATGTCAGGTGTCGACCTGGAAATTTTGGATTTTCAAAAACAAGTGATTTACAAAGCGACTTCGGATGGAGACGGCTTCGCAAAATTCGACCTGAAACGAAAACCGTACCTGCTGGTGGCCAAGAATGGCAAGGAGCGCGGCTATTTAAGGCTCGATGATGGCAACTCGCTGCCCCTCTCCCGCTTTAATGTTGGCGGTGACGAAGTCCAAAATGGCCTGAAGGGATTTATTTATGGCGAACGCGGTGTCTGGCGGCCAGGAGACTCGATATTCATGTCCTTCATCCTGGAAGACAAGTTAAAAACGCTCCCACCCGACCACCCGGTTGAGTTTGATCTGTACGACCCGAGCGATAAGCTTTACAGGCGCATCATCAAAACCCAATCAATCGATGGTTTCTACAGCTTCCATACGGCAACTGAAACCGGGTCGCCTACCGGCAACTGGTCTGCCAAGGTAAAAGTAGGCAAAGCCGAGTTTGAGAAAAATGTAAAGATAGAAACCATTATGCCTAACCGGCTGAAGATAGGCCTTACGTTTGGCGGTGCAACCGAACTGACCAAAGGTAACGACCAAAAAGGCCTGCTTACCGCGCAATGGCTTTTTGGCGGTACGGCGCAAAACCTTAAAGCGAAAATAGATGCATTTTTGACACCCCGGACAACCGCTTTTAAAGGGTATGACGATTATAATTTTGACGATCCGACACTCTCCTTCACAACACAAACTTCGACCATGTTTGACGGCAGCCTGGATGCCAATGGAAACGCTGCAATCAATACCGACCTGAATATCGACAAACAGGCGCCGGGCCAGCTTTCGGCAAATTTCCTGGTAAAGGTTTTTGAACCGGGCGGCAATTTCAGCATACAGTCGATGAGTATGCCTTACAACGTTTATCCCGGCTATGTTGGCATAAAAACGCCGAAAGGCAGTGATTGGTCGGATATGCTGATCACGGACAAGGACAACGAGATTGACATTGCCGATGTAGATACCAAAGGCAAGCCATTTGAGGGCACACGGGATGTTGAGCTGGAGCTTTATAAGATACAATGGCGCTGGTGGTGGGACGAGAGCGGAACCGAATTCAGCAACTTTACGCAGGACAAGTACAACAAACTTGTAAAAAGCGAGACCATTAAAGTGGTGAACGGCAAAGCCAAATGGAACCTGCGCATTGCCCAGGCCGACTGGGGCAGGTACTTACTGCGAGTCAAAGACCCGCAGACCGGGCATTCAACCGGCAAGATCATGTACCTCGACTGGCCAAACTGGTCGGCGCGGCTGCAGGAAACCAATCCGACGGAAGCTGCTATGCTGTCGTTCACTTCGGACAAAAAGAACTATACCGTTGGCGACAATGCAACATTAACCATCCCTACTATGTCGGACGGACGTGCATTGATCAGCCTTGAAAATGGCAGCAAAGTATTGAGCACCACCTGGATCGATACCAAAAAGGGCCAAACCCGCTACACCTTTAAAATCGACGGGACGATGGCGCCAAATATTTTTGTAAACGTTACGCTGTTGCAACGCCACTCGCAAACCGTGAACGATTTGCCGATAAGGATGTATGGCGTTATACCATTAACAGTTGATGACCCGGCGACGATACTAAAACCGGTGATCAGCGTGCCAGATAAGATCAGGCCGGAAACGCCATCGTCGGCGACTATTTCGGAGGCATCGGGTAAAGAAATGACCTATACCATCGCGATTGTGGACGAAGGGCTATTGGATATCACCAACTACAAAACCCCTAACCCGCATGAAACTTTTTATGCCAGGGAGGCGCTTGGCGTAAAAACGTGGGATTTGTTTGACTACGTGATCGGCGCTTATGGTACCGGGCTGGAACGCATTTTAAGCATTGGTGGCGACGGATCGGCGGGTATGAACCACAATGTAACCGTAAACCGGTTTAAACCCGTAGTGAAGTTTTTAGGGCCTTTCCACCTCAATGCCGGTGAGAAACAAACCCATGGTTTCACTTTGCCGCAATACATTGGCTCGGTAAAAGTTATGGTGATTGCCGGTCACGAGGGTGGTTATGGCTTTGCCGATAAATATGTAGCCGTGAAAAAGCCGCTGATGATACTGGCCACGCTGCCGCGGGTATTGGGACCGTCAGAAAAAATACAGCTGCCGGTATCCGTTTTTGCGATGGAGAATAATATTAAAACGGTGAATTTGCAGGTTACATCCAACATGTTCAGCAACCTGGTGGGTAATGACCAAAAAACGGTAACATTTGAGAAAACGGGCGACCAATTGGTAACTTTTGATCTTGAAGTAAAAGATTTTGTTGGCGTAGGTAAAGTACATATTGTAGCGAAGAGTGGTAAAGAGACCTCCGCCTATGATGTGGAAATGAATGTGCGCAATCCTAATCCGCCGATCACCCAGATACAGGAAAAAGAGCTGGGACCGGGCGAAAGCTGGAATACCGATTATAAAGCGCTGGGAATTAACGGTACTAACAAGTCGACGCTGGAGGTGGCTTCCATCCCACCCCTTAACTTGACTAAGCGGCTGGATTACCTGATCGAATACCCCTACGGGTGCGTTGAGCAAACTACCTCCTCCGCATTCCCGCAATTGTTTTTGGATCAACTGCTTGATCTTACACCAAGGCAAAAAGCAGAAACCGAGCGCGATATTAAAGCAACCATTAACCGGCTAAATGGGTTCCAGCTCACCGATGGCGGCTTAAGTTACTGGCCCGGTGTGGGTAACGCAGACGAATGGGGTACCAACTATGCCGGCCATTTTATGCTTGCCGCACAGGATAAGGGCTACAGCCTGCCGATAGGTTTTATTGAGCACTGGAAAACCTATGAAAAACAAAAAGCCCAAACCTGGGCGCCCGACAGCCGCAGCTTTTACGGGTCGGACCTGATACAGGCTTACCGGCTTTATCTGCTGGCCCTTGCGCGTGCGCCGGAAATGGGTGCAATGAACCGTCTGCGTGAGTTTCCTTACCTCAGCATCGAGGCCCGCTGGCGGCTGGCGGCGGCCTATAAGCTTGCAGGACAGCCAGAGATTGGCCTGCAAATGATTGCCGGATTGCCTACATCCATTAAACCTTATTATTCGCTTTACGGTACGTACGGTTCTGATTTGAGGGATGATGCAATGATCCTGGAAACCTTGACCCTGCTTGGTCGCCAGCAACAGGCAGCAAGTCAGCTGCACCTGGTGGCTTCTCGCCTGTCCGAAGACGACTGGTACAGCACGCAAACTACCGCTTACTCGCTGATCGCGATAGCAGAATTCTGCGGGAAAAACAAAACTTCGGCCAAGCTGATGTTTGACTACCAGGCGGCCGGGGCTAAGGCGGCGGTCAACTCACCGTCGTACCTATGGCAAAATGCAATTCCTGAAAACGGCGGCAAACTCGTGCTCCGGAATAATGGCAAAAACCGTTTATATATAAGGCTGATACAAAAGGGCCAGCCATCGTCGGGTGATGATATCAAGACCAATATCAATCCGGATATTTTGGATATGCGCGTGAGCTATTTTACGCTGAATGGTAAAGAGCTTGACCCCGCCAAACTAAAACAGGGAACGGATTTTGTGGCACAGGTGATCATTAAAAACCCCGGAAAACGCAGCTATTATTACAATATGGCCTTAACGCAGATGTTCCCTTCAGGCTGGGAAATATTGAATTCAAGGCTAACCGGTACCGAAGATGCGTTTTCTTCATCCGATTATGACTATATCGACATTAGGGACGATCGCGTTTACACCTATTTCGGTGCGCCGGAGGGCAAGGAATTAAAATACAATGTAATGCTGAACGCGGCCTATGCCGGTAAATATTACCTGCCCGCGGTATACTGCGAGGCGATGTATAATAAATCGATCAGTGCGTTGCAGAAGGGAGAATGGGTGGAAGTGGTGAAGTGAGATGATTGGGTTGATTAAGTTGGATTAAATTGATTAAGTTGGTTTTTTGAGATGAAAGTAGATTATCTTCCTGACCTGATGGACGGCGGAAAATATGAGCAGGTTGTATCTGAAAAGTTGGTGCGCCTATATGATTTTGATCATAGGGAAGCAATAAAGTTTCGGCAAGCCTTGCAAGAAACTATTGTCGATAAACAAAGCCCGTTGGATGTAACACTCCTGCCTTTTGTTGATGCGATAAATTGCAAGCTAATTTTTGCTATTTCGGATGAGGACAAAGGAGTCGAAACGGAAGATGGGTTCCTTCTTATTTGTGGACTGACTATCAAAGCTTACAAAAACATGATTTATTTATTAGAACCGTTCTGTGAAGTGAATGATAGGGGTGGGTACCAATGGCTTTATGAGCCTTACGATGTCGAGTCAGATATAGACCTATTGCTTTCGCCTGGCGGGACTTGGTAATTGGAATAGTGGGGAAGGTGACAAGTATTTGCTGTCTAATCAACCCTAAATAACCCATATTTCAAAATACAATAAATAGCCCTCACGCCATCCTTCCAGCCGATCTTTTTGCCATCGTCGTAGGTGCGGCCGTAGTAGGAAATGCCTACTTCGTAGATGCGGATTTTGGGTACGCGGGCGATCTTTTGGGTTACTTCTGGTTCGAAGCCGAAGCGGGGCTCATTGAGCTTGATGGACTGGATGAGCTTGGTGTTGAACAGTTTATAGCAGGTTTCCATATCCGTCAGGTTCATATTACTGAACATGTTGGAGGCAAAGGTGAGCCAGCGGTTGCCGATGGTATGCCAGAAGAAAAGGATGCGGTGCGGGTTATTGCCCATAAAACGGGAGCCATAAACCACATCGGCAAAACCGCTGCAAACGGGTTTTAACAGGTCGTTATATTCTTCGGGATCATATTCCAGGTCGGCATCCTGGATGATGAGATACTCGCCGGTTGCTTTGGCGATGCCGGTATGCAGCGCGGCGCCTTTGCCTTTGTTGGTTTCGTGCTTAACGTAGTTGATATTAAGGTCGGGATTGCTTAGTTGGTAGTCGGCTACGGCCTGGTCGGTGTGATCAGTGGAGCAGTCGTTAACAATGATGATCTCCTTTTGGATGTTTTCGATCAGGTTAACGACCTTAATTTTATTTAAAATCAAATGTATAGTATCGCCTTCGTTGTAGGCGGGAATAATTATCGATAACTTTTCTATCTTCATTGCAATATGCGACCGGGTTTAAATCGGGTAAAAAAGGTCCTCAAAAAACCAAAAGTAATCATAATACTGGTGTTTTTGGTCATTTCCTTACTGCTGTTTTGGTTTTGCCTGCCAAAACCGCTGTTCAATAGCCCGACGTCGTACGTCATCGACGATGCAGACGGGCAATTGCTCGGCGCGGCCATAGCTGCCGACGGACAATGGCGTTTTCCGCCAAATGCTGAAGTTCCCGAAAAATTCAAGCAATGCATCATCACTTTTGAGGATAAGCGATTTATGCACCATCCGGGCTTTGACGTCATCGCTTTGGGGCGTGCAATGAAACAAAACTTTCACTCGGGAAAAGTGGAAAGTGGCGGAAGTACCATCACCATGCAGGTGATCCGGCTGGCTACAAAGGACAAACGCACCGTGCTCAATAAAATAAAGGAAATATTTATGGCCATGCGACTGGAGTGTGGTTATAAAAAGAGCGAGATATTGTCCCTTTATGCCAGCAATGCACCTTTTGGCAGCAATGTGGTGGGTTTGGACGCCGCTTCCTGGCGCTATTTTGGCCGCGGCCCCGAACAATTATCCTGGGGCGAAATGGCGGCGATGGCGGTGTTGCCTAATTCCCCGTCGCTGGTGAATCCGGGAAAAAACAGGGCAATATTGCTCAAAAAGCGCAACCAGCTTTTAGACAAATTGGTAGAACAGGGGATTATCGACGCCACCACCGCATCGCTTGCTAAATTAGAGCCGGTACCCGATCAACCGCTGCCCCTGCCTCAATATGCCCCTCACCTGCTGCAGCGTTTCAAGGTGGACCGCCAGGCAAAGCGTTTTGGCGATACCCGGCTGAAGACAACCATCCGCACCAACCTGCAGCGGCAGGTAAATCAAATATTGGAACGTCATCACCAGCAATTAAAAGCAAACGATATCAATAACATTGCGGCCGTGGTGCTTGACGTGGAAACCGGCGCGACACTGGCTTATGCGGGCAACATTGCACATCCGGAGGACACATTGATGCAAAGCGATGTGGATGTGGTAAACGCGCCGAGAAGTCCCGGCAGTACTTTGAAG